>WLWD01006034.1_pt1 | contig 194971 bp, 144 predicted proteins | sample 6712731 | NCBI WGS metagenome assembly WLWD01 (sample SAMN12718690, study PRJNA576275) | sponge metagenome | isolation source: marine sponge | host: Mycale hentscheli | place: New Zealand: South Island, Marlborough, Capsize Point | collected 2014-11-01
TCACAAGGGTATTTTGTGGACTTCATGTAAACCCCTCCCTCAGATGTAGATAAACAGCTATCCCTTGCTGCCCTATCCACCACTTTAGTGGAGTAAAGAATGGCAGCAAAACATCAAGACTACAAGTTTGTCACTGAGCCCTCAGAAAGAATGAAGTGTTTGATTTGCTTTGAGTTGGCCAGAGACCCTATGCAGCATGAAGTATGTGGCAAGATATTTTGCAGTGCCTGCATTGACCTGAATGGAAGTAAACCCTGTCCCAATTGCAGGACTCCTAACCCCAGATACTTTACTGACAGACGTGGTAAGTGTCTCTATAGATAGCTAAAGGCAAGTTTAATTAACAGGCCACTTTCACTTTTCACCAGGTTACCAGGAAATTCAAGAGCTTCCAGTGAAATGCAACTATGTAGAGGCGGGCTGCAATTGGAGAGGCACTGTAGCCACACTGAAAGATCACTTGCCAAAGTGTTTGCACACTCACTCCCCTTGCCCCAATGGATGCAAAGACTCCTCTGGGAAAATCCGTCAAGTGATAAAAAAGGAAATGGAGAAGCATCTCAGAGAGTGCACACGCAGGGCATTCAAATGTGCCAGTTGTGGGACACTAGGAACATACATCACAATCACCACAGAACATGACAAAGTCTGTGAAAAGAAGGTAGTCTCTTGCTTAAAATGTAACATTCATATGGAACGAAAGCAGTTGAGCATGCACTGGAAAGTCTCCTGTCAGTTCGTTGAAGTGCCATGCAAGTTTGAAAGCATTGGCTGTGAGACTGCGTTAAAGCGCAAGGACATGAGCAAGCACGAGGTCAGCAATGAAGGTGATCACCTCAGACTGGCACTTGATACTATCGTGTCCCTAAAAAAAGAAGTCACTGATTTGAAACAAAAGTTCCTAGCACACAAAGATCAGGGGACTATGATATTTACAATTACTGATTTTGATCGCAAGAGACGTTCCAATTCGCACATTTTTTCACCCCCATTTTATACTTCGCCTGGCGGATATAAAGCAGAGGTGAGAGCATATCCCAATGGACATTCACAAGCAAAAGGGACCCATATATCTATCTTTATAATGGTAATACCTGACGACTCGTACAATGACACAATGTCTTGGCCTTTTGAAGGTGTATTCACCATTGAACTCTTAAACCAGATAGCGGATCACAACCATCACTGCTTTCAGATATCCTTCAGGGGTGACACAACTGAGTCCAGAGGGACATTTGATTTTATATTGCATTCTGATTTATCGTGGAATCCGGCCAAAAACACCCAGTATCTGAAGGATGATACCCTAATCTTCAGAGTGTCTCCGCATCTTATGCCTAAAGAACACAAGCCGTGGTTCAATTACATCATGAATGGTTCTAGTAGCAATAAACTTGCTCTACAAGAGGATAGTCTGAGAGATGATCATCCTTTGGTATTTAAGATGACATCATACAGCCTTAACAAGAGGAAGAATAAAGATTGGTATTCCAAGCCTTTTTACAGCAGTCCACAAGGCTACAAGCTATGCTTGAAAGTGTATGCCAACGGAGACCAAGCTGGAAAGGGAAGTTTTGTATCCACTTACCTGAAAGTCCTTCATGGCCCATACGACAGTTTCTTAAAGTGGCCAGTGTCTGGTTCAGTAACTTTCGAACTGTTGAATCAGTTAAGCGACACCAACCATCACAAAATAAAATGTACATTCAAGGAGTTTGATAATTTCAAACACGAAACTTCCAGAGGAAAGATCATGTTTATGGCCCTTTCTTCTTTGGAAAAGGATGAAGTGCAGAATACACAGTACCTCTTAGATGACTGCCTGTACTTTAGAGTAGCAGTGGCACTGGATGACCACAAGTACAAGCCTTGGCTCACTCCCACTCATAGGGAATAAACTAAAGTTCATTAAACATTCAATTGCCACTGGATTTATATGACTACTTGTTTAAACTAAAAAAAAACAAAAAACTTTTTGGGTTGTAATGGTTTTCACTTAATTGTAAATGCTCATAGTAGTATGACAGTAATATAGAATTCAGATCCAGAAGGGTATAAATAGATGCTTAGCAGTGGGAGTGGATATGCTGGGAAATATAGAAATGAGCCTATATGATTACAAATATATAAATATAACTACCAATTTCTTCACCAAACAAAGATATCAGTGCTTCATGCATAGCAGTAGGGAAGGGGGTAGCACTGGGAGCCCCATCTCTTTTCCACACATGAAGCATATTCAATCTATATAATAACCCCACTCATATTCAATGTAATTATCCTAACCATAGTGTGATTTGATGGCCAAAAGGTTGTATTGTGTTTGTTGTTTTGTTTGTTGTTGTTTTGTGTTTGAACATGATTGTACTGGAATGAATATTGACAAAACATAGTTTCACAGTTCCATGACTGCGTCGATCTTGCTGCCTAAAAAATATCAAACATTTCTTCAAAATGACACGAGCAATTCATCCATCAATGGTTATTCTATGAGTGTGAGAGACATTGGAACCATAACATGACTGTGAGAGATAGGGCTAATCATTGGTAAATGCAGAAGAAATGTTTCACATGTGAATATACAACTCCACTCACCAACATTAAGTCCTCATCCCACCCCCCCCCCCCCCCCCCCACTAAGAAAAAATTCCTATCACATCCTGTTATTTTATGTAAAGTATTCGTTGAGGAACAAAATACAATCAATGTTTTTAATATACAATACAATCATATGCGCACTAGCAGTACAATAACTTATCAATATAATCTATTTACCCTCGTGTGAAACAAGTTTCATACACTCAGATTCAGTATCCAGCCAGGGTGTATGACCTGCACTATTCAGTTTTGAAAATATAAAATATCGTCTTTGAGATATCAGATCTTAGTTGTATATCTATACAAAGCAGCCTCTGTATGTTATTGTCTTCTCATTGCCAGAAGATGGACCAAGACAGGGCAGGGTCCTGGCATGGTGGTTTCTATCTTCTACTTGATTCAGTAACTGGCCGTACAGAAGGAAATTCTTGAGTACTGTGATTAATAGTGTGGTAATTTTGGTTCCACTTAATTAGTATGAAAAACGATTTAGTCATTATTTGGCACCCTCAAAACTCCCATAGCCTCCTCTAGAAGGCTAGCTACATGTATGCCCACTTCCCGCCATCATTTGTCCCTATACTGGTGATAAAATGCATTCCCATCTTGCAAACTTTCCAGGACCTTTCACTTTAGAACTGATTGTGTGCATGCACTTTGAAACTGTCCAGAAAAAAAAATAGAAGCTCAAATCCCTGTCTCACTTCACCACTTGGAATGATCGAACCATCACAGCTAAACTGAATGCTGATTTAACTCAGACATGTACTGCTGCAGTTTGTCAAAGTTAACAATCTTTGCGCAACTCAATGCCACACTGTCTTTGGCCACATCATCTTTGGCCTGTGCTGCCCCTCCTACTTCCTTGCTAACAGAGGAACTGTGCACTTATTTCCAGAACACATGCGCCTGCCTGCAGGGGTGTTTCTGCCAGCCTATATTTACTGCTTCCCATCCCATCACCACCAGTAGCTTATCTGATTGACAGGGTGGAAGTTGACAAGAAAAAAAAGAGGCAGAAAAAGCGTACATCTCGGGATCAAACCTGCAACCATCAACTTCAGTGTTGCACACTTACCATTGAACCATCAGGCTAACAGCTAAGGGAATCTTGGAGTGCCCTATCGTATCCTCCTCTTTCTTTCTTTCTTTCTTTTCCAATGTCTTGCCCTGTCCATCCCCGCTCTATAAAAACTGAACACTGGGTCACTGAACTGAGTAGGGAAAGAGTGTTTACCTACAATAGCTAACCTATAATCCACCACAAATCATGGGTAGAAGAAAGGAAGAAAAGCATGAATGTGTATACAGAAAGGACAGAGGTACTGAGGAGAAGGAGAGATAGACAAAGGAGGATAAGGGAGTCCATGAGTTGAAAAGAAGAAAAAAAATACTGGGATGGCTCAGGAAAAAGAGAGCAGGAGAGGGAAACCATGGATAAAATACCTAATGCTACTGTACTCCTAATTTGCAAAAGTTAGTACATCAGGTGCTACTGTGTGGCGGGGTATTTGCTAGTAATGATAAATATCTGACATATTATATATATATATATATATGGTGCTGGACCATTAGATTAACAGAAATATAAAAAATATAAGAAAGTAAATGTGTTGGGAAGCAGGGTGTATAAACATTTTTTAAACATTTTTATTTCATGCAGGCAACAAATGATGGAACCAGATAAGCCAAAAGTCAGGAGAACTATATAGCATCATTCACAAAAGATTCTATAGTTGGTCAAGAATCTGACTAGAAAATGTTGAAATTTTTTATGTAGAGATATATTTACAATTACATAGACTAATTTTATCTCGTCACTATTAATCATCACAAAATTTCACTACTATGAGTTCTGTGTGTGCACCAAATAGTTTTTATCATCAAAAGAGGTTTGTTCCTTATTATAGTCTACTGCTGCATGCAACAGGAAAGATTTCAGGAGTAGCTGGAACAGGCTACTAACCCAACCTTTAGTTCAGTCAGGTTGCTTCTAGCTTATGCTTACTGGGTTACCTGCACACTGGAACAAAGTTGTTTGACTATCTATCTACACAGGACAGAATTATGACAACACTCGACTTGTGACTGGACAAACAAATTTTTGTGGTTTGTGTAGTATTTATATATTATTCCCAAGAATCACAAAGGTAGTACATGTAAATCCCTACCGCAGATGTAGATAAACATTGACCTTTTACCGTATCCATCACCCTTTATGGAGTAAGAATGGCAGCCGAACATCAGGACTACAAGTTTGTCACTGAGCCCTCAGAAAGGATGAAGTGTTTGATTTGCTTTGACTTGGCCAGAGACCCTAAGCAGCATGATGTATGTGGCAAGATATTTTGCAGTGCCTGCATTGACCTGAATGGAAGTAAACCCTGTCCCAATTGCAGGACTCCTAACCCCAGATACTTTACTGACAGGCGTGGTAAGTGTCTCTATAGATAGCTAAAGGCAAGTTTAATTAACTGGCCACTTTCATTTTTCACCAGGTTACCAGGAAATTCAAGAGCTTCCAGTGAAATGCAACTATGTAGAGGCGGGCTGCAATTGGAGAGGCACTGTAGCCACACTGAAAGATCACTTGCCAAAGTGTTTGCACACTCCCTGCCCTTGCCCCAATGGATGCCAAGACTCCTCTGGGGACATTCGTCAAGTGATAAAAAAGGAAATGGAGAAGCATCTCAGAGAGTGCACACGCAGGGCATTCAAATGTGCCAGTTGTGGGACACTAGGAACATACATCACAATCACCACAGAACACGACAAAGTCTGTGAAAAGAAGGCAGTCTCTTGCTTAAAATGTAACATTCTAATGGAACGAAAGCAGTTGAGCACGCACTTGAAAGTCTCCTGTCAGCGCGTTGAAGTGCCGTGCAAGTTTGAAAGCATTGGTTGCAAGACTGCGTTAAAGCGCAAGGACATGAGCAAGCACGAGGTCAGCAGTGAAGGTGATCACCTCAGACTGGCACTTGATACTATCGTGTCCCTAAAAAAAGAAGTCACTGATTTGAAACAAAAGTTCCAAGCACACAAAGATCAGGGGACTATGATATTTACTATTATTGATTTTGATCGCAAGAAACGTTCAAATTCGCACATTTTTTCACCCCCATTTTATACTTCGCCTGGCGGATATAAAGTAGAGGTGAGAGTATATCCCAATGGACATTCACAAGCAAAAGGGACCCATGTATCTATCTTTATAATGGTACTACTTGACGACTCGTACAATGACACAATGCCTTGGCCTTTTGAAGGTGTATTCACCATCGAACTCTTAAACCAGATAGCGGATCACAACCATCACTGCTGTCAGCTATCCTTCAGGGGCGACACAACTGAGTCCAGAGGGATATTTGATTTTATATTGCATTCTGATTTATCGTGGAAACTGGCCAAAAACACCCAGTATCTGAAGGATGATACACTGATCTTCAGAGTGTCTCCACATCTTATGCCTAAAGAACACAAGCCGTGGTTCAATTACATCATGAATGGCTCTAGTAGCAATAAACTTGCTCTACAAGAGGATAGTCTGAGAGATGATCGTCCTTTGGTATTTAAGATGACATCATACAGCCTTAACAAGAGGAAGAGTAAGGATTGGTATTCCAAGCCTTTTTACAGCAGTACACAAGGCTACAAGCTATGCTTGAAAGTGTGTGCCAACGGAGACCAAGCTGGAAAAGGAAGTTATGTATCCACTTACCTGAAAGTCCTTCATGGCCCGTACGACAGTTTCTTAAAGTGGCCAGTGTCTGGCTCAGTAACTTTCGAACTGTTGAATCAGTTAAGCGACACCAACCATCACAGACTAAAATGTACATTCAAGGAGTCTGATAATTTCAAACAAGAATTTCTCAGAGGCAAGGTCAAGTTTGTGGCAATTTCTTCTCTGGACAAGGATGAATTACAGAATACACAGTACCTCTTAGATGACTGCCTGCACTTCAGAGTAGCAGTAGCACTGGACGATCATAAATACAAGCCTTGGCTCACTCCCACTCATAGGGAATAAACTAAAGTTCATTGAACTAATCAATTGCCACTGGATTTATATGACAACTTTTTTAAGCTAAAAAATATTTTTGGTTGTAATTGTTTTCACTCAATAGTAAATGCTCATAGTATTGTGCCAGTGATATAGAATTCAGATCCAGAAGGGTATAAGTAGATGCTTAGCAGTGGGAGTGGATATGCTGGGAATATAGAAATGAGCCTATATGATTACAAATATATAAATATAACTACCAATTTCTGTTGAAAGTAACACTTCTGACTTTGACCACTAGTCATTTAGCTTTAAGGATATAACCTGTTTTGACTGTTGTCATAGATATCCTTATACCACTGGTCATTTATCTTCAGGCACAAAACATGTTTGTTTGGTTTTCATAGTTACTTGCTTGTATTGTATTCTAATAAGATAACCTAAAACTGAGAGTGTTTTTCAATAGGTTATGGGCCCAGGTCATCATTAGAAATACAACAGTTTTAGTGAAATTGTAGGTAGCTATAAGGACAATTATGGCTGATATAAAGTCTTCAGGAATCATACCATTGAATGATTCGAATTATCCCACTTGGAAAATACAAGTTCGAATGGCTCTAATGAAAGATGGTCTTTGGAACATAGTGAATGGAAAGGAGAATGCTCCTGAAAATGAACATGCAGATCAGGCAAAATTCATGACTAGAAGGGATAAAGCTTTAGCACAAATCGTTTTGTCCATACAGCCTTCATTATTATATTTACTTGGTGATCCAGAAGATCCTGTTGTGGTTTGGAAGAAACTTGAAAATCAATACCAAAAGAAAACGTGGGCTAACAAACTGGAGCTACGTCGCAAGTTGTTTTCTCTTCGTTTGAAGGAGGGAGAATCAGTACAACAACATGTAAAGGTCATGACGGAGGTATTTGAAACTCTTTCGGTAATTGGAGATCCCATAACTGAAGAGGATCGTGTTGTTCATTTGCTTGCAAGTCTTCCAGAAGCATATGACATGATAGTGACGGCTCTTGAATCAAGTTCAAATGTGCCCATTATGGAAACAGTAATCGAAAGACTATTACATGAGGAGCGAAAAATGAAAGAAAGAGAAGGAGACGGTGGTGATCCCGGTAACGTTTTTGCAGCTTATCGAGCAAAACGAGTGTTTAAGTGTCACTATTGTGGCAAGCCTGGACATTTAAAACGTGATTGTCGCATACGATTTGCAGACGAGCGAAGGGAAAAGGCATCTGATAGCGGGCCTCGAGAAAAGGCAAACCAGGTATTGAGAAAGAATACCAGTGGTGAAGTAGAGGACGTGCTACTGACAAGTCAAGCATTGTCTACTCGAATGACAAGTGGTGAAGAAGAGGACGTTCTACTGAAAAGTCAAGCATTGTCTGTTCGAACGACAGGTAGTTGGATCATTGATTCTGGTGCATCGAGTCACATGTGCAATGATGAACAATTATTTATGAAGATGGAAACTCTCAAAAAACCGCTGGAAATAGTTTTGGGAGATGGTCATGTAGTGAAATCTCAACAACAAGGAACTGTGTCATTGATGATGAAATTACCAGGTAGTGAAAGCAGAAAATGCAACTTACATGATGTTCTGTATGTGCCAAATTTATCATACAATTTGGTAAGTGTATCAAAAGCTGTCAAGGCTGGAAAAATAGTAGAATTTGATGGCAAACATGTCCAAATCAAAAGTGTGGAAGGAAAACTCACTGCCATAGGTACACTAATTGGAAATATATACTACATGGATTGCTATGATTGCAGAAAAGATTGCATTAACATTTCAACACAAAACTATACTCAGGATATTTGGCATCGACGATTTGGCCATTTAGGGATTCAAAACTTACAGAAACTAGCAAATGAAAAAATGGTTGATGGCTTGGACTGCACTGTTACAACTGATACCGACCTCTGTGAGCCATGCATTGGTGGAAAGCATCACAAAAGTCCATTTCCAAAGTCTTCTAGCAGTCACTCCAAGAATCCTCTGGATCTTGTACATAGCGATGTGTGTGGGAAAATAGGTGAGAAATCAATGGGTGGTGCTGAATATTTCTTAACATTTGTTGATGATAAAACTCGCTATGTGTGGGTTTATCCGCTAAAGAAAAAAAGTGATGTTTTTGAGAAATTCAAATTATGGAAAACAATGGCAGAAAAGTCAAGTGGTTGCGTTCTAAAAACTCTTCGTACAGACAATGGTGGGGAGTATATATCTGCAGAGTTTGGGAGATACCTTTGTTCTGAAGGAATACGACATGAGCTTACTATACCAAGAACACCACAGCAAAATGGAGTTGCCGAGAGATTGAACAGAACCTTATTAGAAAAGGTTAGGCCAATGTTGATAGATCAAAAGGTACCACATGCATTTTGGGCTGAAGCTCTTGCTACATCTGTATACTTGAAGAATAGAAGTCCAACAAGTTTTTTGGATGGGCAGACACCATTTGAAGCTTGGAAAGGAAAAAAGCCTGATGTTGGTCACTTGCGAGTTTTTGGTTGTGATGCTTATGTTCATGTGTCCAAAGATGAACGAAGGAAACTTGATCCAAAAGCAAAGAAATTCATGTTTCTTGGTTATGGTGAAGAAACCAAAGGATATCGACTATGTATATGATTCTGAACGAAATAAGGTCATTTTTAGTCGAGATGTATATTTTCACGAAACCAGGAAAAACAATTCATTGGAACCACTTGAGAAGCAACATTCAAAAGCTGAAAAGATTGTTCTTCAAAATGACGAAGACTCAGAAGACAATGATGAAGAATCTGAAATGCTACCAGAGGTTCAACAAGAGGTTCAAGAACCAGTTGTAAGACGATCACAAAGGATAAGAAGGCAACCGGACAGGTATGCAGCAGGAAATGTGACTATTGCAAACAAAAGTTTTGAGGAACCATCATTCTATGAAGAGGCTATTAGTAGGTCAAATTGTGACAATTGGAAAGAGGCCATGGAGCAAGAAATGAAGTCACTGAGAGACAATCATACATGGGACTTAGTAGAATTACCTAAAGATCGAAAAACTGTGGGAAGCAAATGGATATATAAAATCAAGATCAAAGCTGATGGATCTATTGAAAGGTATAAAGCCCGTTTGGTTGCACAAGGATATACTCAAAAATTTGGAGTAGACTATGATGAAACATTTTGTCCTGTAGTAAGAATGGAGTCTTTTCGAACTATCTTAGCCTCAGCAATACAGAAGGATCTTAAATTGCACCAAATTGATGTTACAACAGCATTTTTGAATGGTGAACTTGAGGAGGAGGTGTACATGAAACAGCCTCAAGGATTTATTTTGGAAGGACAAGAAAAGCTAGTCTGCAGGCTGAACAAGAGTATTTATGGATTAAAGCAATCTCCTCGATGTTGGAACACCGCATTACACAGAAAACTTGATGATATGGGTTTTGTTCAATCAACTAGTGATCCATGTGTGTACAAAAAGGATTCAGGAGGAGATATTTTCATCATTGGTGTGTATGTGGACGACATTGTGCTGGCTGGAAAGACCGACAGGGAAATTGGAGAAGTCAAGACTGCACTTTCAGCTTCATTTGACATCAAAGATTTGGGCAAGCTGCATCATTTTCTTGGTATGAACATTCTTCATAATGATGAGAAAGGTGAAATATGGATTGGTCAGCCTATTTATATTGAGAATCTATTGAAAAAATATGGCATGGAAAATTCTAATCCTGCAAAGATACCAATGGATCCAAGTGAAACATTTATGAAATCCACTGATTTAGATGAACGATTTGATCAGCACTTGTATCAGTCTGCAATTGGAAGTTTGTCATATCTCTCTGTCACTACAAGACCTGACATTACCTATTCTGTGAACAAAATGGCAAAGTTTTGTGTTGATCCATCAAAGCATCACTGGACAGGAGTGAAGCACATTTTGCGGTATCTCAAGGGAACAATTCAGCATGGAATCACCTACACAAAGCAATCATCTGGAGAATGTGTGGCATATTCAGATGCTGACTGGGGAAGAGATCTCGATGACCGCAAGTCTACTTCAGGATATTTGTTTGTGATCAGTGGTGGTCCAGTAAGCTGGAAAAGTAAGAAGCAGTCATCAGTAGCTCTTTCTACTGCAGAAGCTGAATATATGGCTCTGGCTTCCTCAGCTCAAGAAGCAGTTTGGATGAGACAGCTTTCAAGTGAAATGTGTATTGAATATACAAAACCAGTCATTATATATGAGGATAATCAATCTGCAATAGCCATGACAAAAAATCCTCAGTTTCATGGACGAACAAAACATATAGCCATTAAGTATCATTATATTAGAGAGCAAGTTAATGATGGATCTATAACTGTACAATACTGCTCCACCGAAAATATGTTGGCAGACATGCTAACAAAACCTCTTGCTAGCACTCAATTTTCGAAGCTTTGTTCACTGATTGGAGTTAAACCAAGTCCAAAGTACATTTTTCAGAAGTGAGGAGGAGTGTTGAAAGTAACACTTCTGACTTTGACCACTAGTCATTTAGCTTTAAGGATATAACCTGTTTTGACTGTTGTCATAGATATCTTTATACCACTGGTCATTTATCTTCAGGCACAAAACATGTTTGTTTGGTTTTCATAGTTACTTGCTTGTATTGTATTCTAATAAGATAACCTAAAACTGAGAGTGTTTTTCAATAATTTCTTCACCAAACAAAGATATCAGTGCTTCATGCATAGCAGTAGGGAAGGGGGTAGCACTGGGAGCCCCATCTCTTTTCCACACATGAAGCATATTCAATCTATATAATAACCCCACTCATATTCAATGTAATTATCCTAACCATAGTGTGTATTTTATGGCAAAAGGTGTAACATGATGTACTTGAAATGAATGATTGACAAAACATAGTTTCTACAGTTTCAATTGACTGCGCCGATCTTGCTGCCTAAAAATATCAACATTTCTTCAAAATTGACCTGAGTCAGTTCATTGACTCTCAATGGCTATTCTCATGAGTTGTGAGAGACATCTGGAACCACTAAACATGACTCGTGAGATTATAGGCTAATCCATTGGTAAATTGCAGAATGTATTCACATGTTGAAGTATACAACTCCACTCACCAACATTAAAGTCCCTCCATCCCCCCCCCCCCCCCTCCCCCCCCCCCCCACTATAGAAAAAATTCCTATCAAATCCTGGTTATTTTATGTAAAGTATTAGTGAGGAACAAAATACAATGCAATGTTTTTAACTATTACAATAACAATCACTATGGGATAGCAGTACAATAACTTATCGATATAATCTATTTACCCTCATGTGAAACAAGTTTCATACACTCAGATTCAGTATCCAGCCAGGGTGTGTGACCTGCACTATTCAGTTGAAACTTAACTTGAAAATATAAAATATCGTCTTTGAGATATCAGATCTTAGTTGTATATCTATACAAAGATGGTTGAAATAAAGCTGCCTCTGTATGTTATTGTCTTCTCATTGCCAGAAGATGGACCAAGACAGGGCAGGGTCCTGGCGTGGTGGTTTCTATCTCCTACTTGATTCAGTAACTGGCCATACAGAAGGAAATTCTTGAGTACTGTGATTAATAGTGTGGTAATTTTGGTTCCACTTAATTAGTATGAAAACCGACTTAGTCATTATTTGGAACCCTCAAAACTCCCATAGCCTCCTCTAGAAGGCTAGCTACACGTACGTCCATTTCCCGCCACCATTTCTCCCTATACTGGTGCTAAAACACATTCCCATCTTGCAAACTTTCCAGGACCTTTCACTTTAAAACTGATTGTGTGCATGCACTTCTGTCCAGAAAAAAGCTCAAACCCCTGTCTAACTTCACCACTTAGAATGATCGAACCATCACAGCTAAACTGAATGCTGATTTAACTCAGATATGTACTGCTGCAGTTTGTCAAAGTTAACAATCTTTGAGCAACGCAATGCCACACTGTCTTTGGCCACATCATCTTTGGCCTGTGCTGCCCCTCCTACTTCCTTGCTAACAGAGGAACTGTGCACTTATTTCCAGAACACATGCGCCTGCCTGCAGGGGTGTTTCTGCCAGCCTATATTTACTGCTTCCCATCCCATCAGCTCCAGTAGCTTATCTGATTGACAGGGTGGAAGTTGACAAGAAAAAAAAGAGGCAGAAAAAGCGTACATCTCGGGATTAAACCTGCAACCATCAACTTCAGTGTTGCACACTTACCATTGAACCATCAGGCTAACAGCTAAGGGAATCTTGGAGTGCCCTATTGTATCCTCCTCTTTCTTTCTTTCTTTCTTTTCCAATGTCTTGCCCTGTCCATCCCCGCTCTATAAAAACTGAACACTGGGTCACTGAACTGAGTAGGGAAAGAGTGTTTACCTACAATAGCTAACCTATAATCCACCACAAATCATGGGTAGAAGAAAGGAAGAAAAGCATGAATGTGTATACAGAAAGGACAGAGGTACTGAGGAGAAGGAGAGATAGACAAAGGAGGATAAGGGAGTCCATGAGTTGAAAAGAAGAAAAAAAAACTGGGATGGCTCAGGAAAAAGAGAGCAGGAGAGGGAAACCATGGATAAAATACCTAATGCTACTGTACTCCTAATTTGCAAAAGTTAGTACATCAGGTGCTACTGTGTGGCGGGGTATTTGCTAGTAATGATAAATATCTGACATATTATATATATATATATATATGGTGCTGGACCATTAGATTAACAGAAATATAAAAAATATAAGAAAGTAAATGTGTTGGGAAGCAGGGTGTATAAACATTTTTTAAACATTTTTATTTCATGCAGGCAACAAATGATGGAACCAGATAAGCCAAAAGTCAGGAGAACTATATAGCATCATTCACAAAATATTCTATAGTTGGTCAAGAATCTGACTAGAAAATGTTGAATGTTTTTATGTAGAGATATACATAGACTAATTTTATCTCGTCACTATTAATCACCACAAAATTTCACTACTATGAGTTCTGTGTGTGCACCAAATAGTTTTTAGCAATCAAAAGAGGTTTGTTCCTTATATAGTCTACTGCTACATGCAACAGGAAGCTTTCAGGAGTAGCTGGAACAGGCTACTAACCCAACCTTTAGCAGCAGAGGCTGGCTGTTCAGTCAGGTTGCTTTTACCTTATGGGTTGCTTGACTATTTATCTACACAGAATTTTGATAGACAACACTCAACTTGGCTGGGCAAACAAAGTTTTGTGGTTTGTGTACTATTCAAATATTATTCATGAGGTCACAAGGGTAGTAACATGTAAATCCCTTCCCCACAGATGATGTAGATAAACATTGACCTTTTACCCTATCCACAGCTGTTTTATGGAGTAAAGAATGGCTGCAGAACATCAAGACTACAAGTTTGTCACTGAGCCCTCAGAAAGAATGAAGTGTTTGATTTGCTTTGAGTTGGCCAGAGACCCTAAGCAGCATGAAGTATGTGGCAAAATATTTTGCAGTGCCTGCATTGACCTGAATGGAAGTAAACCCTGTCCCAATTGCAGGACTCCTAACCCCAGATATTTTACTGACAGGCGTGGTAAGTGTCTCTAAAAATAGCTAAAGGCAAGTTTAATTAACTGGCCACTTTCATTTTTCACCAGGTTACCAGGAAATTCAAGAGCTTCCAGTGAAATGCAACTATGTAGAGGCGGGCTGCAATTGGAGAGGCACTGTAGCCACACTGAAAGATCACTTGCCAAAGTGTTTGCACACTCCCTGCCCTTGCCCCAATGGATGCCAAGACTCCTCTGGGAAAATCCGTCAAGTGATAAAAAAGGAAATGGAGAAGCATCTCAGAGAGTGCACACACAGGGCATTCAAATGTGCCAGTTGTGGTACACTAGGAACATACATCACAATCACCACAGAACACGACAAAGTCTGTGAAAAGAAGGCAGTCTCTTGCTTAAAATGTAATATTCTAATGGAACGAAAGCAGTTGAGCACGCACTTGAAAGTCTCCTGTCAGCTCATTGAAGTGCCGTGCAAGTTTGAAAGCATTGGTTGCAAGACTGCTTTGAAGCGCAAGGACACGAGGAAGCACGAGGTCAGCAGTGAAGGTGATCACCTCAGACTGGCACTTGATACTATCGTGTCCCTAAAAAAAGAAGTCACTGATTTGAAACAAAAGTTCCTAGCACACAAAGATCAGAGGACTATGATACTTACGATTACTGATTTTTATCGCAAGAAACGTTCAAATTCGCACATTTTTTCACCCCCATTTTATACTTCGCCTGGCGGATATAAAGCAGAGGTGAGAGCATATCCCAATGGACATTCACAAGCAAAAGGGACCCATGTATCTATCTTTATAATGGTACTACCTGACGACTCGTACAATGACACAATGCCTTGGCCTTTTGAAGGTGTATTCACCATCGAACTCTTAAACCAGATAGCGGATCACAACCATCACTGCTTTCAGCTATCCTTCAGGGGCGACACAACTGAGTCCAGAGGGATATCTGATTTTATATTGCATTCTGATTTATCGTGGAATCCGGCCAAAAACACCCAGTATCTGAAGGATGATACCCTGATCTTCAGAGTGTCTCCGCAACTTATGCCTAAAGAACACAAGCCGTGGTTCAATTATATCATGAATGGCTCTAGTAGCAATAAACTTGCTCTACAAGAGGATAGTCTGAGAGATGATCGTCCTTTGGTATTTAAGATGACATCATACAGCCTTAACAAGAGGAAGAATAAGGATTGGTATTCCAAGCCTTTTTACAGCAGTCCACAAGGCTACAAGCTATGCTTGAAAGTGTGTGCCAATGGAGAACAAGCTGGAAAGGGAAGTTATATATCCATTTATTTAAGAGTCCTTCATGGCCCGTACGACAGTTTCTTAAAGTGGCCAGTTACTGGTTCAGTAACTTTCGAACTGTTGAATCAGTTAAGCGACACCAACCATCACAGACAAAACTGTATATTCAAGGAGTCTGATAATTTCAAACACGAAACTTCCAGAGGAAAGATCAAGTTTATGGCCCTTTCTTCTTTGGAAAAGGATGAATTGCAGAATACACAGTACCTCTTAGATGACTGCCTGCACTTCAGAGTAGCAGTTGCACTGGAAGACCACAAGTACAAGCCTTGGCTCACTCCCACTCATAGGGAATAAACTAAAGTTCATTGAACTATTCAATTGCCATTGGATATATTATATGACAACTTGTTTAAACTAAAAAACATTTTTTGGTTGTAATTGTTTTCACTCAATAGTTAATGCTCATAGTAGTGTGCCAGTAGTAATAGAAAGTTGAAAAACCAGGTACTTTAAACCCAATTGACTCCCCATAACTCAATGTGACAGACTTCTGTTTCACAGATTCTAATTCTGGTACAGCCAACTCTAGGTGAGAGTTTACGCTGTCTTTCTTGTGATGGTTCATTTCCTTCCTCATCCTAACTTCCTAGTGCCCCAGTTGAATATCACTTAGCACAACACTATGATTACGTTCACCCCATACAATCAATACCTTGATGAATACACATAAAGCCTACTTGAACACAAGGGCAATCTAATTCACTGTGAGTCTTGTTTTGCTTCCACTCACTAAAAAATTGGAAGCAGTAGAATTATAAAACCATCTGTTTAAATAATAACAAATAGAGTGTGCCAGTGATATAATTACTAGAATAAGAAATAATTGTATGTTTATGATCTCATGATGAAATGTCACTGTTAAGGTTAGCAATCCATTCGACTGATGCAATATGCACTCACTTGGTTTGACCATCAATAGTAACTACTATTTAAGTCTTGCCAACTTACACTCCAACTTGCAAAGCTATGTACAACACATCTAACCAGTTTTGTTATCTTCTATAAATTCGCCACTTAGTTACACATACATAACATAAATAAGTTGTGCATGAAAGTTGATCCAAAGTGTTTGAACTAATCCATACTCTTGAATTGCAAGAAGAAAGAAATATCACAGTTAGGGCCCTATAGGCTGTGGCTGATAGAATTATAATTGTTAAACAAGTATATGAACTATATATAGTACTACTACATATAGTGCACACACTTTTGTATAGGTGATTATCTATAATTCTATAATGTACTTCAGCACAAATGGCAAGCAAGCCATTGTGCAAAAGTAATTCAAAATATTTTGAAAAAATAATTCTGACTATCATAATTACTAGCAGCTCCTGACAAAACAACAACAACAAACACTGAACTACAGTGTTCTATTATTTAGCTGGGGGGGAAAGGGGGGAAGCTTTTCTACAAAATTTCCCAGCTTCCTTTCCTTAATACTTGGGCAGGCAAAGTGAGACCCTCACAAACGAGTCTCTTAATTGAGATTTGGTATATCTATTATGCATATGGCCAAAGTTCAGAGAGGTCACTGTATGTCCACCCTTGGATGCTACTTCAAAACATTAACATTAGAGCGGGCACAAGAATTAAATTCCTTGACATATCGCCTATAAACAAACAGGCTTACCACAAGTTATGCCACAAAAGTTTTACATTGATGTACAATGCTTTAGTGTAAGTGGTAAGTTGTCTTAATTAATACACTTTTAGTCATAGCTATACACCCTACGCAACAGTATTGATGTTGCTTTGTCTGTCATGAAAAGAATTATTTCCTCTTGAAATTTTTGTATGAAGTTATATCGAGGGTGATGGTGGACTTGTTCGAGCATCCCACACAAAGAAAATTTTCTAGATAGAATCCTGTATGTGCTCATAACTACGAGTAAGTTTCACAGGAAATTACTGAAATGTTTTTAGGAATTGCACAATACTCACAAAAAGCCACTTGTCTTTCATGCCAGCCATAGGTGGCATCCGTTCACACTTTTATGTTTATTAACACACTAGGCCTCAAATTTCAAAGCATTAAAATTATAAAAACCCTTCTGAAATATATAGATATCTTAAATCATTTCACTAATCTTTATCACCTTCAAACACATGCTTCACGACCTAATATATATATATATATATTGGCTAAATTAAAAGCTCCATCCAGCCAAGTTGCACATTAATAATCTAGGTGAAAACATGTTCTAAAAATTTAAAAAAAATATATATTTTAGTTGTGGTAAACTGCAGATACGGGTTTTCGTGATTTTAATATAAACTAGTTCATTCCCTATAATACAGCTTCATTACAGCCCGAAGCAGGCCAAATCTAATAGCTACAGCAGAAACCATCTTATTATATGTTGTCCAATAATTATAGGAGCAGTTATAAATAGGCCAGCTCTACCAAATTACTGATCTTAAACATTATAATATTCTTGTTTTGTTGTAGCATTTCAACTTATTCAGCAATTAGTTATAGTACGATAGTAACAGCGAGCTCAGGTCAGAAGTGTAGCTAGATGTATGTCTATCTACAGTGAGTGGATATGTTGCCATCTTTTATAGTAGTAAACAAAACTTAATATAACTATGAAAGTTTCAATAATAGTTTATATAGTCCCACTATAATCACAGTGGGATAGCAGCACACAAAAGAAATGTCATCAAAGCAAGTCATGACCAAGTTATCTGCACTAATGAATTAAAAGTTTCATGCACTCGGATTCCGTATCCAGCCAGGGTGTACGACCTTCACGATTCAGTTGATACATCACGCGGAAATACAAAATGTCGTCCTTGAGGTATTGAACTTTAGGTGAATTCTCCTGCAAAGACAATTTAGAAATAAAGGTGCCTCCGTATGTTATTACCTTCATGTCACCAGAAAGTGGAACACGACAGGGCAGGGTCCTGACATAGTGGTTTCTGTCTTCTACTTGATTCCGTAACTCTGCTGTAAATGTGCCAGTAATTGGCCATAAAGAAGGAATTTCTTGAGTACTGCGGATAATAGAGCAGTAAAATGCTATATTTGAAGATTGGACGCTTTCTGCGACAATACAAGTCATTCGACACCCTTGGCAAATTATGCTGGGGAGAGATATAAATTTATGAGCAGTACTGTATCCACACACTTTAAACTTAAATACATTTTGTTTCATCTTTAAACGTAAGCAATTGTCCAGCTTCACACCGCAGTCCAGCCAACTTTTGTGATGATATGAATGCATTGAAAATCGGAAGTACAGATTGTCTTCTTGCAGAAACTGAATATACCTGGAAGAATCACGGCAAACGAGCGCTGCTTGAGAAATAAATAGAGGTAGATCAGTACATTGAAACTTTATTAAATTCTTTAAAGGAACACACACAGTGTGGTGATAGCAATCTGAGACTTGATTGAGCAAAGTTATCTTAATCCCACCATCTTGCCAACAGTTAGTATCTCGTTTTAGAAACTCAATTTGTACAGACACATGAGTTCCCTTGCCTGTTCCTCTTCCATTGGGATATATCGCAAGACGAACTTTCCAACCTCCTCCAACAGCATAGAATGAATCAGAATAAAAGCAGCCATTCTCTTTCTTCAAAGCTGAAAAACCTGATATTTTAAACCCGATCGACTCCCCACAGCCCAATGTGACAGACTTCTGTTTTACAGCTTCTAATTCTGCTACAGCCAACTCTAGATGAGAGCTTACACTGTCTTTCTCATGATGGCTCATTTCCTTCCTCGTCCTAACTTCCTTACAGCCAATGTTCTTGTACTTGCATGGAACTAACCCATATTCGCACTCTGTCTGGACGTGGTCTTCCATCTTGCCTCGCTCTAGCTGAAGTGCACACTCGCTATGAGGACAAGAGATAACTTTCTTGTTGCACTTGTTATCATGAACTCCTGTGATGTTGACATACGTACCCTTCTCCTGGCAGTATGGACACTGGAACTCTCTGTTGGGACACACCTGGAGGTGCTCGCTGATGCTTTGTCGAATCAACTCCACTAACACCCCATCTGCCTTGCATTTGTTAGGGCACACAACCATGGCAAAATTACAGGTGGCAGAATGGCTGTCTATGCACCCAACAGTTCCTTCCCACTGGCATCCATGGTTGCCACACTTCACTGGAAGCTCTCGAATCTCTTGAGCACCTATTTCAAAATTTCAAATTACTCAACAACACTAAAAAAAAAAAAGTCTGATACATGTATGTAATTTCTAGTAGGATGCTCTTTACCACGCTTGTCCAGGAAGTATCTGTGACTGGTAGACCTGCAGTTGGGACAAGGATTGTTCCCATTCTTCTCTATACACTCACTGCAAAATATCTTGCCACAGTCTTCATGTTGCTTGGGCTCTCTGGCAACTTCATGGCAAATTAAGCATTTGAGTCTCTCAGAAGGATCACAAAAACACTTATAATCCATTTTTGTTCATTTAACTTGGCAAAGAAGAGCAACAAATTGAGGATAAAAATGGAAACACCTATATATATAGGCTCTCAAATAGATACCACTTGGTTTTTCTAGGCTGGTGCAGGCTATCTGTAAAATCTTAGCTGGGCTCCTAGATATGGGCAACTTAGCCACACACAACTCAATTGACACAAACAAAGAAAGTACATATTATAGATCGTTCACTTAATCAACAGTTAATTGTCTCTGACTTGTATGAATAGGTATTCACTGGTTTCACTGAGGTTTAGAGCTGTAACCTCTAGGGTGGGCATTCCCACAGTACATATATACTACACCACCTTTAAGAGCAAGTACACATGACCAGATAGAGTATTGGACCCAAAGATGGCAACACTTACAGTTCTTGATGGTTAGAGACTCAATGAGTGCATACTACATCAGTTAAGTGGATTGCTAACCATGACAGTGATGCCTCATTATGAGATTACCATATTGCTTTGAGTAGCCTGCATGATTTTGAGGCTCAGCCAGAAATAGCAAGTACATGTAATTGGAGAGCATGAGTTGATAATGTGAATGTATTGGGACAGTTAACCCAGGTCAAGACAGTAGGCACTAAAAAAAAAGTTTCATATTCTGTTCCGTAGAATAGCCGTCACACGAATAAAAAATGGTATGCCAGTCGGCAATAAACAGCCGTTCTGTTCGGCTACTTTCCCGTTCACCGCATGCCTCACTCTAAGAAATATGTATATAAAATCCTTCATCCATTAAAACGTTTCGATTTTTTGTTTACAGGCTGATGAGTCAGAGTTCTTGGAGTTTAAAAAAATTGAAGCCGTTCAATTCGAAGTTGCTTCACGGAGAATTGTTAGTTCAACTAATGCACAGTACCGATGTTTCCTCGTTGTTAGGGTCCTTGCAGGCTTAGCTTATTTACTACTGGAGGTTCATCAGTAGCTAACAGAAGAGCTACGAAGTGCAGACCTAGTTATAGCTGTGTGCCCAATCGAAACTTCAGTTGGCAGCTTTATTGAAGCAAGTTCAATTTTTGTACGAGCTTATTAGCACTATCCCTGCAGCGTTTAACAAGGATACAAGGCCTGAGCTTGCTGATATAGCCATGGAAAAGTTTCTAGCTAGTACATGTTAATTAAAACTTAACCCGACATTTAGACTTCTTGCCAAAGTCGGCAGGTTAAGTTTTAATTAACATTATATTGGCTGTTAGAACGAGAAAATTTGCTATTATTATAATTATTTCTACCGAGAATGACTGAATTAATAATACACTTGTCTGTCAGTAACAACGACATGTGAGGAGAGCTCATATCAGCAGAAGATACAGTTTTTTTGTTTTGTTTTTTATCTGACTACAAAATACAGCTTTTTTGTGATGTTTACAATTCTATAGAGCTATGTCCATAATTAAGTATCACTTTATTTGGTCACTGTTTATCTGTACCATGAGCTCTATGTGTGTGCACCAAATAGTTAGGAGAGGTTTACTCCTATTCCAGCTGCAAAACTTTTTATCTTTGCAGATGTAAACTCCTCCTGCACAATGAGCAAGTGCACAATGGCTCACTCGCCAATTGTGCTGAGGCACACCACTAGTCTTATGCTGTGTATAGTATGCTGTCGAAGTCAAATCCTAATCATGGAATTTGCCTTTTAAAAAAATCAGTGGTCAGATTCAAAAATTTATTTCCTCTTGAAACTTTGGTATGAAGTTATATAGAGGGTGGTGGACCTTGTGGAGCATCCCACACAAACAAAATTTTCTAGATAGAACCCAGCATGTACTCATAACTACCAGTAAGTTTCACTGCAAATTACTAAAATATTGATAGGAATCGTGCAATACTCATAAAAAGACACTAATCTATTACTCATACAAATACATACTTCATACTCTCCATCCAGCCAAGGTGCACATTTGCAAATTAGGAGAAATATTCTAAGAAATAAAAAAAAAATTAAATTTAGGTGCGGCTAACTGCATTAGTGGGTTTTTTGTGATTTTAATATAAACTGGTTCATTCCATATATTATTACTTTCATTACTCATTAGATATATTCTCCCTCTTTCACAGATAGGTGAAGTGATAAATTAGAATAAATACAGAATTAGAGTGTTTGTTTCCCGGCTGGTTGTTATCGCTCAGTAGCAAAGCACTTGTGCATTATGCAAGCGGTCCTAGTGGCAACCAAACTTATTTTAAATCTGTATTGTTAAAGAAAGCGTGTGAAAGACAGGATATATCTAATGAGTAGAAGAAGGCTGAGAAAGAAATTGTGAACCTTTATTCCTGCCTGAAGCAGAACAACATCTTATAGCTACAGCAGAAACCATTTTCTTCACGAATGTCCACTTATTGAGCAATTGCTCATAGTATGATAGTATCATTGAGTTCAGGTCAGAAGCATAGCTAAATGTATATCTACCTAAAGTGAGTGGACATGCTGCCATTTTTTTCTTATAGTGTGAAACAAAACATAATGCACAAATTAAAACTATGAAAGTAGTATATACAGTCACACTTTAATCACAATGGGATAGCAGCACACAAAAGAATTATCATCAAAGCAAGTCATGACCAAAAGTTATCTGCACTAATGAGTTTGCACTCGGATTTCGTATCCAGCCAGGGTGTATGACCTTTACGATTCAGTTGATACGTCACTCGGAAATACAAAATGTCGTCCTTGAGATATCGAATTTTGGGTGAATTCTCCTGCAAAGATGATTTAGAAATAAAGGTGCCTCCGTATGTTATTACCTTCATGTCACCAGATAGTGGAACAGTATGGGGCAGGGTCCTGACATGGTGGTTTCTGTCTTCTACAACTCTGCTGTAACTGGCCATACAGAAGGAAGTTCATTAGTACTGTGGGTAATAGAGCAGTATAATGCTATATTTGAAGATTGGACATCGTCCATGAGCACACAATTCATTCGGCATCCTTGGCAAATAGTGGTGGGGATAGATATAAATTTCTTAGCAGTACTGTACCCACACACTTTAAACTTATACACATTCTTCTTTGAAGTGTAAAAATCTTCCATCACCGCACGTAAAGAATTGTTCAGCTTAACACCGCAGTCAAGCCAACTTTTGTGATGACGTGACTGCATTGAAAATCGGAAGTACAGAGTGTCTTCTTGCAGAAACTGAACATAACTGGAGGAATCACGGCAAACGAGTGCTTCATGAGAAATAAATAGAGGTAGATCAATACATTGAACCTCTTCAAAATTATTTGAAACCACAACAACAGTGTCGTAGTGATAGCAATCTGAGACTTGATTGAGCAAAGTTATCTTAATCCAACCTTCTTGCCAACAGTTAGTATCTCTTTCTAGAGGCTCAATTTGTACAGACACATGAGTTCCCTTGCCTGTTCCTCTTCCATTGGGATATATCACAAGACGAACTTTCCAACCTCCTCCAGTAGCACAGAATGAATCAGAATAAAAGCAACCATTCTCTTTCTTCAAAGCTGAAAAACCTGATATTTTAAACCCAATTGACTCCCTATAGCCCAATGTGACAGACTTACGTTTTACAGCTTCTAATTCTGATACAGCCAACTCTAGATGAGAGCTTACACTGTCTTTCTCGTGATGGCTCATTTCCTTCCTCGTCCTAACTTCCTTACAGCCAATGTTCTTGTACTTGCATGGAACTAACCCATACTCACACTCTGTCTGGACGTGGTCATCCATCTTGCCTCGCTTTAGCTGAAACACACACTCGCTATGAGGACAAGAGATAATTTTCTTGTTGCACTTGTTATCATGAACTCCTGTGATGTTGACATACGTACCCTTCTCCTGGCAGTACGGACACTGGAACTCTCTGTTGGGACACACCTGGAGGTGCTCGCTGATGCTTTGTCGAATCATCTCCACTAACACTCCATCTGTCTCACATTTGTTAGGGCACACAACCATGGCAAAATTACAGGTGGCAGAATGGCTGTCTATGCACCCAACAGTTCCTTCCCACTGGCATCCTCTCTTATGGTTGCCACACTTCACTGGAAGCTCTCGAATCTCTTGAGCACCTATTTCAAAATAATTTAAAATTCCTCAAGACAGAGTTGGATATATTACTTGCAGACTGGTGTTCTTACCACGCTTGTCCAGGAAGTATTTGTGACTGGTAGACCTGCAGTTGGGACAAGGCTTGTTCCCATTCTTCTCTATACACTCACTGCAAAATATCTTGCCACAGTCTTCATGTTGCTTGGGCTCTCTGGCAACTTCCAGGCAAATTAAGCATTTGAGTCTCTCAGAAGGATCACAACAAAACTCGTAATCCATTGCCAATCATTGAAGAGAGCAACAGATTGAGGGCAAAAATGGAAACACCTGTTTAACTTGGGATCTGGGGCACACCACTCACCACAATACTATGTTTGTGTCTTACCACATACTACACTACTTTACTACTTTAGGTTAGTAGTGTTCGTTCACATGAACATATAGTGAGTATTGGAGCCAAGGACCACATGACTAGTTTAGTAGTTGCTATTGATGGCTGAGTGCATGTTGTATAAGTCAGGTGGATTGCTAACCATGACAGTGACATGAAGTTTTAAAATATAATCTGAAATCTGTTTTAGTCTCACGGTCATGACTCCACCATATTATGTACGTAGATAACTGTTTTTTGCGACTAGACAAAATCCCCCCCCCCCTAAAGAAAAATCCTGTACGAATCCCTGTATATATATTTATATTTATTTCTACCATAGTTGCTATGGTAACAGCCATGGATTAAAAATTTCATTCCCCAGTGTTATTTCCCTCCAATCGCCCGCGGAAAAAATTACTTTTGTACCACAAAGTTTAAGTTCCACACAGAAGATTTATTTTGTCGACTAAATGGAGTGAGAGACACAAATAATTACAGTATAAATACAGTATAAAGTGATGTATCATGTTTATTTTTAGATATGAATGAAAACCTTGTATGAAAGCCTCCTTTGCGAATGGTTGCTCCATCCCAGTACAAAGAACTGACATGGAAAACTATTTATTGCAGTATAGAGTCTAGTCTTGTGAACCTCACTGGATATCATCGCTCAGCCACCACTGTTTCTGTTAGGTGGCGGAAAGGGTACGAAATGCACTAATCTTGTTGTTGGTGTTTAGGAATGACCCTCACTGCATTAACTGGAATATATATTTACAATATCTGCTCTTTTTGTTTGGTCTTTTGCTCTATTCAAAAAGGTAACTATGGTATAAAATAGTTAAACCATGGCAATTTTCGGAATTATCGCTATATAACCGCCTTCTTTTCGGGTTTCTCTCCCCTGGATCGGGACAGTTATCAGCAATAATTTCCCAAACTTATGGTTTAACTATTACTTCAGTGAAAATTGACCACTGCCTCTTTCCTATACCCGTCACACAGAGAAATCTTTTGAAAGTTCCCCTGTCAAGAATCTTGAAATTTCGTTTGAGCAGCTGAACTCTTCACATAAATGAATATGTCCTGAGATATGAGCATTGGTACTTGATGACGTCAAAATTCTATTATCAATGACTGATACCATTATGATTTTACGCCAAAATTGTATTGTTCTATTACCAAGTTATTAACAATTGATTCAGGACTAATCATGATAATGATTCAGTCATTGTCGGCTGAAATAATTATTATAATAGCAAAAAAAATTCTTGTTATAACAGCCAATATTTTTAATTAAAACTTAACCCGACGTTTCGGCAAGAAGTCAAAACGTCGGGTTAAGTTTTAATTAACAATGTTTGCTGTTAGAACGAGAAAAATTAGCCATTATTATAATCATGGTAATATTTGCACTTCAGAGGTATTATCACACCATATGATGAGAAAATTTTAATAGTGTGGGCAAGGTCACACTCTTTGCAGATAAGTAAATTTTAGTGGCTGGCTGGTGGGTGCAGGAACAATGCTTGGAGGAAATTATCTTGGATGATGAAGGTCAAGAGCGATTACCCATTCTATATAAACAGAACTCTCCAGTAATCTTTGCTTTTTTTCCTATGATGCTACAATTACATCCACATTCCTTTTACAATCATACTTATTCCCAATTATTTCATATATAGACGAGCACAGCATACCCACTCTTTCCCAATTTTGGCAGCGAAAGACAAACAACCGGCACTCCACTCAACCATATAACCACCATTACACAGCTCTGTGTTACTATTGTGATTGTTTCCGTGAATATTTGTAAAATACATAAGTCAGTAATAGAACTCAAAATGTCCCAGATAGGAATTTTGTTTAAAAAAAAAAAACAGGAAGATATTTCTGTGTTGGTATAGTAATAGATACATCCATCAAGTGCAGGTCTGAACACCGCATCATCCCAGATAATTTCATGTGGCTCTTACAATATATCACTTAAATCAAAATGACGTAATATTTTTGAAAAAATTCCATTAAAGATCCTGAATTATTTGGTATTTAAAGGTAATGTTAGCTATTAAATATCCCACTCATGTTACGGAAGCAGGGGTACTACATGTTGTACCGTATATCTGGGAACTTAAACATTGAGTTAAGCTTGTAATGCATCTTAATCCAAACCTTCGACTCTGATATGCCCGACAGCTACAACAGCTGACACTCAAGATACGTTATATATAAATAAAGGATCAAAGATACAACATATTGAATGCAATAGAGAGAGTGTCTTCACTCAGCCTGCACAGCTAAACTGTTTCACGGACTCATATCACTGCAGCTGAAACGAAGCACCAAGAGTGTGAACCCTCAGTGCTACTATACACTATAAATATTAAATCATTTTTCAGATGAGTCTTCATAAGAAAAGCTAAACACGCAAGTGACACTCACTGATAGTTTTAACATGAAATTCCAAATTTAAGCACTCGTTAACTTATCAGCATAAAACAAAATGATCTTGACTGCAAGAAATTACTTGATCTTATGATTATGATGTGACAAAAGGTGGCAATACCTACAAATAAAATACCCACAGAGGTGATAGCTTTGCGTTTTCTCAAAACTCAGCCAGAAATCCCAAACAATTACACAATAAAAACTCCTCATTATGAGTAAGTTCATACCTAAATCAACGATTAATTGTCAGTAATCTTCAAAATTAGAGTGTAACAGACACACAGACAAACTGACAGGACGACTAATATTTTTCAGGCACATGCACACCATGGGTTAATTACATACTACACACACACACACAAAAAAAAAAAACAACGCTCCAATGAAGAAAAACTATATTTTATACAATTATAATACGTTATTTTTACATGAAGTAATTTGTCAAACATTAGAATCCCAATTTTTTATACCTCTGAACTTTTAAGTCAGCTCATTGATTCATTAAAAAATTCCAATAAGTATTACCTGATGCAATTAAAATGGCCTCAACTTTCACCGATGCGCCAGTGGGCTATTTACTACCGCAAATACCATCCTTGCCTTACCTGCCCCACCCCCAACAACTGTTGAATTCATAATTCACAGTATCTTGCTGTGAACATGAGCAACACACACTACTGCTATTAAATCGATTAATAATGATTTCTGCCAACTTATGTACGGCATTTCTAAACCAGTACTCGAGATACCTCCAAATGGTGCATTGATCATTAACAAATCCAAGTCATTTTTTCCAACAAATACCTCAACCTCTTAAATATTTTAACATGTATAATAATGCAAGAAACTTCATGTTAGGATTACAAGTTATTAAAAATCAACACCATTAAATTGCAACAAACCCCACCCCAGTAATCTAATTAATTAAAATGTTACATACTGACTGCACCTTAATGGACATACTAACACACAAATCTACTTCACTCACTGGTAGAGCCTCTGGTGATTCACATCCTCTGCCACCATCTTGAAAGCGAACAACGCCTCCTCCCTGGGCTGGTTCCCTGGCATGAAGTCTTCAGAGAAAGGCTTTGGATCATCCTTCACAGAGAATATAATAATATAAAACAGAATTGAATGAACTTGTCACATGCGTGCTATTGTGCTTCACTGTAATATCTCCATCACATCACTTCACTTAATTAACTGACTTGAAGGAGATACTCAAATATTTGGTTGGAGCTCTTAAATTCCTGAAAAGTCTATTACATCATTCAAGTTAGCAAAGACATGGTTATAAAACAGTATATAAAACAAAACAAAGTATTTATGTCAATAATTTACAAATCTAGATATTTCAACTGATTAAAATGCTAATTAATGTGAGGCCACACTCACACAGTTTATGTGCATGCGATAAACATCTTAGCTCACACTGCTCACACTGCAGTATTATCACCACTACAAGTTTTTCCCATTTGGAGGCTTTTATTGTTCTATTTTGGTAAGCCCAGCATGTACACCTCACACAGCCACCACCCATTACACACACATGCATGCTAAATGTTTAAGAACCAATGCCCATATGTACGTTAGCTTGTCTTGGCTGAACGAGGATGGGGAAGAGGCAGTTAGAGTCAGAATGGTCCAATACGGACAGGCTACCCAAGGACAGGTCCAGGGTACAGTACTTAAAGCGAGGACGGAGATCAACGGAGAACGACAACGCTGCAAACGTTGCCTCAACCAGAGGCTTCGGGCCGAGACATGCCAAAGAATCTTCTGGAGGAGGAGTGGTCCCCAGCTTGAAGGACCCGCCCACAAGAAATATGTTCAATGTCAAGAAAATCCTGTCACGAAATACAATGTTGTCCGTCTCCTCGTAACCCAGCTCGTTAAGAAGCTCGTCCGCTTCTGACTGATGCGCGTCAGTAGCCACGCCCCCAGCTTCTCCCGACAAATCCACAGAGGTTGAAGAGGAGGAAGGTAAGCCCGTGGCTTGCGGCTGAGGCTGGCTAGAGAGCCAACCAGGAAACCAGCTCTGCAGGACGCTAGGCTGGGGAGTAGCAGAACTGATCTTCTTTGCTGCCTGCAAACATACATACACATGTACTATCAAAGAGGGAGCATATAAACATGGAAGTACAACACAATGAATGTGAGAGGAGTTGGTGTGAAATGTGTGTTTAAGAAATCACCAAGATATGGGATTGATAAGAAATCTGCATGTAAAAAAAAATCCAGTAATTTTCCAGTTTATAAAACTTCAGCAGTGTGTGTGTGTGTGTGTGTGTGTGTGTGTGTGTGTGTGTGTGTGTGTGTGTGTGTGTGTGGGCTGTGTCACTGGCTCAGAGTCTGTAGGTCCAGAGTTCAAGCTCCAATCTGACCGACTTTTCTTTCCGTCTGGTTTTTCTGCCTCCCACGAGCTCCACCAGTCCACCTAGCAGTGATCGGATACCTGGCAATTGCTGGGATGCTTTTTTTTTTTCTTTTTTTCTTAAACAGCAATGGTCCAGAGGTGGGACTTCGGTGCCCACACCACTTGCTGTGAGGAATTGTGTGTTTTCCTGCAAGTTCTTAGCCCAACTCCAGGAGCTTTGCTTGCACAGCTCAAAGCATCTGCTAGTGCACCCACTAGACGCAGTAAGAGAATTTGCATTTATTTTTTTTTGCACTTTGTGTGCATGTGTGTGTTTGAAGCAGATACAAGAAGCTAATTATACTGTGAACAAACGGATAATTCAACCTCACTAAATAACTTACCTCTGCTAAATTTCGCTCCTTTTCTACTTTCTTCATGGCTATCTTCCTAAGGACCAGCAGCTCCTCGTAGCTCTGGACTCGCTCCACCTCCTTCTGCATGGCACGCAACTCTTCAGGCAAGGACTCCTATACACACAGAGGATCACATGACTCTCAGCATACGATCACATGACTCTCAGCATAGGACCACATGACTTTCAGCATAGGACCACATGACTCTCAGCATATGATCACATGACTCTCAGCATACGATCACGTGACTCTCAGCATAGGATCACATGACTCTCAGCATATTATCACATGACTCTCAGCATAGGATCACATGACTTTCACAGCAGAATCATCATCCAGGGAACAAGTAACTATACTTACTCAATTTCATCAAATATTTTGTGACGTAATTGAACTTGCATTCAGAGTTAACATGCATTTATCTTAATTGTAGTTTTATTTATTATTAATACAACTATAATTGTTGTCATTACTATAGTTATTGTTGCTATTGTTGTTGTGGTACCAGATACAGATATAACTCACCTCTGTCAGGTGCCTCATGTATCCTCGCACATACGCTACGTTCTGCCGACACCTCTCTGAGGCAAAGTTGATAGAATGTCGCACATTCCTCTCTCGAATACTCCCTAACGTGACCCCCAGGGCAAAATTCCACAACTTCCTGGCCCTCTTCTTGCCACCTTTTTCATCCTTCCACCACTTCCTGAGCTTGATAGCTCTAGCCTTCATTCTGAGCATGCTCAGTAGAGCCACCAAGAGAGAGTACTGCTTGTCGGAGACCACAATGGGAATTTCCTCGAGCTGCACCTCCAGATTGATTCGGGGTCCGTCACTCATCTTCAACGGCAGCTTGGACAGGTTCCTGGTGAGCTTTGCCTGGCCACTCACTGAGCGGATGATGGGTTCAATGGGACACCAGGCACCGTACTTTGAACTGGCGATCATGGGGTCCTGTTGACTGGCCACTTCCGCCCTTTTCCTCATGAATTCCTTCTGCAAGTGACACATATGTAAGGTCATGTATGAACAGTACATATACATGTACATGTGACTGGACTCAGTGATTATACTTGGCATTGTCCTATGTATATGAATATACTACTCTACTGAAAGAATAAGAGCTCGGAGAATATTAAGTAGAAGGATATAAGCACAACTTAAAATCACTTTCTTTTCTTTTTTTAAAGTTTCGTAATATGCCATTGTAGTAAGCCCAAAACGTTAACACTTAGTTGGTGGTCTGTTACGGGTTAATCTGACCATACACGTAACTATAGAACACACTCCCATGAGTGGGTGGAGACTTCCAGGAGTGCCCATGTACAATTGCCTGCAATACTGGTCAGTTAAAAAGCTGGAGAAAAAGCTTTGCCATCCAGCTACATAGTGCATATTGTCATCTTTCACACAAAAAGTGATGGAATACAGCCAAGCGTGATCTTCCCATGTAGCATTACACAAATGTCATGGATACAGGAATAACTTCACAAGTTGGGCAGGCTTCCAAAGATCACATAACTGGAAGCCTGGGTTCTAATGAGCTCACATTCTGCAAGGACTCACTTGAATGGCTTCACATACTAGCACCTCACCAATCAGGCAAACACGTTCACTCACTCACGTGAATACGTATGCACTCCCAGCTCACACAATAACTGTACCTCTCACTTTTCTAAGCTGTGCTCTGAATTTGTAGGAGTTATACACAAGATAAATCTTATATATTAATGAAATGTATCACTGACTCGTGAAAAATGACCAAGCAAGCCATCGTATAGTCTCGTCAAGTGGATCTATTGTTTTCTATACCATTTTTAGTTTTTACATTCTACTACACCTTACCAGAATGTTTGGACCCTCCAAGTCTCCAAGTAGTTCTTGATCAAAGTACACGGACAAGTTCTGGAGGTCCACTAACTTCCACGCCTTCTCTCCATCAGCTGTGAATTTGGGTTCCTGGATACAAAAAATAAATAAAATAAAATAAAAAGAGCCAAAAACAACATTGCATCAAATTGTGAAGCTAAAAAAATTATGCTCCGACCTCTGACCTCATTATATGGCAATGCATTGATATGCTTCAGTATGTACCCTTAGAGCTCACTACCTCATTTCAAAAGGCCACCACAACCCAACCATGCACTTCCTTCTTATTTAGCTTTCAGCTTGACTTATCAGTACCTGCTCTCCTCCTACAGCAAAATTAATAAGAATTAATATGCCTTAGAACATAGCTACTGTAGATTTTGTATTGTGATAGAGGAACTTTAAACTGCTTATGTCTTTCAAGGAGGGACACTATTAACACGTTCTAAATTAGTTAGGTGCTGCATGCAGCCGTCGTGAACTACTACTTTTAGGGTCCTTCAAGTCCTAAGTAGTGCCCTCGCTGCGCTCGGGGATGCTACAACCTAAAACCTTCAGGACCCTAAAAATGGTAGTTCCCTCTGAGGCAGCACTTAACTACTATATAGGATACGATTGTGCCTGGAGGGGGGGGAGGGGGCTTGCTTTAGGCAGCACTGGTCAAGATATATCGGAGTATTAACTAATTAGGTGTTGCTTCAGAACATATTTAGACACCCACTGCAAAAAGTATAGCAGTGTTTATTATACTCTGAAGCTGTAGATCAAATTAGACAGCATTGCCACAATGCCCTGCTATTAATGAAGGCGTGCCAACATACAATTAAAAAGAAACTACAGCTCCCAATGGTGAACGTGCACTGTGTGTGAGCACTTTACCCAATATTCATCAGTGGATTGCGCTGATAGATTCTCCAGGAGAAGTCCCACAGTGAAAGGATGACTAGGATCAGCCTCTGCATCCTCATAGCGAATATGGACGTCATTGACTATTACCTATGAAACATCAACTTATCATAATTACTATGACTTCATATCCATCCTAGTCGTGACTACAATGCAATAACTAGTGATGTGCTTGAGCACAAAGGGCGAGCGAGCCGAGCACAAAGGGCGAGCGAGCCTAGCACAAACAAAACACTTCAATAGAATCTATCAGTCCATTTCTGAAAGTATAAGTACGTAGCCGTTGTGACCATTTTAAACTTTAGCTAACAAATATGGAACTACTTTCTTACCTCAATTCCCTGAGTACTGGTATTTTCTGTAGTCTCTGACTATCTGAATTACCATTAACTTTTGATAATAAACACTCGTATGTAGAAACTAAAAAGGTCGAGTTTTTTAATTATGTCTGGTAAAGAGTTCAATACCATAGTAACCATTCGCCATAACATTTTGCGACTTCAAAAACCAAGAAGTTCTAAAGAATTACTGCACAGTGTTGAATCTAACAGGCCTAAGTGTGTCTTGTATCATTCAGAAACAACTTGATACGAGGGGTAAATAATTAATTTCCTTGAATGATACGGGATTGCTAAACCGAAAGATTCAGTTTAGTGGAGGTATGGGAAGGGGTAGACCGTGAAGTAAACACAAAAACGCGAGGGTCAAAGTACAAAATGGCATACGTACGTCCACACATATATAATAAACAAACAAATATCCCCGATTTTCAATTGTGTTACCCCTGAGAGTGTCTCACTTGCCAATCATAATCATAGTCATCATAACCACATTCATCATAATCATAATAACTAGTGGTGTGCTTAAGCACAAATGGCGAGCGAGCCTTAAACTACACTATTGTTAAATGATTGATTTTAACAAGTAACACTCGAGCTACTAAAATAAAGTCGAGTTTTTAAATTATGTATGCGGTAAAGGGGTTTCAATGCCATAGTAACCGCTCCCCGCAACTGTTTGAATTGAAAAAGAAGCAACAAAATCAAGTCACGTTATTTAAAGTTTTCTTAGACCACTGTTCTGTCACTCTTAATTAAATTAAGAGTGACAGAACAGTGGTCTAATACTTGGTAAAATAAAATATTTATTAAATGCTCTCTTTATATCGCACTTACAACCCTAGCTTTGAAATTGCCTCACCTAGCTAGTGTAAAGAATTGCCATAGAATCCATACAGAATCAATCAGTATCCACCACCTATTTAATATTTAATCCATACACACATCCCCCCCCCCCCCCCCCCCCCCTCCCCCCCATTGGCCAAACCCTAATGCCAACACTTCATCCCATACACAATGCTAAGCCAAACCACGCACACAATGACAACTCATCGTAAACATTTTTTAACAAAAGTCTAGTTCCTTTTGTGCATTTTGTTGTTGTTGTTGTTTTAACCTCTGCCACCACGGGACCATCACTTACCTCTGCAACCACGGGACCATCACTTACCTGTAAGTTGGCAATGACATTGGAAGGGAAGGTAAAGGAGATGGGTGACCAGTACCACCAGCTGCTCGTCTTCTGCTGCTCAGACCGCCACTGCTCCTCCATCTTGCTGAGTTTGGCCGCCTTCTGGTTCTGCTCCCTTTCTTCTTCCTCCTCCGGGGTACTCTAAGAACACAAGCAAAAAAGAATTTGTATTTATACCCACACCCCAACCCTAGAATGCCTGCCCCCCCCCCTCCCCCTCCTCCTCTTTCCCCTCCCCCGCCCCCTCTTCGCCAGCTCACATGATCTGGCTGGGCTGGTCCTGCCACCACATAGAGCTGGTCTATCTGGATCACCCATGGAGCACTCTTGATGGAGCGCACTGGAATAACTAGGCGGAGCTTGCCAATGTAACCTAGCAACATGGGACAAGGGATAAGTAATATGGTCCATCTCAATAAATAATAATAATAATAATAATAATAATAATAATAATAATAATAATAATAATGGTGATAAATCAACATGTGTTGGTATATAATCGTCTACATTACGTATAAACATTCAACAGTAGCTGTACCAGATTTAATATCGAAGGGGAGCTTTAGTTTTCTCAGAGCGTCCTTCTTCAATGGAAGGTTCTCCAACTCGACAGCTCCTTCACAATAACAATCCCATTGATAAAATCATCATGAATTAAAGAACAAAACAGCACAGTATAACTCAAAATATATAAATTACAGGCAAAACAATAGTTGATGAACTAAAACAATATTGCATCAGCCAATGTTAACATTTGCCAATGTTGGCCAGCAATTGCAAAACTGTTACACAAACAGTTGCTCTCGTACTACTTATACAGTAGCTATTAATATTATAAAGCTGGCACCTGGTTTTTCCAAGAATGTATGTTATAATTGATTCTTGTGTCCCTTACCTTCAATTAGCAAGTGTAGTGCATACACTTGCTTGTTTGTTGTTGTGGCTACCCACCTCACCTACTTAATACCACTTACCTCACCAACTTAATTACTAATTGTTAATCCACCCTGACCTATTCATTACTCGCCCAAACCACTAGTGTCTATCTATGGGCCACTTAAATGGTGTCTGAGTCCCTAGTGCTTAAAAGTCCGTACCTTTGAGGAGGCCGATAGAAAGCTGGTCGGTATCCACATTTCCGACGTAGTCCGCCACGTAAGTATTAAGAAACCAAGCTGCTAGCCTTTCCAACATCTCGACAAAAGTGAGTGACCTGCTGGCGCTACACTATACAACATTCCCACTGGCACTGCTGCTGCCTCCAAATTTGCTGATTGGCAAACTATGACGATCTTTTCCTACCGCGTCTTCGCGTAGCAAAGGTCATTCATTGTGGGCACTCCCCTTTCCAGTTTCCAGCTTTTTTGATCATATGCGTAGCTTGCTTAGCGCGTAGCGCTGCAGCGTTACTCGATGTAGCTCGATTGGACTGTCCTGGTGTGTGTGGCTCGCATCTGGGTTAAGCATTCAAGAAAGAAAGTGGAGCGAACACTGTGATAGTATTCTGGTGAAGTGCGGGACATAGCTATGTCATGACATTGCTTTTAGATACCTTGTGGAGAAATTTCATTTTTGTTCGACGTAAGCCAGTTACCTATTTGCCACTACACTGTCATGCAATCCACTTCCCTGGACTATAAATCAAAAAGATCATCATACATGTAAATACACCAAACGATCTTCATCTCCAGTAAGGTTTTACATTACAGTACTTCACGTACTTGTTGACGACCATTACCTATAAGTAGTGCTTTGTGTCTACGGCTTGAGGCTTGCAAAAATGTCCACTAAAAGAACTGTTGGAGTCGTTCTCTGTGGTTTCGGCAGAGCTGGGCAGATTCATTTTCACGGAATTCGCCGTAACCATCGTTGTAAGCTCCTGTACGTCGTAGATAACAAAGAAGTCCAGGAGAAAATCAACGAAGTTCTAGACACGTACTTAATAACTGGAGTTCAGATTGTCCCTCCTGAAAAATATGACGAGGTAGGTTATTAATGAGCATGCATTCAATGCTTTTCCAAATCTGGTCTAACATAGCCACCCCCATGATCATGGGTAACTTGACTCTACACTTAGGCTAAAAGCAGAAAGACCAGCTGTTTCCCTGGTAATTGAAAAGTGTAAGGTAACTGGTTAGGTAAAATTAAATGGATAGTGAATCAAGCACTTGAAGAATGGTTAAGGAAAAGTTAGAATGAACAACAAGGCTGGTGACAAATATCAGGTGAGGAAATTACGAAATTGCAATTTACATTTACTGCAGTTCGTTCTAATACAATCCTAACCCTGCCTGCCATGTGAGTTGGGGAGATATGGGGAAGGAGAGAAGATGGGAAAATGGAAAAAAATATGTGCATCATTAGGGATACTACTTACAGAATAGTATACGCCATGCCTAAAAATTACAGTTAGATTTTTTTGTCTATTTATACAAGAAAATAGCTAGGCTATGATGAAGTAAGCTGAGATGGATCAGAAGCAACCTTCTCCTTTCCTCCACTCACTTCTCTCAGTCAATACTTCAAGTGTGCCACACTATATTGGTGTCTAGGCCTACCAGAACAGACTGAACTAAAGAGTTGTAGCCAAGCCTCTAATGCAATGCGAAATACCAGCGGCCTCATATATACAAGATTAATATTGACCTAATTTTTGAAATACTGTTCTAAAATAATACTGCACCACAAAAAAAATGAATTTATTATTAAAAAGACATTTCAACCTTAAAGGTGTTCATTTGAAACCTTCAAAATGTCTTAGTACTAAACTAATACTGTACTACAAAAAAAAATGTTAAGAATTTAATATAAATGTCTGTACTTTTAAAAGTCTTTGTCAAACCACTATACATGTATGTAAGTACATTGCTTGTATCTTCTTTTCTTAAAAGGTAATGAAAGACACTAATGTGGATGCCGTCATAGTAGCCACGCCCACCACTTACCATGAGACATTGGTCCGCAGGGGACTTAAAGCACACAAAGCTGTCTTCTGTGAAAAGCCGGTTGCCGCTGAGATAGACAGAATACGCGAGTGCTACGAACTCTCCGAGGAAGTGAAGCGACCTTTATTCTGCGCCTTCAACAGGCGTTTCGACCACGCCATGAGCAATCTTCGAGATCGAGTAAACCGCGGAGAGATAGGGAAGGTTTATCAAATCAAAACCACGAGTAGGGATTCTCCGTTGCCTACCATTGCCTATCTCAAGATATCCAAGGGCATGTTCCACGACTGTGCAATCCACGATATTGACATGGTATGTTGGATTGTCGGTGAGCAGCCGGAGAGTGTGTTTGCTCAAGGCTCTGCTTTTGATCCGGAGATCAAGGCCATTGGAGACGTGGACACGATAGCCATTGTCTTGAAGTTCCCCAGTGGCGTCATTGCCTCTATTGATCTCAGCAGACACTCCCAGTACGGATATGATCAGAGACTGGAGGTAAGTTTCAAGTCATGATTGATTTTACTTGTTCAGACTGTTTGTTATAAGGATAAAGCTCAGAACCACACACGTATCATATATAAAAAACAGTTGAGAAAACATTCACATGTAATAATATAATAATATTTCATTTTAATTGATTTGTGCATGTTTTCAATTAGCCTTTCCTTTGAAGTGTTGTTTTATTGTTGTTGTTGTTGTTGTTGTTGTTGTTGTTGTTGTTTTTTAATATAAGTTCCTTGTATAATCCCCTCCCCTGCTCCCTTCCCCCAATACTTTATCCTTTTATAATTTGTTGTTTGGTTATTCTCTATAACCCAACAGGTATTAGGTTCCCAAGGTATGCTACAAGTAGAAAATGTGCCAGAAAACTCTACTCACAGTTCTACCGCTGGAGGTACGAATATCCCACAATACCTTCACTCTTTCCCACAACGCTACAAGGAGGCGTACGAACGAGAGCTTGACCACTTTGTGTCCGCGGTGTTGGAACCTGCCTCTACTCTGAGCGTCACCAAGGAGGAAGTACTACTGAGCAGCAAGATAGCTACTGCCTGTGAGGACTCGCTCAAAGGAGGGAAAGTTATTTTCTTCTGAACACTAATTTATTAGAAATATTTGTATATACATTGATTGAAGTGATTATGATTAACAAAAATAATAATAAAGTACTTGGCTTGGCACATTCATTGTCAGCTGCATTTACTCTTATAAGTAGACACCATAATAGGGATGTAAAACACAACAACAAAATGATAAAGGTGGACATTGCATGATTTTTGTGATATAAGTCGGTCTTTGTGATGGACTTCTGTTCAAGGATCATTCCATAGCTGAGTTAGCCTCGAGGGTGGGTGGATGAATATGAGGGAGATCCCAAATAGGATTGGCCATGGACTAGTTGGTACAGGTCATGATTGTGAACTGGTTGGAATTATAAGATAGTTTTATACACAAGTGAAATATACATTAAGCCAATAAAATGAGGAATGAATGGGAAAACATGTGCTGACAGTATGGCTACCTGATTTTTGTAAGTTAGGATGTGTGTGGGTAGAAGAGGTAGCTAGAAATAGTAGGAGGGAAATGAACAAGTAGCTAATGCTCTCCAACTATCGGTTAATGTATGCAGACTACCAATCATCAAGCTATTGTTCTTGCAATTAAGTATGTGGTGTGAATTAGTGTCGATCACTGATAAAATTATGTTTGGAATCCTTCGAACAGGTTAGACCATTTATTAATACCTTATCTCCACATTACCAACAGTTGTCTTGGGTTAACGTTTCGGTTTGCGCCATCGTTTAAAATTATTATCTTGAGAAGAGATGATTTACCTCAAAAGCCTTTATCAATTGTACCCTTTCTTCCGTAATGACAAACTTTCTGTAGTTTGTTCCTCCAGAAATAGCTTCCCTTTGTCACTATTGCAAGGGCTGCATAGAATCTATAACTTGTGAATATTTCCATTGTTGAGACTCACATCAGTGAGGCATTGGGAAAAATTTGTATTCTGTCGCCAAGTCTTGCTTAGTAATAACTGCACTGTATCGTACTGTGTGGCAGAGATTACCAAAGAGGGGCAATGGAATATGCTGCATAAACATATACTATAGACAGCTGCACATAGCTGCTGTGTTTATTGCTGCTAGAACAAATTGGATAAAGCTGGACATTTTGTTAGTGCCAGTCTTTATATGGAGTACACAAGACAGACACAGGAAGACCTTATTTGTCACAGCAGCACTGTTTCCTGGCCAGTTAGGGTCTCTACATTTGTTGGGAATTGTCTATTTTTAAATTCTAGCTCACTTAAATTTTCTTGGTCAATAGTAGTTCTGTATATACAAGAGTATTATGGAATGAAGCTTTCTTCCAGCTAACTTTCCATGTCACCAACAAGAAATGATCTTTAATTCTTTGTAGACTTGACCTCAATCATGGATGACACGGTAGCTATCCGGTTAGGTGTGATATATGAAGTTGGCAGAACAAACAAGCAGTGATAATAACTGCATTGAATGTGTGTTAGTGCACAACCACACAAGGTGACAATAATTGAACTAAGACCAGACTAGCACCAGCTACTGATTGGTCTCACAGAACTGGATTCATAGTCTTTTGTGTGTGTGTGTGTGTGTGAGCGTTCATGGTATCAATTCTACAACATGTAGAAATCAGGACTGACTACTTCATTAGCAACATAGTATCGAAACTAAAGAGGGGGTTAAAAAACAGTTCATTCCGATTAGATTAATTATAATTAGAACAAACAGAAAACGACAAAAAAAAAAAAAAAAAAAAAAAAAAAAAAAAAAAAAAAAAAAAAAAAAAAAAAAAAAAAAAAAAAAAAAAAAAATTTATTGACAGAATTGGTCAATCTTATTGTTTTATAAAATAATGTGATTGAAAGTGTCTGTTAAGACCAGGTCTAGTCCACACTGGGATAGCTCCAGTCAGTGTATGGAATGGTCGTCTCCTTGATGGTCTTCGGAGACACCCACCTCTGCAGGAAGGAGGCGGAGCCAGCCTTGTCATTGGTACCTGCGAAGAAGAAAAATAAAGTTTCGTGTATGGGTAAAGTTACTTTGACACCCTCAACTGCCTAGCCACACCCACCTGAGAGTCTGGCTCCTCCGAATGGCTGCTGTCCCACTACGGAACCTGTGGTCTTGTCGTTGATGTAGAAGTTGCCGGCAGATTGGCGCAACTCTTGCAGCGCCTTAGAGATGTAGTCGCGATCCCTGGCAAAGACGGCTCCCGTCAAGGCATATGGTGAGGTAGTGTCAATCTGTACAATAAAGAAACGAATTGGAAGGCTTAAATATTTCAATTTTAAACCTAGAGTAAGAAGCTTGACCAGTACCTCCATGTTTCATATTGCCCACAATAACGACTCCAATTACAGATATATACAGGTTAAACTTGTTCAAAGTCGCGAGTGATGTTGGGAATTACAAAATGATACAGGGTCTCTCATAAACACAACAAATAGAAAAGTTACAACACACTCACACATTAAAAAACAACAAAAAAAACAACAACAAACAATATTGCTGATCTGATTTATTTTTTATCCATTAAAACACCACATGAATTACATAAACCAGTTAGTAATGCCACAACCACCATTTACCAGCTATTAGGCCACACCCACTTACCAGTTTCATGATGTCATCTGCTTCATTGTCAGGAAATACATAGCAAGTTAGAACTGGACCAAAGATCTCCTGTAAGGAAGGGGGAAAAATGAGACCAGTTATAGAGGTGCTCTCTGCACATATGACCGGGAAGTCACAATCACACGTGCTAGTACAATTGTATCTAGCTATGCATACTAAGTATAAATTACTAACAAGTAATCCACCACACAGTGGCACTTGATATACTTTTAAAAGTATGAATGCAGCAGCATACATAAAAGAGTTCATCCATTCTTATGATCTTCTACTACTTGATTTAAGTTGCATCAGTTTCCCTTTCCTGCTTTCTTTCTTCTGAGTCATCTTAGCTTTTATTAGTCGTCATTTTTAATTGCCTTTTTCCGTAATTGCACACAATGTGATGATGCTTTACCCTTTCAGTTTGAGGTGATGCTTTTCCAACTGGGCTCAACTCATGAATTATTCATGAACACACCATTGTCAATTGTCATCGCTGACATATAAGCGCATTATTATATAGATTTTTACAGGCCTGAAAAGGGACATCATGCTTTGGAGTCCAAACTCTGGTGAGGACTCTTCGTGAAAATCAATCCTAGTTCTTTTACTAAATTGAACTCATTGATTCTTCTATTATGTGTGCGCCAAATTTCAAGGTTCAAAACAATGCTAGTCTTAAGTGAAAAAACAACAACAACAAAAAAAAAAAAAAAAAAAAATTTTTTTTTTTTGTAATATGGTCCTTCCCGTGTTTACGTACCACTAAACCAACTGTGGTTCATTAAGTAGAATATCTATATATAATAATGTGTCGGCAAAGATGACGGTGTGTGCATTCAAGCTGAGACGGGTTGGCAAAGCGTCGCCACGAATGGAATGGAATGGATAAATCATTATCACATCAGCAGAAGCAATTACGGAAACGATTATTGTGTAGCTCAGAGCAGGTGAGGACAGCGAAAGTTGATAAAGCATTCAAAAGGGAAGGCAACAGTTTCACAGAGTCCAAGTTCACAATCACGGATAGAAGGACAGAGAGACTGAGAAGCAGGAAGAGGTAGACAAAAGGAAAAGGGAATCCATGACTCAAGAAGAAAGAACTGAAGAGAGGAAAGGGCTCAGGAAGAAAGAGAGCAGGAGAGGGAAATTGATGCACTAAACCAAGTGGCAGAAGATATAAAAATAATTTATGCTAATGCATTCCTAATTTGCATTAGTTAGTAAGTACATCAAGTGCCACAGTGTGGCGAGGTACTTGCTAGTATTATATATATGAGAATTGCAGAGTCACCAAAACAATGGCGTACTTTTTTTTTTCCTTCACGTTATTCATTTCCTCACCTCCTCCATGAGCTTGTTCTTGGGGTTGGTGGTGGTAATTATAGTGGGCTCTATGAAGTACCCAACACTAAATTAATGATATTAAAAAGTTTAAAAGAACAGCATAATAATATAATCTGCCATTGACACAGCAACCGACTTATAGTTCCGCTTCTCCAACACACTATAATACCAGCTCAGCTCTTTGGCTGCTTCAATCCATTTGTATAGTACTCTCTCAGCATCATGCCTCTCCACTCACCTACTGTGAGCCCCACCCCTAGCCTCCATATGCCTCTCCACTCACCTACTGTGAGCCCCACCCCTACCCTCCATATGCCTCTCCACTCGCCTACTGTGAGCCCCACCCCTAGCCTCCATATGCCTCTCCACTCCACCTACTGTGAGCCCCACCCATACCCTCCATATGCCTCTCCACTCACCTACTGTGAGCCCCACCCCTAGCCTCCTATGCCTCTCCACTCACCTACTGTGATCCCCACCCCTACCCTCCATATGCCTCTCCACTCACCTACTGTGAGCCCCACCCTACCCTCCATATGCCCTCTCCACTCACCTACTGTGAGCCCCACCCTACCATCCATATGCCTCTCCACTCACCTACTGTGAGCCCCACCCCTACCCTCCATATGCCTCTCCACTCACCTACTGTGAGCCCCACCCCTACCCTCCATATGCCTCTCCACTTTCACCTGCTAAGAGCCCACCTCTAGCCTACCTATGCCAACTCCATTTACCATGAGCCCCACCCCTTTCACTAAGCCATAAGCTCATTGCTCACTTCTTAAACCCCACCCATCTCACCTGTCATCAGCCCCGCCTCCAATCAGAACTTCATTCTCGTTACTAGAGTGAGCAAAGTCCAAATAACTCTTAATATTCTTCCATGACTAAAACACACACACACATAATAGTTAACTCACTATAATTGTTATACCCCTATATATATTATATAATATTATATACTCACATTGTGGTCTATCACAGCAGAAGTGAACGATTTGTAGTCCTCCGCAGACCCACACTGCATTTCCTTCACTATGGCAACCATGCGATCCCTCAGCTGTTAATACACAAATAATAATAATAATAATAATAAATAATGGTATTCATATACCGACAAGTACGTAGATATTTGGTAAACACCACATCTGATTCAAAAGGTTTTTGCCACACCTACCTCAGGCCAGCAAGACTCTGGGACATACATCCTAGCAGTTGCAGAACACTTCTGTCCGCTGTATTCCACTGCTCCCCTCACAGAGCAATAGGCCACATTCTCCAGGTCTGCAGACTTGTGGATGAGGTGATAGTTCTTGCCACCACACTCGCCAACTAGCCGGGGAAATGTCCTACATAACAGGGGGAGGGGACAATGTAATGAACATAATAAAACTGTACTATGATAGTGCTGAATGCTTGGAGACAAACACAGAAGAGCTGGCAGATCATAAAAGAAAGGGAACGGAAAAAACAACAAAAAACAACAAAAAAAACAAACAAAAAAAAACAAAAAAACAAAAACAAACAAACAACAGATCATAATAATGTGAAAAAAGAAAGAAAGAGAAAAGAGTAAAAGCGAACTCACAAACCAAAATAAAAAGGTTTTGATTTTTAACCCTTTACCTATAGTTCTGTATGTTGTCAGCCACCTGCTTCCACAACCTCAAGAAAGTGCTATAACATTAACAAATATATACTGATAACAATCAATACATAAAACACCTGCATCATCATGTCCTCACTCGGTTCCTCCAGTGAAGTTCACACCCGCAAGATGAGGAGAAGCTGTAATAGTGTCACCGAAATCCGGCCCAGAGCAAGGCAAAAAATTGCAGACCCCTGGAGGAAGCCCCGCCTCCTCGGCTATTTTGAAGATGAGCCAGTTGGACAGGGTTGCCGTGCTGGAAGGCTTCCACAGACTCACGTTGCCCATAATGGTGGGTGTGATGCTGAGGTTCCCACCAATGGCGGTAAAGTTGAAGGGAGTGACAGCTGCAATGAACCCCTCCAGGCCCCTCCACTCAATGCGGTTCCAAATGTTGGGAGAATGGAGATCGGGTTGTTTCTAGTAGAGAGGAATTAGAAAGAACATCGTTAACATATCCTTTATGGCCGGCTGGACAATGGTACTCACAATGATTCACTGCATTGCACAGTAATCTAAATATTCACAGAAAGCTTGGACTTGTTAAAGATGTTGCCCCTATAATTTTACGTGTTATATGTTCTTGTCAAAGCCATGCTTTTCACTCCAACAGACACTATTCAGTTTACACCATCTCAATAAAAGGTTAGAGTACACTAGCCTCTATACTCACGCTTGACAGGCTAACACTAAGGTAATGGTAAGATAATGCAGAAAAACCCTTCCATAGTCCTTGAATTACCAAGACTAAAAGCTGGAGGTCAGTAACTGTTGAAAGAGTTTTTAGATTTCCTGGAAGTGCCCTATAGTGTTCATGGCAGCCTGAGGAAGCCATGGCTTCACCCAAAACTTGAATAAAGCTGTTGAGGTATGCATCTTCCTATATTGGGCTCCTCTCACAAAAGACATAACCTGTAATGGTTAAGTTGTACTACATAGATAAGATATATTCCTGATTACCACTTATTCAGGAAAAAAAGAGAACACTTATAACATTAAGAGTCAATGGCAGTCAATGGCATTGAAGGTAACTGATATCAACCTCGATATTATAAGCTATTCATGCGGTTAAGACTCAAAAACCCTAACATCACACCGCATCTGCCCACACAATTGAAACAAAGCATGTACACACACACACACACACGCATGAGCAAACATTCGTGAAACCCCACCCACTTATCCTTATCTCCCTAACGCTTACGTTGTAGATCTCCTGAGCATACTGGGTGGCGAAGCGATAGAAGTCAATTAGTTCACACGATGCATCAATCTCTGCTTGCAGGATCGTCTTCCCTTGACCCACCATAGTGGTGGCCAGAGCCATGGGCCGATACTTGGTGGCCAGCAAATTGGCAAGGCGGAGAAATATGGCCGCCCTATCAACGTACAACAACAGTATTCAAACACCATTGAGGACGAAGCTTTAATTGAGGTGTTCCACAATGAAATCAGATTATACTTAGAGTGCACAATAAATAAATGCTTATCAACAATAACCATAACTCTTGGGGGGAGGGGGGATTTATGCACCCTCAATTATAAAATTATAACTTACTTTTAAGCAAGAGTACATCATTGTTGCTAAATTGATTGATACTTTATGATTAGGTACATGCACGAGCCATTTCAATATTTATAATATTCATATTGTCAGTTGTTTCTGCAACTAAGCCTATCAGTGATAGTCAATATGTTATCACTGACAAAGGCTACAACTAGTATCCGAAACATCCAAATATTTAATTGGTCAGTGGATAGTACTTATGATTGTTGCTAGTTGCTACTGAGCACTGTGATACTATATTTAGTCACGTGATACTATATTTAGTCACAACGTGATACTATATTTAGTCACAACATGATACTATATTTAGTTACAATGTGATACTATATTTAGTCACAATATGATACTATATTTATTACAATGTGATGCTATATTTAGTTACAATGTGATACTACTTAGATACTGTTGTGTTGCTGCATAAGGGGATATCGAACAAAGTCAAATAAACCCCAATTTACAACGATGGAATTCTTAATAGACCAGTAAGAGTCAGATCCCCAAACCATTTTGTCATAAAATTGATTCCTTCCCTTCGCTAATAAACTGACCAATACTAACCAACCTCTCTTCAAAGGGAGTTCTCTCCCAGTCTGCTCGTGCTGCCATGGCACTGTCGATGGCTTGCTGGATGTTCTGCTTGCTGGCCAGATGGAACTTGGCCACGACCCTCTTGTGATCATAAGGCTAAAGTAACAACAACAACAACAGCAAGTAACAACAACAACAACAGCAAGCAATTACTACAACTTCGAGCTATTATTTGTGAGTTTTCTTACACAGAGCTGGTCTCTGGTTTGTCCAGTGAAAATCCTTTCTCCGCCTACGACAATTGGAATTTCTTCTGGCCCCTTCCTTAGTTCAGCCAAGGCCTGTGGATTAACAATAACTCGGGTAAAGGGGAATTAATTTGACATACATGTATACATATGGTAAAGGGAACAAATGTTTGAGCTAAAATGTAAAGACAGATGTGTATGTTCATGTAGAATAGAAAAGAAAAACATGCTTGTACTCTGTATACTTGACTAAATGAACTTTAGAACCACTTCTGATGATTCAAGTGTAAAAAAGAAAGTATTATACTTCGGAGTAAGCCAAAAGAGAGCCAAGACACACACACACACACACTTCAAAATTAGAATATTCACAACTAAATAAGCCACCATTTTGTTTTGACACAATACTCTCAGTGAATGCACATCCAATGACCCAGCACCCATGGTAATTTCCAATTTAGCTGTTCACTCTCTCATTTTGTGTCTGATTACTACACGAGTTTGTAACAGCAAGTACAATATCTCATAGCAGTATACATATATACTAGTGATGTGCTTGAGCACAAATGGCGAGCGAGCCTAAAACTACACTATTGTTAAACTATTGGTTTTAACTTCTAAACTCTAGCTACTAAAAAAAGTTGAGTTTATAAATTACATATATACGGTAAAGAGGATTCAATGCCATAGTAACCACTCCCCGCAACTGCTTGAATTGAAAAACGGTATGTAAACGTTTTCTTTGTGATATTCATTAGCTAAGTTGTAACACACAATACTTTCACACTTAACTGAACATTACCGCCGCCACTAACTCAAATAGAAATGGAACTCCATAAGAGTTTGAGTTTTAACTGCACCCGCAAAAGGGTTCTAAGCGGTAAACTATTCTATTTCTCGGATGATACGGGTAATGATCGATCGAGAGGATTCTGTTCAGTGAAGTTTGGGGCGGGGTCGAACACCGAGCTAACACAAAAATACGAGAGGGTCAAAGTACTAATGACATATGTACGTCCACACATATAAACGAAATATCCCTGATCCTCAATTTGACACTATTGTATAACAGTATATATATAATACTAAAATCTGGTTGAAACCAGAATGGTTAGACATAATATCACTTTAGTGACCCCTTGCACCATTCACTGTTATGACTGTCAAGGCCAAGTCCACTGCCTAGAAAGTAAGTGACAAAAAGGAGCAACAACTTACCGCCTCCACGTCAGCTCTCTCTTTGGAGCCCGGGGCAAAGTTAAGAATAGGCTCGTTGGTGACAGTAGGTACCTGCACAGCTGGAGAAGCATAATGCCTGCCCCGTTACAATAAAACAGGACGAGATGAACCGCAACGCCTGCAAATGTTTCGATTAAGATACTCACCTCAAAATCGCAGTTCTGTTCGCACCGAGGGAGAACACGCGCCTCAGGGAAGACGCCATTATTACACTAAACACCCCAATCTGTGATAAGAAGGTCGACAAAGTTTGGGGTGTGTGGTGGTACTAAACCACGTGATAGTTAGGTCCGGAGGAGGAAACGGAATTTTGAGAGAGCACACAGAATAAAAGGAAAGAGTCGTCTCCGGGGGGGAGTGGTCGGTTGGGTTCAGAGAATTTGTGTTGGCTCTGCCGCTCTAGCTGTGAGCGACGCACATCTGGGGTGAGGAAGTGGAAGAGAGTGGAAGCTCCTTGGATTTAAAATGGTACGTGGAAGGAGTCATGCTCTGCGGCAACCTGAGTAGTCCTCAGTCTCGGCTTGTCCCTGAATAGACATTGTAGTGAAAAGGCAGATGGGGTGTGTGGCAACGTGATAACCTTTAGCTAGCTAGCAAGCTGCGTTGATTAATCCAATTGCTATTCGTACTTAATTGTGCGCAAAGGGATGGATATGATAATGCATGAGCAAGCGGGTTTTTGCATCAAAATGTCTGTAATCCCAAGAATGTGTAAATATAAGGCTTAAAAAAATACCGTTCTCCTGCATCTTGGTATAAAGTAGAATGTTTAGAAGTGACTTAACACTTTCAGTGAAGTTATTCTTGGCTGAAATTATAGCATCTGTTTACATACCCGATAGATTTAAAACTCAACGACCGCTTACCAAAGTCCTTGGGTCACTGAACGCAGAAACTGCTATGGTTGCTTTATCCATGAGGCCGATTATGTAACGAAAGAATGGATCTAAATGAACTCGTGCCATAAACTCATTTTGCACAATCAGCAGTTTATTTGGGTGCTGTTTTTTTTTTTCTTTTACAGATAAGCAATGAATAAAATAGAACCATTGATGTTGTAACATTTGACACTTTCTTTAGAGTGCCATTGATGATGATGAAGAGACTCCACTACTCCGTTCTGGTGAACTGTTTCCTTCATCGTATAGTGGTGACAATATCAATGAGACTGGAGGCCACACCCCCAAGAGCAGCTCATGGATATCCTACATTGCAAACTTTTTCAAACCCAGCAGAAGGAAACAGAAAGAGGAAGTGGATTATGAGGTAAATAGCTATACAACAGTAGTTGTGATTGCAATAATAATAGTAATGAGGATGGATTATATAATTGGCGAGCGAGCGAAGCAAGTGAGACACTCTCAGGAGTAACACAATTGAAAATCGGGGATATTTGTTTGTTTATATATGTGTGTGGATGTACGTATGTCATTTTGTACTTTGACCCTCGTGTATTTTTGTGTTCGCTCCGTGTTTGACCCCGTCCCATACTTTACTAAACAGAATTTTCCGGTTTAGCGATCATTACCCGTATCACCCTAGAATTTGAATTGTTTACCGCTTTGAATTCTTTTGGGGTGCAGTTAAAACTAAAAAACTTATGGGAGCTCCATTTCTATTAGAGTTAGTGGCAGTTGTAAGTTAATACGCTATTTGTCACAGTTATAAGCCCTACGCAACAGTATTTACTTAAAAATTCATTGTCCACTAGACTAACCACGAAGGTAAGTCTTGCGTAGGTATGTCAGTTGTGTGAAAGTATTGTGCGTTACAACTACTACTAAGAATATCACAAAGAAAAAGTTTAAATAAAGTGACTTGATTTTGTTGATTCAAACAGTTGCGGGGAGCGGTTACTATGGCATTGAATCCCCTTTACCGTATATACGTAATTTAAAAAACTCGACTTTATTTTAGTAGCTTGAGTGTTAGTAGTTAGAATCAATCGTTTAACAATAGTGTGGTTTAAGGCTCGCTCGCCATTCGTGCTCAAGCAAATCACTAGTAATCATTACAATAGTAATTATCACGATTATAATATATTTTAATTGCTGTGATAGATAATATAATCACCAGTGATGTGAGGCTCTTTAATTGGTGATTGTTCCAATAAGTGTTGTTCATTGATTGTAGAGTTTGGATTACGACATATGCTATAATATTCCATACAAAGAACGCCTGAAGAGATATACCAACAGAGTGAGTTCACTAATGAATACATTGTTATCTTATAACCATTCAAGTCAATCCACTCGAGACGTGTGTGTGTATATATATATATATATATATACATATATACTATTATGTTGTAGATATAAGCATACTAGTCACACACAGCATGTACTTAAATATTTGAGAGATCTTTGAAGTTGCGATCAATCATTTGTATGTAAAATATTCAAACATGTACAAAGTTTGTGTGTGCACGTACACCTGATCTGAAAGTGGTTCAATGTGTCGTTTGTATTTTATTTGTATTAAATGTGATACACATGCAATTATTGTTTCCTTTGCTGGTGGTTTCAGACATACCTTCACATTGAGGCCATGCGCTGGATTCTGGTGTGTGTGATAGGGGTACTGACTGGTCTGGTGGCTTTCTTCATTGACATCATCGTCAAATATCTCTTCTCTCTGAAATACGGAGTTCTAGAGACAGGTATGCAAGTGTGAGAAGTCAAATAAAACACAGTAAAGAAAAGGTTGTGCTGAAAGTGCTTTTCTCTGAGACTATGTGAGCTTACGTGGTGTGTGTGTGTGTGTGTGTGTGTGTGTGTGTGTGTGTGTGTGTGTAGTTCTGGACAAGACTATGAGTGATGGTAACATGGCGGTTGGCTTTCTTGTGCTAATGTCCTTCAACATCTTGTTTGCTCTGATAGCCGCTGTCCTCATTGCTTTTGAGGTAAGGTTCAGGACATGTTATAATCTGTAACATGTGCTCATATACAGGGAAGGCCAATTGAAGCATGCAGCATATGTCCCTTACCGTACAATTTTTTTGCTTTTTAAAACTTTGAAACTTCTTTGGGTTTTTTTTTTTTAGTATAGAAAGCTAACTGCTATCGAAGTGAATTTGTCAATTAGCAAATAATTTTATATGAGTGTAAAACTTACAAATAGTTCAGTGAATATGTATTTGTGATCAAAACTGGGGTGCTTTTGTGTGTGTGTGTGTGTGTATGTGTGTATGTGTATGTGTGCTGTAGCCTGTGGCAGCTGGTAGTGGTATTCCAGAGATCAAGTGTTATTTGAATGGGGTCAAAGTTCCTCACGCCACTCGAATACGAACACTCATAGCCAAGGCAGTGGGCGTGCTCTTCAGTGTGGCCGGAGGTGAGAGATCAAATATTTATGCACGTTACAATTTACTGTTTTGTTGTTTGTTGTATGGTGTTTTGCTCCACATACAAAGTTGCCGGTTGTCAGAGTGGGTCCAGTAGTCTTGTGTTTAATTGAAATCTGTGGCATAATTGCCTCCAGGGTATCTGGTGTAGTATATTACTTCATACAATCCATGCAAACATTACTTAAATTATTTCACATGAGTGATATCCCAAGCACATGCTATGGTACAAAGGATATGTGTTGGATACTAGTAGAGCGGATAGTTAACACCTTTATGGCTAGAGATTCCGCACACTATGTATACATAATATGTATGTACCATTAATGGATGTGTAGAAGATGATACTGTCCAGTGAAGAGAAAATATCGAATTAAGATTTCATTTTGAGCTTGTAGTCTTAATAACATGCTCATTGACAACAGTCACTAATGTTGTGGCTGCTGTCAACAAGTCATGTACTAATGGTGCATGGAAGCCATTGTCTCCCTCCAGGAACCATTCAGTCTTTTGTGATAAGCCTTCTGTGAGGTAATGGTCTACATTAATACAGAAAACTCTTTCCTAAAGGCAGCTGATAGCCACCTCTGGCAGTCATAGCATTTCTTTCATATCAAGTAAATTTTACAGCAGTCCTTTATGTTTGTGGCAGATGTTCTTGTATATATTTTTTCCCCAGGTATTTTTTGACTTTGTGCTATGTGTATAGGTTTCTTGGTGGGTAAGGAGGGTCCCATGATTCACAGTGGAGCTATTATTGGAGCTGGTATACCACAGTTCAGAAGTCTTTTAATAAAATGGTTCAAATTTCCCTACCACTATTTCAGATCTGACAGGTAAAGGATATCACTGGGTTCATATCACTGGGTTTTAAATCATTTGATTTATTCAGAGACAAGAGGGACTTTGTGTCCAGTGGAGCTGCTGCTGGCGTGGCAGCTGCTTTTGGTTCTCCCATTGGAGGTGTCTTGTTCAGTTTGGAGGAAGGATCTTCATTCTGGAACCAGGCTCTGACTTGGAGAACTGTAAGTTCACTATATGTACAATGTGAATCTGAGAAAAGTGAGTAAGGTTTTCCTTGCTGTTAACTCACATGCATGCATGAGACATTCTACTCAGCGCGCATGCGCGAGAGGGTTATAGTATTCGTCCTGTCTGTTTGTCTATCTAATTTCTTGCTGCCCACAGTAGTTTTGCTTTCTGCAAGAAAGTTAACAGAGTGCTGGAAGTGGAGGTTTACGTTGACAATATATACCTGTGAGTATCCCTGGCCTGATTAGCTTCTTCTCTTATGGAGACAGCATTTACATTTACCCTTTTCATTGCTCAAGCTACATGTTGATATCTGATTAGAATAGCCAATACATTATTTTTTTGGTCTGAGATAATTTTGTAATTGCTAGCCAGTTCATAATAGTGTGAGGGTTCGCACTTTTGGTGCTTCATCCACTCTGTGTTGTTCTGTCACGCACCTTGCCTCTATAGCCATTTGCGTTCATTATACTACAAACTGTTCAAAATTTGAGTAGGTTTTACCATATGATAGCTTTTGAAATAGTCTGCATGGCTATGCGGCCAGCAGTTCTTTTTCTCTCAGTAGTGTGTTTTTCTGGGAGTACATTTAGCATATACTATATATACAAGTTCAGTTCACACTAATAGTGCTTTATTTCATGAGTAACCAGCTCCTTCTGTCTTATACATGTGATTTCGTAAACTGTCTGCGATTTTCAGTGACTACGATTCACTGATGTTGGTAGAACCTAGGAGTTATTCCACTGTGCTCTTTTTGTTTCTCTAACTTTCTCCTGCAGCTGTTCTGCTGTTTCTCTGCTACGTTCACTCTCAACTTCTTGATCTCTGTGATCAATGGGGACAAGGTAGGATTCTTGGCATCTCCTGGACTGGTAGACTTTGGAATATTTGACCAGGTAAAATTAGTGAGACATGTGTGAGCATGCCTGAGTTAGTGTTGTATACTTTTCTTACTAAACGAAAACCAAATAAGAATTACCTCTCAAAGAGTTGGTATGCATTGAAATAGGAAAAAAAAATTGTTTGGAAAATTTTTCACTTTATTCTGTGGCTACTCTGGAGGCTTTCTCAATGTGTTCAGATACGATGAGGAAATTGCCCTTAAAAAGTTCACTGAAACTTGCATTACTTATGAAAGATTTATTACAATTTAAAAAAAAAAAAATTGTCTAACTTTCATGCTTAAACTTGAAGTGCCTTGGATTGTGTGGTCTTGCTCCTGGGATTTATCGGTACCATGTTTTGTTTGATTTGTTATTATTTATTTTGTTTGTTGTTTATTTTTCAGGATGGTAAACTATGGAATGTGTACCATCTTTTCATCTTCATACTGATGGGTGCAGTGGGAGGTCTGCTTGGAGCCATCTTTAACAGTCTCAACATCACTCTTACCAAGTATCGTATGAAACACTTGTTCAGGAGGCGATTCACCAATGCTTGGAGGTGTGTGGGGGTGTGAAAGGGGGAGGGGAGAGAATTTTTTTTGATAAATCTTTAATATTTGATTTTTTTTAAGTACTACATAATTATTTCCATTATAATACAATGTGCAAAGTTAAATCTTACATATAGAGGAAAGTTGGTTAAAATAGCTTTAGAGAAACAGCTGTTCTAATAGATCCTCTTCGATTAGTATTCATTTTGCAACATGCCTATTTGACATTTTTCCCCTCCCCTTGCCCCTCCCCCTCTAATCTTCTCTCTCTCTCTTTTCACACAGAGTTGCTGAAGTCATTCTCATCATCTTGGTGACATCCTTCATCGTATTTGTAGTGTCCATATTTCTGGGGACTTGTCTCCATACTACCAAGAGCAGCAGTCTGGTAAGGGGTGCAACTCACACATTAGTTAGGTATTTGCTCAAATAGATTAAAAAATTAAATATTACTTTTATATTCAGAGACAATTATGTGTGAATATTTCCGACATAAGAACGGGCGGGCCTGGTGATCAAAATAAGTTTCCAGCCAATAAAGTTCAGTACAGTTCGTCCAGCTTAAAGAGTAGAAAGTACAGATCTCAAAACTTAGACTAGTTGCAATCACAATAAGCTTAGCCATACCTTTTTTGTGTTGTTAGATCCCAATCCACTCGAAACTAAGTCATATAAAACAGCATAAGTATAAGAACTACGCTATCTCCATAGACATTCCATACATTAAGCGCCATTTTTTTTGACGTCACAAATTCGTCCGTCCTATGTCACAACTCGTAGTTAAACTGGAGCCGCGCCCTCACACGGCAGCTCCTATTCGGGAACTTCCCTTCGCAAATTGACTGTTTTTGCTATGTCTTTATATTTCTTTTTCTGTGTACTGTGGGCTTACTTTGTTGTTACAGGTGGAATGAGCACCAATAGAGGACTCCATCAAGCCAAATTTGAAGAATGAAGACCCGCCTGGGACGGAGATACAGCTCTGCACACTGGCTACTATTCAGAGTTATTTCGAAGCGGCCGAAAGAGCTACTGCGCTCATTTTTTTCCAGAGGTAGCCTGAGGGCTTCTTCGCAACATTACAGAGCCATATTTCTAATATCTATTTTTTTTTTTTTTGTTAACAGCGAAATTTCATGCCGTTTTACTCGTGCGTTTTTCTAAAAAACTCTCTGTAACTTTATTCTAAGGGGGGTATTTTGCTTGTGCGCAAAATTTGGATTCAATTCAGTGATCCAGTTCCACTAAATATCAATTTTTATTTTCTTCAAGTTGACAACTGATTCGCAATTTCACCCCGCCCCCCATAACTTTGAGCTTCGCGAACGCGCAATTTATTTGGTAAGATAATTAATCAATTAACTTGTGACAGCTCTAAAAAGAGCCCATTTGTAAACAATAATAAGAAATACAAATGAGCCGTGAGATGGCCGTTGTAACTTTGGAAATAGTTAGTCCCTCTAGCAAAAGTGGTGGCGTATTCCCGATGTTGCTTGGAGTTGGTTGCTCATTAGTGGGAAGGGTAGTTCAGCACAAGATTTAGACTTGTAGGCGATAGGGCTGAAGAGCATAGCGGTAGCAATCCCGGTGGAAAGAACTGAAGTGATGATGGAGTCTATACGCAGCGGAGTCTCAATACAAGGTTGGTGGAATTGTCGGAGCTGGTACCAGTCAGGGTGGAGTTGGTCATGGTTGAGACAGAGTTTTAAGCTGCTCCAATGGCTTCCCCTGCAAGTATAGTAGAAGGATGTTATTCTAAATGACTGTCTCAGACTAGTACACTACATACAAGTTATAGCTCAGAGACCGTTTGTGTCCACCTGCTTCGCGGTTTTTGGCGCCAAAGTTAATTGATTGTTTGCGTGACTCGGTTACGGGCATCTCCCGCATTTTACCAGCGGTGTCCAACATCCCCTGGTTTAGTTCACAAATGCGCAAGCGCAACACTCTGACGTCACAAATACGTCGTCATTGAGATAAGCGCTTCCGCAAACGTCACAACTTACACCGAAAATACTAAAACTCTCACAAAAGCATTTTTATTTCCCTTAATTTTCAAGATAGGGGTTTCAAATTCATATGGATTAAAATACAACTATTTAGGTATTTTATATTAAATTCCCAAGACACTTACTTCAAAATTGCAAAATTACCAGCTTAAAGCATTTGGGGAGTTTAGTTTTTTTATAAAAAATGAAATTAAAAATAAGTAAAATAGTATTAAAATATAAAAATTTGGTACAAATCAAATTAATGAGCCATAGATTCAGTCTGCAAAATCTTTAGACACTCGAATTCAGTTTACTCTTTTTCTGGCTTAAAAACATCAAAAATATCCTCCATTTATAGGGTCACTTCTTCTATCTATTACCACAGTTGTGACCACAAACCACACTTTTTTAAAACATAATCAATTTCAATATATATTAATTTGTGTGTGTGTGAAGTTTCAGCTTCCTGACATCAATCTGACTGCACATGTATACATTTAAAGAACAATTAACAAAAAACAGAACTTTCTACTCTTTAAGCTGGACGAACTGTATAGATAATTGCTGAGTGGACCGCTTGACTTTTTATTTGATACCGCTGTGGATAGCCTCATGAATGTTATTATTTTAGAGCGGAGATTCGAGTTTCCAGCCCGAGACGAAGGACTTCTTTTGCCCGGGCCATGTGGCTGGTGCAGTCAACAAGTCCTACTACAACGACATGGCAACGCTCATGTTCAACCCACAGGAGACTGGGATCAAACATCTCTTCCATCAGAATGGTAATGCAGAATAATGAAAAGTACAAGTAGCCATTGTGAAAGCGGTTCTCATAAAAGCATTTGTTCATTGTGGTGTTGTTATTGTTGTTGTTGTTGTTGTTGTTAATATTTGTACGTCTATGTACATGCTTTCTTAATTTTATGAGTTCATATGTGTTTGTTTCATTAGTTTAATTCATAGTTCACTCATTATAATTCCAGGTGCCTTCACTCTGCCCACTCTCCTCATCCTGTTCATCATCTATTTCTTCATTGCCTGCTGGACCTATGGAGCTGGTCTGCCCAGTGGCTTGTTCATTCCTTGCCTAATGATAGGGGCAGCATACGGACGATTTGTGGCCACCACTTTCGCGTAAGAATCAATAGAGCACGGCATTAGCAATCAATGGCATTTGAATTATCATGAAAATAATTTGGTTGTATTACGTATTTCTGTAGCAGTTGAGAGTTGCTGATGTGTGTATAGGGGCAATTTCAATTATTTTTTTTCTGTGCAATTTTTTTTCTTGCAATAAATAGTTTTTCATTAAGTTAATTTGTGGTGGAGAACATGTAAGGATCAATGGGGTCAACTTTGGTGGTATAGTTCACCTACGCAGATGTGTTGTTCTTTCAGTTACCTTGCCGACTTCAGTCCCCACTACTTCGGCTGGCTGGTCAGCCTCTATCCTGGCACCTACTCTCTCATTGGTGCAGCTTCGTTTCTAGGGGGTGTGGTCAGAATGACGATAAGCTTGACGGTCATCCTGATTGAGTCTACTAATGAGATAGAGTACGGACTTCCCATTATGCTCACAGTTATGGTAAGGGTCATCAATTGATGTGGTGGTGGGCATGCACAGAGTGTCAGCATGCAAGTACTATATGCTGTTGGCAACATATCAAAATGGTAACATAGGGGGAGGGCAGGAGGGATAGTTGCCCTCCTCTCTCCCCCCCCCCCCCCCCCCCCCCCCCCCCCCCCACCCCTCCCATTTTAGTCAGTCCTACGCATGATTGTATGAAACAGTCTAAAAATATGAAAAAAAGAAAATTCCCATATTATTATAAACGGAAAGTATATAGATAGAATTAACGCGATTGCTAACTCTACTCTAATATCACAAACACTATTTTATGTCGATGGTCAGTTTCAAAGTCAACTTTGTTCTCCTAGATTATTGCAATTGAGAAACCCCACCCCCTATTCTTTAATGCTGGGCTCTAATAGGAGAATGGAAAGAGGATTCAACTACATTATTTTACATGCTCACAAAAGATAACTGATAAACAGGACACAATCAACTTAGCAGAAACAAAAAAAATGAAATAAGAATTGTCCTCCCATTTCCACCTCTCCTTTCTGACCATATAGTTTTGCCCCCTCACTTTTTTCGCAGCTGCCTCCACCCCAGTGCTGAGCTGGACTACTTTTTTTCCTTCTTATTGGCAGTACAGCAATATGGTTTATCATCATCTATTGTATGAATTATAGAATGAAATCCTCATAAGGTTATTCTCTGACAGATATAACTGCTTGACAGTGCATGGCTGAACTGAGTTTGTTGTGTTTGGCTGGATTGTGTTTAGGTTTGATTGTACTGACCGTGTTGTAGTTCGTTTCATTTTTAGTTTAATTGTGTTTGTGTTAGTTTGATTGTGTTTGTGTTTAGTTTGATTATGTTTGTGTTTAGTTTGATTATGTTTGTGTTTAGTTTGATTATGTTTGTGTTCAACTTGTTTGCGTTTCATACATTTACGTAGTTATATTTAGTACATGCGTGTGTGCCCTGTAGGTGGCTAAGTGGGTTGGGGATTTGTTCAACGGTGGTATATACGACACTCACATTGAACTGAAGAAAACTCCATTTCTGGAATGGGAGCTCACCAAGCAGCAGGACGAGCTGGTGGCCAGTCATGTGACCTCTCCGCTGTCAAAGCTCTCGTACGTGTTTCCCATCACTCGAGTCTGCTGCATTGAGAAGCTGCTCTGTACAACAACACACAGTGCCTTTCCAGTAGTCACGCCCATTAAAGCCTCCTCCTTCCCGTCTCTGCTGAAGAACAGCTCAAACTTTTCACCTCAGCTTTACACGGTGCAGTCTCAGTCATCAGCTCCGACCACGCCCACCAGCCGGCGCAGGAAGAGCAACGGTTCCTCCGGTGGGATCAAAGTTCGGAGTCCGGTATTGGAGGAGATGAAGTCTGTGGGGGGTATTTCTAAAGCGTGCTCGGGCACTGGAGTTTCTTACAACCTCCCTCTTCATGACAGGACCTGTGAGTGTATTCTTCGTAAAAGCTGGAGGGCTTTGATGCACAGTTACTATTCCCTTTATTATTATTATTATTATTATTAATAATAAATGGTTCTCTTATATAAACGTTTTTTTTAATACATAATGATAGTATTTATTATTAATTATGTGATGTCAATGGAGGACTCCCTAAAAATGTATTATTATTATTATTATTATTATTATTTTATTTTATTTTTTTGGTAGTTGTTTCCACTAGCGTAGAAGATGAAGAGGATGAGGAGCAAGAAGTGAAGCTGGTGTTTCGAGGCCTCATTCTCAGACACCAGCTAGTCACTCTACTCAAGAACAAGGTCTTCTTCGATGAAAGTGAAGGGGTGAGGAAGGAAGAGGGTAATGTAAAGGGATGAGGGTAATGTGAAGGGATGAGGGTAAAGTGAAGGAGGGCGAAAAGAGGAGGAGGAGGGTTTATATGAATTTATCTGCATGGGGAAATCAATGTACATACATACTCTGTGACTGACGGTCGGTGTAGCCTTGCAGTGAGGTATTTGTGTTGCTGTCTTGCAGCCCGAGTCTCAGAGGAAGATAAACCAGGAAACTATGACCAAGGAATACCCGCGCTACTCTGACATCACCTCAGTCTTCTTATCTCAGTCCGACAAAAACATGCTTATGGTACGTGTGTGTGTGTCTGTGTGTGTGTGTGTGTGTGTGTGTGTGTGTGTGTGTGTGCTTAACTATGTACATTTGTGAATGTGATTGGGAGTAATTGAAGATATAAGGTATTGCAATGTCCATATTTATATTGTAGACTTTTTTGTTTGTTTGTTTTGTTTTTGTTGTTATTAACCTTTGACCCTTTGTGGTAATAAACTGCTTCTCTCATCACCACTTCCTTGTTTCGAACCATTTGTCACAACATCACGAGTTTGAACTCCTGGTCATTTGATAAATAGCTAATGCCCTTTTTTTTGTTATGTTCTAAAATGAGAATACATAAAGGGAAAACAATTCCCTGTGAATGATAGTTCCGAATTGTTTGTGCATGCTTGCCTGGTCGGGTCCTTCAATTTCATCCATCGCAGAAGACACATGTTGGACACTACCACATTGCCATGGATGTGTAAATATACCCAGTGGCTGATTTCTCTGGAGCATTGAACCCATCACGTGCATGTTTGCATGCGTGTGTAAATCCTCCTTTAGTGCAGGGAATTCACCATCAAGTGATCAAGCATGGAAGTTGTATAATGAATGGAAAACTTGTGAATGGTGGAGGAGTGAGTGTCAGTTATTAGGGAATGTTGTACTGTATGTCTTGTAGGATTTATCTACGTATATGAATCATAGTCCCTTTACCATCTCCAAGGAGGCGCCACTCCCCCAGGTGTTCAATCTCTTCAGAACCATGGGCCTGAGACACCTCCCCGTCATTCAAGAACCCGGTTTGGTAAGTGAGTAGTAGTAGTAGTAGTAGTAGTAGTTTGCAGCCTGTCTGTGTGGTTGTGATGATGATTGTTGTAATTTTAACAATAATGATAATTGGCAAACATTAGAGGCAAACACTTTCAGAGTGTACTAGTTGAGTATATAGTGTGTCTTTAAATATAATAGCATCAACAGCAGCAATAATAATATTGATAGCAATGTTGGCAAGTGAGTGAATTAAGTCTATTAGGAATGCACAAATTTAACTAATTATAAGTATATATTTGTGTGTGTATGGCAATACTTGTAAACTTTGTGAGGGCTATGTATAGTTCTGTCAGTCTGTCAGTGAGTCAGTCATTCTGTCATCTAACAACGATCTTGGAAACGGTAGTCTCCCAAACATTGAAAGAGTCATTGGAAAATTCAAGTCCCTTTTTAATGTGCCAGAATTTTTTGTTTTGACTTCGTTTTTTGTATTGTAAGTTTTTGCGCTGTGGGTAATGGCCCCCTAATGTCACACTGTAATGAAAGAAGCAAATAACTTATTGCTGCCTATGGTACATAGTTTTTCTTTTGCTCTATGTTGCGAACTTTACCGAGTGGAATAGGAGCTCCATATTGGAACTACCGGTCATTGGATATTTAATATCCTATGGAGACAGTATTTCCTCTATAGCAACCTATTGATACCTAATTAGGCAATGCCACACTGAGGGCTTGCACCTTTGGTGCTTCATTACATATAAAGTAGCACATGAACACACATGATAGGGTAATGAAATTGATGACCATTTGGTGGATTGTCTGACTATGCATGCGAGCAGGGGCCTTTGCCTTCCGGGGCAGATGAGCTTTTCATTTCTTTTGCACACCCACCCCTAAATCCCGAACCACACGCATCAATGTAGCCCAACAAGGTATCCTAGACAACTGCTTCTAAATTTCATCATGAGTAAATTATACCTAATGTCAGTAATCTCCAAAATCAGGGCAGATACGACAGAGGATGACGCCTAACCTACCTTAGCATGGCGCTGAGGGTTAAAACCCCTAGAACACCACCCCCACCCCTTACAAATCCGCACTTTACCAGGCATCTTCGCCCAATCACCTCATACCACACTTTTTAACTTAAATCTCACCGCCCCCTTAAGGAAGTGACTTTCTAAGAGAGGGAGTGAGTGCCCCCATGAGTCCACGACACACGGGTCTTGAAATGGTCTGCATACAGCCGACGAACAACTTGCTCTTAAAAGATTGAAGCAAAGACTTCAGGTGCTGTTTATAGGCCTTGAATAATGGAGTTGAGAAAATGAGCCATTCTTACTTCGGGGATTCTCAGTGTAATGAAAAAAACAACACGTCGTTTTTTTTTTTTTTTTTTTTTTCATGTACTTGTTCATTTCTAGCCCCCTCTCTTCCTCGTCTCATTACTTGTAACAATGGAATGTTTGTATTGAGAATGCGTTCGATTAGGAACTAGTGTACTTGTTGAATGAAGTATAGCTTGACTAACTCTTTTACCATTTGTGCTGAAACCAGTAGTAGTAGTAGTAATAGTAGTAGTAGTAGTAGTAGTAATAACAATAACAATAAAATACTGATAACTAGCAGCAAGTACCCCGCCACACAGCGGCACTTGATATACTAACTTTTGCAATTAGCAATGCATTAGCATAAGGTATTCTTGTACATTATTATCTAACTTGTTTAGTTATGGACATCAGTCTGCTTTTATCACACTTTTCTTTATTCATGAATACACACATACACCTGTTGTTCTCTTTCTTCCTGGGATATCTCAGCTCTTCCTATCCTTCATCCTCCTCCTTTCCTCTCTTCAGCTCTTTCTCTTGTCTATCTCTCCTGTCTCAGTCTGTCGGTCCTTCTATCCATGATTATGGACTTAGGCTTTGTGAAACTCCTGCCTTTAGAAACTTTTGCTGTCATTTCCTCACAAATTTCACCTGCGTTTTTAGCTACAAAATAGTCGTCATTTCCTAAACCACCTTCCACTGAATGTGACAACACTTTACCCATTCAATCTGGGTGACACTTACCCATTCGATCTGGGTGACACTTTACCCATTCAATCTGTGACAACACTTTACCGACCCATTTCAGCTGTTGAACTATTCATGAATACATACACTGTCGTCGTTACTGACAGACAAGCATAAATAATAGCAATAATAACAATAATAATATAATAATATTGTGCTGTGTGATGCAGGTGGCTGGTATTATCACAAGGCACGACCTTACTCATGAGAAGCTGCACAGTGTCAGTAGAGGCAAGCCACACCCCCAGGCCACTACTGTGTAGAAATAGATTGGACTGTCACAGGTGTCTGGATTGTGTTGTTTTATTTCACTTCATTTCCAATTATTTTTAATACATTTTTTATTATAATATTTTGTAAATTCTCTAAATATCTTGGAGCAGTAATTTGGGAAGAATTGGAAGTTGAGTATAAAATGTACTTGTAACCTAATGTCTATTTCTGCACATCAGGAGTGGACATAGAGTGAGACTGGTGGAGGGTAGAGATGAGACTATTCTGCATTTCTTAAAGAGTTATTATTATAGGCTTCATTTGGTACTATGTAACAATGTATATTGTACAAGTTATAGTTAACCCTGTTTGTTTCCATTATTTCTGCCATAGAGTGGTGCATAACCTATATTATTATGTTAAGAAGTTTTGAAGAGTATATAATGAAATTCTTCTTATTCAACATACTCGAAAACCTGGAGTAAATGACTACTAAAGCTATCTCCGTAAGATAGCAAAGTCACTGAGTCAGATTAAGTATACCACAATGCTAGCCAACTCACCGACCACTAAGTTTTTCTGCTTATCAGTATCTCAACTCAAACATAAAAATCTGTACCGCAAAAAGAATGCCAAGAAAACAAAAAAAATAATGGCGCGTTAGAATATACTTGTTGTACCTTGTCCCCTGTGTTACGAGTTAACAGCATGGAAACGGATATAATAACTCCGATGGATGGTGGAACTCACGTGAAGAAGAACAGCGAAATGGTAAGTTTCTCGGTTTAAAATAACTACCGTATTAAGAAGCGAGTGAGTAACTGAGAGTGAGTAACTATTAGTGAGGTGTTGCAATAACAGGTGATCAGGCGCCATAGTAATTTCCTAGCAATATTCATTAGAGGCATGTGATGCTCTCGAACTTTGATTAGCTAACTGAATGAACTGCGCGCTACACTGTGACTGCTAGCAGAGTAGCCTTGAAGTAGCTAACACAAAGCATTTGTACAGACCAAAGTAGTTGGAGGTGTTGCTACATATGCTGAAAAGGCTGCAGAATGAGCAAGAGAAAGAAGACAGGAGATATTACGTTATTCTCCACTGAAGTACTGAGTGATAACAAGGAATTGCAGGACACTAGCTCATTTTCAGCTTCTCCTGGAGTGAACCGCAAGAAAAAAGGTCCTGGTCGTTCAAGCATTCTTGCCATTAATGCTGGTTCTGGTCTGGAACCCTACAACCCTCCTAGTCTGGACCCTTATGAACCTAGTCTGGACCCTTATGAGCCTCCTATAGTTGAGTCACCTACTCGTCACTCTCAGTTACTTGCTAGTGAAGATGAAGACTCAGCTCATTATGTATGTTGTGCAGTGAAGAGTTTGGCAAAAAAAAAAAAATTAGAATGAAGAGATGTGCAGTCTTAACCAAAACGGTGGAGGGGAGTGGTAGAAGGAGTCGGGTCTTGTGTCAGTTAAGTACTTGTTGGAATTGAATATATATATATATATAGTTCTGAATATGGGGGATCTTGCTCCGTCCTTGTCAAGGGGAGATTTTTGTAGTGAGAAAAGTGTTTCGTAACCTGCTTTGGGATACTGGTATAATTGATACTGGTGCAAAGAATGTGAATTGTTGCCTGCTAAGAAGTAAAGGTTTGGCCTCAGTCCTGTCTACAGTGAGGGAAATAATCTATGTATGTACAGGTATATACATAAGGTGATGTCAATCAGAGGACAAAGTTAGCAACACCAATGTCCTTTTAAAACTAGGTTTGGTTACGTTATGTTTTGTTTTCTTATGTGAAGTAAATCTTCCTCGTTTGTTATCACAAGTTTATAATCCGTGAAGTCTAAAGTTTATGAGAAAGAATTGGATTAGTGTATTAGTTCTTTAATAATGCTCGGTCCCAAAACTATTGTCAGCCCAAACCACTTCATTAACAGTCAGCTAAACCACGTATAAGACGTGTACGCCCAGACACTTGGTCTGTGCCGGGTCAGCAAAGGGTAGGTGGATAGCTGTCGGCACTTCGTGTGTACGTATGTCATCCTAACATCTGGTGCATTTTATTTTTGACACCTGGCAACCTAGTCACAACTCACTTTTAAATGTATTGTCACTATCACCCTGGATGAAGTAAGGACTCTAGCAGAGTATGGCTGCCAGAGGGAATGGCGTTACTTCCAGGAATCCTATGAGTCACATATGTATGACCTTTGAGGCTTGTTTCTGTGAATACTTATATTCGTAACTTAAGTTGTTCTAAATAAATAGCAATTGGGTTATGATAGGACAGAAAAAAATGCTATTACCCCCTCCCCCCAGCAAATGTATTTGTATTGTTTAAAATTCTGCACAAGGAGCACAAGGAACTTGCAGATTTGGTTAGGTTAGAATCCAACCAAGCTCTAATGTTGCTTGCTCGCAATAGTTCATGCCTAAACCCTTGCTTCGGGTATGGGTGGGCTCCAAGGGCATGTTTTTTTGTGGTTTGCAGGTGTTTATGGAGAAATCACATTTTTAAGTTGTGTCGAAAAATTCTCCTCCCCACCCCACCCCCCACTTCCTACGCCACTGAGTGTGACATATGTAGGCATTTGAATTTCTGAAGTCTATTTATACTGCATAGTGTTAGGTAATAATATGTTGTGTAATTATTACATGTGGGTGTATATCTGTCTCCATTCTAGTCCACTCTCCCTAAGAAGACGTCCATCGAATTCCAGGCCAGTGAAAAGGCTCCATTACTGCTGGACCAGAGCAGCAACATGGAGGACAGCTACATGCACAGTAATTGCCATGGAGACCCTGACGACTTCCGGTTCAGCTACACTCCTGTCCCAGATCATTTCAGTTCCATAGCTCCAGAGATTCGACCGAGAAGGGCTCACGAGCTGTCCAATCAGGATTTTGATGTGAGCAGCTGTTATTGACATGCAAAAAAAAAAAAAAAAAAAAATAGGTTGTAAGAATCAATAGTTGTAGAGTTTGGCCTTAATGTTGTCATTAGACTGTGTTTTTTTTATACCTCAGTTGAATTTGTTATACAATCTGTATTATGTTATCAACTAAAAGAAAGAAGAAGAAAAAGTTTTATGTTGTTGATATTATTTAGCTTGTGATTCTTCCTCTGAATTTTGTGTGTTCTAGAGTCTGGATTATGATATCTGCTACAATGTGCCCTACAAACATCAACTACGCAGCTACAATTCTAAAGTGAGTGGCAAAGGAAAATATCAGGATCTAGTTTTTGGGGGGTTTTTTTTGTTTTTTTTTGGTAATATCAGGAGTTTTCCTCAATTCCCATTTGGATAGTTATAACCTCTTTTCCGATATTTGAACTCATGTGATTGAGTACACATGGAGTGAACTCACTCACTCCACATTGATTATGTATCTAGAAGGGAAAAGAATTAGATTTTAGGGTCATTTTCTGAACAGATGGCTGGTGAAATTAAGTTTGGCGAAGGATAGAGTGTGTGTGTGTGATGGATTTACTAAACATATGAATCGGATACAGTAAAATGTCAGTTACCTGAACACGTTGGCCAAGAAGTGTTTGGATAACTGAAATGTTCAGATTTCTGAACACCATAGAAAATGTATTATAAAGCACTAATGAAGGGGCGTGGTCAAGCAATTATTTGCATCTTCATGTGCTATTATTAGATTTTGGGTGTTTGTTACCAGAAGTATACCGTAGAGGCTCATTGCTATGAATTTACTTCAGTGACTATAGATTGGCTCATAGCACAGTTTTTATTGATGGAGAATGTTTCTGAAGTGTTTGGATGATAGAAGGCCAGATAACTGACCTTCTACTGTACAACTGAATATTTGTGGTAGTCGCAATATAGCTTAATCTCATAAAAGTCATTTTAACCCTTTCAATGCTGAATTGTTTGGGGAAATTATTTTTAAAACTTTGTCTCTATAAGAGAAAAAATAAATAAGCAATCTTCTATAATAATATAGAAGATTATATTATTATACTACACTGTAGCTAATTCTGAGTTCAGTATTTCTACTTCATCTTCATGCAAATCTTCATAACTGCTTCATCTTCTGAAGTTGTAGTCAAGTGCCTGGTTTATTTCACAGAGCAACTCTCTCTTTGTTGTTGTATGGCTTCTTTAGGCATAAACATCTTCTGCACCTTCTTGTTACTAGATTGACAATCTAAAAAAAAACGTAGTTGCTGTTAATCCAGGTCTACTACCTCAACAATTGACCACCGGTCGCCATTTTGAAGTACCTATGCCCAAACTAGACTCTGAAAACTACCTCAATGTTTACCTGTAGCCTTAGATGTACTGCCGCAAGGAGTTTGAACATCACTTACTAACTGTTGGGCTAGCTTCTTGTGGCTACATGTATAGCATTTAACTGAAGCAATGCTGGCAAGAATTAACAACGATGTCCTGAGGCGTTAGTTTGAACCACAGCGGTGAAGGTTCAACATATAATCGATGTTTTGAAACGTAGTCTATTGTTGCCACACACTCTCCATCCCATCAATGAAATGATGTGATCATCATTTCTTTGGTACATGTTGAGTATGTCAGGATTAGCACAGGGAACTGTACATTTATTATATAGTGCATTTGTCAACATGAACATGTGCTTGCCTGGACATGTACTACACATTCATACAGGAGTTTTCGCTAGGGGAATGGGGAATTTTGTAGAGTCACAACAAAAAAAATTTTTTTAAATGTTTAGCCACATGAAAATGGTGAAATCTCAATTATAAAATGGATGGTTAGATGTTAACTTGACAAACTACTGTATAATAAATTTGTAGGACCAGAACTAGAATGAAAGTGTTGGTTTAGAAGATTGACACAAATTTACAGTAGAGTAAGGCTATAATTGTTCATATCTTATACTGATCATTAGTTTTGTTTTATATAAAAAAAATTAAGTCTAAGTAATGGGGGGGGGGGGGGGGGGGGGGGGGGAAGGGAGGTGTGGGAGGAATTCTAGGGCTCCCATACTCTGTATGAAAATATGACTAGCATGAACATGTACTTGATGACATGTATGTACTTGCATGTGCCTTCAGCCTACATGTGCATGTGTTTTGTTACGTATGTATGTGTCCAGACGTACACGCACATGGAGATCATGAGGTGGGTGTTGGTCTGCATCATCGGGATTCTGACGGGTGTGGTGGCCTTCGGTATTGACATGGGAGTCAAACAACTCTTCAGACTCAAGTACTACTATTTTGAAGAAGGTTAGTCTGTGTGGGTGGGGGAGTGGGTGTGGTCAGTGGGGAAGTGGGCATGGTCGGTGAAGGGAAGTGGGTGTGGTGTATAGAGGTTGTTCAGTTGTTATCGTGCGTAGAAAGCTGAGATGGTGACTGTGAAGTGTGGGTTTCTAGTTATTTGTGATTGTAAGGTGAAGTGAACATTGTGAATTATGTGTGGATTGTAGCTAAGTTTATTTGATGGAGTGAATCGATAGTGTGAATACCATCAACAACTGCACTCTGTGGCAAACGGAAGTATTTTAGAGAAAGCCTTTATACGAGGTACCACGACCAGTGTGTGCATAAATGTCTGGAATGTAATAAAGTATTGAAAAGCTTACCCCATGAAGGAGTCCATTGTCAGATGGTGACTGTTTTGGGTATGCCTTAGAGTAGGCTGCATACTGAAACATCAGATGTTTGATTAAACTGGTGGAGATATTCTGACAGTAGTCTATTCACTCTATTCCCATCAGTTGGTCATCAGTTGTAGAGTGTGTGTGTGTGTGTGTGTGTGTGTGTGTGTGTGTGTGTGTTCTTGTTCCTTTCAGTTCCTGTAGATGAAAGGACGTGTGGTCATGTGACAGTTAGTGAGGTAGTGAGCTAGTTTGTGGTACGCACTCTTATAGAGTCTGCCTCCATTGTGTGCGTGTGCGCGTGTGTGCGTACATGCCTTGGGCCCTTACCCAGGATTTTTTTAATATGCAATTAATGTGTGTATGTTTTCACTACTCTTTATCTTCCGGTTCACTAATGAAGATTGTTGTTGTTGTTGTTGTTGTTGTTGTTCACTAATGAAGATTGTTGTTGTTGTTGTTGTTGTTGTAGTGGTGGTGGTTGTTCTACTAGTTTAGCCTACACATGTTTATATGTGATTAGTGATGTCTGTATTATTATGTATCTGACACATTTATCCTTTCCTTTCTCCGATTGAAAGTTAAATAGAACAGTTACCTGACCAATAAATAACTTCATTATGACACCGTGTCAGCCTAACTTGCGTAAATTACGACTGTGTGTGTGTGTGTGTGTGTGCAGTGTTGGAGATGACCATGTATGAAGGTGGGATGGCATTAGGCTTCCTGGTTCTGTTAGGATTCAACGTTGCCTTTGTGCTTGTGGCTGCTGGGTTGATAGCTTATGAGGTGAGTTTGATAGCAAGTCCTAGAATGAATGAGTAGACTAAGGATTGTTAAATTATGTTGTTGTTTTTTTTTGTTTTTTTGTTTTTTTTGTGTGTGCGTGTGCCTAAAAATGCTTTCAAAACGTGCCTAAAATGCTCAAAACATGCTTGCTATTTTTAATTTAAATAGAAATATAATATATATACATATAGTATATGTCAACTCTGTTATATTGCAGCATTGTCAATGTTTCTATGTAGTCCTCCACTGCTCTTACTTGGTTTTCTTCAAAACTGTTGTTTAGCAATGAAAAAACATGTTAAAATGGCTACAAAAATGTCACATAGCCTTACCTATAATGCTGGCATTATTCTCAATGCTTGTACTTACCTGTAATGCTTAAAAAAAATGCTAGCATAAATCCTAGACCTGTCACGCCAGTGGCTGTGATGCGTTGGCTGTATTTGCGCATGCATTGTATGTTATGCTACAAGTACAGCTAGTGGATGTACTAGGTGGATCTGTAACTACTACTGTAGTGAATGGGGCAGTGTAATTGGAAGTAGTCATGACAATGTGAGGTGGTCACATGATTTCTAGCACACAAGGTCCAGTCAGGCCATCATGTGTGCACAGCAGATATGCAACAACATCTGCTATACTTTTCTATGCATGGGCTAGGCTTCTGCACTGATATTTAGACAAGGTGTTTGGTACTCCATCTTTTTACAACTGTTTTATTTGCTGTAATTTATTTAGAATATTAAGGGTGCCCGCACATAGCAACGCGCACCGCCTGTAGATCCGGACATTAATTTATTCCCCGCCAATACCCCACCATTCGATAATACGCGAGCAGAAACAATCGCACAGTAGCAGCAGAAGTATACTTTGCGAAGTTGTGGTGTTTTAGTTTAGCTTCTTGTTGTCTCATATTCTTTACAGCAATTCTCCATACGTCGTCTGAGCTCATGCGGCAAGGTGCACCAGGCTGCCTCTCCTCCAGTAGCCGTTTTCGGGGCTCTGCGCACCTGAACTCAAGCGGATGGATCCACCAGGCTCGATTTCTGCGGAGCGAAGACTTCCCAAGCTGCGCAGATCTAATACCTTCACCTCTGGCTATCTCCAATAAACTGCTCTCTCTTCTGACTCTCTTGTTATTGTTGTATTGATGTTTGTTTACTCTTGATATAGGCGGGCTCTTTTTAGAACCAATACAAACTAATTGGGGAAAAAATTGCTCGCGTACTCGTAGTACGAGATATGGGGGTGGGGCATTTCTTAAGAATTGCGAATGGAATTAAAGTTCCAAACTTTGTAACAGTTTTTCTTGGAATCTAATAATGAGAATGACACAAACATTTTACACACGGGTAAACAAACAAAAAATGAACTGCACCACAACGAGAATTTTTCAATATCTTATAAATAGAAAAAATTGCGAATAAATCATAAAGTAATATTGAAATGGATAAGAACTCGTTGTCTTGCAGTAGAGTATCGGCTCGGCTAGTAGTGCACCAAATAGCGGAGCTCCAACTTACCGCACCGCTCCAAAAAAGTGCTACAAAGTTTTATAACCGGCCCCGATATTTCCTGATATTTCCTCCAGATTCGCTCTAAAATTAGTGAGCGGCTCCTTCGGCAGGTACTGTGTCCTTGTGTTGTAGTATAGAAACCCCTGTAAGTATACAATAGTAGTAATCGTGCATAGTAACCATCAACAAAAAAATTGCGTAGGCGGTGTGCCACCCTTAATAATATCTCACTCACTCACTTCGATAATATCTCACTCACTCACCAGATATTTTAAACATTATGGTGACAGATGGTTAATTGGTAGAGACAATTATAATTACAGTGTGTGTGTGTGTGTGCTGTAGCCTGTGGCAGCTGGTAGTGGTATTCCAGAGATCAAGTGTTATTTGAATGGGGTCAAAGTTCCTCACGTCACTCGAATAGGAACATTTTTAGCCAAGGCAGTGGGCGTGCTCTTCAGTGTGGCCGGAGGTGAGAACATGCAGTTTTTATTTCCTCCTCCCACTGTCCCACCCCCAATTAGGAAAAATATGATCTCTGATTGGTTAATCAGCTCTCGTGAAACTATTCTTGCTAGCATTGTATTATTTGGCTTTGCTGTAATAGAGATATGTAGTTCTTTAAAGATGGTTTCAGTTTTGCAGTGAGGAGGAAAGATGTCTAGTTTTCTAGCGAGAGGTTATTTATGAGGATTCTCAACAGGCATATCAGTTGCACTGTTTTATTTATTTATTTATTTATTTATTTTTGCCAGGTTTTCTAGTGGGTAAGGAGGGCCCTATGATCCACAGTGGAGCTATCATAGGAGGTGGCCTGCCACAGTTCAGAAGTTTCATATTCGAATACATTAAGATTCCTTACCATTACTTCAGGTCGGACAGGTAAGGTGTGATCATGACTGAAAACACTGATTTCAATCAAGGCTGTGCCTACAACTCTTAATTATTATTATTATTTTATTTTTTTTCTTTTAGAGATAAAAGAGATTTTGTTTCATGTGGGGCTGCTGCTGGTGTGGCAGCTGCTTTTGGTTCTCCCATTGGAGGTGTCTTGTTCAGCTTGGAGGAAGGGTCTTCATTCTGGAACCAGTCTCTGACTTGGAAAACAGTGAGTAGGAAAAACATCATACAATGGACGATCTGCGTACTTGGTTTAGCGGCTCCTAAATAGCTCGTATAGCATACCTTTAAGTGACTATGTGTACAATGCGGTACATGTGCATGAATATGACATGTGTGTTGAATGTTCTGCATATGTGTCTTTTAGCATCTTTTAGCAATGGGGTCTTAATGGGTGAACATTGTCCGTAAGTAAGAGATGCAGGTTAACAAGGAGCTATTAACAAAGAAAGTAATGGAACTAAAACTAAATCTATTTCTCTAGTAAGCTATAATTGCTTTTCTTGCTGACAGTGTTTGTAGGAGATGGACAGCAGGGAAGGAGGAATTTGAATGTGTGCAGACACTTTATGTGTGTTTTATTCGTATGCGCATATGTGTGTTTGTTTTGTGTGCTTGCAGCTGTTCTGCTGTTTCTCTGCTACATTCACTCTCAACTTCCTCAACTCTGCCGTGAACGACGGAAGTCACATAGGCTACCTGGGATCCCCTGGTTTGGTGGACTTTGGAGTGTTTGACAAGGTGGGATTGTAGTCAGATGTTGCAGTGCTTGCTTGCACATATGTACGTTTGTATGCAGCTATTAACAAAGATAATAGCATACGGTACTTTTTGCGGTATATTACAATGTGTAATATGTAAGTTACTTCTTTGTTCTTTTCTTTCTTTTTTTTCTTTTTTTTTTTCTTTTTTTTTCTTTTTTTTTCTTTCTTTTTTTTCTTTCCAGATATTTTCACATACATAGTGAATAGGACATTGGGATGTGTTTTTCTTTTTGGGCTGACTATTTGAAAAGCATGGATACCCAATTACAATGAGCCAAAAAAAAAAGCATCTGTGTCTTACTACTACTGAAAACATGGCCTGGTGTTGCTTGTATGTATGATGGATTGTATCCTGGGAGTGCCAGTCAATAAAGTTGAATGACAAGAAGTTTTTCTAAGCTTCACCCCTCCCCTCCCTCCCTCCCTCCCTCAGTTTTGCTTGCTCCTGTTTTACTATAGACAAAGAACTATTGCTAAATTTCGTGTCGTGAGTCTGGGGGTATATGAGTAGAGTATAGGTGTATCTTTTCCAGTTGGAATCTTATAAACAGTGTTTATGAAATACAATGGTGCTATCTCGTATCTCAATGATGAGCGATCACTTTGAACTTTGAAAGGTTTCCCAAGTTATGCTGGGTTACATACTGTATATAATGTAAATACCACTGAATTACTAAGTTGCTCATTCTACATTTAGCCAGGTCAGCAAACTCCATTATACTTTCTTTGTGTTGAGTTCTATTAAATATGTTACTAAATCGTTTTATTATTTATTCTTTTACATTACTTCTGATTATAGGAAGGAAGGAATTTGTGGAATGCGTACCATCTCATAATATTTGTACTAATGGGAGCTACTGGAGGTCTTCTAGGGGCTCTCTTTAACAGTCTCAACATCAACCTCACCAAGTATCGTATGAAGTACTTCATGAAGAGGAAGTTCAGCAGGATCTGGAGGTATGTAAGATATGCTAAATACTGCAATACAGACTACCTGCTCACATTCAGTATAGCTGATATATTCTATACCATGCACTGCAGAAGTGTTTGTATTTGTGTCACACGTATACACCTGGATAAGAGAGAGTGTATAGTGTGTATTCTTCTAAGTGGTAGCCATGAGCAGCTGTAGGTGCTGGCAGCTGTCTGCTAACAACTGAAATTTTTTAAAACTTTATAGCACCAGTTTTTTGTTTTTTTTTTGCTTTTTGTTTTTTCATGTTATTTTTCCCTTGCAGGGTAGCAGAAGTCATTCTTATTGCCATGGTGACCACCTTTACCGTGTTTGTGGTGGCTATGTCACTGGGGACCTGTCTTCCTGAGCAAGCTCACAAGCCTAGCACATGTAGCTTTGTAAGTTGGGAGTGGCAAGTTAAATTACAGAATATTTTTGTTCTGTGAAAGGAATAGTTTTATACAATGAAGTTAGCTGATATATATATATATATATATTATAATAAATACTTATATATAATACTTATTACATGAGTCAAAGTGTGATATGGCGAAATATTTCACTAGCAGGCTAATTTATTTTCATGAGCCAGAGTGAAATATCTAGCCATATCACTCTGACAGAGTGTAATAAGTGGTTTATTCCACACTAGATATCTTCACTACTGTAGTTAGTACTAGGGGAAGGGTAACTCACAATGTAAAGTTGGTTGTAGGGGCTACCCACACACCCCAGCTGATATTTTAGCAGCTGCTCTAACCCAGTTGAGTATGCTGCACAAGAAGAAGGTAGCTGTAATGGTGTAAAAATGACAAGTTTGGCCAGTTGCTATAACTACAAGGGTAATAAATGAGCTTGCTCAGTACAGTGTGAAATAACAACCCTGAAATGTGAAGTAGCAACCAGTGAAATGTGAGTTTATTGTGAAGATATCTAGGGTGGAATAAATAAATATATAATAAATATATATATATATATATATATTAGTTAAAGTTCATAAGTTATGTATATACACTCAATATCCTCTTATCCTGATGCCTCTATTGTGGGCACACCAGTCCACCTGGTACAAGTCAACCACTCAATTTATCAATTTTTATAGCTCTTTTGATGACCTTTGCCAATTGTGGAAGTGTGCACGGTTAGTTTTAGAGTTATGAAGAAACCTGCAGAAGAAAGCAAGCGAAAGAAGACTCCACTTAAATTAAAAAAAAAAAAAAAGCTTGAAACATTTTAAAAGGGTTGTGTTAAGGTGTAGTTGTAGAATTCCCTGAGTAATAAGCAATTATGCAACGTGGGCACCCTGAAATTCCAAAGGGCCCAGATACAAGGGGATTGAGGGTACACAGCAACAGAACTTTGAAACCTTCCTGTAGCGTGCAATGTTTTACGCTTCTCTTTTCACTGCATGCATACGTACGTAGATTTCAGGAGACCAGTCGTTCGTCAACGAGACTAAAGACTTCTTTTGCCCGGGCCACACACGCGGTGGTACCATGAAGTCCTTCTACAATGACATGGCCACTCTCATGTTCAACTCCCAGGAAGAAGGCATCAAGCAGCTGTTCCACCAGAATGGTAAGGGGAGGAAGTGGTAATGAGAATTTACCTTTGTTGACAGGATGCATGAAATGGTTAAATCTGTGAGTGTAAATTAATATTGGCTGTTGGAAGTGTTGGTAGCATACATATTGTATATAGTACGTTTAGCTAGTTTCAGAAATCTTTGTTATTGTATAAGTGTGTTAGTTATACTATCTTCTTTTTTTTTTAATTTACTTTTTATGTGTTGGAACCATTTGTGCTTGTTGACATTTTTATGACGTTATAATTTAGGATGAAAAAAAGCTGCAAGCTATAGCTTGCCTTATCCTCTGATGTCATTAAAACTTATATGCACATACATGTAATATATGTAATGCATGATTGCAGTAATTGCTGACTCATTTGATAATTCATCCAACCAGCAGTTTTTGCAAATTATTTTGGCATAGTAGATATTATTCTGTACAAAATCGACTACTACAAAAACTGCTGCTACCATGACTTTAATTATTATATTTTGTTATAATATTCTGGTTGTAATTATAATTCCAGGTGCCTTCACTCTGCCCACTCTCCTTATCTTGTTCATCTTTTATTTTTTCATTGCCTGCTGGACCTATGGAGCTGGTGTGCCTAGTGGTCTCTTTATTCCCTGCCTAATGATAGGGGCAACCTATGGACGATTTGTGGCCACCTTGTTTGCGTGAGTTACACCTCAAGGCACATATGTTGTAGCACATATTATTATTATTATTATTATTATTATTACTAGTGGTGTGCCTGAGCACAAATGGCGAGCGAGCCTAAAACTACACTATTGTTAAACAATTACTTTTAACTTCAACACTCAAGCTACTTAAAAAAAAGTCAAGTTTAAATTACGTGTATACGGTAAAGGGGATGCAATGCCATAGTAACCACTCCCTGCAACAGTTAGAATTGAAGGAAAAAAAGCAACAAAAACAAGTAGCATTATTTACACATTTTCTTTGTGATATTCTTTAGCTAAGTAAAGGCACAATACTTTCACACAACTGAACATACCTACACAAGGCTTACCTTCGTAGTTGCTCTAGTGGACAAAGAATTTTCAAGCAAATACTGTTTAGTAGGGCTTATAACTGACAAATAGCTTATTAACTTACCACCGCCACTAACTCGAATAGAAATGGAACTCCGTTAAGTTTTTGAGTTTTAACTAAGAATTCAGAGCAGTAAACAGTTCAATTTTTAGGATGATACAGGTAATGATCGCTAAACCGGAGTATTCCGTTTAGTGAAGTTTGGGACGGGGTCGAACAACAAGCTACGTAACACAAAAATACGAAAAGGTCAAAGTACAAAATGACATACATAAGTCCAAACATTATATAAACAAACTAACATCCCCAATTTTCAATTGAGTTACCCCTGTAAGTGTCTCGCTCACTCGCCAATTATTATTATTATTATTACTATTAATAATACTATTATTTAATTAATTAATTGGAAAGGCTGCATTTAATAAGAAAAAAGGGGGCATTTGCCCCTGCTGGAAAAGCTTTTCCTCCCTTCCCCTAGATATCATTCAGTTCTAAGTACAATAGCATTATAACTTAGTTGCATGGAATCAAGCATCACTGCAAGTGTCTCTCGTACACAACCGAATGCGTCTATATCTTAACTCTCATTTCCCCTCCGGACATTCAAGAATGTTTGTGTTGCCCCTCTTAGATTCATTTTCTGCGTGCATCCCTGGTTGGTTGATGTATTAATAGCTGGTCACAACTGCTGTTTGTGTGCTTTTATGTGAATATTGCACACTCAGCATACACAGTTCATTGCATGGTCATTATTTGTGTTAAATTATTTATTTGTTGTAGTTATTTAGCTAATATCAATCCGTACTACTTCAAGTGGTTGGTGAATCTTTACCCGGGTACATATGCCTTGATTGGTGCGGCGTCATTCCTTGGAGGCGTGGTCAGGATGATGATAAGTTTGACCGTCATCCTGATAGAGTCCACTAACGAGATCGAGTACGGTCTTCCTATTTTACTGACAGTGACGGTGAGTATGTGAGATTTTCCACAGCTGGTTGGGGTTCATTAGATGGTGGGGGAAAAACGCATGCTGTTTGTTTGTCAGTAAAAGTTACTCTGTGAGGTATTGCCACTTAACCATGTGAAGCAGTTCTACAATCTTCAAAGAAATTTTCGAAATAAACTTCCCACCGCAATACTTTACCTTACGTCTACATGTATTAAGGTATTGTATCTTCTTTTTTGTGTGTGTGTGCGTGTGAAATTTATTTTCCACCATAATACTTTTCTTTACATGTACATACAATATTAAGGTGTGTGTGTGTGTGTGTGTGTGTGTGTGTGTGTGTATGTTACAGGTAGCCAAGTGGGTGGGGGATTACTTTAACGCTGGCATCTACGACACTCACATTGAACTGAAGAAGACGCCATTCCTGGAGTGGGAGTCTCCACGTCAACTGGACAAACTTGTAGCTAAAGACGTCATGTCCACGAAGAACCTGACTTACCTCTACCCGATCACTCGTGTGCGCTCTGTTGTACAACTTCTCAGGACCACATCCCATAGCGGCTTTCTGGTGGTGTCTCCAGTACGGCCGGGTTCCATACCGTCTGTCCCTAAGTCTGTGAAGCAGGTTGGTTAATTAACATGACAGTATTAATCTGTGCGCATGTAAAATTTCCACTTTTTTTCTGACCCCCTAGAGTCAGCACACAACCTATTACAGTAGACCCTCAATTATCCGGACACCTCAGGACCGAGGGTTGTTCGGATATTCTAAATGAGTCATTTTGAAAGGGGTCTCAATCTCTTATCTATTTAATGCACATCAAAATACATGGTCTGAATTGGGAAATATTTCACATGCACACCAATAAGTTGAGCACTAATTATGCTAACCCTCAGCTCTTGTAGTATATCGAGCGTAACAGCTGTTACAAGCAACATGTTATTGGTGAGACTGTAAGAATTGCTAGGTGGTTGGATTAAAAAAAAAAACGGTTGAGGTTTAACGCCATTGACCAGCAAGTCAGTTATACTATAGCATAAAAAATGGTTTACTTGAATCTTGATGCATAAAAAAAAAAGGATTGTTTTGAAGGAATGCTTGTTCAGTGTTTATCAGCCCCATAAATGAAGATGTTCGTAGCGTATCTATTATAACCTCATGTCTTGTTTTAATTTTTTGTATAAATTCTTCTCGTTTTCGAAAATGTCCATGATTTCTACAGCATAAATCACTCACTGTAGTTGAACCCAAGAATTGACATACAGGCGTACAACATTAGCACTTATCAACTGCTTACTATAGTGAATATAAATTCTGTCTTAAGTCTCGTCATTCCTCCCCCCCCCCCCCCCCCCCCCCCCCCCTCCTCCCTTCTTTATGTCTGCTCTCAGGCGACTCCGAGGTTGTACATGAGAGAATCTATGTATGGAGGAGAAGAACGCTCCCTAACCTCAGAGCATGGCTTCGGATCTCCTTCCTCCATTACTGAAAGAGACGAAGACAATGAGCGTTGTGGAAGATACAGCAGGGGAATTGCTCCGTCTCCTGTAGATGAGGGAGCTGATATTTGTAGATCATACACACTACCTTCACACAGAACAGGTGAGTGAGAGCTTGCTTCTTTCACCACTACCTTGTACTGGCTGTTTATTTACAAGTGTTTATTGTTTACTCTGAATCGCCTCCGCCCTGTTTGTTGTGTTAGTGTTTAGCCATGCGTCTTCGCCGGTATCTCCTGGCTCTGCTGGAATTCAGGAGTCTCCTGGTTTCGTTAGAAGCCGAGAATCTAACGAAGGTGAAGATGACGAGCTGGTATTCCGTGGCATAATTTTAAGGCACCAGCTAGTGTCGCTGCTGAAAAACAAAGTCTTCTTCAATGAGGGTGATGGGGTAAGAAAATATCCCCTCTCCGGTTTGATTTTTGATATTTGTCTTTGTTGTAGCCAAAACATCAGAAATTGATCGATCACATTACCTTCACTCACGACTACCCACGATATCCTAGTATATTCAAGATTGCCAACAAAATTACTGAAACAGAGAAAAACATGTTGATGGTAAGAATACATGTTGCCAGGCTATTAGCGTGTCACTCACTGTAAAGGGTTATACATTTGCAGCTGCTGTAACACGTCTGTAAGTGTACTTCTTGTTTCTTCACAGGATCTGTCCACCTTCATGAACCCCAGTCCCTATACCATTTCTATAGATGCCACTCTGCCTCAGGTCTTTACTTTGTTTCGTACTATGGGCCTCAGACATCTCCCAGTCATAAAGGAGCATGGACTGGTAAGGGGTTGTCTTGTATCTAGGAATATGGGATGGGATAGTAAGGGTTTGTCCTGTAGCTAGGAACATGGGATGGGAGCCAGGAACATGGGCTGATAAAGGGACATCCTGTGGGCCAGGAACATATGGGCTGGTAAGGGGACATCCTGTGGGCCAGGAACATGGGCTGGTAAGGGGACATCCTGTAGCTAGGAAATGATTGGTCACATATAAATAAGAAGGGTTCAGCCCTATTTGCTCACGACATTCACTAACTGATAATTACATAGTCATCATGAATCAATGATCAATACAACTGAACACGCAGGGAAAGGATCGTCAATTAATATGACTAGCTACACGCAATGATTATGAGTAAATGTGAGTAGTTCATGAAGGGGTTGTTTTCAATGTTCTCTATCTCCCCTCGAGTCTGGTCCATCACACAGGGTGGTCAAAGGCTGGTTTCCTCCACAATGGTCGGTCTGGTGGCTTCCTCATTCGTATTGATCTCTGCAATGGCGTCGGGTTCACTTTGGAGGAGACATTGGTGCCGGGTGTAGGGATAGCGATGGCTTTTGAAAGTCTTCTGAGTGGTGGGAAGACAGGAGTCAATGGTGCATCATCTGTATCTAGTCTGGTAGGAGTAGCATCATTTACATCCAATCAGGTGGGGGTAGCAGGAGGAGACGGATTCTCAGGAGAACCATTGGGAGTCACAAGAGGTCGAGTGTTGCCCTCACAGTCTGTAGGAGTGGCTGGGGTAAGGGCACGCTCTTGGGTAGGAGGCAATGGCTGAGTAGAAGGATTGCTGCTGAGGGCTGAGTTTGGAGGGAGAGAGTTGATATCCAAAATAGATCTACGTTTTGGTGACACAGACATAGGAACAAATTTGCGAAGGAATTTCCTATTCCTCAGTGTCTGCCTGCCTGACCCGTCAATCTTGATAAGGTACTGATGAAACTGGCGCACCTCAATAACTACTCCAGTGCGATCCCATTTGAGGGGATGAGAGCCTGTTTGGTTTTGAATCCGCACATGATCACCAACTTGTAGGGGTGGTAGGGCCTTAGTGTGCTCGGTCCATTTCTCCTGATGACGTAGGTGACGGTGGCGTAATGCTTCTTCTGGGAGCTGTAAGGTTTCCTTCCATGTAGCATGAGGACAATACTTCCCTGGGAGAATGGGGATTAGGTCCTTCACTGGTCTACCAAACAAACACATGGCTGGAGACATCTTTGTAGAAGGGTCAGGAGTGTTTCGATACTGAAGAATTGCTTGTTGAAAGGTGTCAATGTCAAGGGTTGCCAACATTACCAGCAATCAACCGTTTAATAGTCTTGACACCAATCTCTGCTCTGCAATTACTGTGAGGAAATGCGACAGAACTTTGGCGGTGGTGTACTCCCCAATGGCGCAAAAATTCTCTAGTGATGTGTGAGATGAACTCAGGGCCACCATCTGACAAGAGCTCATCTGGGATACCATATGTCGCGAAGGTTTGTCTCAAAATCTTGGTCAGACCTGTGGCTCCATCTTTGGCCCTCTCTACGATGGGCCAATTAGAGTAACGGTCAGCAATGACGAGATACATGTGACCTTGGTATTGGAAGTAGTCAGCGCAAATACACTGGAAGGGGTACACTGGCAAAGTGGGAGGTGTAGGAGGTAATGTTGCCTGAGATGGGGCCATTTTCTGACAATGGAGACAATTTGATCTGGTGTAATGTATGTCATTGGTGATGCCAGGCCAAAAAATGGAGCCTTCTGCTTTCGCCATCATGGCAGAGGTGCCTTGATGGGCCGCATGGAGGCCACTGAGGCATGCTGGTCTTAGTGAAGGCGGGATAACAATACGATCCTTGTAGATGATAACACCATCAATACTGTAGAGGTGTTTGTGGAATTGATGATACTCCCGGATTGGCGATGGCAGCTAGTGTTTAAATTCTGGAAAGCCTTGCTCAATGGTAGAGAGGATAGCCTTGCTCAATGGTAGAGAGGATAGCCCTAGCCCTAGCCCTAGCCCTAGCCCGGAGAAACATGTCCTCATCAGACGCAGTGGCGGTTTGAACCTGGTCCCAGTCCACAATATGGGTAGAGTGCAGGGCAGAGGCCAATAGTCCGCGAATCTGCTCGCCCATGTCCATGGTATGAGCTTCCTCGTCAACGCACACACCAGCCATGAGGATAGTGGGTATGAAAAGAGGTGAGACTGTGGGGTATGATTGTATGCTGTGTACATCATCACGGAGTACCATTTTGGCAGGTTGCCTATCTCCGGTGGGATGTCTGGAGAGAGTGTCAGGAGCCTTGTTTTTGACACCTGGAATATGGACCATGCGGCAATGTTTTCTCCTTTAGTTTCCTCAATCTAGTATTGCTGATGTTGTCAAGAGATCTGTCACCAAATATCTTGAGTAATGGTTGGTGGTCAACTGCGATGACGACCAGGTTCTCACAGCCCAAGACGAAGTGCCGTGACTTCTCCAAAGCATCTGCGACAGCTAATGCTTCTCCTTCTATTGGAGCATACCGAGATTCAGCAGGATGTGTGAATCGACTACAGACCAGGGTGACTTTCCAACCTTGTTTGCAGCAAAAGAGGTCGTGTGAGGGGCATAAGCAGTGCTTTTGGAAAAGCCAGTATCCAATACTTTGTTTGGACCAGTCAGTAGCCAGGCAAGTGAGTTTCGTTTTGTCGAAGGTTTTTACACCATTGTGTATTTCGCCAATAATGATGCTTTTGGATGTTTCAAATGCTGTTTTGAAGATTCTCATCCCAATGGAAAGTCATGCTGGGTTTCAGTAACTCTCGGAAAGGGAGCATTGTCGTTGCCATACTGAATGCATAGGAAACTTGGTTCACTAGTCCAAACCAGGACCTTATATCTGTCAGGTTCTGTGGTGTTGGGAAGTCAGCAATGGCCTTGAGTCAGCAATGGCCTGAGTCACTTGTTATTTCAAAACCAGCAAATTCAACCTCATCCTGAGCAAAGCGAAATTTTTGGGGGTTGAGAGTGATCCCATGTTTTCCACATGTGTCAAGCCAGTGTGCAGCCTGAAAGAAGCTGTCTTCGATTGTGTCTGACTACAATAAGGTGTCATCAATACATTTGGTTTTGTTAGGGATGGAGGCTGTGATTTCATCATATCTCCTGGTGTAGCCATCACCTGAAGCAATGTAGCCTTGAGGGGCAGTGCGATACCTGAAGCAATGTAGCCTTGAGGGGCAGTGCGATACCTGTGGCGCCCCCATGGAGTGATGAATGCGGTATAGTGTCGATCATCAGGGTGCAGCGGGACACTGTGGTAACCATCCAGGCATCAGATACAGTTTTCTTTTTTCTCTGAGGAACTGATCTGGCCTGATGAAAGGGGGACTGAGTATGATGAGTTTCCCTAGTTGTATGGAAGTTAAGAGGCTGAAAATCGATTGTTTTTCTGGGGCTGCCATTCTGTTTGGCACAGATAACCATACGATGGCACCAAGTCACTGGCTCTCCAATGGGTACTGGTTCCAGGACTCCAAGTCTGACATCTCTGTCTAAGTCGGCTTTTACAGCATCTTGCCAGTGAAGGGGGACTGGTATTGGTGAGTGATGCACAGTTGGAGTGGCATTAGGGTCAATCATGAGTCTCATCGGTGGACTATCCATTAAATGGCAGCACTTGGTGTTCACAGGTATTAAATGTACTCGACGCATAATAATCTAAAAGATATTGTTTCAGATGGTTCCTGTGAGCTACATCACCTGGGAATGGGAGTGAGGTTGGAATGGGAGGTGGCTTAGGGCAGTGACACTCCTGTTGGGGTGGGGAAGTGCGTATGGCGTTGGCGAATCTGATTTCTTCAGCCTCGCCCACAGTGGGAAATGTTCTTGGAATAACCCCCAAGTCCACGCATGCCTCCCTGCTGATGAATAGTTTGTCCGTGCTGTCTGTCACACAGACCATCTGTCGGGCGGATAGCTCATCACCTTCCGTGTTCTTTCCTGACAATCTCAATATGACGGCACCTAATATCCCAATGCTGTGGTCGTTCGCTGCTTGCATCTTGATGGTAACTGGAAGGAGGTCTTTCATGGAAATGCCAAGCTTGTTTATAACCTTGAGGCCAGCTAAACAACTCTGGCAGCCAGTGTCAGCTATGACACTTAGGGTTGACTGCACCAGTGGCGCCTTCATTGGGATCCCGAAGTGGTCGTAATCTTCCTGCAGGACATTTGCCCTTACTGGCTCCTCCTTTCTTGTTAGCAGAAGTGATTTGACAGAGAACATCAAATGTTGCATCTTCGTGTTCAACTCGCTTGGCAAGTTTAGTATTACCCTTGTTCTTGCATACACTCTCAAAGTGGTGATCTTTATTACAAAAACTACATGTGGTACCATAAGCAGGACATTCTTTTCTCCGAACCCTTGTCGGTTGGTGTCGCCCGTGCCACCTGGTTCCACAATAGGTGCAGGTTCCCTGATCCTTGGACGGCGCTCTCTTCAGTTTCCGATAAGAGCTTCCACCAGCCACTGCGTCAGTCGACTGAGGTACTAGTAGGCGGGATGCGGACCTCTTACTTGGCCTCGACAAATCTAAGGACCTGTTCCAGAGTCATGTCCTGGTTCTTGTCCCCCAGCAGATCCGTTTGAATATCACTATCCTCCAGGCCTCTGCATAGTACGTCCTTGACCATGGCCTCTGTGTAGTCGACATTGGCTTCGCATCCCGAACATTTTGGTATGAACTTGCAGATGCTTGCCTGTCCCCTTAGCCTGGCTCCAAAAGCACGCACTGGCTCATCACGGCCTTGCCTCATGTTCTGCAAGGTCACCCTTGATACCATAGTATTTTCCTCTCTAATAGCTAGGGATTTCATAGCTGCAAATACCTGGTCCTCAGTCAATGTAGTCAAAGTGCCTCCAGCGTTCCTGGTGAGGTCTTTGCGAAGCTGCTCCTCACAACATTCCAATAATTGAATTACTCTGTCTGTTCCTTCCAGCCTTGTTGCATAGGCTCCAACCGTCCCGAAATGTCCGGGACCGTCCCGGATTTGTTAACTTTGTCCCCGGTCCCGGAAGAGACTACTATTAGTCCCAGAAAGTTACTTTAACCGGCAAAAGGTAAAGGGTGTCTCTACGCAAAATGGGAAACGATCGTCAGTATCACAAATGCAGGAGTAGATTCACGGTTATTGTAGAGGTTGACACGAGTGATTGCGGTCCTCCTAAGCCTAAAAGAGCCAGAAGGCAATGCCATTTTGATTTTAGCTGGCCTCAACAATTCCCTGGTATAGGGAGAAGCTCTAAGTAAAAGCAGTAATAAAGTAGTGGTTATTTACTTCTAGCTAGCACAACAAACTTTGTATAATAATGACTATAAAATAAATACATAAACAAAAACAACAGCAATTTACTATTACAATGAACAGTCATTTAGTGTAGGGAATAATGTTGGATATATATTTTGATACATCAAATGTAAATCTCTTCCAAGGTTTGAGGTAGTTGTATACAACTATCGTAAAACTTAGATGAACTAGAATAAATTTCCATGCAATATCTCTGTCCTCATTGAGTAAGCACTTGATAATGAAAAAATTCACTGATTAATACATTAAATTCACTATCTTATCATTATTCATTTAGTTAATTAGTGGCGGGCGTGGCTATGGTCCCTGAAGCTCCTTTGGAAAAGTTGGAGGGTATGTTGTTGCCTTTACATAGTCAGCCCACCTGGACTTGAAATACAACCAGTCCTCAGTGGTACCTGCTGATGATATACTAGGTCGCTTTACTTTCTCAACCCTTGCGCTCATTGGCAGGCTAGGTCCTTGGTGAAAGGTGGCATGGGTTGTGATTAGTGCCGCAGCCACCACAGGATCCACATCGGGTGTTTCGTACTCGCATGACTCTATCGGGCACTTGATTATCGGCATCGCTACCCAGTAGTGTGCTCTAATTGGGGCGGTCTGTTCGAGAGGTCGGTTCCTGTCGCCTCTCTACACTGATTCCAATGTGGCCAAGTTTGTACAGTCCCGGGAGTTGTATTGATCATAAATAATAAGGGTTCAGCCCTATTTGATCACGACATTCACTAACTGATAATTACATAGTCATCATGAATCAATGATCAATACAACTGAACACGCAGGGAAAGGATCGTCAATTAATATGACTAGCTACACGCAATGATTATGAGTAAATGCAAGTAGTTCATGAAAGTGTTGTTTTCAAAAAAATATCTAAATTGTCTCAGTGATTTGATTATATCTTCTATATTGCCTTAGGTTGCCGGGATAATCACTAGGCATGACCTCACTCATGAGAGACTCCACACCCTGCGTCACAACAAGAAGATGAGAGAGAGAGCAGAGACAGATGCTCTGAGAAGGAGGGAGCGCCACAGAACTATCAACTATCAGTCCACCTCCACTCAATGACATGTCTAAAAAGATTATTTGTTGCAATTATTTATGAAATTTCAAATGTTAATTTATGTGTGTGTTTTTTTTGTGTGTGTGTGGTGATTTTCTCATTCTCATTTACAATAATAATGACATCTTTCACCCCTGTCCTGCCAGAAGTTAGCTATACTACAGGAAATAGAGTATCTCCTACAACTGGCTACTTGCCTGAGCTTGGCTAGCTACTATACCTAGTGTTGAAATAACTTTTAGTGATATGAAAGCATTTGGTTGACTAAATCTCTATCTCACAAAGTATGTCAATATAGCCGCACATGTGAAATTGCCCTTTTGGTCTACAGGGTTATCAATATTTAAACTCCAAATAGCCATACATAGTTGAATTGTAAGGGAGTGGGGTTCATTACTGAAGAATTTGAGAGACTGCACAAGTTAACCAAAACGAAGCCGATTGATAGTATTACTAACTAAATCTTCTACATGATATTGCAGAAAAACTTAAAACTAACTAAATCTTCAGGGAGGAAAAAAAAACCCTAAAACTAAGCATTCAAGATTTTTTTTAGTATGAATAACTAAAACTAAGAAGTTCTGGAATTTCTAAACCAAAACAATGAACACAGGAAAGATTTCTTAACGTCTTTTTTCCAGGGCGATGTTATAGGCTAGGATGGAGTTAATGTTTCAAATGGTATGCATTGTAGCCATGCCTACTGATGCTTTGTTTAATGCCAAATCAATGGACAATGTTGAAACCTAAATTTTACATTGAAAGAATAATCAAACAGTGCAGTAACAAAACTATGTATTCTAAAATAAACATAAAAACAATAGCAGCTGCTCGACAGTTAGCAAAGTAGCTATATTCATTGAAAATCACAAAATAGTGGGTGTGACGTTGCCAGGCAGTGCATGTCTCTGGGTTATGAAAATTCATGACCCATTAGCTCTCAGGTCTGCCCCTCATATATTCATTTGGGACATGTGATCCAGGCAGGACAGAATAAACAGAACCTAGCTAAAAAGGAAAGTTCCTTTGGAAGACTTCATAACAGTCAATGTTGAGCAGCCTAGCTAGCACATTGCTGCAGAACTTGTAGCTAGCTATTAGCTATTTGTTTGAGCTAGTAGATATTTCATATCAAGCTCCAGGCAGGTTTGCTTACTTGAGGCTATTTCCCCCCTAATTAGTGAGGGTATGAGTTCCAGAGGAGGACAGGAGGTTGCTGCAGTGAAGATGAGTGAATTGGAAGAGTGTGCAAGAGGTGACATGAATTCTTCATATTCTCTCATGACAGGAGATGCAGAGGAAGGCAACCCAGAGCAGGCCAATGTAAGCTAATGGAAACCCTCTTCATGCTTAACCATACCTTAATGTGTTTAATAATTAAAAGTAAATTTTGGCAAAAAGTACTAAAAGATGTTAACTTAGGTACTTTCTGGTAAAGTCATTTTCATAATAACAATAATTACATAATAGCTATACCTCGTTCACCAGTGGAGCATGGAGTCCAGTAAGTCACATTTTATAACTTTATAGCCTTGTCTCTGAGCTAGCCACTTCTGGAATACAGAACACAATGTTTTCATAAACCCAATTTTTCAGAGGAGAAGGAAACTAAACAGCAGAGCTATAAAGTAACTTAGCTAGTGTGTGTGCAATTTAATTGTGATTGGTGTAATTGAGATCTCAGGATTTCACAGTGATCTGCTTAGCTAGTGTGTGTGTGTGCAATTCGATTGTGATTGGTATAGTTGAGATCTCAGGATTTCACAGTGATTCTGCCAGCAAATATTCTAAGACACCAAATAAAGCAGGTGGAAACAGCCATTGCTTGAGCCAGTACTTTATAGAATACTGATTGGAGTAAACAGTACCATGTTTTCAAAAGAACGGCAAAGGCATCTTGGAATGTTAGCTTTTAAACTCTGGAATAACATTGTCCCCGAATAGTTAAACAGCATTTGTGACATAATTGGCTTATGCTTTAGGCCTACAATGCAGGAGGCTGTAAGCTATGGTTCTGTGCTCTATTGTTATTAGCTATCATTGTTATTGTTTATTTTTTCTTAATTGGTGCAGCTGCACAAAGCAAGAAAAGACACAGGCAAGAAAGAGGTTGAACCGCTAATTGATGGAAGCAAGGATGGTGTAAACATGAGACCTGAAGAAGAACATCATGTGGAGAAGTCCAATAAGAATGGGAAGAAGTCTGTTAAGCAGTTTTGCCAAAGATTTGTGAAGTATTTGAAGGGGACAGGTCAGACAACGCACGAAGAGTTTGATGTAAGTGAACGGTTAATTAAGGCTATTTGACAGACTGAATGTTGTTGCTGTTATATATGTAGAGTTTAGACTATGACATATGCTACAATAAGCCTTACAAGGAGCAAATAAGAGACTATTCAAACTGGGTAAGTGTGCAGTAAGCATTGTAATCGGTGAACATGTGTGTGTGCATGTGTGTTGTGAGTGTATGTATGTGTGTGCATCATGCACTAATGCATGGAATGTTGTAATTGTCTTGTAACTGTAGCTTTAGATAAGACAATGAAACTTGAGAAATGGTACACAACTGTAATAACAATGCATTACATAATATACTTTACTAGCAAACTATAGAGACAGACAGTTTATACTCTTTCACTGGCCTATTCGTGCTTTGGAACGCTCAGTTGAGACTTCTTCTGATGTATTTAACTAACCTGTTGACATTGTAACAACAAGATAATTAAAAAAAAACAAAAAAAAACCTGGATGACAGTTATGTATACCTATGGTAACTTTTTATATTATTGTGATAATTTGTTGTGGCTGGCCATCAAGAATCAGTAAACTGCTGCATAAATTATATTTCATTCCAAATCTAGCAGGTTAGGGTATTTTGAATCATATTCCTCAGACTGTGTGACCAAGGGGTAAAATTAGACTGATACATAATACCATAGCAGAGTCATTTTTCAATACAAAAAAAGTTCGGTATTATTTTGAAATACCACAGTAGTTGAAAACTGAAATAATGATCTGATTGGTCACTGCGATTTCTTCGCGACCTTGCCACACTTTTACCCGCTAGGCAATGTCGCAGCAAAATTCCAGGGCGGCAAAATTCCAGGGAAAAGCTATTTAGCAACGGTAATAAAGAAAGTATAAATAATAGCAGAACTGTAGTAGAACTTCGCCCCGTGAAAATTTTCTCACTCCACTCGTGCTATTAATCCCCAATACCATAGTTTCCGTGCTATTATATCTCCAAATATAATCTTTTTGACATTATTTTATTGGCAGACTTATCACCACATTGAGTTCATGCGATGGGTACTAGTGGGAGTCATTGGAGCTCTCACTGGACTAGTGGCATTTGTTATAGTAACGGTCGTTCACACTCTCATGGACGCCAAGTACAGTCTCTTTGAGAAAGGTGAGAAAGAAATATATATGCAGTGACTGATATTATTCTGTTTTGTTATTTTTGTTATGATTTTTTTAGTATTAGAGAAGACCATGAAAAGTGGGACTATAGCTTTAGGCCTGTGGGTCTTGCTAGTATTCAACGTGCTGTTTGTGTTCGTATCTGCTATTGCTGTAGCTTGTCGAGTGAGTACTTGGCCAATTAGCAATGAATTGTACATTAATTATTTGTCTTAATTCAGCCAATTGCAGCTGGTAGTGGAATACCTGAAATCAAGTGCTATTTAAATGGAGTAAAAGTGCCCTATGTGACTCGTATGGGGACTCTGGTGGCCAAGGTCATTGGAGTCATGTTCAGTGTAGCTGGAGGTATAGTTGCATATTGTGAAAAGATGAATTAATATCAGCATGCTACCTGTGTGATATTATGCCCCAGGCCTGCTAGTTGGTAAGGAGGGTCCCATGATTCACAGTGGAGCTATTATAGGAGCTGGTCTGCCACAGTTTAGAAGTATCTTGGTCAAATGGTTCAAATTACCTTATCACTACTTCAGATCTGACAGGTACGTGAGTTATCAGGTATCCAAGTAAAATTATCCTAACCGGCTCTTTGAAATCTCTTCAGAGACAAGAGGGACTTTGTGTCCAGTGGAGCTGCTGCTGGTGTGGCAGCTGCTTTTGGTGCTCCCATTGGAGGTGTCTTGTTCAGCTTGGAGGAAGGGGCTTCATTTTGGAATCAGTCTCTAACTTGGAAAACAGTAATTATAAATTTAATTAAGAATTACACATGCATGTTAATTTTTCTTTTATAGTTATTCTGTAGCTTCTCTTCTACATTCACTCTCAATTTCCTGCTTTCTATCTATGAAAGACGAAACATTGGCTTTTTGGCTACACCTGGATTAGTCAATTTTGGTGTCTTCAATGAGGTGAGAAAAATGTCCGGTTTGCAAAATTTAAAAATCTCCTGTGTCTAACTTCTATGCTGTATTATTGGCAGGAGAACTTGTGGAATGCATATCATCTCGTTATATTTGTACTAATGGGAGCTACTGGAGGTCTTCTGGGGGCTCTCTTTAACAGTCTCAACATCAACCTCACCAAGTACCGTATGAGACACCTCACAAAGAGAAGCTACCACAAGATATGGAGGTAACACAAACCACTTCAGAAAGTTTACACGACATAATCTTCTTTTTTTTCTCCTTTTGACAGGATTGTTGAGGTTATTTTGATAGCCATGGTTACAACATTCACTGTATTTGTGATGGCTGTGCTTTTGGGAACTTGTGTACTGGACAATCAAGCAGTACAGAACTCTACCTCTATCAATGTAGGTAGCTACACCATAGCAGGAAATTTTATGCTCAACTGCTGACTCCTATATAGGTTTTTAATTTATTATTAAAATCCTGTTGGAACATTTATAACAGCAAAGAAATGAATAATAAGTAGAAGTAGACATTTTTCATACTCAGCTGATGAAAGGATTTCCCCCCCTTCCCAATATTAATTAATAAGAGTGATGCAATAATGATTGACAGAATTAAGTGAGTATGTTCCATTAATTGTTGTAGAGTGTTGTGGCCAAGTCTGCAGGGTATTCATTGTTTAATTATTGTTAAATGCTTGAAAATTCACACAACAAACATTTAAAAAGGTGGAAAAAAGAGTTGTTGTTTTTTTTCATTGGTTAGGTTGGAAATGTTCAATATGAAACAAGAGACATATTCTGTCCTGGCCATGGGTCCCACAATAAGGGTGGTACTGCTGCCTATTTCAATGACATGGCTACTCTAGTGTTACGCTCACAGGAGGATGGAATCAAGCATCTGTTCCATAGAAATGGTAATGCTAAAATACTTAAACAGGTATCTCTGGTGTAGGCAAAAACAGCACTTATAAAAATATAAATTCGATTCCTTTTTCAGGTGCCTTTACCTTACCTACTCTCCTAATTATCTTCATTTGTTACTTCTTTCTTGCCTGCTGGACGTATGGAGCTGGAGTGCCCAGTGGTCTTTTCATCCCCTGCCTGATAATCGGGGCTACTTATGGCAGGTTTATGGCAACTTCTTTTGCGTAAGACTTAAACCCATTCAAATAATTAGCTATTCTATCATGTTTCTTCTATTATCTCTCTCTCTTTATTTCAATCTAGATATATGGCAAGGGCTAGTCCTTACTATTTTGGCTGGCTTATCTCCCTATATCCTGGAACATATGCTCTAATTGGTGCGGCTTCATTCCTTGGGGGTGTGGTGAGAATGACGATAAGCTTGACGGTCATCCTGATAGAAACCACTAATGACATAGAGTATGGCTTGCCCATTGTCATCACATTGATGGTAAGTTTATGAGTTCTTTGATAGAAATGCAGGGGTGGTCTTAATTAAGAGTTCCTGTAACCTGAAATTATGCCAGGCTAAACTATTTTCTATTTAATACTCTGCAAGTATTTGACTACTGACAAGCTGCTTTATGACTTTAGCTGTAGTTGGCTAGCAGGAATATTCATGTATATAGCAATAGACAATCCTCAGCTCTCAGTAAACCACTACATATATAGTAATTTCCCCCCTAGTTATCCTCAACATTAAGTTAATGTAGTGTTAGCTGTATCAGACTTCCTGTAGTTACTACCTTTAGAAGAGGTAAAGAAGCTTTCTTTCCTTCAAAGAGATACCTAAATATAAAATAAAATAATGTTTACTTCTTCATTAAAAACAAACAAACAAACAAAAAAAACAGTCACCCAATTATGATCTTTGTTTTGTTTACAGGTTGCTAAGTGGGTTGGAGACATTTTTAATGATGGAATATATGATGCTCATATAAAGTTAAGGAAGACTCCTTTCCTGGAGTGGGAGTCGCCCCACCACCTCGACAAACTCATTGCAGCAGATGTCATGAACTCTTCATCCAAGAAGCTCTGCTATCTGAACCCTATAAGCAAAGTTGGTGACATTGTTGATCTCCTCTATTCCACCAAGCACAGTGCCTTTTTAGTCGTCTCTCCCTGCGAAGCCAACGTCATTCCAGTGGAATCAAAGATAGTCCATCGATCTTCAAGATACGGCTGGCAGCCGCCTAAGATAGGTCAGCGGCGGTCAGTTTCCCCGTCAAATTGGAGTAATGAACCTGGGAATACTTTCTCTCTCCCATCAAGCAAGAGGCAAAGAACAAGTAAGTGTTCCAATTTGAAAATCATAGCCATTAATTGTCACTTTTGCCTAAAGCTATATAAAGTAGCTTTTGTATTTTAGTGTGTATCATTTTTTTACACAAAGTGATCTGATATACCTCTTGACAGCAGGAAAATTGTTGATTATTTAGGATTCATTTTTCTCTTTCGAAGTTCATGTGACACACAATAGATTAAAGTTAAGGGGTGGTATAAAACTAAAGATTGGGTAAGGTGTGGTTGAATGAACAAATCAACTATATTATAATTATTACAACAACAATTTTCTGTTTGAATCGTTTAAAGATGATATCTTCTATAGCAGATTTATTTCTAGAAAAACTATATAGCTGCTGATGATTTTTTAATTGATATTATCTTTCAATGATTCATACAAAAAATTACTGGCTTTTAAATTGGAGGTATACTCGAGCTTGGATGAGCACGTGCTATAGAATTTTTTGGCCAAGCATTCTTTTTCTCTGGAATTACTTGGCTGAAAGCATGCAGATCAGTTGGTCTAGTTCACATATATATCTATATGCACAATGTGTAACAAAGTAGGTAGATTAAAACAATGCATAACTTGTCATGAATATCACAATAAATAGGCATGACAGTGGGCGTGGCTAGCCAATTGGTAAGGAGCTTCTAATTTACCGACAATAATAATATGTATAAACTCTACTTAGTAGGTACATTTAATTAAAGCAATTTTTGCATAGTTGAAGTATGTTTGATTTGTGCAACTCCAACATGCACAAGTAATCAATATCTAGCCACTATTAATTTTTAGGTTGAAGACCATAAGATGAACTATTATAATGCGTCAGTATATATAATCATATCAAATCACAAGATTCAAGCCCACCACTGGGAATGAAAAAAAAAGTAGTGAACTAATTGCAATTTCTAAATTTAGTGAGCACAACCTCCACCGTTCTGAGACAGACACATGATGAGGTCCTGAAGGATGCCGAGGGTAATGTGATGCTCTTTCGTGGACTAATACTCAGACACCAGCTTACAGTGCTGCTCAAAAACAAAGTCTTCTTTCATGAAAGTAAAGAGGTAAGGCGTTCACTTGATGGTTGAAATATTTGATTAATTTTGCGTGCCACTTGTGACTATTTCCAGAGCCAGAAAGAGATAGATCTTCTTACCTTGAACCAGGAGTATCCCAGATATCCAGACATTGCTTCCGTGGACATTTCAGAAGATGAAAGGACCATGCTAATGGTACGAAATATAATGAAGATTTGATTGCCATTAAGATTTATAGCTAGTTCTTCTATTAGAGAAGAAAAAAAGTCATCTTCAGGCACAGAAGTGGTAAGGTGTTGAATTCTAAGAATTATTATAGTTATAGAGCTGATGGTTCACAGCTTCAAATGATACCCATCACTTTGAAAAAGTATAAATAGTGGCCATAGCTCTAATACATAACTTAATTTACAAGTTGATTGTGAGTGTCAGCACGATAGTCTGGGTTCATACAGGATTTTTTTCTGGGGGGGGGGGGGAAGAGTTTAGGAAGGAGGGGGAGCCACAGTTGTTTGACAACACCCACTTTTGCTGAAACCACACCCAATTGATTTAAAAAATGGTCTCAGGTCTAGAATTAGTGACATCAATCTTGGAAGACTAATGCGTACTGCAGTTGAAGGACCTCATTAACTGAAGTGAACTTTCACCAACTATTAGATATAATACAAACACAAAATCACAGAATACCATTATAAATCATAACACATAACCAGTAGTAAATATTATTAATTTATTTCATGAAATTCTGGGGGGGGGGGGGGGGGGGAGGGGGAGAAATCCCAGGGCACCACTACCTCTGTATGAAACCCTGATAGTGCAGAGTCAGTAGCTAATACATTATAATTTGGATAGATAGGAAAAAATTTCAATTAGAAAACAAGCAGAATAAAATAAACTCTGCAGACAGATGTTAGTACATGATCTAAATAATGATTAATTATATTTCTGCATACTCTTCATTTTATTAACACATGACTGGTGTCGTTATAATTGCATCTTAGGACCTCTCAGTATACATGAACTCAAACCCATACACGATTTACAAAGATGCTCCTCTTCCCCAAGTCTTTACTTTGTTTCGCACGATGGGTCTGAGGCATCTCCCAGTGATTGAAGAGTCTGGACTGGTAAGGAGTGGAAGTTTTACATGTGTTAAAGTGATAATGAAATTATGTTTTTTCTTGTTAGGTGGCAGGTATCATTACCAGACATGACCTCACCCACAATAAGCTTCATGGATTACTACACAAGAAGAAAGAAGAGAAAAGTATGGATGAATATGAAACTCTTACTGCTGACAAATACAGAACATTATAATAAATAGCTCATATTAGCTATAAATAACTCATAATTAGCTATAAATTTAAATTTTGTTTGTATCAACCAACAAAAAACTCCTTCAAATATCAATTGTACTGTGTCATTGATAGTCATATAGCTAGTCTACAGTTTTTAATACATGTACATGTGAGCAAAAGATCTTCTACTTTATCCTTCAAACTATTGAACTAAGCTCTTTCTCTTGTTCTCACTTTATCTGTGCCAGAGTCATGAACCATGAAGTAGCTAGTATACACTAGATGTATCCTGCCAAAATTGGGCTTAGCAATTGTGTCACTGAGCTATGCTGTTAATTTTTTTTTTCGTGAGTCAAAGTTTCTAAATTAGCTATGCAATATTACATAGATCATTTCGAATCACTGGCGTAAGATGATTGTGTGTGTGTTGGGGCTCCAATGATATCAATCATTTTGAATACTATCAAACAATGCAAGGATCATAGTAAACAGTTATTACTTCCTACTGGAAGCATAACATGAGATCCATTGGGCACAAATAACTTAATTATTCACTTGAGTGCCCACACATGCCTACTACTGTGCATGGCTTAATTGAGGTATTAACTATGAACAAGTTCAACAATTCATATAGCAAGTTATTAAATACATGACAAAACCACATGATGATGTAATAAGTATGATGCAATGATTAAAGACTAATCTTGGTTAGATACCACAGAAATTGAACAGTTATAATCACCAAAAAAAAAACTAAATTGGAATGGGTGGTGTTCACCTAATGGCTGACTGCCCTTCAAAACACATAGTAATAATTGGCATATCAATAGTAATTCTGTGATGTTATTAATATTAGTATTTCTATACTTACAGTATCAGAAATGATGGCAGTGGCTTAAAAAGGCTAAGTATCTTTAAGCTTGGTTATTATTTCCATTTTGGCATATTGGTTAAGAGACAATAATTATGACTTTAGTTAGCTCTTCCACTTTGCCAATCAGCTATTACAATGCCAGTTTTTGACATGACAAAGAGTGTGTGTGTCTCTCTGTGTGTAACTGAGTGCTTGTGTGTGTGTGTGCATGTGTGTGTGTGTGAGAGCATTATTATAGTGTGTGAGTGATCACTCTAACTCAGTGTTGTTTTGGTTTAGCAATTCCAGACTTTCTTAGTTTTAGTTATTTATACTAAAAATTATCTTGAATACTAAGTTTTAGTCTTTTTCCCAAATTCTCCCTGAAGATATAGTTAGTTTTTTAGTTTTTCTTCAATATCATGTAAGATTTAGTTAGTTATACCGTATTAATTGATGTAACGTTAGTTTAATTATGTTGCCTCTCAAATTCTTCAATAATGAGACTCCTTAAAGAAAGTAGTTTATGTACTTTTCCCAAAGAACTTCAAAAATGGCATATTTCTGTGAAAACTTGGGTATTATTAATGAAGTATGGTATTTGTTATGTAGTTTAGAGAATAATTACTTGATGGGAATTTATATCTTCATTTAATAATGACATTATTCAAGGTGAATTGTTTACAATAAAAATTGCTTAGTTTTAGTTTTTGTCATCCACTCTACTGGTAGTTTTAGTTAGCATATTTACTGTCTTCTAAAATATTAAGTTTTAGTTTTTCATGTTCTCTACAGCTTAGTTTTAGTTAGCTATTCTAACCAAAAGTAAAATACCCCAAAACTAAGGGGTTTTGGTTTTAGTTTTAGTTAACTAAAACAACACTACTCTAATGACTAAAACAACACTACTCTAATGATGACTAAAGTTTAGAGTAAGCAACATAAACTGGTCATAAAACTAACTACAATTTTCACCAAGGATATAATAGACTTACTTACTGATTAAATATGCAGCTAGAATGTCACTATTTGTGTTGCATCATTATTTATTCTCCATCAGGAATGCAAATGTGCAGTAGATAGATTTACTACTACGCAATTGAGCTGTCTGCTGACAGAAGTATGTCCTGTGTGGTGACTATGGCAGTCGCGAACATAGCTGTTTGTTGTTAGACGACGTGTGACTTGGTTGTTATCCCCATGTTTTGCGAATATCTGCTCTAGGGCATTCACTGGATTGGGCAGCTTATGTATATTATATATATATATATATATATATATATAATGGGTTCATTTAGTAATTAATCTAAGAGGGGGTGCGATTGAGCTTGTGCTATCTTAAGAGGGTCACAACTTTCATACATAATTAAGATGGAAGAGGAGATGGGTTTTAATTACCAAGACAATAGGAGGTAGGTATTAATTGTAGCTGATCACATGAATATACAAATTGATTGGATGGTTTGAACAAACCATGGTGTAAATAAGTATTAGTAGCTATTCATTTGATACTGGATTGTACCCTCCCACTTGTGCTATTAACCCCAAATACCAGTTTTCCATGCTGTTATATATCCATATGCATGTATTCCATCAATTCCATTTATTTACTTTCAGTTCTAATAGCTATCAAAATGGCTTCCTTGTCCCAACTTTATTGCAAAATATTTGAAGATATCACAAACTGTCAGTGTGGTATAATCTAGCCAAGAATATAGGGACAGACACACTTCATACTAAGTATATAAAAGACTACCATTGTGGCATACCTCAAATACTTTATAAATACGACAAATAATCTCAAACTGATAATATAAAATGAGTGCATAGCTATATTTATTGCAGATTTAATATGAAAATTGATTTCAATGCTTGAATAACAAACTATATGTTCCTTTATAATGAAATAGTATTCAGTTTTTTAGTTTAGTTAATTAAATTTTGCCATTTTCTAATACTATTTTGTTGTTCTTTTTTCAAACTCTCTTCCATTTAGTTTTGGCTGTCACAAAGTTTATATGCTTGTAAATAAAATGCGTAATTTTTTTTTGGAATTGTAATGCTTGTATTTGTAATAGCTGCTATGGAGGGTAATTGTATGTTGGAGCTCAGCACATTTTCAATTTAACAAAATGTGTTGGATGCAATGATTATCAAGAAGGCTTCAGTAGCTTCTATTCCAATTTTTAACCTTTTTGTAGCTAAAGACACTGCTTTGAATAAGTTTCAGTCACACATTAAGACTATATAGAGAAATGATTAGTCAAACCATAGTGACAGTACTAGGAAACTTCTTTAGTGTGTATTTTGACACATCCATAGCAGTGTGCTAAATTAGTATAGACTAACAATTGGTTTCCTTAAAAAAACTTGAGTAGTCTTTATTGCAAATGTTGTCATAACAATGGCGAACTAACTGAAAACTGAGTTGGGGATATCACAACATAACACAGCTTTACAAATTCATTAAAAACAAGCAGTTCAAGCCCAGCTAGACTATCTATCTATCTATCTATCTATCTATCTATCTATCTATCTATCTATCTATCTACAAAGAGGTTGCTACTCTACGAAATTGTATACTAATGGTGTATTGCCGTTGGGAGTGATCATAAACTTATATAACCACAATCCATTTTCTATTTTAATGTTTTGTTAAACAAAATAGGCAATGTTTGTTTAATCTTGTTTGGTTTGGTACACTATACTGTAATGATATGTAAAATGGATAAAAAGTATCCTACTAACCCTGCTTGTATGATATCCTTTCATCTAACAACCTGTTATGTACAAAGCATTGCAAATGATTATGAGACGACAGTAGCTATATTATAAGGCAAATCTGATCAACAATTTCTTGAAACAACAAATCACAATAGTAAAACACAAGTTATAATAATGGATTTCATCTCTTTTGGAGTCACTTCTCTTGTGAACTGAGTTTCTACAGAAATAGTCAATACAATAAACAAAGGCACTATTATTATGTCATTACAAACCAATATGTCCTCTCAATCAACCATAGCACCATTCATCCAACTCTAAACAGTTTTGCACTTCTCATTAGTCTTACCTTGTACTTGTGGTGACCACCAAGAGGGTCTTTTTTCATTTCAATATCATCTCCACCTTTTTTCTTCTTCTTACATAACCCACAGCAGATACCTTCAGAAAATTCAAAATAGAACACAGTAAACTTAATTCATAATACATAAATGTGTAAAATAGTTTCCTTCAAACTCCATTTCACATACCTTTCATTTCTTTCTTGTGATCATATTTCCTTCCAGTTACAAATGCTTGAATGAGAAACCCAGCCAAGGCCAGAATGAAGAAAACAGGCATCATAGTCCAGGAGTACCAGCAGGGCTTCAGCGAAGAGCGATTCTCGGCAAACAGGAGCAAATAGTAAACCATGGATCCCAGCTCAATGTAGTAGTCCACCCCCCAAGTGACGATGAAGGCTCCAAGAATCGATGTCCCAACGATGAAGAACCATTTCTGCAGTATTAGTGCCACGATTCCGACGATAATGGCCACCACGGCACAAATAATGATAATGACATAAAAATGAGCTCTCAGGAAAGGAACGTTGATGGCTCCTAAGATGAACCAAGGCACCAGGAAACCAATGCTTGCCCCAGCCAGGAATATGCCCACATAATAAATGCAGATAGTAAGCAGGCCAACTATTATCCCTACGACGACTGCGGCCGCCAGTGCTACGTACGGCAACCAATTTTCCGATCGTCCATGTGTGAATCCCACGATGATGAAGTAGACGACGGTGAAGCCAGCCAGGAAGCCAATAAGAAACAGCACCACCTTGATTAGTCGATAACCTGTGATGGAGGAAAAGTAAACTGTCTGCCTATAGAGTAAACTGACTAATTGAGCAGTGGCATGGACTTATACATTTTATTGATTATTGATATGTCTTTTTTTTTGGAGCACACATATTCAATACTGACATCATGATGATATATAATATATATAACCCCTCCATTCTCAGACTGATTCATTAGAAATCCTTTTTAAAAAAAACTTAATTACAGCCATTCAGAGGAAACACAGACACACATGCTTAAAAGTTATGGAATTCTACAGTTGTCTATGAAGCATAGAGATATTGGAGAGGCATTAGAACAATGTCCACCATCCTGTTCAGCCATCTGTTTCAAGATAGAGATTTGTTTGTACTGTTCAAATGGGCATCTAGAAAGGACACACTGAACCTATGTATAAGCAAAACATTCATATTTTGTCAAATTTCCTCCTTCAAATGGCATGTGTGTACTGTGCCATGTATGACCTCTTATTTGGCTTCTGTGATGTTGATTTGCTAATCTTATTGGACTCTTTCCTTGACTTGTAATAACAGTAGGGACACATAGGCAATCCTGAGCACTTCTTTCCTTACATGTCAAGTAATAGGACTACTTGGATTAAGTTTAAGATAGGGGCACTCCATGCATCTTCCTGTGGTTTAGGCATATCAGCCCTAATGTTCTAAATTACTACTGCCTAAAGAAGCAACATAAAATAAACCAGGCTAGTGTTATACAACAGAATCTGTGAAACTGTTATAATATAGAGTTGTAAATGGACCAGCTACAAAACTACAGTACATTAATTTCCCATAAACCTTACTACACTGATGAACTTGATTACTCATATCCAGTTGTACATTAATGATTGGTAGCACAATCAATGTATGCATATTTCCTAGCTTAGTTTAGCAAATATTCAGTTTGCCTCTTTTCCCGGTTGTCCATGTTGTATTCCTTTCAATCCAAACAGGAATTCCCAATTTGTCATGTGTACACAATGCATGTATTGACATTATCTGGAAGACAAGGATATTAACTACTTGCAAACAGCCCTAGAAATCTCAGATAAAAAAAGGAACAAGAAAGAATACACCAGCGATAATTTTACAGTGTGAACTCACCAAAAAACCCAAAAATAACTCCTAATATGATCAGTACTCCTGCGATTATGAGTGGGATTTTGAAGTAAAATGGCCGATTGTATTTGACAATATTACATTTCTTAGCCACTGTCACAGCGTATTCTACATTGACTGGAAGGTAATTGGAGATATTCTTAAGAGACTCTAGGAATGTGCTCCTGGAATTGTTGAGGAGTTTATCGAACATGTTCTCAGCAATCTTGGCAACATCCTCACTGCCATCCATTGGACCATCTGACCCGTCATTGCTATCTCTTGTAGATAAAACGCGCTTATTTTCAGTTAACTGCACAAGGCAGCACAACAAAGCTGATCCCAGGAGAATTGACAGCAGTAACTGAAAGTTAAAAGAAGTATAGTGAAGTGTAGTTAGTGCTCAATACCTAATGCCTATAAACTCGTGCTGCACAGTTGTCAAACGATAGGAAACATACATAAATTTATACAGCAGGCACCTGAAAGTGAAATTTGACTAAACTTGACTTAATCACCATCTGACCGTGATAGAAGATATAGCTAATGCAGACTGAATCATTTGTAATGGAGCAGATTCCAGCTAAATTACTATGGCTGCTAACTTGGCAGAGTGCCCCAGAATTGACAATCTTGCTGTAGCAGCATAACTGTATATGTGATCCCACAACTAATTATCAACATGGTCTTATCTTGTGATGCTACACCATTTTCAATGTCAAGGGGGGGGGGGACTACATCCTACAAGTGATCCTAGAGTGCTCAAACCACTGACATTTATGAGAAATAAGGCAACATTCCAAAATGGAAAGGATCTAAAGGTATTTAGCAATACATAGATAGCATTAGCGCTACAATAGGCATAGCTGCTGCAAAAAGCGACGTTTATATACCTAGAGGCTACACTAGCTATGTAATTGTTGCTTGCTTGAGAAGACGAGCCTACAGTAACAATTCACAATACTCGCAGAACGCGGTACCTTCTCTCACCTTGCCCATCTCCGGCGTACAGTCCGAAGGCAGGAGAGCGTCACCACGAATTCTAATAGTTTTTTCCGAACTGACGGAGTTAGTACAGCAGAATGCGTTGTTTTCTTCGGCACGTCCGCAATGAATACAATTATCAAGATAAAAAGGGGCGTGACTTCAAGGATTTTTTTGCCATGGATTTGGTAAGGGGTGTTCAATTCTACATACTAACCACCTTTTGTTTGCAGCATCATGATAAGCTGAACTAAACTTAAATAATTTGTCACATCTAGCCAGCTATAGTTTATTAACTTGGGTACAGCCATTAGACACTTTCATTAAGAGGAATTTCTGATACACACACAAGTATTGCCTTCTGCAGCTCAACATATGCTCCAAAATCATCATCTTTTGCAAGTCAGTGCAGCCTGTCAGCTGCAGATTATAGTGATGCAGTAATCTGTTGTGTGCAGACATACTAGCGAGCCTGATCACTATTTGTTCTTTGGACCATTAGCAATGGTCCAGTTCAAAATCTGGCCTAGCTACCAATGATCCCTGATTTATTAGCCCCTGTCAGTGGAAAAATATATGTGTTTGAGCATTTAGTGAGCAAGATACGAGCTTTGCTTGTCATATAAATTTTAGACCCAGTAGAGTTTATCAAAATGATGCAGAGAGGAAGGAAATTTCATATATTAGTTGTTATAATATGCAATAATTTTAGCTAATAGACACCCAATTTGAATAGCATCTGGTAGCCACTTAGCTAACTAGCTAATACATTTTGAAGCAGCTGATTTAGTAGAAATCGGGAAAGATGGGGTAGATAAGCTACTGGAAAAGTGTACCAGCCAGCTTGTCCAAAGATTCTCTGTGGCAGGTACAATGTGGGAATGCTATGGCTATTAGCCATGGGCTGTTTACAGGAGCCAAACAGCTAGCTATGGTACTATCTGAGCTATTAAATTTTATGCATCTGGCTAGCTGTCATAGATGTGGTTGAACTTTGCAGTGAGTGGGGTTTCACTGCAGTGTTTGATGGAATGGTTCAGGGTTCCCATAGCAGTTTTGATTGTCTCCAGACCCTTTCTCCACTTAGCGGTTAGATAAAGGGTCTGGCTATGCCAGACTAGGGATTATCATGACATCATCAGCTGAAAGCAGTGCACTGTGTAGATCATACCTATGCTACCAGTGCTGTGAGAATCCTTCATTAGGTCTATTTTTCAATCAAATGGGGAACAATCGAATCTGAAAAGGATTCAACACAATGTCGGAATAACTTAACATAAGTCTAATGATATAATGCTCTTTACCAATTATAAGCTGGAATACAATTACCAAAAATTTAGACCTGTTCATTGTTACAATTCTATTATAAATATTATATACACTTTGTTGCAATGAAAACCCATATGAGATTTTTGCCTATTACCTAGCCCTACCCTTTACCTACCACTATACTGGCAATAGGTAAAGGTCGGCACAGCGATGAAGTGCGGTATCATCAATCTTTGCAAAGCAATGAGGTGCAACATCTTCAATTTTTTGAGGTACTTTATAACTTTGAATGTAGCTTGTTTGTTCTGCTCAATTTGAGTACAAGCCCCAGCAGTGACATTCATTCATTCAAAAAATTTCATGTTTTGAAGTCACTAAATTGCAGCTCCTTTGCAAAATTTCTGCATAATCTTTTTATGTATCTAATGTGTTGATCAAATAACTAAATATCCTTATTTGCTATAATAGGACCGAAAACAACAACTTAGCAGAAGTTTGATATTTGAGAATTATAGACTATATACAAACTATAGCAATTTCTCGTTAGCTTGAGTGCATTTAGCCACTTAAGATTCCTTGTAAACTAGATTAAATATATTTTTGAAAGATAGCAGCAACTAATGCACTAAGTCTACTTCTATTTGGTTTAATTTGTTCACTACATCTAAGCTCTACAAGCTAAAATCTAAAGTCTATCATCTAAGAAAGTTCACAAGTTCTTAGTAAAATGGCTGGGGGTACTTGTGATCGGATACTTCAAGCCATATGATGATGACAGGCTCTTCTCAGCTCCTGATCTGTACCTTGACCCTTGGTGTCCAGGAGATTGGAAAGAACTACTGGTCAGTGGGTTTGGTCTGACGGGAGAAGATGAAGAAGATGTCCTTGCAGTCCTTGGAGTGCTAGTCCTGGATGGGGAGTGCTGCATAAAGGAGGTTTGGATGTTTTGAAGAGATTTCTCCTTTTCTTTCATTTGCTTGAAAAATTCAAATTTCTTCATCTTTGATTCCATCTGCCTCTGCTCGAGTTCCTGAATCTTATTATAAGAAAAATTAATGCTGACATAAAATGTGTTGGGCAAATTTAGAAACTAATTTTAGTTCACTATATTATTATGCATAGCTATATTTATACAGGCACGAGGGCATGTATATTCCTTTACCTTTGATTCCAGTTCTTCAATTTCATTCTTGTAACTCCTCTCTTTGCCGTCCCACTCATTTTCTTTCCTCTTTAGACTGTTATGAAGATGTCCGACTTCAAATGAAAGGTCCTGAATCCTAAAAGTAGCATAAAATCATAATTTTTTTCTTTTCCAAACCAGAAAACTCACTTATCCTTAGAATTTTTTTCACGTTCAGCAGCACTAGTCCTTTCGTCTCTCAAGCTCTTCATTAGCTCAACATTCCTCTTTGAAGTGACAATAAGGGAATCATCTAACTCCGTCTTTTGCTTCTGTTGCGTACTCATTAAAATGTCCATCCTTTGGCTCTGATAAGTGGCCTCTCTAAGCTCTCCCTTTAAACGGAGGTTTTCCTCTCTTATTACTGAAAGCTCGTTATGGAGAAAATCTTTTTCAGCCTCCAAGTTACTGCAAAGATCATTGGCCACTTGTTTTCCTTTCAGAGCTTCTTTGAGACTGTCTTCAACTTGCTGAATATGAAAACTCAAAGCTTCCTTCTCCTGTACCAACTTGACCATTCTCTTCTCCGTTTCTTCATTGTGGTTTTCTTTCTCATATAGCTGTACTTCCATACTCTTGATTGTGCTCATTAATTCTTTTTGATTTACTGACTCACTGTTTAAGGAACTCTCCATTTTTTTAATCCGTACTTGGAGCTGTTCTTTCTCAACATCCTTTTCTATTTGGCTGTTAGTGAGGGATAACAGTTTGTTCTCTAATAGCTTGCGTTCTTTCTTTAACTCTCCAACTTCATCGATGAGGTTTTGTACTTTCTTGTCTAGTGTGACCTTTTTACTCTGTGCACTTACTAGAGTACTTTCAAGTTCATGTATTTTCTGAATTAACTTCGCTTCTCTTTCTTGGGAGTTCTTGTGGGAGAACCCAATGTGGTGGATGTTTTCCTTCATGGTTCTCATTTGGCTCTCTGCCTCACTCAAGGCATGCTGACTGGATCTCAATTTCTGCTGTAAACTTAAAATATCTGCTTCTTTGGTGTCCTTGGAAGCTTGTAGATTGGTAATAATGGCTTTCTGTTTAGTTATAGTCTCCTTGAGTTGCTTAATTTGTAATTCTTTCTCTGCAACTTTCATTTGGTTTTGCTTGTTATCCATTTCTGTATTTGCCTGAGCTACAGCAAGTTTTTTCACTTTATGCTCAGCTTCCATTTTAGCAGAGCCATGACTGTCCACTTGCTGTCGAAGATGAACCACTTCTGATTGCAATTGCTGGTTAGCCCCGTCCAAAGCTTCTAAACCTCTCCTGTAATTACCTGCTGCACCTTCTGCTCGTGTTGTCTGCTTAGAAACTTCATCAAACTTTCTCTGGACGGTTGTAAAAGAAGCAGTGGCTGTTTGTAGTTTGCTTTCTAAGATCCCCTTCTCTTTTTCAAGTCGGCTAATATTTTTTTCAAGGTTGGACACAGAAGACAAAGCTTGTGCTTTTAGCTTATCAGCAAGAATAACATTCTTCTGTAACTCCAAAATAGCCTCCCTAACTGAGTCACAGCTAATACTAACAGACATTTGGCTGTAATCAGAAGGATTGGTAAAGCTCGACTGAAATGATGGACTAATACTGTCTCCTACACCACTCTCAGCTACCTCAACAGTAAAGCTCGTTGTTGCTGACCCTTGAGAAGGTATGGGTGGAGGTGGTAAGGACTTGTCATGGTAAAGGGAAACACCTAAGGTTCCACTTAATACTCCTACAAGTTCCATATACTTGGAGCGCAAGTTCTTGCTATCTAGTAATGCTTGTTTTAATTCAGATGCCAGAATTGAAGCCTGCCCACTAGTGGCTGACAACTTGGAATCTGTCTCAGAGAACTTCTGCCTTGAGCTATCAATATCAATTTTTAATGTGTTTATCTCCTCTTTAAGAGAGTCTCTAAGACTTTTTAGCTCAGAAACATGAGACTGTAACTCACTTTTAGTGGCTGCGTCCACTTTACCTTTCTTGCGCAATGTTTCTTGAACTTTAGTAAGATTGGCACTCAGTTCATTCCTCTCCCTCTCCAGACTAGCAGCTCTCTGCTGGAAATTGGAATTTTCTTTCTCTCTCAGTTCTCCCAGCTTGGTGACAAAGTTAAGTCTATTCTCAAGTGTCCCTAAGTTACTTACCAAACCTTCTCTTTGCTTTTCTAAACGATTTATTCGTTCTTCAGCACTACGCAAGTCAATCTGAAAATTGGTTTTCTCCTGCTCAGAGGAAGTAAAAGAAGCCTGGAGAGCAGCATGATCAGATACAAGCTGAGTATGGAGATTTTCAACTTTAGTTAATGTCCTGTGAGCTTCAGATGCATCTGTTTCATTCACAGTGCGGGCATCTTCAGATTGCTTCAGCTTCACTTGGAGCGATTTTACCATTTCATTAATTTTAGCCAATTCCTTTTCCATGGTCAGCAAATTTTGCCGAAACATTTTATTAGTAGAATGAAGGTCTGCTTTTTCAGTTAATGTTATTTCTAATTTCTTCTGGGCCTCATGTTTTTCTCTTTGAAGGCTATCTCTCTGGCCTTCCAGTTTTGAAATAGTAATCAGTGTGTCATTATGAACAGACTCAAGCTGTGAAATGGCTCGAGAGCTGTTCTTTAGCCTGTTATTTAAGGAGTCAATTTGAACGGTGGCTTCTTGTTTGACTTCATCCAACTTATTTTGAAGATTTTGAAGACGCTGCTCAGCTATAGAAAGCTCAGACTCTAGTCTTCTTGAGTTCACAGTAGAAGTATCGAGCTGTGCCCTCTGCTCAGCTAAAAGGTGGTTGAATTGCTCATACTGAGCTCTCGCTTCACTGCACTTCTCATCATAATTAGCTTGAAGCTTTTCTATACGCTCTGACAACAATGCTTTCTCTTCTTCATAGTGTTTGGACACCACCTCTTTCTGCTTTTGCAAGCGAGAGCCCTCAATCGCTCGCGCCTTTGAAATGGCTTCAATTTCCTTTTTGAGATGTGACACTGTATCGTTGTGCTGCTCAGTTAATTCTTTTACTTCATTTTTGTGCTGGACTTCCTTTTCCATTCGCTTGCGTTCAGCAGCTGCACTTACTTGCTGCATGCAAGCCCTCAGTTCAGACTCAGCAGTTTTAGCAGCAGTGATAGACTTTTGAAGTTCAAGATTTTTAGCGCTCAGCTTACGACTGGCTTCTTCATCTTTGTCTGCCATCATCTTATCTCTAGCCATGAGGATATCCTGCTTTTCCTGCTGCAGTGCAAATACGTGCTTCTCAAGATCTTCTACAACCTTCTCAATGCCATTATTTTTAACTTTCAATTCTTCAACGTTTTTGTCTAGCCTTTCATTTACACTAGCCAATGAAGTAGCTCTATCTTCAGCAATTTTAGCAGTTTCTTTAAACTTGGCAATTTCAGCACTCAATGTTACCTTTTCGCGGATTAAATCTCCCTTTTCCTGGGCTATTTTGGCAATGGTGTTGTTTAATTTTCCTCTTTGTATCTGTACTTCAGCTAATGAATGCTTCATAGTTCCTAGGGCTTCACTTCTAGCTGCAGCCTCAACTGCCAGACTTTCTTTCTCACCTTTGACTTCTTTTAATACAGTTTCAATATTATCCAAATTTTTGCTCAGTTCACTCACTTCTTCAGTAAGTTTAGTATTCTTTCCATTCAACTCTTGTAAATCATCTTCTAAATCTACCTTTTCTTTCTCGAGCAGTGAATTTTCTTGATCAAGTTTGGTGTTTTGATCGGTCAGTTCATTTATATATTTGGTAAGCTGTCTTTTACAAGCTTCTAAGTTTCGGTTGACATCTTTGATATCTTCCATTGTTGAGACCGTGTTAGCTTCAGATTCCCTGACTGACTTCAACTCAGCCTGAATTCCATCTTTTTCAGCTTGTAAAGTAGCTACTGAGAGAGTCCACTGAGAGTTATCACCTTCTAATGCTTGCTTCTCAGACTCCAGCTCAGCGATGCGATTGCGAAGATTGCTGGTTTCTCCTTCAGCACTCGTTAGTTGCATCTCAAGTTTCTTCATGTTGTTCTGCTTGGCTGAAAGCTGAACATCTTGCCCTTGCATATCTTCCCTCAGTTTCTCTAGTTCATATCTGTAAAAGTTTTCAAAATATTGATCCATAGTGACAAATTCAGCCATATTTGTTGTTCATACATTATACCTTTATGCAAGTTAAACTAATTTATACTTCACTATACAACATAATCTTTATACAAACAATGACTGGGAACTTCTTTAGGTTGGTACAAAAAATATTGACCGTGCAAGAGCAAAGCCTGGACCAAATCATGTGATCTATTTTTTCTACGTAGTTATATGAACAAAACATCTAGCACAACACTAATATAAACTGAATTTTGATTATCTAGCCTCTTAAAGATTTGCTCTTAACAGATAAATGACAGGATGACTATTTCTTATCTAAGTTGAAAGAATAACTTTTTTTTTTATCTCGGTTAAAAAAGGAAGACTATTTTTTTATCTTACCAATCCACCCACTCCAGGTGCTTAGAATCTAACTTATCAGATTGTTTATCATCTCACAGTTTAATTAGAAAAATGGTCTCTGTGTTATCACCAACTATTTCCAGTCTACTGAGGTACTACATTAGCAATTAAGGTAATTGATCTTTCAGTTGTTACTGAAAAAAATGAAATTGTTACCAATGCTCCCTGTCTTTAACAAAACAATTTCATTTGGACCACCAATAAAACTATAAAACCAAAATTGGTGAATCTTTAAGTTGTATACAGTATTGTGATTGATCTTAACTACCATCTTAAAATGAGCTGTATGAGGAATTTCATATTCAAATTCCTAATGAAAACCTAAGCCCCATGCTACGGCTCAATCTACATTGAGAGTTATAATTTCTTACTTCAACTTGCTGGCTGAATCTTGAAGACTGAAGTTTGATGCCGCCATCTTTTCTTTTTCCTCATTGAGTGTATTAACACAGACCTTCATCTGTGCGAGTCTGTGTTCAACATTCATCTTCTCCCTAATTCATAAAACACCCAGTAGAATTATAGTATAACTGCTAGGGTGAAATAGCTTACATTTTTTCACTGTCAAGCTGTTTCTCTAACTCCTTCTTGGCCATTTCTATTCCTTGCAGCTCATCATAGCTATGAAATGTGTTTGTTACAGAATGTGATTCATATAGCCACAAATAATCATTTTCCTTACTTTACTGTTAGTTCAGTTTTCATCATTTTACTGGCAGCCACATGAGCTTTGACTTCTTTTTCCAATTCTTCAATGCGTGTCTCTCGGCTGGCTAGCTCCTTTTGCAGTCTAGAAGCTAATGACTTAATTTCCTGTGGTAAACAATAATAATTAATCAACAATTAAAAAAGAAAAAGAAAAATTGCCCGTCTTCTGATATAAGTGTATACACTTAGTATACCCCTATCAATAAAATTCATATTATTAGCATCCACTTGTATGAAAAGCATAACTTTATAAAGGTCATGGTTTGATACTTAAACTAAATCTAGCAATGCCAATAATATATAATTATATGCACTCACTTCATGAGCTCTACCCCTGTTGTCCAGTCCATACTTTACCACAGAGACGGCCCAGTCCTTGAGTCGCTTGCTGTCTTCGGCGGTCCCATATGACTTGGGCTGCACGGGTAAGTCCTGGTGACGCAGATGGGTGGAGTCATTGTGATCGCTTTCTGAACGGACAAACATATTGGTGATGGCATCAATGCAGGAAGATAGCACCTCCAAGTCATTGCCAAGCTGATTCTTGACTGCTTGGGAGACCAGAAGCTCCTCTTCAAGAGTACTCTTTCCACTCTCCTAATCAACAACAGTAATGAACATAGCCAGAAAAATATATTTAACAAGAGATGTCTATTGTGAGCAAACTGGCAAAGGAAATGTGGAATGTTAGATTGCATATCACACATATTATTTCAAAATGATTATATATAGTTATAATATTATATAGTGTACAATAGCTTATAGTTGGAGTGAGAATAGCATTGTCATTTAGACACACAAAATTGTTTTATATCTAAACTAACTCCAACACTATAAACACATAAAATGTATTATACAACGCGGGCTTCTGCTCTATGTTGACATTATTTCCCCCTTACCAACTGTGTCCTGGATGACTGCAAGCTAGTAATAGCACGAACACTTTCATCATGAGCACTTTTGCTGTCTTTTAGGCTCAAATCCAGAGAGTCCAGCTTCTGGTCGTAATTAGCTTGAGCCAATTTGTGTTGCATTTGCAAGGCTTCATACTGGACACTCAAACTCTCTAACTCAGCAGTCACCTAGAAAAACAGAAACACAAAGAAACTTGACCTCCAGAACTAGTCATTTCTCATCTTACCTCTGAAATATTCTTGTTCTTTTGATTTAGTTCCAGCTTTAAAATTGTATTGGTGTTTTTTAAGTCTTCAGTCTCAGCATCAATCCGAGCAGTAATTTGCTCAGACAATATTTTGCATTCATCTTTGGACATTGCCAATTCTCTATATAAAAGAAAGTAGTATTAAATAAATGTTGTTGCTTTTCAATTCTCATAAGTGATATACTTTTTAATACATTCTGATGCCGACGATAGCTGATTTTTAACATTAGCAACCTCATTGAGGGAAGTAGATAAGCTACTTTGGTGATCCTCAATAGACCTCTTTGTCATCACTTCCATTTTCTCTGCCCATTCCCTATCCTTGTCCTCCATTTTGGCGTGGGTTCTCTTCCATTTCTCAGTGAGACCATGCACATCATCTGTCAATCTTTGGTTTGTATCCTGGCTTTCACGGATCTGGTCGCGTAGACGCTGATTAGCTGCTGCCAGCTCAACAACCCTGGGAAATACATCAACGTGATAAAAATTCTTAAATTATTTCATGAATTTAGAATAAATAAACCTTAGTTGTAGTGTGATAGAATCTGTAGATCCATGTGTGATATCTTTACTGGCTCCCTGGGACACTTCTTGCAATTCTTTCTCAAGCCTGTCAATCTTCTTTTCCAATTCCCCAACAATGCCATAGTCTGTGGCCTTCTCTGAAGTTGATTCAGATTTATCTAACTGTATCTTCAGATCGATGCACTTTGTTTGATAGTCACTTAACTAATTTTAAAATAATAACACAAATAAGTAGCTAAAAAAAATAAAATATATATATATATATATATAATATTATAGATATATATAGAGAGAGTACTTATTACATGAGTCAGAGTGTGATATGGCTGAAATATTTCATGAGCAGACTAATTTATCTTCATGAGCCAGGGGGAGTGAAAATAAAGCCTGAGAGTGAAATATCTTGCCATATCACTCTGACAAAATAAGTGGTTTATTCCACACTAGATATCTTCACTACAGTAGTTAGTACTAGGGGAAGGATAACTTACAGCATAGCAAAGTTGGTTGTAGGGGCTACCCACACCCCCAGCCTACTTTTAGCAGCTGCTCTAACCCTGTTGAGCAGGGTACACCAGTGGAAGGTAGCTGTAAAAACCGAGAAAATTGAAAAGTTTGGCCCAGTTGCTATAACTACAAGGGCAATGAGCCTGGCTGTACAGGTGAAATAACAGCTTGAAATATGAGTTATTTCATGGGGTCATGTACCTAAAGATATCATGGTGAAGATATCTAGGGTGGAATATATATATATATAATGTATAGTACAGAATGAAAATTAAAATCTCCTATGTCTCCAACTATGAAATAGGTCAATTTCTTTCTACATTCCTATGAGGATAGCTCCAAATTGAAATTAGAGATATCATCATGTGAGGAAATGTAGAATGAAATGTGAACTATCCTGCAGTAAGAGACATAGGAAATACTAATTTTTGACCTGTGATGCAGTCGATTAGTCTCTCTGCTTGAGAATGCTATCTAAAATTCAATGCAAACTCTCCTCATTTTATCTCAGAATCATGGTATCGTAAAGCTACACCTTTCAACTTACCTTTGCTTGCATTTGGTTCAACTGCTCCTCCTGTCTTTCATAATTATCCTGATAAGCCTTTAGATGGAGCTGGTGTCTCCCTTCCCAATCTTCTAGAGTCTTTTTCAAGTGAGTAACTTCATGTCCCAGATGATTTTTCTCAGCCTTTAAGTCCTCAAACTCTTCTTGCTGCTCCCTAAACTCCCTTAACTGCCATTTCACAAGCATTCGATTCACAATATTATAACTTTACTGTGAAATAAGCAATCCAGGCACAAATCGAACAATAATTCACTATTATTACATTAATCATTAACATAATTTTTTAATCTATTAACAAATATTCCCATTCTTTTTATAATAAAACCCTTTCACAATTCTCACCTTTTCTGATACTGAGATATATTTGAGCCCAATCTCGTGGCAGTCTTTTCTGGACTCCCTGAGCTGTTCCTGAGCAGCATCAAGCTCTTGCAACAGCTTACTGTTCTCCTGTGAAAGAGTGCTAGCCAAGCACGTCTGCTCCCATGAGCCTGGCCCCATAACCTCCTGAATTATCTCTCTCACTCGCATGGGTATATAGGCAGAGCTTGCCTCGTCCTTGGCCATTGCTGTAATCGGCTTATCTTCTCTAACCTTCTCACATACTTCTTCTAATTTCTATATAGAGTGCACGCAGTGTGCATCATGTAAAAGGATTTGGCAATTTGATTTGATTTTACAATAGTAGAACACGATTGTAAAGATATGTCTAATCATAATGCTAAGTTAATGATGAATTGAATTGAAATAAACAGAATAACTATATTTTTAATGAGGTAAAGGTGAAGGGGCACTGTTAAGCATTAATGAGATAATTAGGTAGCTATAAGCACCTATAATAGCCCCCAGGAGTTTTTCACACGTTCTGTATTTGGACTAAATTAGCATCAATTGCTACTTCCCAATGTGACAGCGACAATCTATCACCTTAAAACTGCCAGAATGAGTCGAGATTACTATAGCAGTGCAGTTACCATAGAAACCAAGACTTCTCTTGCTATATATTCCTATACTAGCCAAGCAAATATTAAGCATTTAATTGCTTCTCCCTTTATTTTTAACATTATATTCATATAGCTATATGTACCATAATTAAACTACCTGAATCATTACCCTGAACTAGGTTGCTGATACTGTTTATTTATCTGCTTTTGGATTTTACAGTAATATTTATTCCAATAACGTCATTTTTCCGAAGTCCCGAGAAACATTGACGCCTTACCTTTATCAGATGTTCCACTCTTTGATCTTTCGTCAAAAGTACAGAATGCAATATGTTTCCAGCAGACATGGCTGCAGGTAGCAGCAACCACTCACCACAGTAACCACCACTTCACTAACGTTAGCCTAAAGCCGCTGCAATGAAAGAAAACTTCTCGCCCAACAGATCTAGCACCCCGTATGCTGGCGGAGGTATCTGGATCTGCGCGTAAACGGCGCACCTCGGAGAAATATAAAGAGTTAGGAACCAAGCTCGATTGCGCGCGCAAGCACTTCAATTATGGTTTTCCTAATCGCAACGTCTGGTAAGTATCGTCATCTTGTTTAGATGCGGGATAGTTGTTACTGTTATATAAAAGCCAGTGCGACTGCAGTTTGTTTAAAAGTGAATGAATTCATGGCATTCATAATCGCGAACAGGTGATGTGAATCTGAACATGGCACACTTTTCGCATCTTAGTCATTACATGCTTGGCTCTGAGGAGGATGATGGCAATTGGGTCGGAGCTGGTAAGGCTTTCTCGGACTGCCCTCAGGTCCTGGCCAATTCCAGTAGTGATTTATGCGTTGATGGAAAGAAAGAAGTTGTCTCTGTGAGCTACCTCCCTACATACTTCTCACTGATATCGTGCACCCTGTCTTGTCTGGGATCACTTCTCATCTTCGTGTCCTACTTCACTCTTAAAGGTATCAGGAACATCGCACAGAAGATCATCACTGCACTAGCCCTGGCAGACATGTTTACTGCTCTAGGGTACATCTTGGCTGGATGGAACATATTGGCAAATGGGACCACAGAAGATCACTGTCAGAGGTTTAAGGATGTCTGCGAAGTACAGAGTTTCGTCACTTCGTGGTCTTCTTTGTCTTCTTTTGGCTGGTCGTGCGCCCTGGCTCTTCATTTCTACCTGCTGCTCACGCTTACGGCCAAGTCCAAGCTGGTCACGCTGTTTCATTGGGAGAACTTCCTCTTCTGGCTCCTGCCACTTGTGGTCCTCGTCCCCATGCTCGTCACCAGCCACCTCGGCTACTCCCGTGTGGCTGTCGCCAATTGGTGCTTCATCCGGAACCATCATAGCAATAGCAGTGGGAGTCGTGATCTGGAGATTTCTCTCGTGTTCATCGGCGGCAAGTTCTGGGAGATTCTCAGTTACATATTTGTCCTGGTATTCTACACCCTGACTCGCAGGAAGATGAATAAACATGTGAGTGAGAGAGAGAGTGAGTGAGTGAGAGAGAGAGTGGGTGTGTAGAAGTAGTTGGGTGGTGTAGGGATCAAACCCTTCTTTCTGGCAATTATGATAAGGAAGTATATATGTCACTATATTATGTGACTTAGGAGGCAGTGTAGGAGCTTTTATAAAAACTAATAGTGCGGTTGATAACGTAGTAACTTGTCCTCTAAACGTAGGAGTAGGAAGCCAAATTGAATGGGTGCGTCCGTTTAACCACACCCATTCATTCGTTAAATTAATGGTTTTGATTAATAGAAAAGGCAATACAGAGAGTAAAAGTTTTTTTTATCAAATGAACCAAATATTTTTAGTCTATGCTCTGAGTTTCCAATAAATTCAAATGCCACTGTAATTACTCCAAACAATTCAGTACAAGCCATTTTATTGTATTACAAAACAAATTACTTTGATAAACAATCAATAGGTTCATGTCAAATAAATAATTTGTTCAATTATAATTTTATATTATGTAGAGTGTATATATTGTGTAGCTAATATAGCTACTTGGACATATAAAGCAAACAACACAACGACAAAAATAAAACTTCTCGAATGCACCATAATTAGAACTTACAAATGCCTGCCTTTTGTGGTAGTCGTAGCTTTATTTTCTTCAAACATTTTTTTCCAATACGAGTGGCAAATAACTAAATGGGCAGACTCCTAGTAGTGCAAAAATGGCCACTTTGCAAACCAACCGAATTTCGACAATGACCACGATATTCAGCAAAGAGTAGAAAAACTGTTGGACATACTCCCCTTTTTGTTAAAATATTGGTGAGGCCATGGCCCCACCCTTCTGACCCCCCCCCCCCCCCCCCCCCCCCCCCTCCCTTGATAAATAAATATCACTACTCCTCCTTTATTGCAGCTGGCACCCACCTTTTTTTATTTTATATTACAGTCCAGTACCAAATACAAACTATTTTCTGAGGGGTTGAAGGGTCTGGTTATCCTTCAGGTATTTTAAGGTAGGTAGGTTTCATACATTTTTACATTTCATTCACATCTCCTTGGATTTTTTTCTATTATGGTTCCCCAATTTCATTTCACTTCCTCGCTTTGAAAAAGGTCAGTTTTCTTCCATACATACGTTCCCCAATTTCATTAATAGCAACATTTGATAAATTACTTTGTCAAATTCGTGACTTTTTGCTAGCAAAACAAAATGAAAATGAAACATTGCTTCTCTCATCTGAGCCTAAGATGAATTAATTAAAGATCTCCAGGTTTCTATCTTGATGAAATTGATAAATGGAGTGCATTATATATGAGTTGCTTTTTTTTTTTTTTTTTTTTTTTTTGGTATTAAAATGTATCGTGAGTGTTGTTATGAGCCAGAAAGGTAATGACGGCCCATATTCGTACGAGATGAAAGTGGTGGGGAAAGGCACTATTTTTGATACATTTCATAATGATAAACAGATTTCTCTAGCAACAATGCTCGGGTCCATAGTATCAATCTTGTTATTGTTAGTAAGACTTCCCAATTCCCGATGCCACTTATCATGCAGTTGAAGATAACTTAACAGTCTAATTGACATTACCAAAGCAGTAAAAGAATAATAGACTCGTTGATTGTAAGCCTAACCTGGGTGCATAGTTAGTGGTTCAGCTTATTCTGTGACAGTTCGTTGTTCCCTTTCACCTTCATTTATGCGTACATTACACCCTCATAGCCATGCAAACTTCTCGGCTAAGGAAAGATCCAAGGACCTAAATGTTTAAAAATTGTTTACTATGTTGTGTAATTCTAATTTACTCTTCTTGAGTTCAAATCTGTACGAGGACCTTTAATGGTACATTATGCAGTTCTTTATTGATGGAATGTTGTGTATATTTAAGACACTTGAATGTGAATTTGAGTTGTGAGATGTCTGGCCTAACTCTCTGTGTGATAGTGGTGTGAGCGTGGGTGTGAAAGTAGTACGTATGATGCGTGTGTGTGATGTGTGTGTGTGTACTCAGTAGTAATCAGTCCAGAACTATTGTTTCTGAAGCTGTACTCAAATGTGAGACATACAGAACTTTTTTACATGTACCGTCATTTTTGAATTTGATATTATTTGGTGGGGGAAGTGTTGATTTTTTTGGATTTTTTTTAAAATTTTTTTTGCATTTGAGATTCTACGACTCCTAATTGAATTAAGAAGGCTCTGTGTTTATTTACAAGAGTTGCTGCTTCCCATGTGTGTTTGGCTGCTTGCTGACTGTTAATCCCATGAAAACTCTTATTACCAGTGGCAAGGTATGCCCACAGGTCGACAGCCTTACTGGGGTGGGAGCGGACCACAATGCCTGCGAAATGGCAAAAAAACCTGACCCAACCCAGCAGATCTCCAACTGGTCGCAGCTTGTGAGCTGGCACTGGCTTGCTCTCCTCCTCCTTGAGTGAGCGACGGAGTTCCAACTCTAATTTTCCTCCATCAGCTCAGCCTTGTCAACAAAGTCCCACTTGAGGATGCTACCTTCCTCTAGTGAAGCCTACCCACCCACCCCCTCAGGGAGAGTTGGCCAACATTACAAGCATGGAATAAACCACTTATTACACTTGTCAGAGTGATATGGCAAGATATTTCACTCTCTGGCTTTATTTTCACTCACCTCTGTCTCTGGGGAAATAAATTAGCCTGAAATATTCTGCCATATCACACTCTGACTCATGTAATAAGTATTATATATTTATTTCACGAGCAGGCTAATTATTTTCACGAGCCAGTGAAAATAAAGCCTGAGAGTGAAATATCTTGCCATAACACTCTGACAAGTATAATAAGTGGTTTACTCCACACTAGATATCTTCACTACAGTAGTTAGTACTAGAGGAAGGGTAACTCACAGCCTAAAGTTGGTTGTAGGGGCTACCCCCCCCCCCCCCCCCCCCCCCCCCCAGCTTATATTTTAGCAGCTGCTCTAACAGTGTTCAGGGTCATGTACCTAAAAATATCATTGTGAAGATATCTAGGGTGGAATAAATATAGTACTTATTACATGAGTCAGAGTGTGGAGCCAAAGGTGAGTGAAAATAAAGCCTGAGAGTGAAATATCTAATATCACTCTGACTAGTGTAATAAGTGGTTTATTCCACACTAGATATCTTCACTACTGTAGTTAGTACTAAAGGAAGGGTAGCACAGCCTAAAGTTGGTTGTAGCCAGCTGATATTTTAGCAGCTGTTCTAACCCTGTTGAGCAGGTAAAGAGCAGAGTATACTAGAGGAAGGTAGCTGTAAAACCGAGAAAATTGAAAAGTTTGGCCAGGTTGCTATAACTATAGGGGTAATGAGCTTGAGCTTGAGCAGTATAGCGTGAAATAACAGTCAGGGTCATGTACCTAAAAGAAGATACTGGGGGGGGGGGGGGGGCTGTCATTTCTGTTTACTTGTGCTGTAGTCACATTTTTGCATGTAAAGAACGTTATGAATTCAGTGAATGAAAGTGCAGGGCTGCACAGAGAAAACACGACTAGAGTGAAAACAACTTTCTACGATATTTAGGAGCAGCAATGACAGATGGATCCTATTGTGCATTATAGACCCCTTGCAGTGCTTAAAAACCTTTGCAAAGCTATACTAATTTGAGAGAGAGAGAGAAAAGTCAAAATGCTATTATAGTAGAGAAAGGATTTCTGGACTGAGGTTGGTGGAAGATTGTGCAGCAGGGAATGCCCCCCCCCCCCTTATGTAGCCCTTTACTGAGTAGGGACTGGTAAAGTAGTGGTTAAATTTATATGGCACTACGATATGTTTTTGTTGCAGTTACTTGATCCAAATGCAAATTTGCTTCTTAAACACAGAATATTGATGGAAGTGTTGGTTTGGGACCATTCCATGTAGATAAAGACACTTGGCACTAGTTAAGAGTATTCCCATAACTTTCTGTGGATAGCGACATATGCTGCACCATGTGATGTTTTGGATTTAGTTAAACTATTTCATAAGAAAACATTTGGTTTTGTACTGTCCAAGCTTGAACTGTCAAGTTTACTAACAATATGCTGAGACTAGGAGAAGGAACATCAGCATCAGGAGTTTATATAGAGCTGTATTGCCTGAGTATTGTGCTCACAAGGAGGCTAAGGCGAGAGCTGTGTTGCCTGAGTATTGTGCTGTGCAAGGCAGCTAAGGCGAGCAATAAATAGAGCTGTGTTGCCTGAGTATAGTGGTGTGTAAGTTTGAGTGATGGTAGATTAGTGACAGTCAGAAGGTTTTAAAGAAAGCTGTATTGGTTCGAGAATTATTTGGCATCATTTCCTCTGGCAAGTCACTGGGAAAGAATAGGGAAGTCAGTGATGGTCCCTTACCATTGTGAGGAATAGTCCCGATGAACCACAACAAGTGCAGGTTTAGTTCCAGTCTAGATTATTGGCACTCTGTTATAATACACTATAACTGTTTACTTATTTATGCCCAGTACCAGCCGATATTTTAAATAACAATCTTACGAAGCCTCCACCTTTTGGTGAAAACCCTGTCGAATTCCTGGTTAAATCTGTGCTCCTTAGACAAAATTAGCAGACTTATGTTAAAGACATTTTGTTTTATTTCATGCTCCGATTATTGTGGAATTGAATTGATTGAAGAAAAATGGTATGTAATGATATTACACGCTAAGAGCCATTAAATTGACTGGATTAGTTAGAATTATAGAAGTCACACATGCTGGGATTTGATATTCTTATGGGCAGCACTCTGGAAGTCTTGATCAGAGTTGTCCTTCAGCATGGCTGAGTTTGGTTAAGAATCCTAATGAGGTGTGTGTGTATTTTGCATGTAAATATTTATATTAACATTAATGTGAGCAGCAAACAGTGATGACATGAGCAGTAAATATACGACTTGTTCAGTGTGAAGGGCTTTTCATTGCACCGTAACCACTTCATGGCTCTGTTGACACCTACCACTGTATATATTATTGCCACATTTGTATGGGCACATTCCCACGAGTGATGAAGATGGCAGATTATCTTACGGATAAATATAAACCCCTAAGTGGGTTGCAGTTTACTAAATTGTGTAACTGACAAGGTGTTGTGTGCAGTGATGAGCTCCAGTGGGTGTTTCCTCTATTATTTTAGTTGTGGGCTTGCTCAAACAATACCGTATTGTATTAATTGTTTTTAATGTTTTTTTGTTTCACTTTCATGTTATGCATACTAAGCAGGCTATTGTCATGGAGTCCACAATGATACATTGCATACCGGTTTTTTTCTTTTTGGTTTTTTTTTTTTTGGTTGTTTTTTTTTTTGGTGCATGTACGTAGTTCATCAGCCTGGCAACCTTTACTAATCATACCGTTAATAAATATTATCATAGCAGAATTATCATTCCTTTGGAAATACACACAACAACAACAAAAAAAAAACAACAAAAAAAACAACCAACAACACGCAAGTGTGTGATTAGTATATTTATCAAGCTAATTGGGTTCTCTCCACTGAACCCGCCATTTTCTTGCGGGTATATATTTATATGCCATGATTACATGGTTTCTTTGGTTTCCTCTTTTAGTGATAAACACACACTTCCTGTGATAAATATAATTTACTTCCTGGTTGTTGTTGTTCAGTTAAAGATAGAAGTATCAGCGGAACAGAAGCCCATCCTGCCACCATCCCAAGATGAGCCCCAACAGAGTGCGGCTCAAGAGGCCCAGTCTGAAGTCAGGCAGAGGCTCAGCATCATTCCCGTCACGTTCGTGCTGCTGAGGATGTGGGGGACACTGCAGCTGTTTTACTCACTCATCAGAGTGACCAATGGGTGTGTCCCCTCGCAAGGCGACGCTGTGGTACTGAGGATACTGGGGGTTGTTCAGGTGAAATACAAATGTATGAAGTGATTGTACATTATTATAGAAATTAGGGGGAGGGGCTATATCGTGTGTGTGTGTGTGTGTGTGTGTGTGTGTGTGTGTGTGTGTGTGTAAGTGGGTAGGGAGCTGCTCTTTTCAGTTGGACATGAAATGGATGAGTCTTTCCCCGTAATCTTGACTTGATTATTATGCCTCAAGTTTTGTTGTTGTTCTACTTTTTTTTTTTTTTTCTTTTTTTTTTTAATTTTTTTTTTTTTTTAATTTTTTATGCAAGATATACTCCATGTGCCAGCTGCTCACTGAAGGTTTGGCAAGCAGTAAAGCCAGAAACACATTCTTAAGGCTACATGAAAGATCTGTATACTTATGTGTACTGTATGTTTAAATAACCACTAGTGGGAACTCTTCAAAGCCAGCTGTACTTACCGTTTTGAAACAGAAAAAGGAAATTCTAATAGATATTTTCTGAAGTGTGTTTGTTTGTGATACTACTGATGGTAGTATGTGTGCAGAAGGTGCTGTCCCTTCAAATATGGAATCAGGTGTTGTTAATTAAACTGGCTCATAAATTAGACATGAAATTCAACAACTCTCTAGTTTAGAGTTGTTGTGATGTCAATTGGACTCACTTTTTATTCGCATGTGTGATGAGACCGAATGAAGTATAAGCATGATGGAATGGACACAGTGGACAATTTAAGGCTTGTAACATCAGGTAGATGTAAGTTGGGTTGCAGTATAGCTTTGCACACTGAACACTGACACTCGAATTCACACGGTAGTCACAAAAATATAATGCAAAGCTGATTACCACTTCATGGGAGAAGTGTAAAGAGGACTGACATGGTATTAGTGATGATTAGCTCTGTAGTTCTTGATAAGTAGAGTAAGCACATTAAAATGCCCATTAATGGCTAGCTTTTGTTGGTTGGTTGGTTGTTTTGTGTTATTTTTTGTTTTGTTGTTTTTTTGTTCTGTTTTTTTTTGTTTTTGTTGTTTTTTGTTTTGTTTTTGTTGTTGTTTTTTTGTTGTTTTTTTGGTTGTTGTTTTTTTGTTTGTTTGTTTTGTTTTGTTTTACACAGCAAACAGTACGGTTTTGCACCACTCATTTTTGCTTTGTGAAGGGCAGCATTGGGATACAATAATATTAATGATTAATAAAAAAATTTCTGTTTTTTACAGCAGTTTCGCCGAGAGGACTGATCATTGATTTAACAATGTTATTTGCCTCTTTCTTTTCCACATTGGTGCATGCATGTGTAATGCAGGTGTTCGGAGATGGAGGACAAGGTTTGGGCAACGCTCTCATCTACATACTTCCTATCTCTCCACACAATCAGAAAACAACTCTTCATATATCCTTTGGTGAGACTCCTCTTTTACATCTCCAAGAAAACCAAGGGCCCGAATGAGCGTGGTGGCCAGCTCCTTTGCTGTTCAGGCTCGTCGATTTGTAGCAACCGAGACCACACCCATGGTGTTCGAGCATAACTTGCACAGTCGGCGAGTATGCGGGAAGAGTTGACGGCAAGGATTTTGTGTAGTGGATGCAGAGATGTCCAGGCTGACCACTGATCACTGACTTTCCTTGCCCATTGTTCCCCCTCCTGGTTCATTATTTATGTAATAATTCAAAGCAGGTATTGTTGTTTATGTTAATATTTTTAAAATCATTATACACTCCTTGTACAAGTTGTTTTGTTTAATGTATTTTGTCTCTGGATCATGATAGCCATTGTGAAGTCGGTTTCATTGTAATGTTTATACGGTATCGCTCTAATGAGTCATTACTCGATTGATAATTTGGCAAGTGGGTAGATCCTTGTCTCCGTGCCGACCCCCTTTCCCTTTCGTTATCCGCACGCGCTGGAGATAGTAAAGAAAGGGGCGGTCACGCGAGTACTGTAGATGCCTCAATGACAGCCATTCTTTTTCATAGTTGTTGTTGGAAAGAATACGAGATTAAGTTGTACGTGTCTCGAGAAGAGAAAGTTTATTAATTTGCACTGTTAAGGCATTTGAACATTCCGTTATTAGGTTACTAGAAAGAAAACAACTAATTTGCCATTATTATAATATTTGAAGTTTAGCAAGTATGAGTCAGTAAAACAACGTGACTAACCAACCGTGCGTAACACAATCGCATAGCTAGACCCTTTACCAACGCTACGTCAACGATAGGATGACAGATTGGACTCGACAATCGAGGGTTTCGGAGAAATACAGTGGTTGTAGGAAGGTGTTTCGGTATTGGGGGGGGGGGGGGGGGGGGGGGGGGGGGGGGCTCCAGAGTCGCTGGAGTCCCCCCCTTCTTAAGCCACTGAAATAGAATCAGGTGACAAGCCCTGATGCAAAGATATAATGTCAATGAATTTATACAACTATACAATACTAAATGTAAAAAAATTCACTTTACAAACTAAATTAGCATACACAGCAAATTATTCAGATGACATTAGTTTCCTTGGCTGAACCCATCCTTTGAGCAAGTCGCCACCATCTCTCCTCATCAACTCCACTAGTATCTTTGCAGTGTTGTGGCTGTCATCAATGCCACTGTGGTGTTGCCCATCAAGGGGAATCCCTAGATAAGCCAACATGGATTCCAATCCACCTCCTTTCTTGCCTATTACTTTACGAAAGTATGTTTGGATATTAATCCAGCGCTTCAAGTAACTGCGAGAATTGATTTTGAGAAAGCTGCAGTTATTAGGTAGACCTTCTTTCAAGTCCCAATCTCCGCACGATACAAAGACAAAGTTTGTCTTTCCATCTAGCAAACCCTCTGACATCATCCATTGGTGCAGTTGATCTAGTACTTCTGGTAAGGTGGGTTGTTCCTTTACCATATCCTGCGTGATGCCAGTCAGGTCAGTAATGAATGCAGTGATATAAGGCTCCACAGTAGGTTTTACATAACTGTGGAAGGTTCCATCTACCTTCAGTGTTTTGACATTGAGTTTCAGCACGGGGAATTCTATGATCTCCCTTACGTCAGGATATCTAGTGTTCTGGTTGGCCTCAAAATCCAAGACAAGGAAGTAATCCATTTTTTCCCTGGGTAGTTCTTTGAACCAGAACCTTGGAAGTAATTGGGCAGCTCCTCCATCTTTCTTTTCTTGTCTTCTTGGCCTATGCACGATTCTAGTTAACATTTTAATATTATGTTATTATTATAAGTACTACCTGCATAATCATTATGATGATTTGTTTGGGTGTGTAAAGCTGTATGGTAAAGATAGCTAGCTGATGGTTGACTACTTTATGTGTGAATCACAATGATAGAGTGGTTACATAGCTAAGTGTAAATGGAATTAAAAAAACAAAACAATCAACAAAAATAAGGATAATAGATACAGTTTCTCGTCTAAAAATAAATATTACTGAAGTGTTAGTCTTACATGAAAGTAACCTTATAAATAGCTACACACATAAATACATGTTCACAATACAGCTATTACTATTCATGCAGAAAATTTTTAATAGGTGTGTATATTAGCTGTTTAGTATTATTATATGATGTCAGCAAATTTTACTTTTTCTGGTTGCATTAAAGTTCTCTGGAACTCAGGACATCCAATTTGTTAAAAATTCAGGGGCCAACTAGGATTTTTTAAGGGTGGGAGGGGGGGGCTCTTTTCAAGAAGGGGTTAAATTGCTATAGCTACTTTATGGGGAAATGTTGGCTATAGCTAATTGTATTTCATTATTGCTGACTCATTCACACAATAATAGCATTAGCTATAATATGACTGTCCATAACTGAAATGAATAAACTGCTAAAACTAGGAAGGAATATCACACTAGAACAAAACGAAGTATTTTTATCTAAAATTAAGAAAATGAGTGATAGGTAAGTTAATCATGAAAAAAAAAATGGAGCTGATTTATGAGAAAAAGATGAAAATAATCTACAATTTTAGCTAATGATGGAAATTATTTTCTTTTTCTTTTTTTGTTTCTTTTTTTTCTTCTTTTTTTCTTCCAAGAATGGCTAGTTAACGAGACTAGCTGTAATTACTGGAGGATGAGGAAAACAACAACAAACAAAAAGTTGTTGCTATTATATTTATATTTCCACTTACAGGTAAGAAATGAAGTATCTAAAAATGAGGGCTCAATCAGAAAAAAAAAAGGGGGGGGAGGGGCTTGTACTAGTGGGGTCATACGACACCAGTCGAGGTCCCCTCCCCCTAATCTGCCCCAGAATTTGTTTGTGAAATATTACTTAGCCTTCCTTGCATATACTATTATACTCTCTTTCTCCCTTCACTTTCAAATACATATACACACATGTAATATTTATACTCGTCCATGGGTAACAACACTAGGTAAATCCCTTACTCTTGGTGTCTTTCCCTCTTCGGCACAAGTGTCCTTGGTTTGACCCAACCATTGCGCAGGGAACTTCCCCTCTTGATCAATGTTACTAGGATCTTGGCTATGTTTCTGCAGTCATCGATACCGCTGTGGTGTCTCCCGTCAAGGGAAAGTCCAAGATCTTCTAACATAGACTTCATCCCAAACCCTTTCTTCCCCATCAAGTCTCCAAAGTAAGTCTTGATGTTGATCCACCTTCTCAAGTAAGCTTTATACTCAAGCTTCAAGTAATCACAATTAGTTGATATACAGCTCTTTAGATCCCAGTTGCCACAGGTTACGAAAATGAACTTGACTTTTGGTGAGAGTAGTCCCTCTGACTTCATCCAGTCGTCTAACTGCTTCAAGACATCTGGTAGAATCGGCTTCCCATCAACCATACCTTGTGTGATCCCAGTGATCTCTGTGCACTTGGAGTTGAGTCTAGGGTGTATAATGGGATGTACATAAGTATGGAACTCAGACTCTGTCCTCAGTGTAGTTGCATTGATTTTCAGCACAGGGAACTCTATCACTTCTGTGACATTGGGGCTACCTTCATCATCAATAAATGCTCCCTCAAAATCCAGTACGAGGAAGTAGTCCACTCTTTCAGCACCCAACTGCTCGAATTCAAACTCCGGAGGTCTGTAGCTTTGCCTATACACAGGTACAGGGTAAGAGACTTTCGTCGCACGTCTTTCGGCCATCCCTAGAGCGAAGTTTGAGGCGCAGATATCGAGCGATTAAAGTGAGCGCCGCAGCTGCGCTTTCCAAATTTAACCAGCGGCGCATACTACTTGTAAGACTTCGCGAACTTATCACCAAGCTACTCCTCCCATTTTAAAACAGGCAGCTAACACACTAAAGACAGCAAGTTTATAAGTACATTATAGCACATTATATTATAATTTAAATAACATGGGCATCCATTAGTAACAGCGCAGCACACAAGAAACATATATTATGTTCACCATTAAGTACCAAATTGTTCTACCATTAATAACCACACAAGATATAAGAGCAAAAGCAAAAGTCTAAAGGCATGTAAATATCAAAATAAGTAGTGTTAAAAACTGTATTAGCACTGTAAGTGGTTGATGATTTTTCATCATCCTTATCTCAACTACATGAAAGTGGCTTCAGCTTTCTAAACTTATTATTATTATTATTATTATTATTATTATTATTATTATTATTATTATTATTATCATTATTATTATTAAGATAAATAGCTAATTAGCTATAATATAATAATTATAATTATATTATTGTAATAATTATTATTATTATTGTAGTTTATCCACATTCCCTGAGCATATTGTCTGAAATGCACACCATAATATGGCATTATTGGCATAATATTGGTTTTAAATTTCTGTGCACGTCCTTCCTGTACCTGCTACTTCCTGTAGTAAGTTAATGTAAACATAATGTACACTTCCTGTAGACAAGTCTCTGCAGTAATCCTGTCTCAATCCATATCCTTTTTTTTTTTTTGGAGTCACCAATTAGGCAGGTCAATCCCAAGATCACTGGTGCCAGTGGTAGATCAAGAGGTCAAGTTATTTAGCCTTTCTAGAGGGTGATTATATGAAATCACCAGGATATGTGCCAGAATGGTAAAGTAAACACTACAACTTCTTTTATTGCAGTGGAGTTGCACACTAATATGGAAGGAAACAGCTCAAGGTTTAGTTGTTCCAACCAGTCTTCTTCTGGTCACTCTCTCTTATCTCTTTCTCTGTCAATGAAGAAGGCTGGACTTCATTAATGTTGCCATGAATATACCACAGACATACACACACAAAAACATACTCGTACAAGCACCATAGCTAACTAGGTTTGGTATTAATAAAGACAAATGTTTGTATTCCTCTGACTGCATTAAGAAAGCACTGGAAAAGTGAAAAGTAAAAATATATGCAAGAACTACAGAGGAATGGTGCGTGCAGTAAACGGTTGGGGATACCCATACTGTCCTCTGTACACATGGTCACTGTATCACTTTATGCAAATTAAATACTGCTTTGCCAATATTTTGCATAATTCTTAAGACATTGCAGGCCCATAGCCAGGGGGAGGTGAAGTTTGGAGGTTACCATTAACCCTTTGAAATTAATGAACTGCAAGATTCCCTTCTCTGACAGACCAATATCTAATTTTAAAGCTCTTACAGCTTATATACTGGTGGGATATAGCTGTCTCCTAATTCTATTGCATTTAATAGACATTACATACAGATGCATTCAATTTGTACAACAATGCTGAATTTATTTGCACACTCCCTCAAGCTCATGCTCATGTGAAAGAGCAGGTTCCACCTAGATCATTTGTAAATGTTTACATGAGGGTAACTTAAACTGAAGAAAGATTTAGCTGGTAGTCTAGCAATTATTAAGTGGACTTGAACATTTATGGTATATGTAAAATATTTATGTCTAAATAATATTCTCTACCAACATGATAATAATGGTAAAATTGGAAAATCAGATAGCTAGTTCTATTGCAACACTCAGCATTTAGCTAATCACAATTTTTTACACAAGTTTTTCTAAGGGATGAATGAATGTAAGTGTGAATGATTATGTGCCAAATCATTCCCTCTTGGTCAATATGAGACAACGTTTTCAAAAAATATTACTTCCAATCACATTTGTTGCATTGTCAACTAACAAATACTATTAGAATAACAAACTAGGAAAAATGAACAACAGCAACAAAAAAAACAACAACAAAAAAAAACAAAAAAAACAAAAAAACAACGCATAAACTAAACATACACAAAAAAAGAAAAAGACTCGTATGGTGCAGTTCATTCAGACTTCATCAGTTTCCTGGGCTGGACCCAACCTTTGAGCAAGTCTCCGCCTTCCCTCCTCATCAACTCCACCAGTATTTTGGCGATATTGCGGCTGTCATCAATGCCACTGTGGTGCCTCCCATCAAGAGTCAGTCCCAGATCAGTCAACATGGAGTCCATCCCGGATCCCTTCTTGCCCGTCACTAGCTGAAAATACGTCTTGATGTTGATCCAACGTTTCAAGTAACTACGGTACTCAAGTTTAAGAAGACTGCATATGCTGGGAAGGCACAGTTTTAGATCCCAGTCTCCACATGTTACAAAGATGAAATTAGTCTTTCCGTCCAGTAAACCCTCTGACTTCATCCAGTGCTGTAGGTGATCCAGAACTTCTGATAGGATAGGTTGTCCCTCCACCTTATCCTGTGTTATGCCAGTCAGATCAGTGATAAATGCTGTGATATAAGGCTCCATGGTTGGTTGCACGTAAGTGTGAAATGTGGACTCTATCTCCAGCGTCTTGACGCTGAGTTTCAACACAGGAAATTCTATAATTTCCTTTGCATCAGGATACCTTGTGTTCTGGTTGGCCTCAAAGTCTAGAATGAGAAAGTAATCCATTTGTTCCTTGGGTAGTTCCTTGAGCCAGAACTTAGGAATTGACTGGTGGGGTATTATTGAATCTTTCTTCTCCAGTTTTATTGGATTGGCCATACTCCTAGTGGAATACATAGAAAGCATTTCTTACAAATTACAAAAAAGTAATTACTTTAAATTACCTGAGGTTTTTTATGTGGGTATTATACCAACAACTAATTTAGTGCATCAGTTCCTTAAAGATGTTATTAAGTGTATAACTTTAACATTGTAGCTAGCAATAAATGATTGTCTAATCGAAGATTAGCTACTAAGGCTAAAAAAAAAACAACAAACAATCTATTGTATTTGGAAATTGCTTCCCATGCTGTACACACATGTAAGTGCACCAACAACATGCTTAAAGTTTACACTAATTCATAGTACCCACTCTTGATATCTCTCTCTCTTCTGCACAAGCGTCCTTGGTTTGACCCAACCATTGCGCAAGGAGCTTCCCCTCTTGATCAATGTTACTAGGATCTTGGTTATGTTCCGGCAGTCATCGATGCCGTTGTGGTGTCTCCTGTCAAGGGAAAGTCCCAGACCTTCTGACATAGACTTCATTCCAGACCCTCTTTTCCCCATCAAGTCTCCAAAGTAAGTCTTGATGTTGATCCACCTTTTCAAGTAGTCTTGATACTCAAGCTTCAAGTAATCACAATTAGTTGATATACAGCTCTTTAGATCCCAGTCGCCACAGGTTACGAAAATGAATTTGACTTTTGGTGAAAGTAGTCCCTCTGACTTCATCCAGTCATCTAACTGCTTCAAGACATCTGGTAGAATCGGCTTCCTATTGACCATACCTTGTGAGATCCCAGTGATCTCTGTGCACTTGGAGTTGAGTCTAGGGTGTATAATGGGCTGTACATAAGTATGGAACTCAGACTCTGTCCTCAGTGTAGTTGCATTGATTTTCAACACAGAGAACTCTATAACTTCTGTGACATTGGGGCTACCTTCATCATCAATAAATGCTCCCTCAAAATCCAGCACCAAGAAAAAGTCCACTCTTTCAGCACCCAGCTGTTTGATCTCAAACTCAGGTGTTCTATAGCATGACCTATACATAGGCACGGGATACAAGATTTTCGCTCGGTGTCCTCCAGCCGCCATGGACTCAGCTGCGCCGTGCAGGAACGGATTCACGCGAGGGTGAAATCGTAGTCGCCGAGTCCGCTTTTTAACTTGCAGTGAAAATCACTTCCGCGGCTTCCCCTACGCTGGCTTAGCTAGACTTTCCACGTTACATTAAGTTGCATCAATCAATCCCCTATTAATCATTTCTTTTGTAAAATCATTCATAAACAGAAATTCCTGCGGTCACACACATTTTGTTCTTTCAAATTTTTTTTTTTTTTTTTTTCGTTTTGGTTGAGCAGAATTTCTGCAAACTGCGAAGGCACATTTGAAGATCCCACAATCTCGGGGGAACGGAATCAAGAAAATAAGTAAAAGTTTGTGATGAACTTTTCATATAGCGGTTTACCCCTTAGCTAATAGCTCGCTATCTCAATAAGTTTTTCTTACTGGGCCCAATCCAGAAAAAATTCAACACAATTAATACTGATATAATTATGCACAAGTATGAGTTATTAAATTTTTAAAATTTAAGTCTGGATAATTGTCACTATTTTCAAGTTTGCTTTTGTTAAGATATGGGAACAAAAAATAGGAGAAGACTACACAACTGCCCAATAAACTACAATGTACTACCTTCTGTGCCTCCTTGCTACTTCCTTTGATTGGAGTTAGTGTAAATATAACGTAATTTCCTGTAGACATGTCTGCAGCAATCCTGTCTCGATCCACTTCCCATATCTCCACCAATTAGGCCAAGGTCAAGCTCAATATTGTTGTGCTAGTAAGGCAATGTTCTCAAGTTGAATGGATAAGTGTATGAAATCACTGAGATGTGGGCCACAACGGGAAATAAAGTACTACAAGCACTCTGTTTAATCTATTGATTTAATTTAATTTTGTAATTTTTACTACCAACTGATAAGAGATAGAGATAATAGCTATTTTGTTGATTTACAACTGCATGTCATGTAAGTTGTAGCCAAATCAACAAACTAGCTATTACCTATGGCTTGCAAACATTAAAACTTTTGATGTTTTGATCAGTACAGCTTTGGCCATATGAAATACTCCATTTAGGAGTTGGAGCTTTTACAAACATTTGAGCTCTTAAGAGCTATTGCTGGTTAGCTAGACTTGAAGAAAATTAATTAGCTGGCTACATAATACAATAATAAAGGTAATTGGGGAGGGTTTGTTTAAAAAAATATTCCCACCACAATTCTAATGTTTTATGAAAGCATGACTGATTTTTATATCATTTTCAAAGTTAAAAATATATAGGAGTGACTTTAAAATGAAGAAAATCTGTAGGCATTGTCTTCTCTTTGGCGTAGATGAGATGATTCCAGAAGACTATGTAACTTCATTACCATTAGCTATTACGTTTTAATGTCTTTCCAGCACAACCTATCCTAGAAATCTCATTCAGTAGTTGATATTGAGCACATAAACTAACTTCTTAATTGCATTATAATAAAATTTCATTTAACGGCCTAGCCACCAGTTTACTGAAACAGTACTGACAGAAAGAAAGATGGGAAATAGCTAGCAGGCATGGCAGCCAATCTCATGGAGGAATTTGTCCAAATGGAGAAGTGACACTATTAGACAAGAGTGGTAAAAATACTGAGTACAGTTTTTAAAATTTTCAAATGGCAAAAATAACAATACAACTGACACATTGACATGTGAAGTTTAAAGAAAATGCTTTCTTGATGCAATACAAAGTAAAATGATTAAAACAAATTTCAAAGTAATGAGCTTATATGAATGGTCAATGACTCAACTACAATGCAGTTCATGACTTCGTGAGTTTCCTGGGCTGGACCCAACCTTTGAGCAAGTCTCCGTCTTCCCTCCTCATCAACTCCACCAGTATTTTGGCGATATTGCGGCTGTCATCAATGCCACTGTGGTGCCTCCCATCAAGAGTCAGTCCCAGATCAGTCAACATGGAGTCCATCCCGGATCCCTTCTTGCCCGTCACTAGCTGAAAGTATGCCTTAATGTTGATCCAACGCTTCAAGTAATCGTGGTACTCTAGTTTGAGAAACGCACAGTTGTTACTCAGGGCTGTTTTTAAGTCCCAGTCTCCACATGTGACAAAAATGAAGTTCACCTTTCCATCCAGCAAGCCTTCTGACATCATCCAGTGGTGAAGCTGATCCAGCACCATTGACAGGATAGGCTTTCCCTTTACCATATCTTGAGTTATGCCTGTGAGGTCAGTGATGAATGCAGTAATGCTGGGCTCCACAGTGGGTTGCACGTAAGTGTGAAATGTGGACTCTATCTCCAGCGTCTTGACGTTGAGTTTCAACACAGGAAATTCTATAATTTCCTTTACATCAGGATACCTTGTGTTCTGGTTGGCCTCAAAGTCTAGAATGAGAAAGTAATCCATTTGTTCCTTGGGTAGTTCCTTGAACCAGAATCTTGGAAGTGACTGATGGGGAACTACTGCACCTTTCTTATCCTGTTTCCTTGATTTCCACACATTCCTACAGCACAAGTACACAACACCAACCTTATTATCAATAGGGGAGGGAGGGGGAAATGAAATGAAGTCTAAGCTCTCCCAGGAATACTTGGGTCGTATCAATGTGAATTCAGCTGCCAACAAGTACAGTATCACTTGTTATATTTAGGATCTACCCACAGATAGATTTTTTTTTAAATTGTATGAATGCTTATAAAGCTTAATTTCTAAAAAAAAAAAAAAAAAAAAAGTACAGTACACTCGTGCTCAATTGGTGTTGAGTTAATAGTAATGGTAATAATAGTAACTAGCAAGTCCCCGTCACACAGTGGTGCTTGATATTAGGAATGCAGTAGCATAAGGTATTTTTTTAATCCATTCTTATTATCCTCTACCACTTGGTTTAATTAACCCTCAGCGTGCATGCGCGAGAGAGGGTTATAGTAGTCATCCTGTCTGTTTGTCTGTCTGTCTGTCTGTCATGCTCTGATTTTGGAGATTACTGACAATTAACTGTTGATTCAGGTATCAGCTCAAAAGAATTAAAAATGGTAAACAAATCAATTTCTAGGGTGATACGTGTAATGATTGATAAACCAGAGGATTCTGTTTAGTGAAGTTTGGGACAGGTTGACCACCCGAACTAACACAAAAATGCAAGGATCACCCCCAATTTTCAATTGTGTTACCCCTGATGGTGGGAGTGGGGGTGACATAGTCTCTGAGCATCAAGGGAGATGTGAAAGCACCCATTTCATACACATTCCTCTATCATTGAGTCAGTACAAAGGCTACTGAACCTGCTGGATTAACTGTGTGCAGGCTAGCTAGTCCTCCTTATAATTATTATTGGTGAGTGAGAGAAGCGAGTGGGACACTACCCATAATTTTTTGGAGGCACAATCTAACGAGGTGAATTCTCACATGAACGCTTTTAAACCTCAACCAACATGTCCTTGGACCCCCCCCCCCCCCCCCCCAATACTGAAACATCTTCCTATACCATTGTGCTATGATTTAGTTCTGAGTATTACAATCATAGGATTTATAAATAATGGAAATTGCTTAATTTCATTCCATTCCTCTTATGGATCACCATCAGACTACTCTGAGTGGGTGAGAATGACCTCCTCCCTTCTCTTTCACCCCCCACCTTCCCCTCCTCAGAAATCTGGGCTACCCTGAGGTAGAGCTGGGTGATATTGGATAATCACAGGTGATACGATACTGCGCAATGTCAGGTTTATATCGTGGTGCAACGATAATACCGGTATATCGCCCAGCTCTACCCTGAGGCATCACCTTCTTACCTGTGTCCAGCATCTGAAGGTCTTGCCAGACTCACAGGCTGCACCTTTCCTTCTCCCAAAGTCTGACTTCTCTTCATCAGCTCCACCATTATCTGTGCTACATTCAGAGCATCGCTGTTGACTCCACCCACCCTACCACTCATATCGAGCTTCAAAGTACTCAACATGGACGCAATGTCTTGTCCGTTTTTGCCCGTGATAGTCTTAAATATTGTTCGGATGCTAATCCAATGCTTAAAGTAATCTGAATATTTCAAGTCGAGACAATCACAGTTCATGGGCAAGGCAATGCTTAGTTCCCAGTTGCTGAAAGTCACAAAAGTGAAATTAGATCCTCGATGAAGGAGTCCTTTCGAAGTCACGCGGTCATTAAATGCCCTGAGAAGCTCCGGTAGAGTAGGTTTCCCGCTTACCATAGCTTGGGAAATTCCAATCTCCTTGGAAATGAAGGGAGGGATGATCGGTCGCAGGACAGGCTGAACGAATGAGTGGAAAAAAGGAGTCACTTGTAATGTTGCAACGTCTATCTTGACAGCAGAGAATTCAATAATTTCTTTCACTTGAGGAGCATCCGGTGAGTAGGTTACCTCAAAATCTAAAACTAACAGTGCGTCTACTTTCTCGATGGGACGTTTTGCAGAACAGACATCTGTTGAAGGCAGAGGTCTAATGCCTCTATTGGGCTTGTGTACTTGACTAAAATAAAACCAAAAACATTTTTTTTCGTAATCACATTGCTGGTATTATTGGAAAAATAGCAATCCAATTTTGAACAGGGGCATGCCCAGTATGAGCTTTACTGTCTAGCAACAAAGTGTGTCCAGATAAACCAACTAATTTCATTAATTTCCATGTTTAAAGGGTAAATTTACAACTGGGCGAAAAAAAAAATTAAAGAAACGGGATAGCTGATTCCATGCCATGAGATAATACACAGGTATCTGATCAGATTTAGCTTTACATTTGCAAACACAATGGATCCTTTTGTGACTCAGAAAAGACTGCGTTCTAATGTTTCATGACAATAAGCAACAAGTCTCCCAAAATTGGGACATCACAACTTCAATGGTATGCTCCAGCACTGATGTCAAGTGAACAAACCGAGATATATTATTTTAGGATGTTTTTTTTTTCTTTTTCATTTCATCCACACTTAAAAAAAATATATCAAATTTCAGAGATAAGCTAGATTTTACTAGAAATTTACTGCAATGATAATAGTATTAGCACTAAATGAGCCCCCCCCCCCCTGAGCCCCCACCCCCCCCCCCCCCCCCTCACACACACACCCACTGTTTTTTCTATTTCTCGCGTATACCTTGTGTAGACAGACCTTCACCCCATTACTACGCGGGAAAAGGGTCTGGTCAACTGAGACATAGAGCCAGTTGGCAGCTTCCCCCCCCCCCCCCCCCCCCCCCCGCTAATTGGGCTGGGTAGAACAATAGAAAGGCAGTAACACGTGGGTGGGGCTATTTAACCAAGGCTTACAAGTATATGAGTGTACTGAATTCATTCAGGAATAAAAAAGCAAAAAAGGAGTCACTAAAATACCATACTCATTATGTATACCGCACACACTTTAACCTTACCTTAAACCCTCATGTTCCTGATGATGTGAACAACTAGCCCTATGTCAGTTGACTAGACTCCCATCACCGCATAGCAATTATTAAACGGTCAGGCTATGCGAGACTACCCCACTTCAAAGCATCTTGGTTTATTTCGCTTGCTAATTACATCATCTTGGTTGTCTATATGCAATTACATGCACACACACACATGTATACTTACACACTGTGCACACACATGTACGTAATACATACTTACTCTTGATGTCTCCGGCTTTTCTGCACAAGCATCCTTGGTTTGACCCAACCATTGCGCAAGGAGCTTCCCCTCTTGATCAATGTTACTAGGATCTTGGTTATGTTCCGGCAGTCATCAATGCCGCTGTGGTGTCTCCCGTCAAGGGAAAGTCCAAGATCTTCTAACATAGACTTCATCCCAAACCCTTTCTTCCCCATCAAGTCTCCAAAGTAAGTCTTGATGTTGATCCACCTTTTCAAGTAGTCTTGATACTCAAGCTTCAAGTAATCACAATTAGTTGATATGCCACTCTTTAGATCCCAGTCGCCACAGGTTACGAAAATGAACTTGACTTTTGGTGAGAGTAGTCCCTCTGACTTCATCCAGTCATCTAACTGCTTCAAGACATCTGGTAGAATCGGCTTCCCATCAACCATACCTTGTGTGATCCCAGTGATCTCTGTGCACTTGGAGTTGAGTCTAGGGTGTATAATGGGCTGTACATAAGTATGGAACTCAGACTCTGTCCTCAGTGTAGTTGCATTGATTTTCAACACTGGGAACTCTATCACTTCCATGACATTGGGGCTACCTTTGTCTTTATTAATAACTCCTTCGAAATCCAGCACGAGGAAGTAATCTACCTTTTCAGTCGCCAGCTGGTTGAATTCGAAAATGGGCGGCTTGTAGCAAGGCTGGTAAGTTGGAATCGCGTACACGGCCTCTGCAGTGGGTTTCTCAGCCATACTAGACGACAGTTGTTGCAATTGTGACCCGCACCGGGCAAGCCACTTGAATTTAACCAGCAAAAGCACCGCTAATGGCGCAACAACTATGACTCTGCAACGCCATCGTTTAGCCACGCCTCCCATTAGAAAGAATTGCGAAATTAAAATATTACACGTAAAGAGAGCTATATTAGTAAGTTCAGAAACCTTAACAAGGTTATTCCTATTCAGTGAATGTGTACGGAAACTTCTCTTCAATTTACTAAATAAACCCCCCCCCCCCCTCCACAAATCAGTTTGAATTAGTGAATATTGTACTCTTTACTTAATGCCAAGAACTGAAATTATGAAATACAAACACAAAAGGACAATGAAGTTGATCATTCTGGTTGCTGTTTTGTCATTACATAATATCTGTCAGAAGTGAACTTTTCTATCTTCTTTCAAGTACTGCTGTCGCCGAGCTGCATTGCCCCCGTCTGAAGAGGACTGGGATTTTCTTGAGCTTTTGCGATGATGTCTTTCCCCTTCAGGAGAACGAGAACGACGATCATTGACAGGTGGCAGAATGCTTGGTTGGTTCCTGTGGGAGTGATCTCCAGCACGGATGCCCCTCCCCCAATGATGCTGATACCTGAAGTTACAATAATTGTATGTTAATTTTATGACATTCACTTTACTGTCTGATAGATCTTCAATGGTTTTCATAGTAACAGAAGACATATGCAACTTATTGTTCCAGACCCATGTACCGTGCGGAGGGTCTGGGGACTTGGCCATACAAATTAGTTCTAGAGGAATGTGGAATTCCTACCACAATGGAGGTGCAGAAAGATTGTCTGGTGATCTTTATTTTATTTGATTGCTTAAGTTTTCATAGCTTTTGCTAGACTACTGGGCTATGACAAGTTGAAAGAGTTGCTGGTGGAGGTGATTAGACCTTTAGTGGCAGGTAGAGACCTTTCGGAAATATTCCAACGGAATAGGTAAACTTCAGCTTTGCGTGTCTCCTTTTCCTATACTCATACTAGCCATGCTTCCTAAACCTAGCTTTGAAAGGGTGGCTGACAGCATAGCAATTTCTATTTGTGGTTGACAGAGAGCTATCCCCGGTAATTTGCTAACAGTAATTGACCACCGCAGCATATGTGTGGCAGAACAAGTTGGGTATGGCCATGTCCCCCAAACCCTGGCGTAGCAGTATGGTTAAGGGTCTCGCTACACCAGACTAACTTACCGTTGAGTGCGGTCTTGCCATTCCCTGTCAAACTTTTCAGACTCATCTGAAGGTAAAAAAATTGATTAGCTCTTATTGTCCTGCAATAAAACATACACTAATTTACCTTCATCTAAATTAACCAATTCTCGATTTTGTTCTGTTTCATTCTTCTTGGTATCATGTTTCCTCTCTACTACGTGACTACGGTCACCTGCACACACACACACACAAAATGCCACGAGTGTATAAACTAACATTTTAGATCTGAAGTACACAACAGCCAACAACAAACTGTACCAAAATGAATTTAATCATTTATCAGTGTTACTCCATACAGCCTGAAATCTGACAACCTGCGCTCCATGATGCAAATTAAGAGCATGAATGTAAAATACTTAAAACGTCAGGTACTTCTTATTAACCCTCAGCACATGTGTAATCTTTGTCTGTCAACAGCTAGATCTTAAAACATCAATATATAGCATTAAATATGCTCTCAAACTACAGTACTTTACATTATAAGAGATTTGAAAGGACTATTATTTGTTTCAACTTCATTTCCCTGTCAAATTTATAGGTTGTGCAAGCTTTGCACCACGGGTGATAAATTGATGCTAGGAGTATGTGATAAAAAAAACTCCGCTTTTTAGTCTTGCTGGCACTAAGAAAAGTGCACTGTAAGTCTGATTTTTGTACGTTTGGATACAAATAAGAAGAGATACCACAACCCACTGTTAAGTTTTTGTTTCACAATCAGTGTTACCTAAGCTCCAGCATACTTGACTTATACACAAGCACATCACAACCATCAAATAACATGCATCAACTATTTCTTCTGCCTCATCAGCACTTCACAATGTAACTAAGTTTGCTTCTATAGCACACCAACTCCCGGTTAAACATAGAGTTCAGCCTACTGGCCACTGACTGGACCAGCTGGGTGTCTCAGACTTCAAATGCTTCCAACCATCAATGGCTAACTGATTGGTGGGTGTGACTTATTATGTTGGTACATGTACTATCACTTACCAATGTGGTGCCCAATTGCCATTTTCTTCATTCCCGTTTCAGAATTACTCTCAGATTTTCGTGTTTCTTTTACCTACACAGACAAGCGTAAAACATTAAAAAAAATGTAAACACTTGGTATTGGAACAACTAAAATAGTATGCACTATATGAATCAATGCTACAATAAACAGTAGAAGAATGTGTTACATAAATCAATGTCAACAGCCCACAACACCATTAGGATTATGCCAGTCGTTGCAATAGTTCATAACAGCAGACTTGTACCCTGCTTTCCATTCTGTCCTGTCAGTTTCCGTGAAGTATTCAAAAACAAGAAGTTTTACAATCTAGAGAATATTGCCTAGTTTAGTTGTGAAATAGTACTACTATTGATAACTTGACAGAAACCAAATCCATAATTGTTGTTAGCTTCGAAGACGAAATTAAGTGCTTTAAAAAATTTCATTCTCTGAACTACCTCATTTCCTATCACTGTCTGGCAATGTGTGCAACTCACCCCTCCCGGTCCTCCGGTGACTGATGAAGTGGCAGTGTAAACGTTTGGAGCCTCACCCCCAGCACTGCTAGAGTAGTGCATGACAGTTGAACTGGAATGGTAGTGACCAGGAGCTCCTTGTGGGACACCAGCAGACATTTCACTCATCATCCGGTCCTAAATAAACATCAACATAGACACAATACACTGCATAGTAAATAATAGCTAATTCAATCCTTGCAATATAAATAGTAAAGCAAGCAAGTATTTATTAATCATGCTACTTTCACTAGTACAATCAATAATTATAAAGAATGTAATTGGGTTTTTAAGACATGGCTTAATAAATCCCAAAACGAACAAGCCATATCTTATATTCTATTTTTTAACTTATCGTAGTATGAGTTGATTAAAGATGTTTTGGCTTCATCAAGCCGAAACATCTTATATAAGCAAAATACTATACATTTGTCTCACAAAAACTTGAGAAAGTAAATTGAGACTAATCCCAAAATGCTATGTCTAATCACACTGAAATAATCTTACTACTGATCACAGTTGTTTACAAAGTTCTTAATGAAGACAGTCCGCGTGATCAATTGAGCGGTACCGTGTGACTAAAAGTGGGCGCGTTTTGAGCGGGAAACCTGTGGTTTTTTCTATTCCCATAGACTTTTGTATTGAGTTTTGGAATAGCATTTTTTCTCCGGTTTTGGAGTATACTGAGGGAATATTTTTAACCTCTTCGGCGCGAGCTTTCCAATGGTGCAAACCCTGGATGCGTAGTTTTTCTTGCGGCCAACTCAACTTGGACATACTATAGTCGGCATCTGCTTGTACACACTCCTCAACCAACTAAGCCACATGGCTTGCATGCCTAGCGTGACTTGTGCTGCTTAAACAATGATAATAATGAAAGGTTTTATGCAACAACTGTTGTAGATGAGCACCAATCTGCTCAGCACGATACATGGGAAGATTTCAGTATTCATCCAGCTAAAGTAGGAGACCAAAAAAAGTTCCGAATTCTGTCCCGTAGAACGGCTGTCTCACGATTAAAAAACGATACGCCATTACCATTTGTTTTTTTTAAAAACGGCCATTCCGTTTGACCGGCGTTACCATTTTAATCTTTCTTGTTCACCGTATGTCTCGCTCAAAGAAATATAAAAAATCGTTTATCCAATAAAACGTTCCGATTTTTTGTTTACAGGCTCCTGAGGCGGAGCTTTTCGGGTTAAAAAAAAGTTGAAGCCGTCCTATTCAAAGCTGTCTTGCGGAGAACTGTTAGCTCGACTACCACACAGTATCGATGTTTTCTTGGTGTTAGGGCCTTCTCAGGCTTAGATATTTTACTACTGAAAGTCCATCAGTAGCTAACAGAAGACCTACAAAGTGCAGACCTCGTTATAGCTGTGTGCCCATCAAAACTTCGGTCTGCAGCTTTATTAAAGCAAGTTAATTTTTTTGTACAAGCTTTTTTGCACTATCCCTGTAGCGTTTAACGGGCGATACAAGGCCTTAGCTTGCTGATATAGCTATGGAAGAGTTTCTAGCTAGAAAATATCAGTGAATCGGCAGAAAAGCTTAACCGTTTTTTATTTTTATTACTGTTTTAGTATACGTTGTTGGCCGTTTAGTCAAAACAGTACAGAACGCAACGGTAAAAACTACGGTAAAAATACTTCCATTTTACGGCCGCACTACGGAACGGAATCCAAAACTTCATTTAGTCTCCTACTGTATGTGCCACTCCTTCCTAAACCAAACCTGCACCAGTAACATGACTGGTAACTCAAATATGTACCAGAACTAAGAACCCATGAACATGTATCAACAGGAACTTAACTTGCATTCATTATTGCATAATCCCTACTATGTCAGTGTGTAAGATGATACAACCCCCACAGGCTTATTATACATATGCAGTACAAAGTTAAAACATTACAACAATGATGTAATTTAGAACATGATTGTTAGAATCAACAACTCAGCATCTAACTACAAATAGAAACTAAATAAATGACGACACACAAGTCACAGACTCTAGCTAACTCTGAATACTACGACTAGTTTGGGTGCATCTAACCACTATGCTCTATGCTTCTAGATGACTTACAACATATGCGTTCTAGAACATTCTGAAAGGTCTAGCCAAAAAGTTCCTAGAATGTGGTAACTTGTGTGGCTTGCAATGAATGTATGGTGCAGTGCAAAGTCCACTAAGTTAAAAAATAACTTCCATATCAGTGATATTATTTTCAGCTGTCAATTCAGCAAAAAACAACAAAAACAACAACAACAACTGAAAATCACCTATTCTTTTTACTCTATTAGGGGAAGAAGAAAAAAAGAGTATCAAAAGTATTGCGCATATTTAAACTCGCACCATCCAACTAAAGCATAATATTTTACCATATTCCGAAACATTGAGAAAGGGTCCATCATCGCAACTTCCTGAAAACAGAAAACATTAGGAATTATTATGAACCTGAACTGAAACGTCAGATAACAAATGTTTTGACAGCGAATTAGAGATATTTCCTTTGATAACAAATCCTAGATTATTACATGGAGCAAGCCTATACTTAACTTTCTTTCTGGAGTACAACCCATGACCACTACAATGCCATTTAAGTGAGGCCAGCCATCAAATATTTGAAATTCCCACATACTGGATGAATTGTATATTATTTCATTATTTTAATACAAAAACCACTTAAATCTCTTACTTACTCTATGATGACTTACTCTATGATGACTTACTCTATGATGATGTTGGGCTCTACTGTGGCCTTGATCTTGCTGTGAATTTGAGAATCCAAGCATTGGAAATGATGGGAAACCACTACAATACCAATAGTAATAATGTTTCACTATAACACCTTAATTATAATTAGACCCATACCTGCTGAAGAAGGGATCATTCTCAAAAATAGATCTTGGCCTCCTTTAAAAATAAAAGAAATGTAATTGGACGAAAAAACAGAATAATAGATCACCCAACCTGCCGAAGAATGGATCATCGTCAAATCCAGGGAAACGCCCTCCAAATGACATTCTCACCAACCAGTTCCTTAGCGTGAACGCTTCAGTCTCTCCCCAAACCTTTTCCAACGAAGTTGTAGGACACCTACAACACAAGTAAGTAGGTAAAATTATAACACCGTGAGGTGGTAGATTGAGAATAACCAAGGCAGATGAATCACGTGAGCGCTACCATAGCTCCCGCCAATTGTATGTAATTCTATCTGCACTGAGCTAATTGCAGGCGTGGCTTTGTGCTGCCCCGCCTTTTTAAGGTGTGGTCATTCCTCTCGCGTACATATACAACAGTACGGGCAAACATGAAGTGGGGGGTACTTTACCTTTCTATCTAAGCGCTGGCACTCACACCTGATCAGCTCGTATCGTTATGTTTGTCATGTGCAATGAGCTAGAGCCGTAGAGGAGGTCGAGGGGGTGGAGGTTGAGGGTGGAGGGGGTAGAGGCCCCCAAAGTTTTGGAGGGCTTGAAATTATATACATCAGTGTAGGAAGATGTTTCGGTATAGGAGGCTCTTTTTTTTAAAGGAGTTCAAGTGAAAAATCACCTCGTTAGATGCCCCAAAATTAGGGGGTGCTCCAGCCCCATGAGCCCCCCTTCCTACCTCACTGATATAATGCATACATCTAGCTGTAGTTGTGGCATCATGATAACATTTACTGCTTACATGTCACATTAAATTACACTTTCATAATTTTCTAGCTAGAATAAAAATTATGGCTAGTTGGTGTGAGTAGGAAAAGGTTGAGCCACCCATGAGAGAGTAAAAGTGAATTCATTGTCATCTGTGTCTGCTAGTAATTCTGCCTACAAAATGTAGATCCCAATGTGACAAATTAGAAAATTTAAAACTTCAATAAAGTGATGAACAGATCTGATCATTCCTAATGTATCACAAGTAGATAAAGTCTGGTAGAGTTTCTAAATAAACCTACCAGAATGCATTACTCTCTTTAAGCTAGGACATCACACTGAAAGATATTAGTCCAAAGCTTTTGTTTTTCAAAGCAATTTGGTACTTGTCAATGTACTGAATATTTCTTAAAATTTTTTTACAGTATTCATAAAATGATATGAATTGATATGAACTAGTCAGAAAGGAGCCAAGAAAAAAAATGAAATGAAGTTACATAGAGACAAGCCAAAATTAGTGTATAGTACTGAGAGATTGGGTCAGCACCAGTCGTCATAATACGTGCAGGAGTTATTTCGAACATTCCCCTTGTAATTGGTAGATAAAGTAATAGATAGATGTAAAGTGTGAGACCAGGAAAACTGGGCCTGCGCCGCCTAGCAGGACTTTTCGGGCGCGGAGCACGAGCTTGAAACCACAAATACGTGATTAAAAATAGAACTGCTAAGAGCTCGTACTTACGCGGGGCGATATTGGAAGGAAAAAAAACCTCCTTGGTGTAATTGTGGTTTGAAAGTCAGAGTAGCTACTTGTACCTTTGAGAGATTTGTTGTTATTTCGAACATGTCGGACGTGGAAGCTAAAACCCCGGAACCCGTGGAGGAGCAGCAGCAACAAGACGAGACCGCTGTTGAGGCTGAGGTAGAAGTGGGGCAGCCACAGGAGCCCGAGACACCCTCAACGCAAGCGGAACCTGAGCCCGAAACTGAAGAGAAGCAGGAAGAAGCTGGGGAAACTACAGCTGAGGACGCTCCTGCCGAAGACAAAGAAGCAGAAACTGAGCCTGTAGAAGCTAAGGGTGAAGGCGAAGGGGAGAAGGTTTCTGAACCAGAAGAGAAGAAACCAGATGTAGAGGTTGAGGAAGAAGAAGAGGAGGAGGTGGTAAGTAACTTGTTAAGCATCTCATGAAATAAAAAAGACTATAAAATTTATCACAGATTGAAATTAAGCCTGATGGCAATCCTCATTGGCTTTCCAACGAAGAGGTACTGGCTAAAGGAGTTCCTGAAAATGAAGTAGACAACTTTAAGTAAGTTTGAATGTTAAGTTAGGAGAATTTTATTGCTAAGAGTAGTATCGAAAGCAAAAAATTGTCTGTGGGAGGTAATTAATTAGATTTATGGCACTATTCTCGGCCTAGGATCTTTCCCAGCTAGATAATGTGGTCGTGAATAAGATATAAAGGAGTACAGTGACCGGGACAGCAGTGCAAAGAAGAAGGGTTCCTGCCCAACTTGGGCTCATTGTATTTCCAATTGGGTGTGAAGCTAAAATCAATGAATTTCAATTTCTTGGCAAGGAATTTACGTTAGTCTGAGGGGTTAGATATGATATTAAGTTCTAATGCAACATGCTTGTACCCAATGCCAAATTTGATGCATACCATTTTCCTTTTGCTTGGCTACTGGAAATTTCAAGAACAAAATTTATTTTGACTCAGAGTACCTTTCTCTCTCTCTCTTCCCCCCCCCCCCCCCCCCTCCCTCCCCCTCCCCTTTCTAATAATAATAATCCATACCAAATTGGGAGGAACACCCACGAATGTCGTAGTTTAAGTCTTATTTAATGGCCGATCACTGCTTTGAGCCAAACAGTGGGTAGAAATGGCTGTCATTCTTTACTTATTCTGCCAAGTGTAGATGTGGGCTGGATTGTTTTTCTTTTCTTTCTCTCCCGCTCTCTCTTTCGACACCTTAGCTTAGGAAAGTCTAAATCTTGTCAAGTTAGAGAGGACAACAGCTTTTTACATTATGGGTTAGCTAAGGCATAGTAGTTCTTCTTTTTTTTTTTTTTTTTTTTTTTTTTTTTTTTAATCAAAAGTTCAATATGAATTGAATTTTTAGCTGTGACATAATTGCTGACCAAAGAGTCATATGATGTTCAAGGACATCATTGGAACATAGAGATCTAAGGCAAAGATAGTTGTTAGGGGTGGATAGTTGCCATGGTAGTGAGGTCAAGGTTCATATTGAACCTGAGCAAGTAACCTTGGTGTCCAGGTTATATGGTTTATATAAGAAATTTTGGGATGTTTGTTGGTTTAATGCTTAAAAATTATGTTTGTTTTTTTCCTAGATTTGGTTAAAGTTTTTTTTTGTCGATACCTTTGCTCAGACAAACATGTTTTAGGGAATTTATGTATCTTGCCATCCATGTGCATTAATTCATGATGATGTATGCTGGTCTTTGTAGAGGTGTGAATTCATGGTGTGGGTTTAGTTGTCTCATGAATGATGTAGCTAGGAGGAAGCTGACAGGAGGTCAATGATTTTAGTCTGTTTCACCAGGAGGCAGGCAGTTCTATATTTATATGTGTAGAGGCACATAGTGTGCATGCATGCAGTGTGCATAGGTCGGCCATCTGACCTGGCCTGGCCCTGCTCCTGAGTGCCACCTGTTAGGATGCAGGAGAAATTGAGGTCATGTGCCTTGCATAGGAGAGAGCCACAACCACCTCAACCGTGCAGTGCTGGCTGCCACTCTTAATTAATTGATAAGCATGATTATTTCTTGTATAATTTGCATATAACATATATATATATATATAATTATATATAATCATAGTTGTGTGAGAGAGTTGATAGTATATTTTACATTATTAGGCATAACTGGCTGTCGTGCTCAAATAGTTGAAGTTTATTTATTAATTGCCTGGTGCATCATATGCAGATTTTTGCTTGCTTTGATTTTTTGCTTTATTTGTTGCTTTATATATCATTATTGTGATTATTGTAACTGTTTTATTACTGGTCAAAGTAATACATTGGAGAATATTATCATTCTGCTCGCTTTATGTCGACATTAATTCCTTAATTTTTTCTTCTTCTTTTACTGCTATTAATAGAGTATGTGTGCAATATACAACTTAGTGTTCTAATCTGCTATCCCTCCTTGAGGTCACTATGGTAATTTATTAAATACATTCTCGCCCAATGTGTGACAACCCTATCAGCAATGACCTATCGGTAACTGTTTTTAATTACACACAAAGGTTCATGTTTCATGCTCTGTTTGGTTGTATTGCAGCATCAGCTGATCTCTTGTAGTGGACACGTAGACAGCTCTAATTCATGTAGTGGAGAGTTATAGTTTACTTTGTGTTACTATGGGCACACTTTCACTACATGCCTAGCTTTGGCCGAAGTTAATTAAGTGAAGGGAAATGAGAACTGACAAGGGAGAACTCAGCAAGGACAACTTGGCCATCCTTGTGTTTGTGTTTTAGCAGAAGTTGCGTCTGAAAGAAACAGTAAGCAGCCATTGTTCTGCTCCTCCTTGCACAGATAAGACAATTTCCTGTTATGAAAACATTAGCTAATTCTTAATACATTGTTCTCCACCAGGTGCCCAGCAGTCAGTCCTGGCCATCTATTCCCATTTAATATGACATCTCTTGTTACTGGTATTCCATCCTTAATGTAGCTGTGGTGTTAGTCACTTTTTGGGCAACACTCTACCTGTCTGTCTGAGTCAGCTATGGGTACTGTCTGCTCTTTCAATTCCCCCTCCCTTCATCATAGGTTCCCTATCATTTCTTCATCACAGACCACTGTGGAAGTAATTTCATTAACTTCTCTGGGTAATGCCCAGCGTTTTATTATTTTTCCCCCTTCTGTTTCTGAAAAGTTGCAGCTAAGCTCAGGTTTGCACTGAGTTTGGTGCCTAGAAACTTAGCAATATTTCCCCCATGTGCCAATGATTACTTGCTGCAACGGGTACTAATTCATGTCACTCAAGAATGTGTGCTAGGATTCAACCTCTCCAGCAAGGAATCCAAGTCTAACCACTGGCATTTCAAGAAGCTGTAGTAATAGGAGTGCAAGTGGTGATTGAAATATATATATAATATATATGAGTTTTATGAGGGATGAAGGAAGCCTTTTGTGGATGTAGTTGCCATGGTGGTGGTGTGTGGTATCATGTTGATGGTTGGCAGGATTAACTAATTTTTAATAATTAACCTCAATTGATAACTTTGGCTGGTCAGGTGCTGCTTCGTTACTGACAGTTTATGCAATATATTTATGCATAGCTAGTGTATAATAAGAATATCGATTAAAAAAATAACCCTATTCAAGGCTGCATTTAGGGGGGGGGTTGGGAGTAGGCATTATTTGCCACTTCAAGGAAGCCTTCTATATCCCCTCCCAGAAGTCTTTCAGTTTATAGTATCATTTTGACTATTTAACAGAAATCAAGCCTAGTTTCTACATTTCTACTTGTGTTTCTAAACACTGCAGAAAGTGTCTGTATTTACTCTCATAGTCCTTCCTAAAATCTGAGAAAGTGTATTCACTTTCCTCAGATTTATTTTCTGTAAGCAGCCCTGCTATTGAATTACGTACCTTTGCCTCTCATGGAGGAGTTACTGATATGCAGGTATCCTCATGGAGGAGGATATTGTAATTCCTTGGTCTGTCTTTCACTTAATGTGATTTTTTTTTAACTTAATAACCTAGGAAAACACAAACAGTGGGGGGGGGGGGGGGGGTTTATACTTATGGAGTTTTTAATTATCCTTTAACAGCCCGCCGCTCATTGCTTGGAAGGTGAGGCTTGATGGGTGTGGGCCTAGAGAGTTTGGCACCGCTGCTTTTACGATTAATTATTAATTCTCTGGTGCTTTTTTTTTTTTGGATTGCCACCTTTTTTATTTGAACGAAGTGGTAATACACTGTATATATCACACATTTAACAGCAGTGTAGGAAGATGTTTCAGTATAGGGGGCTCCGCTGGCTTTTTTTGTTGTTGTTTGAAAGTGTTCATGTGAGAAATCACCTCGTTAGATTGAGCCCCATAATTATGGGAAGGGCTCCAGAGCTCCCCCCCTCCTACGCCACTGCATACCTGGACCTATATTGCTGGTTGAAGGGTTAATTCAGTGAGAGTCCTGTTACCCGAGGAACTGTCTTCAGACTATCGTGTCTTACTGAATCACTTCCTTACACTCTTGTATCCAATCTCTTTTTAAGTCAACTAGACTACACTGGGCTATAATAGGATTGTTGTTTAAGGGTTTCATACAAAAAAGAAAAACAACTAAAGGAATAACATTATATAAATAGCTTCACTGCAGCATGCATTGATTTTTTTCTTCTGACTTGTGATTTGATGCTGCATGTGCATGTATATGGCGCACATGTGCCGCCGATACACATCACGTAAGTAGTGAAAGTGAGAACAAAATGAAAACGTCTATTGTAAGCTTGAGTCTGCAGACACTAATGAGAAGCAAAAGATGCTTTGGGAGGGGGGGAGAGAGAGAGGGGGACTCCTGGAGTTCTTGGGCATGCTGGTTCAGTTGGTGGTAGTTTTGTGGAGTCTTATGCATGCAAGTGGGAGTGGCGCTTGAGAGCATGCATTTGAGAGTATTGCTCGAGAGAAAAGTCCACACATTAAATAAGATTTATCCAGTGCTCTCTCGCGTGTCAGTCTACACAGAGCACAAACATTCCTATACTTATCTTAGCAACTGTTTTTTTGGGAACATGTGATTGTGTGGATGGAATAGGCAGCAGTTATGGAACTGACTTGCTCAGTTATTATAAGTGAGCAGGAGGTATTTGGAGTTGGTTTAAGCGACCACAGTCATTTGTACTGGCAACAGGCATCCAGAATGTTACTGATTTAAGTGCATCTGTCTATAGCCAGCACATCATGCATCTCTAGTGGCAAGACACATCTAATAGCACGGGCATCTCAGTGGCACGGGTATATCTAGAGACACACGAATCTAGCAGTACAATGATAATGACTGGATGGTTGAAATGCATTGGTTTGATTTTTTTAAATGTCTTATAATTAAATGTAGATATAAACATTCAAATAGTTTTGAATGGGTGAAGTGATATATAATTGAGTTTAGAAACTGGATTCCTTTTAAAGCAGTGTAGGAGACTACTAGTTATGTCTGGTAACCCATCTAGCAGTATGGGGGTGTGTGCGAGAGAGGGAGAGAGAGGTTTACTGCTGGAATGTCAGTGTGCTATGTTTAGAATGGTTGTCTATTAATACTCATCTTTGATTGATCATGGATGATAGTATGGTTGCAATTGGTTATTGGGGTCACTGAGGTCAAGTGTTGGATTTCGAACCCACTCACTTGAACCATACCCAGATGGACCATTTTTAATATTATTAATTATAGCGGCTTTGTTTTTTGGGTTTTTTGTTTGTTTGTTAGTTTTGTTTTTGAGAACCTCCAGTCTCAGTAACATGTGTGTGGTGTTGGCATGCATACATACATGTGTTATGTAATTCATACCATTGTTCTATATATAGAAACATATCCAGATGTTGAGACCTCAACTTACTGATCTTCTACTTATATGTTGTTTTGTTTACTGATACGTGGATCAATTCTGTTGTTGGTTGGGGTTTTTTTTTTTTGTAGGGTGTGAATGGGTACGTTTGACTGGTAAAGGGATATAATTTACTGACAATGTTAACTCGTTAAAAAAAAAGTGGAGAAAAGTTGTCAGAGGACTCATGAATGTATGTATTGACAGTTTTTATGCTCGTTTCGTAGTACAAATTACATTACCATTGTATAAGTCACTTGGGGAAAGAAATCTTTTAAAATTTTTAGTGACAAAGGTGTGATTGGTGGATAAACTTCATATCTGCAGCTTATGATGAAATTTATCTTGTTCTGTAAATGTGTTTGTTTTAGGAACTTTCATTTGAAGCATGCCTACAGCCTGCAGACGTCCTACGAAACCCTCAAGGAGTTTGCCTTGGAGACAGAATTCATCACTCTCTTCAAAGAAGAGGTGAGGTGGATGACAGCTAGCCTCTTTGTGTGCAGGTGTGCTGAAGAGTGGGCATAGGTAGTGATTGTATACCGGTATACGGGTCTCTGATATGATTATCTCAATTCTTTTGCCTCTTTGTTTGCACGGCTGTCTTGAAGTGCCTTCTTTGTATGTGCATGTGTGCGTACATGAATGCCTTCACTTTGGAATGTGTGGCTTCCCTCTAGCTGACAAGCTACATTTGTTTTGCCCTGGAATGAGCATCATTTAAAAGTGCTTTTGTTATTACTATCGCTTTGCTTGCCAAACGCAGATAAATGTAAACCACGGGCACTGGCTGATACAGCGTGTTAGGGAGGGGTTGGATGTTTATATTGTGCCTGGTGAGAGGTGTAAAGTTCACTGACATTACTTTCTGTAATAAAAGCAAACCATGGAGAGAAAGTTTTCAGATAGGTTATCTGAAGTCCAACTTTTGTGTCCATTTCTTGGTACCAAATGTCACAAGTACTTACAGAACCATTGTACTTTTAAGTCACTTTGCATTAGGAAAAGAAATCTTTTGAAATGTTTGGGAGATGTGACTGATAATTGTGGTTTATGGTGGTATCATAAACCTAGGTTAATGGGCAATCATGGAGTGAGTAATCACTATTATCATATAAGTTAGGTATAAAATTATGGTAGACTAGTTTGATGCTGTAAGGCTTATTGCTAGCGTAAGGGAATAAGTAATATGTTACATTTGTGAAGTAGTTAATCACAGGCAAGCCAGTCCCATCAAAGGTGGCGGTGAGCTGGCAGATCTGGCGCAGGCGTAGTTACTAACACAGTGTACTCCAGTAATTTCCAGCTGCTCTTTCAGCTACCACAGCTACTTGACTGATTTCTCTTGCTTTCAGCTACCACAGCTACTTGACTGATTTCTCTTGCTTTCAGCTACCACAGCTACTTGACTGCTTTCTCTTGCTTTCAGCTACCACAGCTACTTGACTGCTTTCTCTTGCTTTCAGCTACCACAGCTACTTGACTGATTTCTCTTGCTTTCAGCTACCACAGCTACTTGACTGCTTTCTCTTGCTTTCAGCTACCACAGCTACTTGACTGCTTTCTCTTGCTTTCAGCTACCACAGCTACTTGACTGATTTCTCTTGCTTTCAGCTACCACAGCCACTTACTGGTTTTTCTTGCTTGGTTTTATCTAGCCACCCTAATCTAATCACTGCTACCTTACTGGCTCCCATCAACTCCTCTACACCAATGGCCACCACCAGGGTTTTTGAGCTATTCTTTCACAGGATATGTCCATAGCACAGATATCCAAACTGCCTCTGGCCACCTTGAAACTCCAGCTGGACCAGTTCCACTTGCCTCATGGTGGCAACAAAGCAGCAATTGTGAAGCGGCTTCACACCTACCTTCAGCGTGGTTCAGATGGGTTGTCCACTCAAGGTAGCAGTGACTTTGATATACACTCGAACCTCTCTTATCCGTTCGTCTAAGTTACGGACACCTCTGTCTACCGGACACAAACTAAAATTATTGACTGCGTACGGATCGTCAGTGTAGTCGGAAAGCTACCAAATTAAACGAATAAAATCGGGAAAATATTTCGCGCGTGGCACTTCGAGTGTAATATATGATTCATGTATTTACAGGTGTTTTTGAGTAATATACTAATTCAATTATCAAATAATTAATTGTATACACGGTTCATCACCGAATAAATTTATAAGTATTTCTGAGTTACGGACATTTCTTAGTTACGGACACCCCTTGGTCCCAGACTGTCCGGATAAGAGAGGTTTGAGTGTATCATGTCCGGATACTCTCCTATCGGAGTCATTGCCTCCCACCAGATCTAGCGAGACATCTCTCACCTCTCAACTCTGCCTCCAGCTGGGAACTCGCTCCTTGGTCCTTCCAGTGATCAGTTCACCCCAGCCACACGGCCAAAGATCATCTCGCCACAGATCCATGCATTCTGAAGCGCGACGCTCACAACACCGTCACAAAACCTCTCATCACTCCCGAAATAAGAGGCACTATTCGGCTCGCAGGAGTAGAGAAAGACATGCCAACGAGTCCTCCTCTACGGCTAAGGATCGCCATCACAGGCGGCGTAGGTCTCCTACAGCATCATCGTACAGCAGCTCCAGCTGGGAATCAGGTTCCAGTTCTACCAGAAGCTCTTCGCTATCTTCTGACAGCTCCTCAAGAAGTAGGTCCAGGAGAAGCTCCCATCACCGACATTACCACACCCACAGACACCACGATCAACTACCATGTAAGCTTAGGGATGACATACGGCGGCTTCCACAGGACAAATTACAGTCACTGTTGGAGGAACTGGAGCTCTTTGTCTCACTGCATCTCACTGGCACATCTTGCACTAAACGACAGCTCCTTTCTCTGGTGGGCAAGTTGGCCTTTGCTTGTAAAGTTGTCCCTGCTGGTAGGATATTTCTGAGACGGCTTCTTGACTTGGCTCACAGTCACTCCACCATGGACAGTTTGATCCACATCAGTGATGAGGCATTACAGGATGCTCTGTGGTGGAAGAAGTTTGCTTCATCTTGGAATGGTGTGGCGTTCTTCCTTGACCCAACTTGGACCCCAGCATCAGAGTTGCAGCTCTATACCGATGCTTCTGGAACTCTTGGGTTCGGTGGCTATTGGAATGGTGCATGGTTTAGTCAGCCCTGGCCACCTCATCTGGCTGCCAAACCCATTGAATGGAAGGAGCTGTATGCCGTAGTTATAGCTTGTGAAGTCTGGGGCTCTCGCTGGTCAGGGAAGCGAATTTTGTTTCATTGTGACAACCTTGCTATTGTTCGTATCTGGGAGTCAGAGTTGTCGCGTTGTTCAGACCTTATTACCTCATGCGAGCTCTCTCCTTCATGACTTAGCTAAGATTTCTTACTGATAACTCACATTTTTTTCCCAGCTAGAAACTAATATAAAGTGTACTGAGGTTTGCTTTGGCCCGTGTTTCTCATCCATTGCTAATTCATCTGATTAGGTTTCGATGACGGATCAAGTTGGCTAAGCACCAGGGTCCAGTTGGCCTAGTAAGTGGATCCAGTTGACCCGTGGGCTATGTTGTGCTACGCTATCTGTGTCTGGTTTTCTCCGTGTTGGCAATCATTACCTCACGCTCGCCTCCCACTGCTAGTTGCCTGGGTGTTGGCAAACTCCCAGCTGGCTTGGATTTCATGTCCTTTTTGGTGCAGGACTCTACCCAGCTACAGATACAATAGAATTAATTGTCTATTTTTGACTGAAATATTTTCTTTTTCTACTGGTAACTTCTGTGAACTTGTACTTATTCGATTGTGAAATATTTTTGGGGGGAGCCTTAAGTTTTTATAGTGGATAGGGGAGAAAATGGCCGATATATATATATACATGACTAAAATATTCTTGAGAGTATGTTGTTGTTGTTGTTGTTTTGTTGATGGAGTGGTGTTTAGTAAACGTAGTTACCACTCTTCTATTGATCACTGTGTGTTTGTTTGTTTGTGTGTGCATTAAAGATTGAGGCTCTGAGCAAGGAGGGAGATTTGACAGAGGATGAACAACAAGTACTGAACCATCTCAAAGAGAGAATCAACGATGCCATCGAGCTCTACGGTGAAGATGGGGCACTCATCAAGATCAATGATCGGTAAGGATGGCCACAATAACGCACTTTATTGACCATAAATAGGCGGTTTGTTGTGTATTAGATAGCAGGGTCCTTCAACACATTACTGGGCATGCACTCTGTGGTCAGCCACTATCCAATCTTATGCTGAAGTGTCTTGTGTTGCATGTAACAGCTACACTGATTTGACTTCTGTTGTGCTGATTTTCCAGGAGCGCGAAGGACGTGATATTGGAACGCAGTGAGGACAGCTTTGTCCAGACAGTTCGCGACGATGTCATCAACTCACTGGAAGTTGAGAAGCAGACCGTGTGTGCCTACTCCATTTGGAAGGACATTGAAAGCCATCCGGGCATGCTCAAAAGAGGTGTCAACAAGATACGGGCATCTTTCAGGAGGAGAGGCAACTCTGCTTCTTCAAGGAGAAGACCCAAGATAGAAGGTGTGTGTGTATAAACGATCTGTTTGTGTGTGCATGTGTGTTTTTTTGTAAATATTGTGTTTGTGCGTGCGCATGTTTGTGTAAATTTAGATTTTTAAGCTACCTGGGCATGTGCAATACAACTTCGTCAATTATTGTACATTTTACTCCGCCTTTTACTAGTTTTTTTTTTTTTTTTTTTTTTTTTTTAACAGTGAAAAAAAACTTTTTTTTTTTCTTCTTTTTCTTTTGTTTTTTTCTTTGCAGAAGAAAAGAAGGACGAAGAGCCTAAGGATGAAGCAGCTCCTGCAGCAGCCGAGGAAGGTGGAGAGACCAAGCCTGCCGAGGATGAAGCTGCAAAGGAAGATGGAGAGACTGGCACTAAGGTCACCGTGGATATTGAGATAGAAACAGGTCAGTCACACTCCAGGAGTTTTTGTTGTTCCTTTACCAGATGACATAATGTTAACATTGTACTCCTTAAACTTTCAATGCTTACTTTAAGAATTTTTTTCCTTTTTTATTTATTTACTTATTTATTTATTTATTTTTATTTATTTTTATTTACTTATTTTTTATTTATTTTTTTATTTTTATTTTTATTTTTTTATTTTTTTTATTTTTTTATTTTTTTATTTTTATTTTTTTTCAGATGGTGAAGCTGCTGCCGAAGGTGCTGCTATAGAGGAACCGTCAGAGGCTAAAGAGGAGGAGTCTCCTAAGGAAGAAGAATCTCCTAAGGAAGAGGAGTCTCCCAAAGAAGCAGAGCCCGAACAGCCTCAAGTTGAAGAGGGGAAGAAGGAGGAGGAAGGCGCTGGTGAAGTTCAACCAGCGGAGGAGAAAGAAGGTGAAGAATTAATGTTGTATGACTTTGTAAATACATAATGCAGTTGAAAAAAAAAAATATATATATATATATGTGACCGGTTTTGGGAAAATCCGTCTAAACGCGGCATCTAAAGTTTTCTAATTTATTCTACCGGTACGTTGCACGGGGACTTGGGATGTCGTCCTCCAAATTTGGAAGAGCACAAGCCGTCTTCACCCTACACACTACAACACTTCAGTATTTTTGCTAAACTTATTATTGCTGATTTCGAAAAAGCGCCGTGTAAAGGCGTTGCTAAGGTCAGGGGGCGTGCCTTTTATCCGTATACTATTACTGCGTGTCTCCGGTACACTACGGACTAAACCGGTTACAGGCGGATTGAAAGAAGTCGAAAAGGCTTAATGCAAGGCTCCTCGAGAAACTATGATGGCGAGAATTGCGTGAGTACGTGGATTATGTAGAATTGTAAGTGAATTAGTTAGCTACAGTTTTTTTCCCCCGCCGTTAGTGAAAAGCCCGCCAATAATTTCTTAGCAACGTTCTGTACACGAGTCCAACCGGTTAGTGTTTCTAGCCTCATAGCGTGAGTTCTAGAGCTCGCCAGAGCTTACAACTGCGTCATAAGCTAGAGCTAACTGGTGTCTATCCATTTTTGCCATAAAAATTTTTTTGAAAAAAATCGACCCATAAGGCTTTACCTGGAGAAACTGAAAAAAATTGTTTGCCGCGTTTAGGCGGATTTTCTCAAATCCGGTCATATATATATATATTTATTGCAGCTTTGATATTTTTACTTGAATATTTCCGCATCACGCGAGCGTTCTGTATTCTCCCATATTGTACGGTTTATATTGTACGCTCCTTGTAGCGCGCGCGTAGCGAGTAAAATCAATGAAAATTGTATTGTAACCGGTTGAGAAAAATTTCAAAAAAGCAATAAATCACTTATCACACTCGTCGTACAATATGGGAATGATATTTTACTCTCACGCCACATTTTCACTCGCCTTTGGCTCGTGAAAATATTTTGCGTGCTCGTAAAATATTTTCCCATATTGTACTCTGACTCGTGCTATAAGTATTATATATATACTCAATAAATGAAAATTCTATGTGGCTTTTTTTTTTTTTTTTTTTTTTTTTTTTTTTTTTTTTTTTTTTTTTTTTTTTTTTTGACAAATTCCTTTTATATTATCTAATGTCCTTGCAGCGGAGCCTGAAGCTGAAGGAGATGATGCCAAAGGTGATGAGGAGAAGAATAGTAAACGCAAGTCTACTAAGAGAAAGGTGAGACACTCTAGAATGATGGGGAAAAAGGAATGGTTCTATACCATCATACACAGCCGTGACATTGCTGACCTTTTACCAACTCTGATATGGTTGTTTTATTGTTTGTTCATGTGCAGAAGTCAGAGGGTGAGCAGCACAGGCACAAGGCAGCCAAAGATGAGCCTCTGGACAATCGTGTTTTGCGAGCATTTGGCCGAGTGATAGGAAGCTTGTACCGCGTGAAGGACGGAGATAGTGCCGTCAAGCAGCTCAGGGGCAGTTTCCAGATCAGATCAGTGAGTTATTGAAAATTAGTTTCAAAGAGTGGGTCGAATAACTCAAATTAACAATATTGTAAATTAATTATTAGCTTTTTTTTTTTTTTTTTTTTTTTTTTTTTTTTTTTTTTTTTTTTTTTTTTTTTTTTTTTTTTTTTTTTTTTTTTTTTTTTTTTTGTTATAATTGTACAATTTACTTGCGGTATGAAGTTGAACTATACCTAACCGCCACTTGGCCCTAGATGTAAGTACAGTATATACTACTTTAATGGTCGTGATTTATTCTCTAATAATTATGGTTGATATGCCTCTCTGTCATGGGGTGTTCTCTTCTCATTCTCAGATATTGGTGGCGGTCTTGTACTGTGATCAAGCTTCCCTTTGTCCGCCTTGTTGATGATTTAAATAAGTACAGTTTAATGGGAGATGCCTTCATCGTTGTCTCTTCATTTATTTATTTTTGTTTTGTTTTTGTTTTTCCCTTCCCTTCTTTGTTGCAGTGTCTGAACAGCCTGAAGCCCTTCAGTGGCCTGGATGGTGTGCAGGTGTCACTGAGCGTGATCCGCTGGAACTCGCAGATATCTGACAACAGGGGAATGATCTTCAGAGGATTCGTGTACAATGTGAGCCAACTAGAATGTATTAGCTACTGTTATTAATGCACACTATTCTTTGGTAAATGGAGACTAGTTTCCAAGAAGGTATACAGGGAGAGGGACGGGGGAGGAGGAACAGGTTGGGCAAGAGGAGAAGATGCAGACTATGCCTGCCAAGTTGGCAGCTTTAAATAACTCATAATTCTACTCCAACATAATCATTAATATTTCACCATTGTGCAATTAATGTGTATACTTAAATTTCTGCCTGACCAGTACAAAATAGCTTCCTCTACCACTGAAATAAGAGGTTGTTCTTTTAATCTTCGCCATAGGCTCACGAGCCATGCAGTGCATTTGTAGAACTTGTTTCCGAATTATGCTCAGGACTTATGTACGTGCTTCCTGTTAGTATTTACTATCTTAGCGATAATTCCTTCCTTCTTTTGTGTCTGTAAATAGAATGAGTTGCGAGCTATCTCCCAGTTCGATGACACCGTTTACTTCCCTAATGTGGCCCACTACAAGGACTCCATCATCCACGGCAAGATCCAATCCTTCTTTGACAACAGTATCAAGTCTGCTCTGACCGAACTCAAGGACTACATCATGGACATCTTCGTGGGACCTGAGAAGGTGTGATGAAATGGCAGGGGCCTAGCAGTATATTTGTCATGGGTAGGCATAAATGTATGATGTGACTGGAAGAGGTATGCGGTAAGATGGAGGAGAACTGGCCATGTGTTGACATATGCTCCCTTGGTACAAGAAATGAACAAGTTAGCAAGTGACAATGCGACGACAGCGATTCATTCATAGGCCTAACTATATTATTTTTTGTAAATTTAACAAGTATATTATAAAAATAAGATCAATTAGGAAAATGAGGGTAAAAAGTCCTATAGTGGGTGTGGTTTTATGAAAATCCGGGTGAAGCAATTGCCTGTCTGCGTCGCCATGTGCTAGGCCTATGAATGAATCGCTGTCGTCGCATCGTCACTTTGTGCATGTGATACAGATTTACATCATCAGGATGAATCCATTTGTCACCAGTGTGGGGGCGTGTCTGTTCACTTGGACGGACAATAGCAAGGAGTTGACCAAGGGACCTATCCAATTACGTGTGGTGGACACTCCCAGAATGTCTCCTGATGCATTTTCGAGCTATCAGGCAAGTTTTGAGAGAGGGAAGGAAGGAGAAGGTTTGGGGAGGGGGAGGAGGAGGAGGGTAGGGCTTTGTCATCAGATCATTGTGGTTTATTTACTGTTGTACTATGTGTTAAGTTTAGTTGTTGTTGTTTTGGTTTTTTGAACTATTTGTAAGGTTACTTTTTTCAACTCTATTTGGCAACAAAATGAATCCTATAGATATTGACAAATATAGAGAAAGCAAAGAAATGAAGTAGCCACTGCATACTAAGATCCATCTCCTAAAATTGAACCTACCTCACTTGATAATTTGGTATTCTTTGTTTGTTTCTAGGAGAAATGGCGTGATATGCTGCAGTCGGTAGTCACCCAGAGAACAACAGAGAATAGAGCCATTAGATCGGGGCCATCCTGTACCATCCTCTAACCTACTACGCTATTAATTTTTATGACACAAATTACATCTAAAATATATATATATATATATAATTAAGAACTATTATAAATGTAGCACCAAGAATACTTCATTTTAAATATTTACTTTTTTGCTGGACAAGAGTTTATTTGTTTTTTTTCCCTGTATATCTCATTATTAGTAAAAATTTCAATTTTAATAAATGGTTTTGTGTGCGTTTGGTAGATGGTTGTGGTGCTTGTTTTCTTGCTGCAACTCTTCAATTGCTACACTTTTTTATTTTCCAATTGTATGCAGGGGTGTGCTATGAGTCTGGAAACATGAAACACTTGCTCTAATGTTTCTTGTTTGTTCACTGGAATGTTGCTACTTGTGATAGGGGATGAGGACATGTATTTGTATCGTGCACAAAGCCAATGAACCTCTCAACACCTCGTTCCTGTAGCTTCTGAACTTGTGACAACTGGTAGTTCAGCTTATTAGCAATCACAAGAATAAATCCCTACCATACCCTTACCAATTGAATCCAGTGGAACCAGAACCCTTTTATCAGCTCCAATGTTCTTGGCATCGTATTCATGAAGAAAAAAAACAACACACACACAGAATTAGTCACGGTCTACTGAGTTCTTGGCACAACCCAACACACTCACATCCCATTCTGTTGTTTGTTTGTTTTAATAAAAGAAAATGTTGAATCGCTTTCTTGTACACAATTACATATCTCTTATGGGTTGCTTGACACTGGAAATATTTGTAGGTGTTCCAAAAAAAATACCATTTTCTATTTTACCCCAAACCCCACCTTTCCTTTGTAAAAAAAAAAAAAAAAAAAAAAAAAGACGACAGAAACCCTAGATATAGAACAAACTGACTGTAGTGTTATTAAAAAGCAAGGCGATCAATAATAGACCCCCCCCCCAGGCTAATCAAAATTCACATGTAGTACGGTACAAATCAGTCTCACACAGCCAGAACCTGGTCTATTACACAAGACTATAAGTTTGAGTATTGTATAAAATGAGATAGCATTGGCTGTGTACACAAAATAAACAATCAATCAATTTGAATACTATAAGACAAATAAAATCACATGAATAGAAAGAGTTAAAGAGTAGCACTCTGTGAACGAAGTGCCACTCACATAATGAAACAGTGGCCATAGCTTGCCATACATGTGAGCAAGCTAAACCACCAGACGGAGCAACGAGAATAGAAATGAATGAAGTGAAAACTGCCAGAATGAAAAAGGTGATCAAAATGCTAGAATGGAAATAGCCGGCCAACACATCCATCAGCCAAGGAGGAAGTTATACTTTGAAAATGGCTGATTTGTGATGTTTCATCTTGCCTTTTCCATGGTGGTCTTCATCTACAGCAACAACAAGTGCATTTGATTCACCAACGGATACATAATACATGCAAGCATGTGACACACAATTAGTGGTTGTGCTCTAACTCAAATGGTAAGACTAAACTTACAGCTAACTATCTGGAGAGAAAAAAAACATAGATATTTTGGTTGGGCAATAAAGTGTTATTCCTATGCCAACAGCTCTAGACAGAGAACAAAGGGGGGAAATGTTTTGTTATTTTTTCTGGTTTTGAATGTTTAAAGAACAATGTGAAAAGATATCTGAAAGATTTTTTATTCTGCCTTTATTGGGAAAAGGGTGATCAAACCATACGTATTACCACATCTCCTACACTTATGTGTAGAACATTGGACCTGAGAGAGGTTCACTCACTGTACTTCACTTTAATACTTGGTTTCTACTTAGATACAGATGACTACATCATGATAAAGTATCCTAAATTTAGAACAAGTTTGGACTGGCTTCAGGTCAAAACAGTTTATAAGAAGAACTCCTTGTTTAGTTTTGAGCAAACACCCATTTACCAAAATCAAACTATTAGCCCATTACTGCAGAATGAAGGCCTACAGTTGTCATGCCATAAGGAAAATTCAATTAATAGTGCAGGTTAAAAACACGTTACATGCTATTAGACCACTTTCTGCTTAATGACATCACTGAATTAGATGTATATTTAGATCGCTAGGGGAAGACAAAGTGTGGCTCACATTGGAGAAGCTTCCTTTACAGCACATATTCCAGACAGCGTTGTTGTTTCTTATCCCAACTTTATTTCGTTTGCTTTTTTCTTGCTTTGGTGACAGATACTGTGTGTCTCAGTACTGAATAATTTGACCATCTCATCTCTTCCCTGAGAAGAAACTAAACAAAATGGTGAACTCTTGGAAAGTCCATTTATTTTTGGTGCAAGATCTTTTTAAACTGTTATGGCCACAACTTTATTGAAATACGAGAAGATATGTTAGTGCAAGAAAACAGTAAAAACAACTTTTGGCTTAGTGTCTATAACTATGAAACTCAGTCAGTTCTTACTATCTAGTCGCTTACTATTTTTGTGCAGAAGAATGTCTGCCAACTCTTCGTGCCCCATGTGCTCCTTGTCTTCCTTCAAAGCTTTCACCACGCCCTCAAACCCTTTCTTGCCTTTACTGTCGAGGATAGTCACAAAACGGAGTACCTGATAGCTTCGTGTACCTCCTGAGACCGTCCTGGTGTTAACCAGTGACGTGATGTCCTCTGTGTTCAGCACGCCATTCTGGTAAAGGATGGGTGTGACAGTGTCCAGGTTCACCAGGCGTTCTATGTCAGAGCAGCACCTAGAGAGCATGGTCGTCCGCCCACACAGAGCACTGGAAGGACTACAGAATCCTACACATGTACACATATGCACACACACACACACACACACACACACACACACACACACACACTAGACACATACCAAGCAATGCACACACGCGGCGTTGGCTGCTATACAGATACACTAGAAGATAGTCATAGACGAAACAGCCTTGACAATGCATACACAAAATAAGTGACACTTCCCATTACTTTTCCAATCAGTTAAAATGGGCTGTGAATTACAAGCCTCAAGTGATATATCATGAATCTCGGCAATTATTCATAGAAGTTATTGTAGTTGTTTTGTCACGGGTCTAGAGCTACATAACAACAGGGAAGGGCCCAAACTCATAAGAACAAAATTGCATAGTTGGTTACCCTTGTACACTATTACAATAAACTTGGTTGAAAGGATGAGGAGGGAGAGGTGAGAGGGGTTATGCCCTTGGATCCCCATCTGTGTTCTTTATCAAGCATTCCAAGGGAGGGAATGGGGAGGAGTGGTCTGCAAACCCATCCCACCGTAGCGTGGAGAGGAGAGAGCTGGCTGGAATTAGTATTCACACCCACTAGTTGAGTCCTATTCTAATCAACCACACACTTTTTGTCTTTTTTTTCTTCTTTTTCTTCTTTTTTAAACCATTCCTGCTCTTAAAAAATAGTCTTACGTGGCCAGACCCTTTAAAACTACTGCACTGAGCAGAAACGTCTTGTATACACACAATCGACTTGTCCATTGGGTAAGTTATATTTTCTACTGTTTGCCAAAACTTTCTAATTACTGAACACACCTAAATAAAACAGTATGCAAATAACCCTTGAATGTATAAAAGCAGAGCCCTGGTCTACCAGCATAGTGGATAGGATAAGCTTTACCAACTCAGCGTCTACTCTGAGCATTCTTGTGCTTCCCCTGCTGATTACTATAAATAACAGCTATGTGTAAGGGGAGGGGGGGTGTGCTTGTTAAAAAACAACAACACTACTTGCCTCCAAGTTTGGGCTTTGATGGTTGCATCCTGAGATTCCAAGAATATAGCAGGATTAACAAAGATGCCAGAGTAGCTGACACAACCCATGCAATGAGAAGGCCCAGAAAGAAGCTCATCCTGGCAGTTGGTGGCTGGGATACGACGTCAGGAGAAATTAAGCCCCAAACGTACAACAGCGCCGTTATCACGAACACGAGCCACGTAGAGGTAGTACAGCATCCTAGGTGACCTACTGCAAAGGTGATGAGGACGCACTCCAACTTAGCCTTTCTCCTGCCCGTGTACCTGTAAAACATGTCTACTCGACTGGAGAGGAGCTTCAGGTCTGGCTCGCAGGACTAGAGTGAGCCTTCACTGGATACCCATCCCCAGATGCTCCCTTCTTTCGCGGTGCGCGCGGCCTGCACTCTTCTTCTTTGTGGGTTGAGTCACAATAAGAAGTCCACGCCCACGGAAACTTGTGGACAGAAGACACAAAAACAATGCGTAAATTTAACATACAATGGTGGTGGAAACAAAGAATTCTTGGTCATGACAGAAACACTTGATGAGCACAGTTAGTTTAAATGTCAGTAAAAACCTTGGACGTCCAGTTTAATTCCAGCCTTAGTAAAGTAAGTCAGTTTCTTCAGTAGCACTTTCAAAGATGACATCCCAATGGTGTGTGTATGAAGTTGCAGGAGTGCATCATATTCTACCAACAGAATAACAACAATAACAGATCATGCACATGTAATAAGCTTGACACAATATATATGGCCAACTGAACAACTTTAAAAATACCTCTTTGAGGACTTAAGAATAATGGAAGTGTTGTCTTTTTGCTGGTCCCCAACAATTGAAAATTTTGCTTGAAATCTTTTGGCCGAGTACGGTCTCTGCCAGCCCATTGAATTTCAATGCAGAAATGCTGGTATTTCATTCCCTGCCAATTATCCTCCACTGTCTATTATATATAAACCATAAAATATAAACAGAAGTGCTTTAAAATTAAAAAACGCTAAATAGAGGAGAAATATTATTCCCACAGTATGACATTGCTAATTGCATAACAGATCATCTCATTTATTATGTAGGTTAAGTTTTATAATAAAAAACTAGATTAGCACAAGATTAACAATTTGTTAGCTCTGAAAGAGTATTCCTCCCTTGCCCATAGATGAACTTAAGAATAAAATTAGCAAAAATTTGTCTTACCGTGTGTTGCTCCATAAGCCAGTTGCTCCCTGAATTGGGAGGTACTTTAAGTGACAACTTTGGTCCTGCCATTTCAAACAAAGGTCTCATTTTTTCTCCATATATATAATCCTGCTGCTTAAAATGAGACTGAAGAATATTTTCCTGATCAATAAAACAATCATTGCATGTTATAAATAACAAAATGAGCAAAACATATTTAATAAACACTACCTACATGAAATCCAGAAAGATCTTGATGGGGTATTATATGAATCCGCCATCGCCGAAAATCCAAGTCTTGTTTGCAATCCAATAACTGATAAAATACTGAGCAAGTATACTGAATGGGAGGTGGTGCCAGGGTTGTAGTAATAAGTGAATCACTGCTGGTTGGTTCTTGATCGAGCACAATACAACCAACAAAATAAGAGCAAGGTTGTGCATTTCTCTCCTGCAGGGTCAGTGTCCCTGAAGAATTACTGAAGGAAGACTTCATTAATTCACATTTTTTTAGCTCAACGATATCTGACATAGAAGAATTATCAGTTATTGCAAAACTGAGCTGAGAAGTCCTTGCAGGCATACACCTCACCGAGTGGGGCAATTCTAATTCTAACCGAGCATCTTGACTCATGTACACTCTGAAAACTGGACTGACTATTATTGATCCTTTTGGAACTATAATATCATCTGAGGTGCCAATTAACTCAGCCGTCATCCATCCTTTCTTCAATTTAAATTTGATTGCATCATTATAGGCAGGCCATCCAAATGAAAGGTAGGAATTTTCATGGTTGACATGAAAAATTGTATCAAATACTTTTAGGGAGATTTTTTCTCTGATGGTTCTCAACAGCTCAGTAGATGGATCATCTAAAAGGTAACAAATATGATGTCAAGTTACAGTTTGGTAGTAAGTAATAAACCCTAAAGTGGCATCATGTCTATTTATGGAGGAATGAAGGAATGCCTGCTTCAGCAGGTATAGGGGTCATTGTCAACAACTACGATAGAGTAAAATTATCAGCAATACTACTTGCATTACATTGATCCTTTTTAATGATCTCAACACTGAACCTCTTACTGTTGGTGACTTTTTCCAGAAGATATTCATACCAGTTTCGTTGCTCACTACTTTGAATCAGGGATTTCAGAGCATTCACCAGTAGCTCTTGACTATTTGCTTTCTTCTCCAAAAAAACAAGAATCTTCATCAATTTCTCTTTTTTTATATCTATCTTGTCAAGAATTTCAGTTTCTTCTAAGCTCAAGCCACCTTCCATGGACATCAATACATAGCACAAGTCAGACAGAGTGTCAACACATAGCTTGTCGCTGAAGATCTGAAAGAACTGGCGAGGACAAAACTTTTTCTGTGTGACGTTTTCAATGCACTCCTCAGTATTACCATTGAAGTTGAGATCTATAATATATATATACAAGACATTGCTTCACAAAGCTTCAATATCACTATACTTGCAAGTATTCTTTTGCAAGCATCTATCATAGCTTCAGAAACTATATGAGGAGTGCTGCTAGGGGAATTACTCTAGGACAAAAAAAGGTGCATTCATGTTTCTCCCATGTGTGCCAAATAATGTGATCATTCCCATGTTAGTTAATTAAATCAAATGGTTGCCAATTCATTTAGCTGATCCTATCACATACATGCTGTATTACATGCAGGAAAAGAATTATATTTTTAGCCATTACGAACGTCAAAGACGTTGCTTTGGCTTCTGTTAGTTGTTATTATAATAATTTTTACCTTATTTAGTTATAACAGGAAATAAACAAACCACATGGGAGTCGACTTTCCCAATCATCAGACTATAAGCATAACACATTAATATTTAGCCTCACCTTTCTGCCCAGGCTGCCTTCGTACAACATTATAAAAAATGATGAGCACAACGGAAGAGTAAACACAAATCCAACTGCTTAGAGTGCTCCTCAACAGATTAAAGTATGGTATTATGATGAGAAAGAGAAGGTGGCTGATCAATTGGTCCAAGAATTGAAGTATAGCAGAAACAGCCACAAGACTTAGGACAAAAGCTTGAGATAATCCGATGAGAATAAGTAGGACTGATAAATTGCTACAAAAATTCAATAAATTCCCTCCTCCTACATTAAAATACATAAAGATAAGAAAAAGTCAGACAGACTAAATGCAGCTTAATTTTACTAACCTTTTAAGCGATCTTTTATCAATAAGATAAGAGGGATAGGCACTGAAATGTAGTATACAAATACATACTGAGTTAGTGAAGTCCAAACCAGCCTGAAATAAGGCTCCACAATGTACTTAAGGATGCCGTCCAGCAACACGTCGATGAACGGCAGTAGTGATTTTGCGAAGATAATTGAAATCAAGAAAGCTTGAGAAAATATAATAGTCTTAAAGATTTTTAAAACTGCAACGCTGAGGCTAACTCGCAGCGGCATTTCGACGAAACAGCCTCACTTAAAATATCGAAGATTTTCTGCGCGTTCTACTTATATAAACCCAACCCAACCATCAGTACCGGAAAAACGTGTATAGCTTCCGGTGACAACTATAAATATGCGAGAAGCCCATTGCACTTGAGCGATTTCAATACTGCAATAGTTTGAGCTAAATTGACTGACCTGTCAAGCTGGTGATAGTCGTTAGTAGTGCCGCTCTATCAATATAGTTGGTTCTGCATTTCATGCTGTATTGCTAAAACTGCAAATACATGTAGATGTAATGTAATTAATTGTGGCTATGGAATACGGTCAAGTTAGCTACTAGTCTCGCAAGCCAGACCCTTTACCAGACGCTACGCGGGGGAAGGGTCTGGTACATTGCGCACATCAATCTCGTATCATTCCCCCAGAATCTGGGGGAAATACTTTGCCTGTACTTCTTATGGAGCGGCTGTGGTTAAATTGTTGGCTGTAAACTTTACGCGTTCATTTTTGCAACTCGGATAGAAATGGAAAGATGCTTGGGTTGTGGAGGAGATGTTTCCACTGCCAGTGAGAGAAATCGGCGGCGATTACTTGGTAGTTCCACTGCAGAAAAAATCAGGAACACTTTAATTTCATTCTTCTGTCAATGTCATAACTTGCAATTAGATTCTGAGTCTATTAGAAGAGGGTATATTTGCAGGAATTGTGTCAGGTTGATAGAAAAATATAATCCAATACAAGAAAGCACTTCCACATTTGCCTGAAGTCACTGTAAGTATCTTATGATCGGTGTTGTTATAATCACATCATTAATATTAACAATTAAATTGCTACAGTTATGCTAAGAAAGATTAAAAAAATAGTCTTTTAAATTACACATGCAAGAATTTGTGTTCTTATTGTACAATGATCACATAGCATATTAGATTTTGATTCTGTCTATACTAGAATTAAGTCTTCATATATTATTTTCATTCTCCCCCCTCCCCCAGGTTTTCAACAATTTAGGCACCAATCAGTATGGGATTGGCTACATGGCCTTAAAGTTAAGAACTGCCAAATATTTACATTAAAAATAGTTATGTATAATTCCAATAGTTCTGCTTTTTTTTTCTTTCATTACAATTACAATTACTTTATATATGATCTCATTGTAATTTATTACAATGACAAATTACAATTGCAAATTCAATTCTTAATTGATAAAAATTTCAAAGTGAAATTATGTCCAATATTTTTTATAGGCTACTATACACTACAAGTCAAGGCCTTTGTCTTATCGTGTAACTCCTGGAAGAAGACGCATTTGCAATTCTCTAGTTCGAAGGAACTATCAGTCGTTTGCCCAAAAGTGCGTGCAAAATTTGGTAGCAGAAAGGCATTGGTTAAGATTGTAGGGCGCACCTTGACTAAAGAAGTGGCAGCAATGTGTTCAAAGAAGTATAATTCCATCCTGAGTGCAAAGGACCAAGACTCTATGCTTAAGTTTAAATTTAGAACAGTTATTATCGAACTAAAGAACCATGGCACCCACTCTTCTCTCTCTCCTTCAAAGTTGCATGAAGACAAAGACTCCTCGTGTAAATTGCAACTTAATCATAGTAATGATTGCTACTATGATTTGCAAGCATCTCCAAATGCTCACTTGTACATAGAATTTTGTCTCTGGCTATATACGCAGGACATTCAGCCAAACAGGTATGTATTTAATATACATGGCATCGATTTATTAAGCATTATGTTTTGTTATGTTTTATAAGGTGTATCAGCGTCTACAGAAAGTAGGTATTTGTTTGTCTCATCAATCAACTGTCAACCTTGTAGAAGGCTTGGGAGATCACTTTGACAGGAAAGTGAAGGAATGGCAAAAAGTTGCAGAAAGTAAACTCGAGCCGCCTTCACAGGTACTAATTAACCCTCAGCACGCATGCGCAAGAGGGTTACAGTAGTCCTAGTGTCATTCATTCTGTCACTCTGTCTGTCAACAGCCACTTCTGGAAGGTAGGGACCAGCCAGGCTTTCATAAGTGCAATGGGTATACATATCTACTACTCTATTAATTATGTGGTTTGGAGCTCCTTTTGGATCAGTAAAATATTCTTCTAAACTATGCTTAAAAAATTGATATATTGAAATTACATTATCGTATGTCTTACAGAATATTATAATTCTTCTCATGTTACTTCTCTCAATCTTTAACTTCTCCATAGTACCTTGAAAAACTTTACTAATTACATCATCTCCTCTAGGTTTGTCCATCACAGCATATACGATATTATCTCTAGCTGGAGGAATGTACTTCTAATTTCATCTAAGTGTGAAAATTCAGTTCTAAATTTCTCTCCCCTACAATTAAACAAGACATTATGTGTGAATCAACACAACCACTCGGAACATAATAGTATTATAAAATAGAATGAAATCTGTAACAACTTGTACGCTAGGTTGTTATTGCTATCTACATAGCTACATACCATTTCTTTATGCAGTGAGCTTCATCCACTACAAAGCCAACTAAATTTAAACAGTATATTCTAGATGACAAAATTCGCCTCCACTGAGTACTGAAGAAAAGTGCCTCAGGAGACACAAAAATGACCTGATATTCACCCCTCTCTATTTCTTGTTTAGTTTGAGTAGAGATGGATTCCTTGTCTGAAATAAAAGTTGCTCTGATGCCCATTTTTGTTATGCTTCCAACCTGATCTTTCATTAAGGCTATCAGAGGTGACACGACTAGAACAATTGACTGTCCAGAAACACCTCTAAGAGCATCAAATAACCTTGGCAATAGAATACAAGGATTTTCCATAACCAGTGGGTAAGGAAACAAATACATCTCGCCCAGAAGCAAACTTCTGCAAACATATCTCCTGTTTCGGCTTCAGAGTTAAGCCCAGGTCAGATGTAACTTCACTAATGGCTAAATCAATCCCGCTCTGCAAAGGAGTCAACGCTTTTCCATAGATTTGAATCAATCTGATCGTATAGTCTGCGCGCAGTCCTGCGGTTGGCATAAACGTATTCATCACGAGCGGAAATGAATGTAGCAAATACGAGATAGGTAAGCGCAATATGTACACCAGGACCCTTCCCCCGCGTAGCGTCTGGTAAAGGGTCTGGCTTGCGAGACTAGTTAGCTATACGATAAAAAAAAATGATGAAATATATTTCAGAATCTAGCCTGATAATGACTATTTCTTCTTGGGTACAGTAGCTATATCAAATATATTGTGTGGCCTTTTCTCTAGTCTACTTATTATGACAAGGAACACCTTCAGGCAATTACTGGGAAAAGAGTTCTTTATCTGTAAAAAAATAGAAATAACTACCAAATATTCTGGGCAAGCAGTTGATACTAGCTACTCTGAAGAGAGTACAAAACCAATTTTAATTTAATCACTGAAAGTTGCCATATACATTAAATAGTTTAGGTAATTATTTTCTTCCTTTTTGGTAGCATTGTTACTATTTTTCTGGAGGATAAATTTTTCCAGCAATATAAAAAAGCTGGTTGAGCTAAGTCTGGGTGCTCATTTTCACTGGTTTTATAGGCTGTCCTTCAGTTTATATATAATATAGCTTGATTAACTAATTTAACATCACCTTTTCTACCTTGTTTTATTGTCATAATTTTATGTACCTGTAAACCAATAGCTGTTATAAGTTATAATTATAGCTAGCTAGTACAAGGCTGTAATTAGCTACACCATACAGGAGGAGTAAAACTCGATTATAGTTATTCAAATAGAGGAAGAGAAAGCACGAATGTGAATAATATCACGCACACTCTACACTTATTCATGCACATCACAAACAAAGGGATTTATACTATTGTGCAATAGCTACTAAATATTTATTCAAGTATTTTTGTGCCTTATAGTAAAGATGAATATCTTTAATTCCTTCACACCTACTCAAAAACAATACTTATCATTTCATTCATGGTACATGTATTCCTTTTAAGTATAGCCAAACAATCATATGCTTTTTGTGCTGTAATGGTAAAGACTCTTTGATGTTCAGAACTTTAGCTACTGTTTAACTAAATGATGTACCTGGCTATACACCTATGTAGATTGAAAATAATTGTAAATATGTATACATGTAGCTATCTATGATTTTGTGAGAATGTCTTGTGTTTGTTTGTTTTAACAATATGTCACACCAGATTTAAATACAACTATTAGTGTAGCAACATACCAAGTGATTTTCAATATTAGCTACCTGCATGAAAAAATAAAGAAATTGTTGAACAAATTGAACTAAATCTTCTTTTTTTTCTCGCGTAGCAAAACCCTTTACCGAACCGCTACGTGGGGAAAGCTATTCAGAGTCCGACTGCGTGAGACTATGCACAAGTGCGTTGAAATTTAAGCTTACGTTAGTTTCCTAGTATAATAGAGTCGTGAACACTCGTAAACGCTTTCATTTCTTTATGATCAATTTGGGATTACTTGAATAGCTGACATAACTGCTGTATATATATATTTTTTTTTTTTTTAATTCTGAAGAAAATATCATCAAGGCTGTCACCAACTAGTGAGACACTAATATTAAGGTGGCCAGGAATGGTACAGGAAATTAAACAACTAATAGTTTCTTAAGATGACGCTTAAAAGTTAACACAGAGCTAGCACAGATGACTTGGTCAGGAATAGAGTTCCACAAAGGAATAACGCTGATAAAAAAAGAGTTTAGGTGATAACTAGTTTTCACGAACGGTTGATACAGCGGACATGAGTTAATGTGACGGACGGTACGAGATGTATGCAGTGAGAAGGTTGAGTCAGGGATGAGCGAGTCACCCACCAGGATCCTGCGGCACAGGCAAAGCTTCATGTAGGTGCGTCTGGAGGCTAAAGTTGACCAGCCAAGCAAGGATCTCAAGGTAGCGGAGTCAGATGACCACTTCTTCTTGGCCAGTCTAGCTGCAAACGTCTGAACACTTTCAAGCTGGTCAACATACTTTGCCTGATATGGAGACCAGACACAGCAGCCATAGTCCAACATTGGCCTAACTAGAGTCAGATACAGGTGTTCAAGGCATTATTTGTCAGCCAGATTGAAATACCTATACAAGAACCCTATGAATCTCTGAAGTTACTCCTGGTTCAGACTTATTCCGCTACGCAGGAGGCGGACGATTACGGAATGACTACCTCTCGAACTCGCGTAAACTGTACCTCGGTTGCCCGTCGACGTCTATACCCTGTCCCCAAGTTTTAGGATACACCCTTGGGAAAACACTGGGTAGTGGGAAGTTTAAAGCGGCCTGGTCACCTTGTGAACGTCTAATGGTGCGAAGTACAGATGAAATTTTAATGTACTGTATTAGTTTGTTGTTGTTGTTCGGTTTTATTTAGATTGCCATCAAAGTAGTGAACAAGAGAAAACTGGACCAGGAAGACGTGAAAAAGTTTCTGCCATGAGAAATCTCCAATCTTCAGAAGGTCTCCCATCCCAACATCATCAGCACTATTCAAATTATGGAAACAGAGCGCCACTCTTTCATTGCATTAGAAATTGCTGAGAACGGGGACCTTCTGGATTACTTCAACTCTAGAGGACATCTTCCAGAGGAAGAGGCGAGGCACATCTTTCAACAAATGTGCCAGGCAATATCGTTTATCCATTCCTTGGGTATTGCACATAGGGATATTAAGTTGGAGAATATATTCTTCAACAAGAACATGGATGTCAAATTAGGTGGTGAGTTTTGGTTGAGGATGAGTTATTACAATGGCCTTGCCAATTACAACGACCTGCCTATAGACCGTCTGCGTTAGGCGTGGTAACTAAGAGGCGGAGTTTCCTGTCAGCCATGTTGGTGTACAACCGCGCGTGTCAAGCATGGTGATTTGTGCTGTAGTTGGCTGTGGAAATCGCAGTAAAAGAGATAAAAACAAGAGTTTCTTCCGATTACCAACAGTTTTGACACACCAGGGAACTGAAACCGAGTCACTCTCCAGGAAAAGACAGAAATCTTGGTTGGCAAAGATAAGAAGATAAGATATTTCCTCTGAGCAGTACTACAACATTCGAGTATGTTCTGATCATTTTATCAGCGGTGTTCCTTCAAAGCTCTATGACATAGACAACCCTGATTGGGCTCCTTCTGTAAAGCTAGGATATAAAGGTACCAATAAACGAACCTCAGAATCTACATCCGAGAGGTATGAGAGAGCTGTTAAGATAAGAAGATTAAGGGTGGATACCTCAGTTGAGAGTGGTGTAGCTGAAACTGATAAACAAAATTATGAGATAGGGTCTACTTTAGGCGTTGAAGCGGCTGTTGAACCTTTAAATTTTTCATCTATTGCCATTGAAACTGATATTACATTTGGTTTGGTAGAGAAAAGCTTTGATGATATGATAAAGCTGCAAAAGGAGAATGAAGAATTGAAGAAAGAGAACATAGCTTTGAAAAAGACTGTTTCTGAGCTTCAGTCAGCACTACTAGAGTGCTCCATGAAAGAAGAAAGTTTTAAAGACAACGACAAAAAAGTGGTCTTCTATACAGGGCTAAGCACATGGAGTTTACTTATGACACTGTTTATGTACGTTAAACCATACTTGTCTGTTGGCGGAAAGTCAACACTTTCTCCATTTCAGCAATTGATAGTAACGCTGATAAGACTGCGTCTGAATTTACAAATTCAATACATAGGGTATAGATTCAATGTACATAATTCGACCATCAGTCGTACATTTCTAGTTGACTTATTACATTCAAAGCTCAAGCCTTTAATAAGGTGGCCTGACCGTGAGGTCTTGAGAAAGACGATGCCAATGGAATTTCGTAAAAACTTTCCCAGTTGCGTGGTGATCATCGATTGTTTTGAAATATTTTTGGATCATCCTACAAGTCTGTTAGCTAGGGCACAGACATATTCTGCCTATAAGCATCACAATACTGTTAAATATTTAATTGGAATTACTCCTCAAGGTACTGTTAGTTTTATATCAAATGGCTGGGGTGGCAGAACAAGCGACAAGCATCTTACGGAGCATTCAAACCTGTATGACAATCTGTTGCCTGGAGATACTATACTTGCAGACCGGGGCTTTGATATTAAAGAATCAGTAGCATTGTTATTTTCTAAAGTAGTGATTCCTGCATTTACCAAGAACAAGAAACAGTTGGACCCAATTGCAGTTGAGCAGACAAGAAGTATAGCCAATGAACGTATACACGTCGAACGAGTAATTGGGAATGTGAGAAAAAAGTATTCATTACTTAGTGACACTCAACCTATAGATTTTGTAATTTCAACGGATGGCAAAGAAACTACACTAGACAAAATTGTTACTGTATCTTGTGCTCTTGTGAATATATGTGATTCAGTTATTCCTTTTGATTGAATGGATATTCTAGTACTTTATCATTATTTATTTTATTAAACATATGCAATCAGTGAACAATGAACAAGTAGTTTTATGATTATAACCACATTGTTAGCCAGCTAGTTAGCTGTTTTCCTTTTCTTCCTCATTTGAAATTCAGGTAGTTTGCGGCATTCAGGACAAAACCATTTCTTTGTCTTCGACATTGATTTCAAGCCAAGGCATTCCAGGTGAAACCATTGGTGGACACAACTTGAGTTGTCACATCCTACCATGTCTCCTTCATCTGGCCCATGGCAATAACAGTAAGTCTGTGCTGAAGTTGATTGACTTGAACTTGACACTGGACCACAATCAGAAGGTTCATTAAGGTTTATGGCAGGTTGCTGGTTTATGGCAGGTTGCTGGTTCCTTGAATGAAATCTTCCCAACAATTCTGGTAAGATGGCAGTTGTGAAGAACTGTTGAACTCTGGGCATATTTCGGGACAAAAACTCTTCATCAGGATAAACACGTTCAATATGAATATCTCTTTCTGTCCACACTATTGGAGGAAGTCAATGCCAATGATGAAAAAAACCCTTTCACTTCTTCATCTGTAGGTGGTTGTAACAAACGAGAAGTTGATGGAGATGAAGACGAATGGACTGAAGTTGAACTAGATTACTACCTTCTAGAGGAAAGGTAAAACCTGGAGTTGGGCTTGATGTTGATGACTGATACATAGGGGACGGTGAACAACTACGGGATGGAGTCAGAGTGACGCGTTTATGAATTTGCCTTTTCCCTACAAAATTTATCTCCTTCACAGGTGCATAGGGGACTTGTTTGACACCGTTGGGAATCACCCAGTAAGCTTTTTTTTGTGTTACAGTCATAGAATCTCTTAGGCGAATACCTGATTCAATGGCCCAAAGCATGGCTGCAACATGTGAGCATGTTTCCCCTAATCCTGCCATGCAATCGCAATGACCAGCCACGATCTTTCCACCAGCCTCAGCAATGACCCAAGGAGTTAGAGGCTTTTCACTCATTCGTTGTGAATGATTAGCCTATCATTAAAATAATACTGTACATGAAAAAGGCACCAAATGATTGACATCGTCCAGCCACTCACTTCTACAGGATTCATATGGATCCATGCCACCTATTATACTTAGCTTTTGCTCGTATCTCACTTTACTGGTATGCTGCAGTGAAGCCGTATAACCTGGCAGAAACCCCTTGTTGCTATTGCGGTTGCTCATCCCAACCGCTGGAGTCTAAAATCATCGGTAGGCAACACACAACATGTACACCAACATGGCCGACAGGAAACTCCACCCCCTATTTGCCACACCTAATGCAGATTGTCTATGGAAGGCAAGCTCACATCTGAAGGTAAACCAAATAATATTAGTGTTTTTGTTTGTTTGTTTGCTTGTTTTTAATTAATAATACAATCATTGCTCTCATTTTATTTTTTTTAGAATACGAGCAGTTGGTGAGATCTCTCCTGTCTGTGAACATCACTGCTCGTCTGCTAATTTCGGAGGTCTTAACCCACATGTGGATGACGAGTTTTCCATCTGTTCAACCATCACGGGAAGGACCATGTGGAGGCAAAGATACTATACAAAATCTCTCTTCCCGCCATCTTTCATAGTGTGTGTGGATTCATCTACTTCTAGCTACTATGATGTTGAGGTTCACTCCCCACGTCAACCACCCAATGATCAGCAAGACATGGTGACTGCTATGAATATAACTGAAGCTGAGACAACTTCACCTGTCAAGGATACATCAGGTTCAGAAGTGCAGAGGATCATCTTTCGTCATCATTTTCAAAGGAGCAGGATTGCCATCCTCTTGCTGGCTTTGCTAACAACTTGCCTTCACTTGCTGATGACTCACCTTCCTCGAATGACATTAAGTTAATCAACAGCAACCCTTTATGTGAATCAACAGAAAGCTATAAAGGCAGCACACTTGATGCTACACACATTCTTTTCCCTGATGGCAGTGTACCTGGTTCTTAGGATAATCATCATCTGAATCCTTAGAACTACCTACATTAAAAGTTTTACCTGAGACCACATACTGTATCCATGATACCTCTAAACATCAGGCCAATGCAAAATTTCATGTGGAAAGTTTTCATTCATCATTTCTTTCCTTCACAGGGTGTGGCCTAAATAAGAAGTTAAAGGTGTTGCCAATACAGTTAGAGCTAAGGAGGAGAATTGGGCCGTTGGATCTGAAATTGGTTATTTAGACATTGTACATCAAAATGAAATTTCATAATACAAGAGTTGTAAAAATCAACACATAAACAGCACACATAAAATGGACTGAAGTGTCCAATTAAATATTTAACTGTCCTATATAAATATTATTAAGGTCCACAAGAAATGTAATAACTTGGCTTAGCATGCGAAGCGGCGCAAGAACCAGTCTGATACTTTTTATGAATCTCAAAGAATGACTGAAGTTACAGAAAGAATAGACTATGGTGTACTCAAAACCATGGTGTTTATGCATGCATTAGGTGTGAAGTGGTACATGAATGAAAGTGACAAGAAGTGTTACAGTCAATATGTCTGAAGTTCCTTAGCCGTTACCACAAGAAACACATTATGTTGTCATGCCACACAACTGTGGCCACCTGATAAATTCACTCTCTTTTGTTCTGATCTGTGTATTATGCCTGCTTCATCTAGAAATTCTTTAATTAATTAGGCTCGCCCAAAAATCTAATCATGGCTTTCTCACCACCACCACAGATAAACACCAATTGCAATTGGAAGGCTTCATCTTAGTGTTAAGTGGACCCACAAGCTGTTATACATTTGCATATTTATATCTGGCAATTCCAGATTCTTATTTATTGTTTTTGCTTGGAATACATGAAAGTGAAAAATGATTGACTGTCAAAGTGCAAGGATTTTGCACATCGTAACACCAATCCTCCACCCAGTTTTCAGGTGAGAACTGACACCAAGAAAAATCAGTAATTATCATTTACTGGTAGTTAGTACATTTTCAGGACCTGTCCAGGGGGGGAAGGGTTTGGTACCAGTAGAAATTAATGATATTTAGAACTGAAAATTTTGTTTCTCTTGACAGAGCTATTGTACAGCTAAAACAGTGATAGGCAGTAGCTTCTTCTATTTTAAGACATATCACAGTAAAAAATGGGGTGCTTAATGGGCACCTTATGGGGTGTTAGAACGGCGCCTCCTCTACAACTCCTCACATGGTGCTCCCTTAACCCCCCTAATAGGGTGTAATGAAACACCCTTAAACACCTCTGTAGGAGTTTGTGTGGCACTCTAGACAGTGTTATGCATGCACCTCTAGCATGTGATCCAGAACACCTTTAGTGGTGCTTTAGTACACCCTTAGTAATGTTTAGTAGGCACCTTTTTCAGTGTTATTAGTACGCCCCTACAGTTCTCATATTTTTTCTTTGTTATACTTTCTTTTATAACAGTACATTCAATAAAAACAATGAATGAGTAAAATAAATGATAATCATGTTCATGACTTCACTATAGTTTGCTTGTATTGTTCACAGAAATAACCTTCAGTCATTTCTTCAAATTTCTGGACATTTTGAGAAAATTGGTGCACTGAAGGTCTCCACTCTCGCCTAAATGGAAATAACAATAACATTAAATATTTATAAATATTCAATTTCAGACTGATCATATAATATGCTGAAAAATCACCTAATGTATTTGTTTGAATTGACTACATTCTCAAACACTCACTCTAATTATGATTAAAAAAAAATACTCAAAGTTGAACAGCCAAGCATTTACACAATCACTGAATAAATCCTCATTCTATGTTTATTTTCACTTTAGTTGGTTACGACTTCTCACACACACACAACTAATTCTAATATTCTACTTAGACCCTTTACCAAGTAAAGGCATATATGCCATGGTATACACATTTCCTCGATAACTTGTAGACTAGGTTGCACTCCACACACCGGACTGCTCTATGAAACATTGTGTACCATCGTGAAACTAGTGGAGACCTCTGTATATTAATACAACTCCTATGTGGCCTACATATATATAAGTACTTTTTAGTTATAAAAAAGATATTTTAATATGAAAACCCTAAAGACATTCAATGACCGTTGCATATAGCCTGACATTGCTAACCCTTATCTCCTTTTAATATTGTGCGGGGTTGGAGGAAAGGGTCTGGGGACTCTAGTGCCAATGACCAGTTCAAAATGAATTTTTGTGCATGCGCTAATTAAGCCTAATTATGGACACTTGGGTAGTCCTGCAGTCTATTATCCAAGAGAGGTCCCTCACATTGCAATTTATATGCTATGTCAGTCTCAGAAGGCGCTTGTATTGCATGGTAATGAAAAAGATTGCCTTACTTTTTATCAAACGACCTCGCTCTGGTTTGAAGGTATCAATCTCTTTGAGGCGAAGTATACAAGCGTTGCGGTGAATATTTTTAATGGGTGGTTAGCGCCAGAATCTGGCGCTCTGGACTGATCATTAAAGTCCCCAGACCCTTTCCTCCTCCCCCGCACCATATTAAAAGGAGGTAAGGGTCGGCAAAGCCAGACTATGCTGTATAGTGGATCCTTGAAATTCTTAAAATACCACATTTTAGCTTTCTGAACTATGATGTTTAGTTTTTCCCCACTGGCTTCACTTCAATGAAAGAGCCTGCACTGTTTGCCAAAGTATTCTAAAGAGGCATTACTTTTTAGCATGACGACCATTTACCAAACCAAACTATATACAGGTCCTAGTTAATCGTTATGTTGCCTTGACAAACATTGGCAATAAAGTGATGATTCATAAATATCACCTTAGTATGCACTTAAATTGATAAGAGGGCTACTCCCTCCTGCCCCCTTCCCATCACTATCTCTGTCATACTTGTCTGGTAAAAATTTTCAACATCATTTAAATGTCAGTGTTCTCAATCAGATAGGTTTCCTATTTTAAAATTCACATATTTTCCCAAATGTTTTCAGTCGGAAAAATATGGGTGGGACAGCGTCATGTTAAAGACTCAACATCTACCTTATGCGTAAAAAGAAATGCTAGAAATGGCTTTGCATGACTCAAGCCATGTACATAAGGAGGAACACAATGAAAGACCAAGGGCATGACACGACAAGGTATTCAGACTAGAATAAAGTGAATTTAAGAGGAGCTAAACGCAGGGCAAAGTTAATCTACAAAGACACGAAACTTCAGATGTGCATAGCTCATGCAACTTAGTACTTAACTGACCACCCCCTAGGTAATCACTTACTCAAACATCTCACATCTGTGAATACTCCAGATTGCCACAGTTCTACAGGGACTTGTTTTAGGTTATCAAGTACACCTGCATGAAAACAGAAATATTCAGATTATAAATTATCACATAAGAAATACCTCCATTTCTAGCTAAATTTACGTAACATTTTATAGTGTCAATTTGTACCAAGTGTCAAGGCTAACTGATTGTGATGTGATTGTCTGATCAGGCCTTTCGAAATAATTGTACTGATACTGTGTTAAGTAATTATTGTAGTTACAATCACCATGATGTATAAGTACACAACTATTATTCATTACAAGGCAAACTCCATTAGCAAAGAAATGGGCAAAAAAATCTAGCCAGCCAAACCCTTTACCCGATTACTACCAACTATCAACTACTAACTGATATCCTTTACCCAATAGAAATTTTGTGCACTAGTGAAAAATAAAACAAAACAGAACCACCCACACGAAATATTGGGCTTACATATGATTTACAAAACAAGTAGTAGGGGAGATGTTAGTATACATATAACCATGATAAAAACGCTTTAGTTTCTTCAAATTTACTCTTTCACCAGCTGACTCCCACTAAGGTAAAGGGACATGGTTCTACCAAAGTATTAAATAAAAAAGAATTAGGTAAAGGGACATGGTTCTACCAAAGTATTAAATAGAAATGTACATAGTTCTACCTGTCTGGCATAGCCAGACCCATTACCTACCGCATAGCGGGTAAAGGGGTCTGGTCAAATGCAATAGTATGACCTGTTCTGGTTCCCCACGTTAAGTGGGGAAAGCCGCAATGGCCATTAGCCTGCGCTATCCTAATAAAATGCGTGTAAAAATCGGATCTCTGCTGCAGCATCCAGACGGGCTAGCAATGGCGACTTGCTGCATATGCAGGAGTGATCTATCTACTGTTCAGGCGAAGAAGCAGAGGAAGAAATTATATGGTATTAGCTAGAAAAGAAGCTGTGACGTTATTAAGCTTCACAAAATATCTGAGCTGGAGCAACAACTCAAGCTGTTAGATCAGAGTGACTTCCACATATAGCTTCTTTCATGTTTTCTTTCAGTGACACCAAATAACTGCATGCTCTCCCTCATTGCACTTTCTGCATCCACACTTTAATTAACAAGCTAAAAAAATGAAACGTGTGCTGCAGAATTGTGCGCATTTTGTGGTAACATTTCACGCACCAATGTATGATGAGTCAGCAGAACAGGTCATACTATTGCATTTGACCAGACTAAGTTCTACCAAAGTATAAGGTAAAGGGACATGGTTCTACCAAAAGTATTAGGTAAAAAAGTATTAGGTAAATGGACATGGTTCTACCCTTTACCCACTAACTATGTATTGGTTCTACCAAAAGTATTAGGTAAAAAAGTAATAAGTAAAGGGAAATGTAATAGGTAAAGGGACATGGTGCACCCCTTTACCCACTAACTATGTATTAGGTAAAGGTACACAATCCCCACTACTACTTCTCCCCACGCTCGCTAGCTACGAATAGTCTGGAGCGGCGCGCAGTAATTTAAACAAACTTACTCCGCCCACTCTGCACGCATGCTCTTCAATTCCTCAGTTTTTAGCTTTGGATATTGTGGGCCGGGAAAAAATACGCGACGACGTCTCTACTGACTTGTGGACGTATACTCTATGACGCGATGACGGGAGGGGGCTCAGCTTCCATGCATGTTTTAGCAAGGAAAGTTATAAAAGGTGAGTTTTAATGTTTTTGGCACATATAACCCATAGCCAGCACTTTGAATTAGGGGTTCTAATTTTGCACCGAAAGCCACATCCACTGTTTTGTTTTCTTCAATCATTTTTACACATAATTAAAAATTTTGATGTAGATAGCTAGCTATCTATATTGATGACACTAATTTAGTCTCTATAGCTAAATTCATTGAATACTGAATGAACAAGGCCGTAGGAAGCAAATTTCAAGTGGTCTGGCCAGGAAATGGGTGTGGTCTCAATAAAGTTCAAAATCGTAATTTTAGAAATACAATAAAATACAAAAACACTAAAGTTTAAAATGTATACGAATGGTCCTTAGTTTGGCCTTTCTTGAGAGCCCGCACGAGATGCTATTAGCTATTTTCTTCTATTGTATCCAAGGAGGCAGAGGTCTGGCAGAGCACTACACCTTTGAATGGAGGAAAGGCCATTTAGAAAACCAGAGGGAACTCCCTCCTTAATACGGGCCTATCCTTCCCAAAACTTTGGTTCAGGAAAATCTAAGTTGCGTGGCTGGTGTCGAACAGCACGCGGTAATGGACCTCTAAGTAGTGTAAGCAGTAAGCGGGTGAGGTCGGGGTGTGGTCTCGCAGAAAAAGTGGTCGGGCCAAAACCCAACCAGCCATACCACTTCCTACGGCCTTGATGAATACTTAACTGATAGTGGCAGAGACAGCATATGAAAAGTGGGAGGGGGGAGGTGCTAAGACGGCCACCTGTCAGGTTGGCTATCATACACTGAGAGTGCATCATGTTGTACATGAATAGCTAGTACTTTTAAGAGTATATGAAATTTGATTGCTGTAATTGACTTTAACCTCTATGAAGTATTCTGAAATTCCTTTATCCCACAATATGGGGGGGGGAGTCCCCCTCCTAAAAAGTAAGGGGGCTCAAGCCCTCATCTGCCCCCTGGATTCTCTGCCACTGTGATAGTGCAATAGACTTCTCGCATAGTGGGCTTCTAATAACAACGAAGGATGAACTGATACTCAAACTCCTACAGGTTCATATGCCATGTAACTAAGAATTTAAATTAAAATATTAAATGTAACATAGCTTGACTTACCTGTGTGCTAGTGCTAGCACTGTGCACGCACGTAGTATTAACACTGTGCACGCTAGCTGCAATTGCATGCCTTGTGGTACCTGGGATAATTGGTGCTAGTCTTATACATTTGTGGTGGCTAGGCCTTTGGACTACGAGGTACATATTGTGGCTAATTATTAACTTCTGGTCACTGAAAAGGGTTAAACCGAACCCCCCTGGCTATGGGTATGAAAAAAATAATCTGCTTGCATGTGAATGGAGGGGGCACAGGAGAGCTTTAGGTGTATGTTGTTGTGTAGATGATCTTTCACACGAATCATGCACACTTCTGAAAATTAATTTAGATTTAATGATGCCTTCACTGGTTTCTTTATGGTCGATCAAATGATAAAGTTGAATATCTGTTATATGTACGTGTATGCTAATTGAGTTGACTACGTATGTTAGCTATCTATATTAGTAGGGGATGAGATTTCCCCTTTAGTGAAAAATTGTTATTCCTATTGTATCTATTGTTATTATTTCTTGTTTGTGTGTTTGTAGGTCTGTTGTTTGCAGTCACCTGACTGTAGGACAAGGTCTGTGGATTCCTCGGAAGGCACATGTAAGGGGCATGGGGTGAATTGGGTGGGGGGTAGGGGGTAAGGTAGTGGTGGGTGTGGTAGGTAGGATTGGTAGGGGTTGGATAGGTGGGGTAATTGGGTAAGGTTAGTTGGGTGGGTTGGGCGGGTGTCATTTCCTTCAGTGCATCAGTCTGTAGTACTGGGTTGGTTAGGATTAGATGGACCTTACTGAAGTTTAGATTTAATCATCTGTCCCAATGTGTTTGATTGATCGCAACCCTTCACAATCGTTTTTATCGTGTTGTTGTAGATGGTCTCTGTAGCTGCGTTACAGGTGTTGTGTCTGCCTCTCTCTTCATTGTGGTCCATGCTCCCTGCTACTGTGAAGCTATCTCGGGGGATGGGGGTGGTTGTGTGGGAGTGGCTTCTCCTGGTTCAGTGCTTCTGTCCGGTTGTCGCTTAATCGGTTAGTGTTGTTTCTTGTTGTGTGCCTTGTGGAGGTGACTCTTAGAAACATGGTGGTGGGGGGTATGGTAGTGTTCGGCTGCGGGGGTGGTGGTTGGGGGTGTGGTTCTGTGACGTCACCTGTGGGTCCATTTCCTGTCGGCCATTGTGTGGTGGGTGCAGATGATGGGTGTGGCTTCCTGTTGATGAGCTGGTTTCTGATATAGTTCATAGCAACCATTGAAAAATAGGGGGGAAACAGAAGTGGTGGAAATAATAGCAAGTTTGTTATGTATTCTTTGTGTAACAATTAGCTACAACTTTACTCTTATTGAATTAGCTGTAAGTAAGGAGCGTAGGTAGCGAGCTATATACAAAATGTTTTGGTTTTGTTACGAACGTTTGAGGTTTAGTAGCAGTTGCGACAGAAGCGTTTCCTAGCTAGGTTTGCAACTCAGTAGTTAAACATTTATAACAAAACAATTGGAACTTGGCCAGGGTTTACTTTAGTACCTACACCGCGACGTGTTAACCTTATTTTGTACGCAGGGATAGGTGGCTATCTAGACTTATTTTTACCATAAAAAATAGATTTAGCTATCAGCTATACTTGAATCGTGTAAGCTAACACTTGCTAGATTAATTTAAAGATATAGTTGTGGGGGGCATTACGGTTACATTTCTGTTTTGTTGAAGCAGCACTTTTAATGAATAAAAGACAGACTCTTTCCCTGCCATTTCAGCAGCCGTACTACTGCAAATAGAAATTTCAAGCGGTAACTATGCCCGCGGGCTATAAATTAGTTATAAACCAATATTTTTTTATAACTAATATCCTGGCTCTATTTTACACCTTGTCTTGGATATGTGGCTTCCCCTCCCACTACATACATAGAACCCTGAAGATGTAAGCAGTTGTGAGGGCTTTTAAGAGTATTGCTGGATTTTATTTCTCTAACTGAGCTGGTCATCCGGTAGGAAAAAAAATTGGCACAATATGTGTGGACAGTACCATTTGATTAGTGAATCCTGCTTGTCTTGGCTAATACCTCATCACGATGATAGCCCAGTTGCCTAACTGTGTTTGTTGATTAGGTTTGTGGTACTTTAGATAGGTGTTGCACAATTACCACTGAGTGTTCACACGTATGGTGATCTCGCTGAAACAATAGAATATCCAGTGTATGAGTGTTGCCAGCTTTGTGCTTATTATTTTGTATCGCTAAGGCTTATTCCATTTAATGCACGTCCAACGTGTGGATAGAACCTTAGTTAATATTATTACGGTTTGTTAATCAGTGAGCTTGTGATAGTAATGACTGTTGTCTGAAAAATGATTCACCAAATTGAGGGAACATCAGATCACAATGAGACAATTAAAAGGAATTTTGTTGGACATATATATTTTTGTTGTCATCACTTACCTGGCAGTTCTGTTTGAAGTATTAACGCAGCCGCAATTACAGAAAAATGTATACAATTGTATTTAATTTGGAATATTTTTTTTAAAAATTCCGGTAATTGCATATTATTTTAGCTACATAGAGTACTGGTAGAACCTCTCGTATCCGGACTCCTCACCTCTATTATCCAGGTGCCTAAATCTGGACAAAATCAATTAAATGAGTGGGTGGATTGACATTCTAGTGACCTTTCCAGACATAACTAGATTGAAAATACATTGTCTCAGAGATACGGGCACTTTCAGAGTTACCGGCACACACTGGTCCCAAGGCGCCCGGATAAGAAAGGTTCTACTGTATATATATCTATTGCAGCCATGATATTTTTTGCTTGAATATTTCTGCATCACGCGAGCGTTCTGTATTTTCCCAAATTGTATGCTTGTTATTGAATACTCGAATAAGCACGCACGTGGCAAGTAAAATCAATTAGAATTGTATTGTAACCGATTAAGAAAAATATCAAGGCAGCAATGAATCACTTATCACACTCGTTGTACAATATGGGAATGATATTTTACTCTCACACAATATTTCACTTTCTCTTCGGCTCATGAAAATATTTTGCATGCTTCTAAAATATTTTCCCATATTGCACTCTGACTCGTGCTACAAGTATTATGTATGTATTTGCAATGTATTTCAATACTTTGGTTGAATATTAGCTGGCCTCAAAATTTTCAATCTGTATTTGTGACCGTCTACAGGAAAACCGGGCACAACGCGGCACCCTTTGAAATTTTTTTTTGCACTTACAGAGTTGTCGGCGTCCAGATATTGAGCTCTCCAAGTTTTATCGTCGTAGCTTAAGGCGTTCCCGCTATAATAGATTTAACCGTTCCCTTCCGTTGGCTTGAAACAATACATTTTTAAGAAATCGATCGATCTGTTCTCGATATTTACGTTTGCTGTGTTGTGCCCGGTTTTCCTGTAGACGGTCACATTTTATCATGACATTGTATTATTGTAGTATTGTGTCATTGAAATAATAATAGAGATGTTGTTGTTTTTGTTGTTGTTATGCTATCAATGTCTACTGTGAGACTGAACACATGATATGGATATTGAATTATGCATGATTGTGGCGTGATGAAGGTGGTGGGATTAGGTTACGTATCACAAAGTGTATAAGTTCAGATTGGAAGTTGATTTTAGGCCTGAATATTATATATATATAATATTTATATATATATATTTTTTTTTTTTGGTTTTTATGTAGCTTGATGGACTGAAGTCTTGTGACACTGAAGCTGTGAACTCTGATGACCAGTACATAAAATCCAACATCTTTATTGTCACTTTGTGTGTTATATAATATGTATTCTATTGTAATGAATAACTTCTTTTTTTTATAATTATTGTTTATTATTATTACCGGTAATAATATTATTATTATTATAATGATTAATAACATTGATTTTATGATCACAGCAAAAAAGGAGAATGTAAATTGGTAAATATTAGCTATTATAAAAATGAAGGTCACTCGACGCCGCTGATTGTCCCCAGGATAGCCACATAGTTCGCTCTTTATAAAATTAAAATGCACTCTAATAAACTACTAATTTTGTAACTAATGAAACAACACACAGTAAGAATTATTATATTTTTTCAATGTCTAAACAAAGTTGTCAGTATACTCCAAACAATACATACAATGATTGTGCCGTAGATAATTATATGCATTATACGTGTATACCAATATTAGTTTTATACAAACATGTTATAGTTATGACTTGACGTCTTGGAAAGGTTGAGGTTGTCCAAGCATAGGGAGTTGGGTCATCTGAACATTTACAAAATACTGGTAGTTCATTATCTAATAAGTTGTACTAGAATGAAGAACAATAATACTGGAGACATTTCCTTCACACGTTTGATACAGATTAGTGCATAGCATACCACCTCGAATCATAAAATCAGCAACATGCATGTTTGAATAAAGTTACTACACTATCAGACTATACATTATAGATAAACATGTTAGGCAAACTATTTGAAAAACTGTTTGAAACAAGTTATATACAGTGGAGTCTCCGGATAAAGGACACTTTAGGAGCCATATAAATTCAGCGCATTTTGTCCCTTGTAGAGGGACTGTCGTTAGGAGATTCTATTTGGTACAGGAATTAATTTTGGGGGACTTCAGGTTTGTCTTTCTAAGAGAGATTATCAATACATTGTCCCTTCGTCGGAGTGTCCTTTATCGGAGACTTCTGTATATATTTGAATTGTAAATTGGTGCGCACACACACACACTTATATATACGTATACTTATTATACTGAGTACGGAAAAACATTTAATAGCACACCATTTTTTTAACGTGCCAAATTGGAGTGATAATATGGTGAGACACATGTATTTGCAATAAGTGATTTCTTGTACTTCTCGTGATATTATTACTCCACCAGCTACAATTTTTTTCCATTGATTTTCCATTGATTTTGCTCACTATGCAAATGCAGGAGTAGTGATGTGGAAATTATTGCATGAGTAGAAGTATAATTATGATGCATAGTTCACAACACAATCATAAGTGATTAATTTTCTTCTTTTAATGTTCCAGAATGTGGAGTTTCACCATAGAGCATTTGTGTTTAATATGGGAAATTATAACACACTAATTATGTGGAAATACTTTGATAAAATATCAAGGGTACAATAAATATAATATTGAATCCTATTGAATTATCAAATGCTTGCACATGATAAAGCAGTAGCCATAATGTGCTCCAATGCCATACGTAGCAAAGAGTGGTTGAGCACTGTTTTTGTGCTTCCAAGTTCTTATGCTGATTATTGTATACAATTAGTACTTTCGAGGCAATGTTAGAAACTGTCTAATATCCATGTAGGTATATTTTATTGAATAAAAACCACCATGTAACATCTAGCAACATGTATTTACAAACATACATACACACACAGCAAATTATATATTTAATTTGGTAGATGTTTTTTAATGAACTTATCTTTCCGACAATTTAACTAAATACAGTAGAATGTCAGTTATAACCAAACTCAATAGTGGCACGTGCAGTCACGAATAATTTGCTTGACCACACCCTCTCATAGCACTCTACAATACATTTTTCTATAGGATTCAGTTATCCGAACACCCCTCGGTCCCAGTGTGTTCGGATATGTGACATTCTACTGTATTCAGTAGCTAATCAGTCACACAAGAACTGGAGAAAACAAGTATTTTGTACAACGATGCGCACCTCATTGGTGAGGACAATTATTGTGTGTGTGTGTGTGTGCATGTGTGTGCAGAACTGAGAAGATTATACAATAATTTATTCAACTGTCAGACTGGTTTGTTACCACACTATAACACAACCTATCCTCTGCCTAGCGTATGTTCACAGGAAGTGTATTACCAACAGTTGTATATATGTTCATCACTGACAAAATTTGGTAAATATATCTTTTTCAGCTAGTTGGTTCCCTTCGCAAATTCAATTAATACAGCCACTCCTTGCATGTTTTGAGCTATCATTGAATGAGCACCGCAGGGATAACAGCCTCACATATGGCACATTCCATTATAAAAGAAAACTTGGCAGCTCCATGGAGTATATATGTGTGAGTGTGCGTGAGTGTGTGCATATGTGATGTGATATGTAGTGTATGTGGAAGGAACTTCGCACGGCCTGGAGACCTCAAACGACACAAGCAAGTGTTTACAAGAACGACAGAAACCAGTGAAGGACCGGCAAGGCGCTGTACAATGTGGAGTATGCCAGCGATGGTTTCGAAGTGCCGGCGGTCTTGCTGTTCATCGGCGCACCCATAATCCCCAGCCGAGTTGAGGCCCTACTCATACCCTCTATTGGAGGGACGCGTGACCCGTTGTGGGCAGTATTGAGACAAGACAAGTATGCACGTGTGTGCGTCCAAACTGTGTGCTTGTTTTTCACATATCTTAACATGTTTATACTTTATACCACCACCCTCATGTCACCATGTTATTTATTGTTTGTCATCCACTGATGAAGGTCACTGTTAGTGTGATGAACCGAATTACAACAAATAAAGGCTAGTGGAGTTTCAATAAAAACCTTGTTATGTCTATCCCTAGCCAAACAGGTATATTTATAGAAATAAATGTGTGTGCTTGCACGCAAAATTTGATAGGTAGGCAAAGTAGAAGCATTCATTTCTGATATATTGCCCACATGTATCGACTGGTTGCACCATTGGATATTCACATTTAAATAAATTTTTATTTTGAATAACTGAAACTGGCAATATTAAAATAATGTATGAATATGACTACAAAATACCACAAAAAAAACAGCTGGAAATTTTGAAACTAGGAATCAGTTTAGGTATAATAATAGTTACTTAGATATCCTGGACATCTTCCTAGAAGAATCCTGAAACAGATAATACAACAATTCACCAATAAGTTCACTTCAAGCATAGTAGAGCAAGAAGTATTGCACAAGTCAAAGAACAATAATGAGGAAATGTTAGTGAGCAAGCATTACTGCATCCTACTCGGACCAAGATGTACGAATAAAAACTAAAAGTATTGCATACCCACAGTGACAACACAACTCAGGATTAGGGCTACTAACTGCTATTATTAATAAAAAGAGGCTCTAAACGGTGAGTGTTAAAAAAAAAAAAAAAAAAATAGTAGTACAATGACTAAATTTACCCAAATTATGTTTTCTGTTTAACAACAAGAAAGTTCACAAACTGAGACTGAGCAGATGACTCCACATATCAATAACCTATAACCAAGTATGAAAGCAGCCGCAAAAATATGCGGTCAGGTTGTGGATGCGATTTCTGCGATTCAACTTTCATCATGCACATACTTTGTAGGATTTTTCAATGCTTCGGGTTGTAACAACTAATCATATGCTATTTCTCAAAAGTAATTTCAGCCAGAATTCATAATTCATCCTTTAATGTAGACTTTAGGAGCCCAAAGCCTTACAGAAACTTCGAAAATGGTTTTCAGCCAAAAAAAAAAAATGTGTTCTGAGGTACTCGAGATCGATGACCTCACGATATAAGTCAGGAACTAAAGGGTTAAGTAGGAAGCACCGTACATAGACATTAAAGTTTCATTTGCGCATGTGTCGTTTCCCGCCCCCAAGCAAAAAATCCTGTATGAATCCCTAGGACTGGTAAAAAACAACAACAACAACAACAAACAAACAAACAGAACAACTGTAATTTGCTTAATATCAATCCTTTATGGGTACCCCCAAGTGATAGTGTGTGTTTGTGTGTGTGTGTGCAAACCACATTTCATTATATTTTTTGGAGCATGCTAATCCATTTTAAAGCTTTCAATATGAAGGTTGTGAATGTACCTTTTAATTTTTAATCTATATGATACTCCCAGTAGTAGTACGCACCATCATGAGTTTGGCATGAGTACAGTACCCAACACATGCTTGTAATTCAACATGTACCATCCACCCCCAACCAAACCATAGTGGTTGACCAGTGTCTACAAATAGCAGCTGCTTTTGTATGTGCCAGAAGACAGGAGGAGGCTCTGCTAAATCATAGTGGTTAGTACCTAGCAGAGTCTCTGTCTTCTAACACACTCACACATGCACTTTTAGTTTTTTTTTGTTTTTTTTGGTAAGGCCAGGGAGTGGGTGCAGTCAAGCTATGATAAGTGTGGCTCTTGAAAAATATGGGATGTTAACAAAGATTTATATTGAAAGAGAAGATGAGGTCATATGTGCCACAAAAAATCCAGTTCAGCAGCATGCATGTATCATATGCCCAGTTAAATATCTGACACACCCACTCTTAAACTCAAAAGTGGTCCGATCAAAGTGGATCTGCCAGATCACTTGCTATGACCATGCATACGCACACACCCACACATACACACACACATACATACACACACACATACACACACTCACATACACACACATACACATACATACACACCACACACACACATACTGTACAATAGAATAAAAATTAAGTTGTGGAAAAAGATTGCACAACTAGTTCAATGGTAAATTGAAACAAAGTATCTGAAAATTGTCATGTCGTACGTCTAGTACATAGTACGTTTTCACAAGATGGCAAGCAAATTTCTCTATAAAAGACTTATGGTAGCAAATAGTTTTCTCCAGATGATAGCAATAGTAATAATAATAATAATAATACTAATAAAAAATTAAAAAATAAAAATAATAATAATAATAATAATAACAACAACAACAATAACATAATGATGATAACAGTAATAATAATAATAATAATAATAATAATAATAATAATGATAATAATAGTAAAAATCATAATAATAATCATAATCATAATAATAATAATAATAATCATAATCATAATAATAATAATCATAATAATAATAATGATTATAATAACAATAATAATATTAACAACAACAACAATAATAAATAGATTTGAATTTTGACTTTGGTGGGAGCCAATAGCTCTCTCCCCATTTAAAAAAACCTGAAACCTCTTGTAGACTTTTGGCTAAATAGATTTGAATTTGACTTATGGGAGCCAATAGCGCTCCCAGCAGACATAGTGGCTAACACAGTTTCGGTGATCACATGATCACAGGCATACTCGGCCTATATAAGGATTGACTTGAAAGCTGACAGAATATTGCACTTACAGCAACTAGCGATGGAAGGATTGTCGTGCATTGAGCTGGCGGACTTTATGCTGGATAACGGAATTTCTGAAAGTGTAATAGATAATTTTGTAACCAATGAAACAACACACAGTAAGAATTATTATATTTTTTCAATGTCTAAACAAAGTTGTCAGTATACTCCAAACAATACATACAATGATTGTGCCGTAGATAATTATATGCATTATACGTGTATACCAATATTAGTTTATACAAACATGTTATAGTTAGTACTTACAATGTTTATTGAACTTATATTAGACCTTATTGGAGCGTATTTTAACTTTGAAAATGAAATCATTAAGTTCCATTTTATTATTTTTCACCACTATATTATTTTTGAAATAGATCATTTCAAAGTTACCTGATTCACTATTAAACTTTATAAGACTTAGTCACTAAAAGAATCCATCACTATCATACTATTAGTTTGTCCTCATATTATATCATTTAACATTGTGAAATATTTCAAACTGCTAAATAAAAAAAAAAAATAAAAAAATAAAAAAAAAAATAAAAAAAAAATAAATCATGGTTAGTTGCCGTTTAATCTGGAGTGTGCCGAACAGGAGGACGCTCCTGCATAGAGATAATAAAAGAAAGAGCTGTTTCTTTTTGTTTAATATCATAAAGGTGGTACAAGGTAACAAAGATTCTACCAAGTAATTTGCTGCTAGCTCGCTCACCATCAATGCGTACTTGAGTGCATCACTAGTTATTATTACTATTCAGAGCTAAGACATAAATAAGCTTTAGCTTGCTAGTACAAATTATTCAAATGCAAGCAAGTTTATACCAGACAGATAGTTTTTTCTTCCTTTTTTAAAACTTCTCCGCATTATAGGTTGTATGTGTGTTACATGTAAATATGTATGTATTCCAGATCCTTCTTCTACACGTCACACTGAGCTAGGAGAGGCTCTTTATGCAAGATGAAATGCTGCAGAATTACTCATAAGATATAACATTCATGTACATAAAGCTACTTGTTCTAAACGTGGTATTCAGGCTAAAAACAAACAATCAAAATACCAACAACAAAAAAAAAACAATCAAAAAATAAAATAAATAAAACAAATACAAAACAAACCCTACAAACATTACATACTATATTTCCTCAATCGGATGCCACACCTCCTATTTCAGTTTCTCTACACGGGTCTATGGCAACAATTTGAAGGCGACGTTACACAATCCATAAAAACAATGTGACTTGATTGCTTGCTAGTCATTGCTTCGTTACAGAAATTTTATTATTATTTTTTTTATAAAAATGAAGAATTTATTTAAAGTACTCGGCACTGGTAGTTTAATCATCTCAGTATTTGTGGGCATGTCCAGCTATTCAAGGGCAGCGAGTTATACTACTAAGGCAAGAATATATGTGGCTGAATTGGAGGGCAGCAACTATTGGAGAGCGGCATCTGATATATGAAATAACTTTTTTTTGTTGTTGTTGCAAGTTTGTACCTTCATGGCCAACTGAATGATTGCCGCATAAACTTTTGAGTTGTACGCTAGTGACTTTGTTCTCCTTAGGGAGTTTCCCTCTGAATTGTTCATATCCTGGTGCATTGTAACCGGCTCTGGGACCAAGATCAGAGACTGGATTGATACCAGAACCTAAAATAATAATAATAATAATAAAACATTATTTCTTGCCATGATAACAGATGAGAACATCAGAGAACACTGTACTAGAGTTGTAGTCTAAACAAACAAGACTAATCCTGCAATGAATTAAAGGTAAAATATTCACAAACAGAAATGTGACCTCAGCTTATGGAATACCAAATATACTAATCAATCCTTTCACTACAGTGGTGGCTGCCTATACTTTGAACTTTTAGCAAAATTACCGATCCGTGTTGTTTATTCTCTATCATGACTGGCTATGATTTATTTCTGTATTTTTTTTTTACATCTTATGTGGATGTTAGGATGGACAGTGATACTCAGTCACAAGATACTACCAGTCAACAAGGACGTCTAAGACTGACTCCATTTTGACAAATTATTGTTAATAATGATAGGAGTGGAGCTCTAATTCTTTAGCAGTGGTCCTGAGCTACATATAAAACGTGGGTCTACTGGGGCCTACTATTATCCCTGTGTTCTACTAACTGCCAACTGCATCACCATATCTCCAGACATGCTACTCCGCACCTTAGTCGCTGATTCAAACCTCACACACTGTCAATCTTACCCAGCATATGTAATTCTTACCTGTAGAAAACATGATGTCTGAGCATTCTATATTTCCTCTGGTTTGCCATGCCATGTGTTAAGCACACTGAGACATACCTACAAACAAACACAGATACATACAGTCACTCATACTACATAACACATTGAGAGGCGATATGGATAGACATTCATGGAGTTCCACTACATATCAATAATTTAATTGTTGTCTAGCATCCTAGTAAATGTTGGAACTTTCTCAATCAAACGACCTGAAGTTTTTTTGTATTGTTTTGTTGTTTTTTCCCGTTTATTCTCCTATTGAGACAAAGAAGAGGTTATTTAACAGTTTTTAGGTGCCGATGAGGTTGTCTTCTGAAACGTGAATAAGCATGGTGTCCAACCAGGCGGTGATGTTGTAAGACTTAAATATTTCTAGGAAGGAGGATACAAGAGAAGGAGGTACGAGAAGAGAGTAGGGAATGTTACTTTGCCGTATTCAAAGTGTAACTTATTTATCATGTGCCTATAGTAATCCGACAGGATTGCTAAAGGGGACGCGATAACACTTGGAGAGCCGAAGGGGACGCGACATGGTAAAATATTGGGATAGTTCAAATACTATTGTTCCTATGGGACTAGCTGAGTGCGCAACATGATAAAAATTTGTATGGGCAAGGATAGGTGGTCATGAAGAGAGACTCCACATGATGCATCTAATTAAGCCGCACAAAACAAACAATCCAGAAAAACATTAAACCAGAATACACATCGACTATTTCTAGAATCAATCTCTCCAAGGTCCCCAAGTGATAGTGTGTATGTGAGCCAACATTTCAGGAATAAGGGGGGGGGGGGAAAGGAAGGGAACGAGTTACCATGGAATGAATTAGAATTATGTTAGGAAGGTAATAAAACCGGTTTGTCATTTGCAAAAAGGGCCTTAAAGAGACATCTAACCACATCTTCTATAAATTGACTATAATTGCATTAAGCTAATCAGCTTACAAGTATAACTTTTGAAATGTATGTCACACCCTCCCCCCCCCTCCCCCTTTCCCACACACAAAGCTCACAATGGTGCAAAGCTGTATGCTAAGAACCCTTACCTAGTATATTTCAATTGACTGCTGCAATATGATATAATTTCAAACTTTATTTAGCAGAAACTAGAGCAACAAAGGTGCGAACCTCAGCGCTAGCTGTGCAAAACCATTCTATTAACTTATCTAAGAGCACAAAGCCAGCTTACATCCAAGGCTTAAAAACTACTTCCAGGATATTAGCCACACCCACTCTCCACACCCAAACCATAGCAAATTACATCTAAACTACATCAACACAACCACATCATGTGTATTAAGATAAAAGCATAAAAACTAAACAATGCTTACTCTAGACTCAGTGACAGAAGAAGGAAGGAATAATGAAAGATAAGGACAAACATAAAAACAGCAGAAAAAAGGGAAGGGGATTAATTTATTAACTAGCAAAACAGAGTAAGAATACTAGAGCATCTAGTTGTGAATCCTAGCTAAATGGCAAAAATACATGTTCAGAGCACAAAATATTTTGCTTAGGTCATTATATAGCTTGCTTTCATCACATGGCACACAGCTGCATCATTAGGCTGGTAATTTTAAACTCACTGAAGCTATATACACTTACTGACCACTTCATGAACCTGTAACTGACCGTTTGCAATAAGGAGACCTCAGCAGTAATTTTTGCTAGCACATGACTGTCGTCTAACTTTTTGCAATGACGAACAGTGGAGTCCCCGGAATTGAGGATGAACCATACCGTACGTATACCATTACACATTTCATTCTTTAGGGGGAATGCTTTGTGTATTGGTGCAGTTTGATGCCACTTTTGATGTCTGAATGGCTCCCATTTCGGAGAAGTGTTGTTGGCAGACAGACAGACAGACCCAGTGGACAACTATAACCCTCAGTGTGCAGCCACACTGAGGGTTAGTACAGACTTGAAGGAAATCTATTTTAGTGTGAAACAACCTGTGTACTCTAGCATACACATGCTTGCAATTCAAAACACAACAACAAGCACAAAAACAAAACCACATAGGTTAACCAAGCCAACTTATAAACAGCCTGACACACACACACACAATTAAAGAGAATAGCAAACATCACACATCACGAGAATTGAAACCTCCTTCCAGCCCCCCCCCCCCGCCCCCCATGTTTACCCTGCTTAGTAAGCTACAATTTTATGCCGGTAAATGTAAAGCTATGATATGTAGCCAAGTCAGGTATTTTGGGGGAGGGAAACCTTCCAAGGATGTCCTCAAGTACTTATGAAAAGAGACCCAAAGGCATATGTACATGAAACAAACTAAACCACTGCTGGAGTACTATTTTAGTCTACCCCATGCAAGAGGTGTGACAACAATGTGTCCCCATCACATGTTGTAATTCAACATGTGCTAGCTACCCAAACAAAACCACAGAGGTTAACCAGTAAACCACAGCAGCTGCTTTTATGTGTGCCCTAGACTCACACTCTGACTTAGGGTCATGCTAATATATTTTTGCTAAGCTTGCACAGAATAATGATCAGCTAAATAAAACAATTTAAATAATAATGACATCACAATAGCAAATAACCTAGTGTATGAAAAATGTACTGTAAAAATTAACAACAACAAAACAAAACGAACAAAAACAAAAAACAACAACAACATATGAATATCTGCTAATGCAAACTAATAGTGAGTGTTGTCCAGTAACGCCGTCAATTGTCCCATGGGACTAGGATGATAGAGAAGTCCCTTGGGATGTCCATGCCAAAATAAAAAAATTATGAAATTTAAAACTTTCTCTGCTAGGGAACCCCTCCCTGTGGTTGAAAAGTAGCCCTAGCCCGTTGTGGTTATAGTCACATGACCGACACGCCCAATTTTGGGGGGCTTTGCCCCCATATCCCCCAATATGCTCGGGAGGCTTCGCCCCCCACACCCCCCAGATGCTGTGACAAACATATGAATCAGGCTAATGTGAGTGAATTGAACATGAATAGGATGCTGCTGAATTGTTAGGGCCTTGTAATATGCCCGTGGACATTTGACGGCATTACCGGACTACTATGCATATCATACAGATGTACACACAAAGAACAGTCCAACAAGAAGGGAGAAAGAAGGGAGAGTAAGAAAGAGATAGATGGAAAAAAAAAAAAAGTTTCATACAGAGGAGGAGGGGGAACTGGGATTTCCCCCTCAAGGTTCTAGCTTCCCCCCACCCAAGAAGTTATAAATAATTGAATAATAATATACTAGATCAGATTTAATAGCAATAACAATACCGCGCTCAATATGCACTACAAGTGCCAGGTCCACTACACTAAACTACATCTTCCCCAAGCAAAACATGCGAAAAACACCATATCCACGTACATACAAACCCGCGCGCATACACACATCTAACCATGGCACGATCAAGCTTTCCCAGTTTGAAATAGAGAGCACCACTACCGTTGAGTATCTCTGGAGGAATATCAGCTCCCACTTTATCTGTCAGAATGTGTGATGACTTATAGTATGCATCAACAGCTAAACAACAAGAACGTCAACAAAAACTTGAGTCAAGCGCTTTTTGTACCATTTTGCTACTCCAATTTTAGATGTTTGTGAAGATCGTAAATAACAACTAAATATGCAGTATTCTGCTTACGTTGTTCAGAATTGGTTGTCATTATTTTTATTATTTATTTAAAAAAAGCTCCAGTTTTTGTATTACTTAGCAGGGCTCTGAATCACATAGTGCCTCCAGACGAGGGCACTATATGCGACTGTCTATGGGAAAATCGGGCACAACGCAGCATGCGTAGACGTTGCGAAAAGATAGATTTAGTTCTTAAAATTTTATAAAATAAACCTAACGAAGGGAACGGTTAGGTAATATATAGCGGGAATGCTAAAGCTACGACGATAAAACTTGGAGAGCTTAATATCTGGATGCCGAGGAGTGTGTAAGTGCAAACAAAAAAATGTTTTTGTCGGGGCCGCGTTGTGCCGGATTTTCCTGTAGACGGTCACATATGTAGTGCCCTGGTAGAGGGCTACTACATGTAGTGCCCTGCCTCTCAGGGTATTAGCAATGACTACCGTTGCTATTTTCTAAATTAGTTAAACACTGTGCGTCCGTTGGGAACTACTGTGTTTAGGGTCCCTCTGGCGTCATTAGTAGTACCCTTGTTTCACTTGGGATGCCACAACCCTGGCACTTCAGGACCCTACACATTAGTGCCCTCGGTGACAGCGCCTAATTATTATATAATCAGTTCCAAATACATTATCAAGTACCATATTCTTGCAGTTAGACGTTGCCTTCAATACTTAACCTCCCAGCTCGAGAGACTTAATAAAACGTCAGCCACTCTTGAATAGTAGCTGCAGACAAATGTTACTGATTCCACATAGTGCATTAGACCACTATAGAACTTCCAAATGTAGGAGTAAATTCATGTACTCTATAGTCCACTTGGTCAACATTAATAACAACTCTTGAATTAATAGCCACTATTGAATAGTAGCATTCATCAGCAGTAAGTTATAAAGAAACATTATTGCAAAAATGCTCTATCAAAGTAAACCCAACACATGGTTACAATTCAGTTCTCATGAGATGCTGAGCAAAATTTCATATTATATGGTTGGTTGGTTTACCCGCCATATATGACCACCAACTATGGACTGGAGCTAAACAAATGACTTACCACACCCACCTATACATTCCCCTGCATCAGGACACTGCCCAGTTCTATATTGCATTGACCACACCTACCATTAAATCCCCCTGTTCCAGGATACTAATGCATTGACCACACCCACCATTAAATCTCCGTGTTCCAGGATACTAATGCATTGACCACACCCACCATTAAATCTC
>WLWD01001202.1_pt1 | contig 194466 bp, 122 predicted proteins | sample 6712731 | NCBI WGS metagenome assembly WLWD01 (sample SAMN12718690, study PRJNA576275) | sponge metagenome | isolation source: marine sponge | host: Mycale hentscheli | place: New Zealand: South Island, Marlborough, Capsize Point | collected 2014-11-01
CCTCCTTTATTTTGAAGTGTAGAAACATTGTGTTAACGAATTCTAGCTAGTTAAAGAGTACACAACAGTTTTCCCTCCTTTATTTTGAAGCGTAGACACATGTGTTAGTGAATTCTAGCTAATTAAAGAGTACGCAACAGTTTTCCCTCCTTTATTTTGAAGCGTAGACACATGTGTTAGTGAATTCTAGCTAATTAAAGAGTACGCAACAGTTTTCCCTCCTTTATTTTGAAGCGTAGACACATGTGTTAGTGAATTCTAGCAAATTAAAGAGTACGCAACAGTTTTCCCTCCTTTATTTTGAAGTGTAGACACATGTGTTAGTGAATTCTAGCTAATTATAGAGTACGCAACAGTTTTCCCTCCTTTATTTTGAAGCGTAGACACATGTGTTAGTGAATTCTAGCTAATAAACAGTTTTTCCTCCTTGTTTTGAACTATGTCTTAGTAAATTTTAGCTAAAGAAAGGGTTTTCCATGCTGTATTTGGAAACAAGTCCTAGATATTGTGTATGAAAGGCCATAAGCCGGGTACTGATTTCACAATGAGATGGTGGCCAGTTCTGGTCAATTTCCTTGAAAAAACAAATTATAGCAACTTAGTACACAAACAAACTGGAAATAGGCTAAGAATAAGTCGTGATGACCTCCATAGATGTCCAGAAACACTGTAAATTGTCCATCCCATCCCACAGTCCCATGGGACAGAGACATTCCACGGGATGTCCACCTGTCCCTCTACAGATGCGTGTGTGTCCCACTGTCCATCCCATCCCATGGTCCCATGGGACAGTGGGATTGTCCATCGCATCCCACGATCCCATGGAACAGTGGGACATTCTATGGGATGTCCACATGTCCCTCTTACAGATAATCCCATTGTTCATTCCATTCCACGATCCCATGAAAGTATTGTCACAATGAACACTTAGAGTCAAGCTAGAGCACACGCGTGAAGCGCGTTAGATTTGCAGAGCACCAAAGGCGCGATGACACACTTTGACAAGCCGACTCACTGAGCGAAGCGAAGGAGGTGTCATGCTAGGTTTAATATGCAAGAAAGGGTAATTGCTGACAAGGTTACAAGTATTTTAATGATACAAATATTAATAAAAACCAATCAGTACAAATGTTACACGCAATCTATTTCACAGACCCATGGGACCGTGGGATTGACAGTAATTCATGTGTCAGTGAGAGGGACAGGTGGACATTCCGTGGAATGTCCCACGATCCCATGGGACCATGGGATGGGATGGACAGTTGGGTCTGTGGGATGGGATGGACAATTTACGGCATTTCTGGACAGCCCTCAAGGACCTTAACATAAGGAAAACACAAAACAATGTGAGCAAAACTGCGGGATAAAAAGAAGAAGAGTACTGTTGGCCATTGACACAGCTAAATTCAACTACACAGGATTTACAGTATACTGTCAAGTACTGCTAGATACTATCCTGAGGGATCACCTTCAATCAAGAAGTAATTTGGTATACACACACACAGCATTGATAGGAACTAGAGTTTATTACTCTGCTATATCACAAGCAAAAATGATTATATAACACCTGTTTGTGTGTTGACACTCATATTAAACATAATAATTTGATGAATAGTGAGCTATTCTGGAAGGCCTTTCTTTGTGCAACTACTTTTTAAGTTTGAATGGAGAAGGAGCTTGGTCAAAGGGCACACCGGGGATTCACCTTTTATACCCAGAATGTTGTAAACAAGGCCATAAGAGAACAACATGATTAAACTTTCTAACTCCACGTTTAATCCACTTCATCACATGAACTGCTAAATTATGTAAGGATACTTGAAGTGGGGATTTCTTTAAGGTGAATGTAGAGGCCGCATGCCCCAATATTATTTATTGTAATACATTATTAGTGCATGTTTAGAAGTTTTTCTCTCTCTCTCACCCCCCCCCCCCCCCCCCCCTCCCCTCTGCCTTTCCCCTCCCCTCATCCACTCCCAAGACGTAAATTTTAAGGAAGAAAAATTGCTAAGAATAGTGCCATTGTGAAGCAACTGCTCAGTTTTAAATCATATGATTTTGGGCCACTTCTGACGTGATCCACCATCACAAATTATACGAGGGGAAACTGTTGTACACTCTTTAATTGATAAGGAGTCACTTCAGATGCGTCTACCATCACAAATTATACGAGGGGAAACTGTCAAACTATTCAAACCATTTCGAAGGGTGTCAAACCCTTTTTAAAAGAATCAGATCATTAAAATGAGTCAGATAGTAAACCTGGCAAAAAACAAAAACAAAAACAAACTGCTAAATGTAAATAGGGCAGTTGCCAAAGCAGACCCAAGACACAGAAATCTTGTTGTGTTCATAAATATTTTTTCTGAATAGAACTATTAAAAAAAAATTGAAATAAAACAGATAGTCTTTTAAAAAGTTTGTTAATCTAAACTTCACTAATCCAAGCAATTTGGGCATGCCAATCCTATTAAATACACACTTGATTGTTTGTGCGTGCATCTGTCACTTGTCCATCTTCTTAAAAGAATGTAACTGAAAAGACCTCGCAATAAACTTCTTTTAAATGAAAATAAAAAAAAAACTCTGTCACACTCACTAATAACTAGTGCAGGAATACAGTGTAGTCATACCATTATAATTATAGGAAGGGCTACAGTTTATCAATGTATTAGAGAATTAATGAAAGCTGAGTAAGGTGGGTGGGTCGCAGTCATCTAGGGTGAAACCCTATAAGATATTCAAGGTCATTCAGTAGACATGACTATGTTCTCATGTTCAGACAAAACAGGAAAAAAAGACAGGTAAGTACACAAATTACAATGTAAGAAATGCATAAATAAGTAATGAGTTTTTTCAAACTGAACATTTCACAAATTTGAACTCCCTCTTGGTCCCACTAAAGTATTCACCCACACAGATACAAAGATCAACGTTGTCAGAGTGATTTAACATCTGATCTCAATACTCTGGCTCTGGTGTGATGCTGCCTGACATGGCTATCACCATAGCTGTCCTACACGAATGTCACGTCCTGTCACGTCCTGTCAGCTTTGTCTGAATCCACATCATGTGGTTGAACTTTGACACAAAATTGGAACTAACCCCAGGGGATGTAATAACACTTTTAGAATGCATTCGTGGCTTCTCTGGTGGATTTTTCTCGATGCAGCATCGTGTGGTGTTTATTGTGGCATGTTCAGCAGGTGTCCTTGGAGGGACAGTGCGTGTAGCCATGTCCTTCTCCTAGACAGTTAGTACACAATCACTTCTCCCAAACAAACTTGTTTCTTTTGTCTACGTCATAGTAGGCGAAGGGTTGACACCGAACCAAGTTGTGCTTGTCTGTGGGCACTTGATAACTGGGGGCAATTTATGGCTTGCTCTTGGCTGAGCTGTTGGCTGGTGATGTGGAAGTGGTTCCACAGGGGTCTGGTGCCATTTGTTTGACAAGGTTTCTGATGTATTCCTCGGCATCTTCTACTTCTTCAGGGGTCAACTGTGGTCAAACTCTCTAAACAGCAAGATTTCTGGAGGGTACGCTTACTGTCTACTCTACCTACTATATTCGGCAAGAAGTTGAAATATCGGGTTAAGTTTTAATTAACAATATTATTGGTTGTAAGAACTGGGAATTTAGTCCGGTCCGTGGGTTCGGTCCGTTCCGTGTTTTAGTCAGACTCCCCAGTCTCAACTCGTAGCCAACTCGCGTAATTCCCGGTTTCCTTTTGCGAAAAACCGATGACGTAATTCATGGTTCGGGTCGTAGTAGTGCAAAGACAAAGTTTGACTTGGGCAAGAAAATATAAGACACTTTAAAAGTATATATCGCTATTTTTTTTATTGTACGCCAGAAAGATAGAAACTTTTACTGGTATTTTATCAGAGGTATTGGCTTCAGCAAAGAAGGAAGTAAAATTATAACTGATCATAACTAACGGTACGTACGTTTTGTAGTTACAATGTTAATTTCAGAAATGGCTATTATAGTATGTTTAGTGATGATATAGTTTAAAAGGGAGTAGTTGCTTGCAGATTGCAATGTCCCGAGTTGTTTGTGTTTCCTGTTGGACTTCCTGATTCTATTGGAACTACTGCTAATTTGCCTACTGGTTTCTTTCTACTTTTCCGGGTTTAAGAAAAGGCAACACCTGTTACAGGCTGTTGAAAAGGACAACATATTATGATGAACAGATAAACACTTGCACTAAGAAAACATCGCTTTGGCATTTCATGTCGTACTTGGTGTTCACTATGTGTTAGATTCATTTCAGACACTTTGTTCATGCTTGCATTTATTACTATTTCATAGAACTCTGATAATAAAATGACTACCTTTCTCAGAAGAATATCTCCAAGCTCTGTATTGCAATTTTCAAGCCATAACTGATATATTCTGGATATACACTTGTAAATGCAGGAGAAATGTTGTTTACAAGGACACTTAATTCATAATCATGACTATTTTGCTTTAAAATTAGCAATTATTTCGAGGTGACTATTATAACAACATGTGCATATTTTATCATTTTCAATGATGTTTAAATCCATATCACTGACTTGACAAAATTGACATTTAATGGCAACAGTGTTAGGGCAGTGCCTGTACGACCCCTTTGTGAAGCTTTACTCATGCATGTATACTTGAGGGTTGATTGTGTGATGCACTTGTTTATAATTTATAATGAACCTGGAAGAGTAGAACTAGCTTCCCATCATCAGTGTTAACTGCTACATTAAATATATCATTTATATGAGCCTTATTCATGTCTTAGGCTTAAATCTGTAGACCTTTCAGAACATGTTTAGCTGTGACAAGTCCTGAATGGACGATTCTCTCAGTCTTGTTACAGTGGGGAAGTATGCACTTATGTATGTTTTCTTTGTTCTGTAATGTCCAGCATGGTACATAGTCACCTGAATTAATTTTTCTCTTTATGTCTTTTTCACATGCACGACAAATACAGCTGTCAACTGTGATTGTTTTCTCCATGGCCCGGAGTTTTGTTGAAAGTTCAGGATCCCAAGTGGACAGGTGTGTGTAAAACACAGGCATCTCAAGGTGTAATTGAAGCAGAGGCTCTGTGGACACAGTTTGTGGCTAAACATAATATTTCTTTCCAGACCAGTGACCATGCCACCAAACTCATCAGTCGCATGCTACATAGCAAAGAAATTTGCCTGTGGACACATAAAAATGGCAGCAATCATCAAGGAAGCTTTGCCCCCCCCCCCCCATTTTCTATCTAAAACTCTAAATGATATGTCAAAATTCTTTTCCATAATGATAGATGAGTCGAGTGATAAAACGGACAAGTCCTGTATTATTCTTGTTCATGTTTTTTATTCATGTGTGGGAGACATTCACACTAGATTTATTGATATGCCTATTGTCAATGTGGGTACAGCCTGTAACCTTTTGATGCCTTGAAGTTGTCTCTCAGCAATCATATTTCAGTAAGTGTTTGGCCTTTATGTCTGATATGACTAATGTGATGAAAGGCACCAGGTCGGGTGTTCAAAAACTAATAAGGAATTAGCTCATGTGTTTGATGTGAGCTGTATCTGCCATCTAGCAGATCTTGCTGTGAAGTCGGGTATGGAAGTGCTTCCCATAGACATAGGTCAACTGTTCTTGGATATATTTTATTACTTTTACCATTCCAGTAAAAGGAAGCAAGAATTTTGTGACCTCTGGTGTTCTCTACATGTGAGCCTCAAACAGTTCTTAAGCATTGTACTACTCGGTGGCTTAGTCTATTGTGTTGTGTTGGTTTTTCTCAATTTGATGGTTTGATATCTTATTTTCGGTCCTGTAGTGAGGCTGAGACAAGTAAAGTAGTTATCATTCTACAACGGCTTGAAAACCCTCTTACCAAACCTCTAACCAAACTTCTTCTTCATTTCCTGTCTTTTGTTCTTCTATCAATGGGTAAGTTTAACTGTTTATTTCAGAAGTCAACCCAGAATACAACCTGTCAGTTGTACACGGAAATGTCTAGGCTGGTTCGTTTGTATGCCAGCAATGTTTTGAAGCCAGAGTCTATAACTGCAGTGGGTGAGGATCTCAGTAAGCTAAGCTTTGCAAGTGCAAACCAGCTAGCAGATAAGAATTTGGGATTGGGGGACTCAACATGGGCAGCTCTCTCTGAAATGGAAGAGGAATTTGATACAAAACCCTTCTACCGAGCAGTGCGGGATTTCTATGTGGCTTCATTGAATAAAATGCTCAAAAAATTCCCATCTCAGGACATGTACAAGTCGGCCACAGGAGATGACAAGCCAAGAGACCGGGGTGGTTTTGGTATGAGGTTTGTCAGATGAAACTTTTTTATGGAGAGCCGAGATTTCCTTTGTTGGTGAGGGTGATGTCAGGTTTGATGTCAATTCCTGCTTCAAATGCATGCTGACAGTGAGAGGGGCTTTTCCATGCTTAGAAAAGTTCATACTGATCAGCGACCATCTCTGAAACAGTCAACTGACTCAATTTTTAGTGAAGAACTTCTCACTAAGTGCAAAAAAGCAACTGTACTGCATAAAATTCATTTACTCATTTACTCCATTAATGTGCATGGGTGTGGTTGGGGTATGGTTATGTTAATTAGGGGCATGGTAATTAAATTATAAATGGGTGTGGTTTGTGTGTCCTTAAAGCATTATTAGAAAAGTTGGAGCCTATACAAGTGTCTGTACTATTCTCCTGAATTGTTGTCGTCAGAAGATAAGGAGAGCTTACTGGAACACAATGTGAAGTAGAATAGAACACACTTGGATCATTAAAAGGTATCAGATGCTAAAATGGTCTGGTTTATTTCTCAAACATTGCTGTAAGCATGACTGAGAAGCACACCACACGTATTAAGACAAACACGTGTATAGCTTCCTTGCAAACTAAAAATATATATATACTGAACGCCCACGCGCAAGCAACGTTTTAATGAGGTGACCTTTTGAAAGAAATTGTACGCGTCCTATTACTTCCTGTATGTACGACGAGTGGCTACGAGACTGCCCCCTGCTTAGGGATCGAAGATAAAACGGTCTAAAGATCATGGCAATGTTCCTCCGGCTAGACGCATGTGTTTGACTCTTAAAGTTGAATTTCCTCTGGTTTGGCTTTTACTAAAACATTTTCCTGAATGGTTGTCGTCACAAGATAAGGAAAGCTTACTGGAACACAATATGAAGTAGAATAGAGAACAGACACTTGGATCATATGTTATAATAGTCTGGAATGGTCTACATGCCAAGGCTATGCAGTGGGTAATATGGAGGCACTCTCTATAGTGCTCAGGGGATTCTGGCACAAAGGTTGCAGGAATTTTTTTGTTTCAACCATTACACCAGTGCTGAGCTTTTAAACTCTCCCTTATAATTTTGTTTTACATTACCACTGCACATTTCCACGAATTTTTTTTTTCAAATTTATTTTTAATGAATAGAAGCAGATCAAATGATTATTTGGATAAAAAGAAACTGAGAAAATGCAAAATGGTGCCAAATGAGCAGTTGAGAAATGTCTCCGCATAGAAGTAATAGTTCACAAGTTTATTGTAGTATAATGACATTTAAAATATTAGTTATTAGTACCAGTTGAAAATCAAGACTTGTGAAAAAACAAAAAAACAAAAAAACTTGCATATTTGCAGGAATTGTGAGCTGTGAGAAATGCATGAATCATGTTTGTCTGTTGCGGGGATTACCGGTGATCCTTGAAGCTGTCGCGGGATTATCCAACTGATTTTTCACTTTGCTGACTTGAACTGGAACTGCTCAGTGACGAGGATGAGTGCGATCTAAGTTATATATATCGCGAGGTGAAGTAATGGAAGATTTAGAAGGTGTTCTATCCCTGGACGGTATTGGTGGAGCAGCCTTTTGAGAGTCAGAAGAATCTTTCTTCCCAAGTGTACCCCTCCTGTTTCCATGAGAAACAGGTTCATTAGGGTTCTCCAGAGTGGCGTAATCTGGTGGGGCCTCTATAGTTTGGTACACATGGTCTCCTGGATTTTCAATGCTGTGATACATATTGACTTCTGCATTCCGAGTGGCATCCTCATCTTTGTTCCCCTCAGGCATGTCATACAGCCGTGCTGCTTTCAACTTGGTAGCTTGAAATTCCTGAAGTTGCAAGAACTCCAGTTTTTGTTGCCTTATTCGTTCCTTGTCTAGAGGACGTGGCTTTCTTTGACCCTTGGATACAATGCTATTTTTGTGTTGAAGGAGCTGGTAGGACGGATCATTTTCAACACATTGGTAAGTTGGTTCTGCCTGGGCAGTGGGTGAGGAAGACGATCCACATGTCTCTAACTGGGCATACACTTGGCCTTTGTCCAGTTCAGAATACAGTCCAGAAAGACGCTGACCTGATCCCCCATTTTCCAAAGAATAATAAATGGGGTTTGTTGTCATTGGTGGAGACTTCTGCAGCTGGTGATGGTTCTTGAGTCGCGTGTTCGCACTGGTGGTTGGGGTCTTGCTGGAGCCATCCAACTGATCATCTTGTCCTTTGGACTCCTGACTCTTAGAAGAGACTTCTTTAGTAAAATACTTCAAGAAATACCAGTAGGTCAGCGGGATCTGGACCAGGACCATGATGGCCACTAGTACAGCTCCCACTACTCCAATGAAAATGTAAAGTCTAGATCCACTTAAGAAATGTTGCTGGGAGGTGTCATTGGCAACACTGGAAATGGTGGAAGACAACTCCTCATCTGAAGTGCTACCTGTTTGCAATATTGCCTGTTGAGATGAAGACTGGGGCATGTCAAGCTCAGTAGTGGTGCTGCCGGTGGTTTGATCCATGCTCTCAGTAGTAGAGATTGGTGTGGGGGCATCACTAGTTATGGAGCTACTTCCATTCTTGCAGACAAGCCTCAACCTGGATAGACACCATCCAGCGCTGTTGGTATCTGGATCTCCTCTGGGGCACTCTCTCAATTCAGCCTCTGTACCAGTGCATCTATATCCATTCTGGGTTGAATCAGGCAAACTACTCTTATTAAATGAAAAAACAAAGGCACCTACACACACACAGAGAGAAAATGTATCATACAGATGAAATCACGGCATCCCACACATCATCTACTTCAAGCAATGCTAATATTTTTTGCCTTCTCTTTGCATTGCATAATCTTCTCACAAGAATGATAAGCTGAATTACCTTCTGGTAAATGTCCTATTGATCTACACGCTACAGCAGCATCCGTAGTCGTGAAATTTCGATCACATACACGTTTCCAGTGCATGTCTTCACAAATCTGCGGAGCACCAGTCACATAGTCTGGGCATTGGTCTGTTTTCCTTTCTCTAATAAACCGGACTTTACCTTCTTCACTACAAAAATTGCTTGCAGACTTCATGCAACTAATTACGACTGCTACAGATAGCAGATAGAGACCAATTACCGCCATTACTATGCGATATCACAGCTATAGGATACTAGGACCACAATTGAACATCTTTGACAGACGGGAGATTTTTTATAGCCAACAACGATCGAGCATGCGCATACAAATCCATGCCTTCTCACCTGACGATACTTGCCAGTTAAAGATGGACCGTTTGACTCATAATAGTGAATCTCCTCTGGTTTGGCTTTTACAAAAACATTTTCCTGAATGGTTGTCGTCAGAAGATAAGGAGAGCTTACTGGAACATTTTGGTGCCGTAGAAGCAAAACCCATGGCTTCTAGTGGAAAAGTGGTGAGCTTTAGCTGTAGCATCCATAGCTACATAAAATATATAATACAATACAGTATATATATAATACTATAGCTTTATAACTAGCTATTTGGTATCAGTAATGTGTACAGTAATATGATCATTCTATTATACCAGTAAAATAGTATACAGATGTTATAGAAATTTTATATTAAAAAAGCACTAGTGGTTGAATGTCCTACTTTTTTTGTCACTGGTTTAAAATGATAAGTGGAATCGTCAATTAAAGAAAGTGCCGTCTTTGTATTCTCGGCTCTAATCCTACTGTCATATATTTCATTTCTTGTACTGCATCAATGATTGGTGCATTGAAAATATTCACAATTATGTTCTTATTTCGATTTGTTGCTGCAGAAATGCTGTGTGTTTGCTGCCTTTAAATCCAAGATGGATGCCACATTGGTATGCGTATGTGTGTGTGTGTGTGTGGTAGGTATATATATATATATATATATATATAAGTGGCATCACTTCGCAAGGAAATACCCGGCAAGCTTGCAGCCACGCTCTTGGAGCGCCTATAAGTGCTCAAGCACTGCATGCATATTTACGCACATTGGTATGCGTGTGTGTGTGTGGTAGGTGTATATAGGTATATAAGTGGCATCACTTCGCAAGGAAATCCCCGGCAAGCTTGCAGTTATGCTCTTGGATCGCTTATTAAGTGCTCAAGTACTGCATGCATATTTACGCTTTAGTCACTAATTTCCATCAAAGTTAGGCACACACTTTTGAATTCTACTCATTTTCTCCTGGGAGCCATTCTCCTGGTATTGTAGTTCACATTTTTATCAACTTGGCTTCTCTATTTAGCCTGAAGATTCTCTTTGTTCTCTCTCTTGAATTCCTGCATCTAAGAATGGAGGGACTGACTGACCACAATATAGAGATCTGACAGGACACTGTTGTGGCACTACAGCAGAAATGAGGTTATCTGTTAGTGTAGCTACGAATTGCTACCTAATCTACTGAGACCAGCCAGTAAAGATGTCACTGTTACTTGATCAATATACATAGGTGCAACAGGATGTATGCAGAATTAATAAAGGAAAGAAAATTAAAAATAATCTCAAGCAAAAGAGAGAGAGATAGTGTATTCTCTATGTTATGTTAATTAGCTGTTGAATTGGGGGTAGTCTAGGCAGCAGGTGTCAAAAGCTAGGAAGTGGTGGCTTGCATCTCACTTCCTGGACCTGCAACCTACCATACCACACCACTGTTATTAGCATAGCCATGGAGACAGACTTAGAGTGCAGCTGACCCTTTCCCAGTCTCAAGTACATAGTTACTGCAGAGGCAGGATATGGTCTCAAATTTAATTGGGGGAAGGAGGTGGCTTGGTGAGATTTGTGGTGTTCCAGGCTCCTATGACAAAGAGTGACACTGGGTGGAAAATTAGTTGCTCTATATTTCACATAGTTTCTGATCCATCAAGTCTAAACCGATTCACCTTCTTCCAGAAGTTTCTATTCGCAGGAGAACATGTACTATAAATGGTGGAATATTGATTGGTAAAGTATTACCACTTGACACTGTACAAATGAGTGTTGTGGAAGTAAGAAAGTTGTTAACACTGGGCAACTTGAAGTCGAACAACTAGTGATCATACATTACTACTGTTGTTGTTGTTGTAATTATAGTTATTATGATAGTTATATTATTGCTGTTATTACTATTATTATTAATTTGAAATTAGAAAATAAGCACACTTTCTCAGTTTAACGGCCAATAAACGTTTTATTAAAACTTAACCAGACGTTTCGGCTTCTTGCTATTATTATAATTATTTCAGCCGAGAATGACTGAAATATAAAAGTTAACCCAACAAATCATTTAAGTTATACTATTATAGGCTGTCAGACTAAGAAATACTGCTGTATAGCATTTGTTGGCGAGCGAGCGAGACAGTATTAGGGGTTGTTAATGCAAAATCGGGTATATGTTATATGTTATATATAATATGTGTGTATGGATGGTACGTATGCCCCTTAAGCGCGCGCGGGGGGAACTTTTTTCTCCTAAAAACTCGGCTTTTTAGGCTTGACCCCAGTTTATTCTGAAACTACAGCATTAAGCAAGCCTTACTTTATACTTAAAGCTCCAAAGTGTGAGAAAATTCCTGCGAAAACCCTTGTTTTTCAGGACACAAAAAGTTGCTGAGACCGGTTACTATGGCACTGAAGACCTTTTTCCAATTGTAATTTCAAAACTTCGTCGTTTTAGGGGGGATACGGAGTGCCGCATGTTTGTTGTCAAGAGCCATTGGTAGTCAGAATGCCGTAATGCTAATGCTAAGGAAGTTACTTCTGCTCAAGAAAATGAGGTAAAGTAATTTTGTATTTGTGTGCTAATATTGATTGTCTTTTGTTTTTGTAGCTGAGAGCTTGTTGTCAAGAATGTGAGGTAATTCACATAGTCAAAGTAACTTAAATTTGATACTACAGAAGTTATCAATACTCAGGAAATTGAGGTAAGTAGTAATTCTATATTTGTTGGCTAAAATTAAATAACACTGGCTTATTTTTTTTAATCGTAGCTGAGAGCTTGTCCAAGAGTAACTTGTATCAGAATGGCAGATGTTTGATACTACAGAAGTTACCATTAATAAGGTAAGAGAGTGATTTTGTATTTGTTTGCTGATATTATAGTGTTTGCATGAACTAAATAAAAGGTCATAACTGCTGCTATAGTGTTTGTAAAACATAGCCAATACTGTCATTATATGTTACCTAACTAGCAGGCTCGCTAGCAATTTGTGCTCAAGTACATCACTAGTTGGCGAGCGAGCGAAGCGAGCGAGACAGTATTAGGGGTGGATAATGCAAAATCGGGTATATGTTATATATATATATGTATGTATGTATGTATGGATGGTACGTATGCTCTTTAAACGCGCGCGCGGGGAACGTTTTTCTCCTAAAACACGGCTATTTAGGCTTCACTCCAGTTTATTCTGAAACTACAGCATTAAGCAAACCTTACTTTATACTTAAGCTCCGAAGTATGAGAAAATTCCTGCTAAAACGCTTGTTTTCAAGACACAAAAAGTTGATTCGACCGGTTACTATGGCATTGAAGACCCTTTTCCAGACTTAATTTCAAACTTCGCCGTTTTATGGGGGGATACGGAGTGCCGGTTGTTGGTTGTCAAGAGCCGTTGGTAGTCAGTATACCGTAGTATTAATGCTATGGAAGCTACTACTTCTCGAGGGAAGCTGAGATAAGTACGCAATTCCATTTTGTTAGCTAAATATGCAAAATTAACTCTGGCCTTTCTTTTTTGTAGCTAAGAGCTAGTCAACAGTGACTGGTAAATTCAAATAGTCAGATTGGCTCAAATTTGGTACTACAAAAGTTACCACTGCTCAAGAAAATGAGGTAAGAAAGTAATTTTGTATTTGTGTGCTAAAATTGATTGTCTTTTGTTTTTGTAGGTGAGAGCTTGTTGTCAAGAATTCAAGGTAATTCAGATGGCCAAAGTAACTTCAATTTGATACTACAGAAGTTATCAATACTCAAGAATGATGTAAGTGGTAATTCCATATTTGTTGGCTAAAATTACAAATAATAACACTGGTTTATTTTTTTTATCGTAGCTGAGAGCTTGTTCAAGAGTTACTGGTGATTGAGATTATCAGAATGCGTTGATGTTTGATACTACAAAAGTTACCATTAATCGAGTGATTTGGTATTTGTTTGCTGAAATCAAATGTCATAACTGCTATTATAGTGTTTGCATGAAGTAAGCTAAAAATAGTGACATTTTATGTTACCTAACTATCAGGCTCACTCGCCATTTGTGCTCAAGCACACCACTAGTTTATATATATGTTTGGACGTACGTATGTCATTTTGTACTTTGACCTTCTCGGATTTTTGTGTTAGCCCGTTGTTCGACCCCGTCCCTATCTTCACAAAACGGAATCCTCAGGTATAGCCCGCGGAGACGCTCCAAGCTAAAGAACGAACTGTAAGCGCTTTTGACCTGTTAAAACTAGGGGATTACCGAATAAAATCGATTTTTTAAATTTTGTCACAACGGTCGGATTTCTCATAGCCGGTCATATATATATATATATAACTTAAACCACCATCAACCAAATTTACTGAACTTTTGAAGGAAGTTAGCTATTTCTATAGGTAAGTTTACATAAGATATTAGCCACTTAGTGAGGCAGATTTGTGAAAAAGATGTGTACTTCCGGCAGAAAGCGTGAAAATTGGTACAAGGGGGCTTTAAAAAATGCTGAATCCAAAATAAAGGGAAGCAAGTCATACTGATAATGTAACCTGTGGAAAAATCGAGCTTCTTTCAACCAACCCCAATCTGTAGGAGAAGGTACTTTGTAACTTACCGCAAGAGTTTTGCCCCACATGTGTCCTGCCTGAAATAACGCACGTTTGGCATGCTGAAATAATGCAGCTCTGGTTGGGGGAATATTTTCTATCTGTCGATTGCCACTAGCAAAAAGTTTTTTTCGTGCCTCATTGACACTCTGCAAAGGTGATGTACGCTTGTACAACAGTACGACAAACCTTTCCAAAATGTTCATTTCAGTATCAGTTATTTGGTGTGGAGAATCTGAAAGTTTGCAGAAAAGTGTCTGAAAGACTTCTGCTGACTGCCATATTTCCCATGCAGTTCTTTTACCAATCCCACTAAATGCTGAGACTGTGTCACTGCCAGAAAAAGCGTGTAAAAATACTCGGGATCTTTCACTACCTAATCTAGCTTTGAGCAATGCCTGGGAGGAAGAGAAAGAGAGCTGCGAATGCCCCTGCTTCAAGAACCAAGTCTCCCTCGACTGTGATCGAGTCTCCAGTGGTCTCCCGAAAGAAGTTCAGACAATGGTCGGAAGAGTCTATGCTGGGAGCTCTAAAGGCGGTTAAGGACGGTTCCATGGGCTGCAACAGAGCTGCCTTGGAGTTTGGTGTGCCAAAGACCACCCTGAAAGACCGTATTTCCGGGAGAGTTACTCAAGGCTGTAAGTTTGGTAGATCACTATATTTGACGCATGCTGAAGAGAAAGAGCTCTATGACTGGCTACTACTTTGTGCTTGTATTGGCTACCCCAAAAGCAGGGATGATGTGATTGGTATAGCCCGCCAAACACTCCAAAACAAGAAGGGGCATGCTGTAGAAGTTTACCAAGGGAGGGGGGGGGAAGTGGTTGCGTTTCATGCAGCGTTGGCCAAAGCTCACTCTTCGAAAGGGTAATGCCTTAGCTCAGCCTCGGGCAAATGCCGTTAATGCCACCACCTTTAGTAACTACTTTGACCTTCTTAAGAAAACTTTGACAACTCACCATTTGCTTGACTCTCCAAATCGCATATATAACATGGACGAGACGGGATTACTACTTGATCACAAGCCAGCGAAGGTGGTCACATTGAAGGGAGCTAAAAATGTTCAATGCAGAACGTCCGGAAATAAGATGCAGATTACTATCTTAGCTTGTGCTAATGCAGCTGGCGCTGTTATTCAACCCATGGTTATATTTGAAGGGAAGAGATTGAATGTGGAGTGGACGAAGGGTGAAGTACCATGAACTTTGTATGGTATGTCAGACAAGGGGTGGACAGATATGGAACTTTTATCCTTTTGGATGAAGGATCTATTTCTCCCGAGTATTCCACCTGCTCGTCCAGTGCTATTACTTCTAGATGGACATTCGTCCCACTACGAACCAGAAACCATTCGCTATGCTTCTTCGCAAGATGTGGTGATCGTCTGTCTACCTCCCCATACCACTCATGTGTCACAGCCTCTAGATGTGAGCTTCTTCAAACTACTCAAAGTGTATTGGTCGGAAGTGTGCCATCGATACATGCAAGATAACCCGGGCCGTGTCGTCGTGACCAAGTTTCAGTTTTCGTCCCTGTTTTCTACTGCTTGGTACAAAGCTGTCTGGCCAGAGACAATTGTGAGTGGGTTCAGGATAGTTGGCGTAAGTCCATTTAATTTCAACGCCATCACGGTTCCAGATGTTTCGATCAGCGAGAATCCAGATGATGCTGGTGCTGATCAGGATGGAAATGAGTCCGATGACAGTGATAGTGCCGATTCGTCTGCTGAATGTGACCTTGAAGAGACTGGGACAAATGTCATGTATGTGGATGGCGATGCAGCTCAGACTACTATATTTAACCCAGAGCAAGTACAATTATTCAAGACTCGCCGTGAAAATGGGTATGCTTGTGTGTGTCTGCAGTGGGTGCATGATCATACTCTTAATCTATTACATACTTATAAGCAAATTCCAATAAAAGCATACTATTATCTCTGGTGTTAATACACATTTTATATTAGCTTAATGTTAATTAATTACTTATGTACCCTTATGTTTCTCCTACAGTTAATCCATTTGGGAGTTTCATGGTACACTATTATAGCTGATACCATGTTAATAATCTGTGTTATTTACCATGCAGGTATAATGTGTTCGAGGATGTGAGTTATGTTGACTGGCTTCGTCACAATCATCCCAAAGATCTGCCAGATGATCTGCTGGATGGTGATTTTCCGGATTTTCTCTACGACAGATCAGATCCCTATAGACCGTTTACGCCTTCACCCCTAGATCTCACCCCCCCCCCCAGAGTCTCCCCCGCCTGCGGTGTCTCCTCCGCTCGGCAGCACCACCGCCTCAGTGTCTCCTCTGCTCGGCAACACCACCCCCTCAGTGTCTCCTCCGCTCGGCAACACCACCCCCTCAGTGTCTCCTCCACTTGGCAGCACCACTCCCTCAGTATCAGCTCGGCAACACCACCCCCTCACACACCCCCTCACGATCAGTGTCACGATCCGTGTCTCAGATGGCTCCAGCAATGTCAGCCACCCTCTCGCCTTCAGTGCCTCCTCCACCTGTGGTTTCCGTGACCCCCACTGTTACTCCCATAGGTAAACCAAAGCCTCTTTCTCCTATTACACAGTTTTTGAATGTTCCTTCAATCCCTGCCCCTAAAAAACAACCCTCTTCAGGCCGTGTCCTTACAAGTGCCCAAGCTATTTCCCTTATGGAAGAAAAGCTCAGGAAGAAGGAAGAAGAGAAAGAGGTTAAAGAAGCAAGGAAGAAAGAGAGGGAAGAGAAGAAAATAGCACGAGAGCTGGAAGCAAAGAAGAAAGCAGAAGTGAGGCAGTAAAAAGCTGAAGAGAGGCAGCGTAAAACAGATGGAAAAAAAGAAGAGGCAAGGAGGAAAGCTGAAGAGAAAGAGAGGAAAGCTGCTGAGAAAAGAAAGGCTCTTTTGGAGAAGGAAGCGGAAAAGAGTAAGAGGGAAGCAGCATGTGTGAATCGGACAACACGGTCTCAACAAAACAAGGAAAACTTGTCAGGTGCTGCCTCTAACCCGCCCACAACTTCTAACCCGGTGCCCACAACTTCTAATCCGGACCAGAACGAGTGTTCTGTTTGTATGGGAAAGTATGAGGATGACCTCATAGATGGTGAGCTACAGAATGAATGGATCTGTTGCACTGGCTGTGGTCATTGGATGCACATTGACTGTTTTGTGTCCGAAAACTCAACCTTTGTGTGTGTGTTTTGTAACATTGTCATGAAATGAGAAAGTTTCATTCTACCATTCTTCTTTTCAATGATTCAACACTACTCCTGAGTGAAAATATTATGTTTAAAAAGGAAATCAATGCATTGTACATTAATTAAAATTAATTGTTGCATGATTAAAAACAAGTGGTCGGATTTAAGTGTATGGGAAGTATGTGTGGTTGAATTTAGATGACGGTGGTCGATTTTGGATTCAAAAGTCCACACGGAAATAGCCTCATTAGAGCATAGTGCAATGTTGAATTTGGATGTACTTAGTGCTCCAGAGTCCAGAGGGTCCACTCTAGCCAAAGCAGTTAATTGCAGCTTGTGGTTTCCTGCAGGGAAAAAGTTATGAGATGAGCAAAATTAGGTGGTCGATTTTTGATGCCTTACGCTATGCAATGAAAGTTAGCAGAGCCACTGGGGGGTGTTTACTTTTTTGAGGAGAGAGGAAATCCAACATAATCCTCAGCATAAGAGCTGAAATCATATATATCAACATAGTCTTAAGAAATTTGGGGGTGCATGAAGGTTTAGCGGTGACTATGTGGTCTTATCTTATTTATATGCTCTGCAATTTACATTAGCATGAATATCAATACATGAATATCAATACATGCTTCTTTGGCTAGGTCCACCCAACAATGCTATACTAAATTCCTTGTCAGTTCAAGTTTTAACTTAATTTTGATAAATCCAAATAAAGATTGTGGCGCCGGAATAGGCCAACCCAGCATTTACAAACTCACACACTAATTATATTCATAGTCATGCCACATTGTAATAGTAATTGATACTTCTGGGATTACCAGCTGAGCTGGACTCGTTGTTCACTGTCTTTGTGTAAAGGTGGGGGGGCCCCTCTACCCCTCATCTACCTACTCCTATATAGTCACTGAGCACTGTAGATTCTTTGTCCATTTGACCAACTGAGCCTGTTTGTGTTACTGCATGTCTCTTAATATAACTTTAACCATTATTAATTGACCAACTGTGGGATACTAGCAAGGCCTGTCAGTGGAACTGGTGGCAGTCAACCCTATCAAACTTTCAGAGGATACTAGGCACCACACTTGGTAGCAGCGGTGGAGGAAACGAGCCAGCCATTGAAAAAGATTCAAGTCAAGCGAAGGAACTAAACATTACTACACTTAAACATTGTTTTGTGTTCTCCCTATTTTCTCATATATCATTTTACTTTGCCTCTTTCCTTTTTGTTTTCACCTCTTCTATTTTTGTAGATCACCTTCAAGGAGCTGTCTTGCAGCCAGTTGCGGATGCCTGTGGGGAGGGAGACAAGGAACACCAAAAACACAGAAAAAGGACAGCAGTCACAGAGAAAAGAAGAAAGCCAAGGTGGGGAATTCCAGAGTGTTGAGCAATTACAGGGTTTCGTAGATTTGTCGGGAGATAGGTGTGGAAGTTCTCGTGTGACTTTGGAGAGTAGTACACGTAGTTTGGGAAGTATTGTTGCTGTTGTGAAGGATAGAAGGGATACAGAATCTAGTGAGTGTGCTAGTGGAATTACTGGAATGGCTACTAAAAAAGTATCTGAGAAAGGGGACCCTCCAGACACGTTGCATAAGATGTTGGAACTAATGATTAATCTGTTGACAGAGCAAGTTAAGGATCGGGAATTAGAAAAACGGAGAAGAGAACAAGAAAGGAAAGAGAGAGAAGTGGAATTAGTTACCAGAGAGTGAGAACAGAAAAAATGGGAGGAGCAATTAGCACAAGAGCAAACTAAAGCTAGAGAAGAAAGAGAGGCACTTGAAAGGGAGCGGAATGAAAGAAGACGATAGGTTAAGGGAAGCAGCTAAAAAAGACAAACTTGTGGAGAAAATAGCAATGTATTGAGATGGAACTGAGATAGAAATTTAGTTTAGAAGCAGAACTTGCTAATGCTGGAGTCGAATTAGATGAGTGGAAAACTATTCTTTTAGCCAAGATAACACCTAAGTGCAAAAATCTTGTGCTGGATCTCTTACAGAATCCAACAACCACTTACCTGGACATAAAAAACAGAGTTTATAACAATGTTGGCATGTCAAAGGCTAGCACTGGTTCCAAACTCATTAACTCATGGGTGAAGGATGCATCTGGGAAGTCTGTGCGGGAAGTTGTATGGTCGGGTACCTTGTTGTTGGAAAGACTGTTTTCTGGATGTGAGAGTGTGTATGACTGTATAATAGAGATCATGAAAGCCTTACTCAGACAGGTCCTCAGTGAAACAGAACAAGCAGTCCTAGATAGCAAGATGATTAAGTGCAAGCAGGATCTGATCGAAGCTGGGGATGCAATTGATACGATTATGGATGGGAAAAAGTTGGGCCATAAGAAAGTTTGAGTAATTCTAAACACTTTGGGACCAGCAACAGTGGATATAGACATTACACCAACCCTCACCCTGTCCAAATAACCTGTTTTAAATGTAACCGCCAAGGTCACAGAGCAATAGATTGTAGATCACAATTCCCACAACAAAGGCCATACCCAGGGTACCCTTGTGGTCAGTTAGGTCACAAATAAAAATATGAAGGATGATCAGCCAAAAAACAATAATCAACTTGTGATGAAAAATAGCAGGGGAGACAAGAAAGCAAATGTTGTGGTACTAGATGAACATAACAATGTGGTTGAAGCAGCTGAATGGGAAGGAAGTGACTGTGATCTTCGATACAGGAGCTCAAATTTCAGTTGTTCCAGCCAGTTTGGTAGAAAGCACTCAATACTTAGATGAGTTGGTAACAATTCAAGGAGTCTCTCATGACAAGATTGTAGCTGATGTAGCAACTGTAGCTTTTAAAATTGGTAACACTCTAGTACAGAAAGATGTAGCAGTTGTCCCTGACCATCTTACTAGTGGGTGTGTCCTGTACTCAATATAGACATTGCGAATAATGAAGACCATAGATTACTGGAGGAATATAGAAAAGCAAAAAAGGAAAAATCCAACCCAGTGCTGCAGGTAGATAGAGTTACAACCCGTTGTCAAGCTAAAAATAACCAGACAGAATCTGAACAGTTAGCAAAAAGAGAAGTAGCTGATGGGGGAGTAGTCACTAAACTTGATAGCTCTGTAGCACAGAATGGGAACCAATCCTTATTACATGATGTATGTGGAAAAAAAAAGGAAGGAGGCAGTGGAAAGTGATGCAGTAGGGGAGGATGTGCAGGTTGAGGAAAGTGAGTTGGGGAAAAGGGAAGAGGAATTAAAGGATGGTTTAAGAGAAGAGTGCTTAGGTGTTGAAGAGGTATTGAGCAGAAGTACGGAAGTAAGAGATGAGGAATTAGCAGAGTTAGTTGGGTTACCTAATGTGAGAGAGGGAAGCGAAGTGGATGACTTAAGGAGAGAAATAATGGAAGATCTGTCTTTAGAAAAATGCAGAAATCTAGCAATGAGAGGTGAGATGGGTTATTATTGGCTGAAGGGCATATTATTTCACAGGATTACTGACATTGATAGTGGCACATCAGATAGGATTGTACTTCCCAAATGCAGAAGAGAAAGAGTATTGAGACTATCACATGATGGGCTAGGACACTTGTCCACTAAGAAGGTTTGGCATTGAATGCTCGTTTTACTTGGCCGTACATTGCAAGGGATGTTGAGAATTATTGTAGATCATGCTTAAGATGCCAACAAACTAACAAAAGTAACAATAAGAAATCACGAATGGTTCCTCGGCCTGTCATTAATGTTCCATTTGAGAGTGTTGCACTGGATATAGTAGGTCCATTACCAAAAGGAAAAAAGGGTTCAAGGTTTCTTTTAACATATGTCTGTTTAGCCTCATGATGGCCTGAAGTTATTCCCTTAAAAGGAATTACAGCTGAAAAAGTTGCAGAAGCATTAGTAGAAATTTTTGCTAGGTGGGGCTTACCATTGAAAATCCTTACTGATCAGGGTACTCAATTTATGGGGAAAGTCGTGAAAGCACTTGCTAACTGTTACAATGATTGTAGTCATTTAGTGGACAGTTATTAGACACAAATGAACCAGGATGTTGAAAATAACAGCCTTATAGGAAACTGATTGTTGACTAACAACTGAAGTAATGAGGTGTACGTTTGTGTGTGTGTGTGTGTGTGTGTGTGTGTGCACGAGTCGGAGACCTGGACCACCAACCTGATGCCACCTGAGATTTACCACATTGAACTGTCATGCACAACCCCTTACCACCCTCAAACTAATGAGTGTATTGAGAGATTACATGGTACTCTTGAGTCTCTCTTAAGTAAGGCCAACACAAGAGAGTTAGACTGGGAATCCTTCTTACCCTTGGCTGTGCAGTGTTTGAGAGTTTGCCCGAACAGAGATACAGGGTTTTCACCAGCTGAGTTGGTCTTGGGTCATAACATTCGAACACCCTTGGACCTGTTATATGATGGATGGGTAGATGATAGTTGTGGGGGCATGGAATTAGGTGAGTGGGTGGACAGTTTGCGGGAACGATTGGAAATGCTTTGGGATTCAGCAACTGATATTGGGTTGAAAGAGAGAGAGAAAAGAGAAGAAGCTTACAACAGAGGGAAAATAGTGAGAACTTTTGAAGTAGGGAATAGAATTTTATGTAGGATACCAGGTATGATAGCAAAGTTACAGGACTCTTGGGAGGGTCCATATGAGGTGTTAGAGAGGCTAGGGCCAGTCAACTACAAAGTCAGAGAAGAAGGAGAAAAGCAGAGAACTAAAGTGATTCATGTGAACAATGCAAAACTGTATGTTGAAAGGGGGAAAGTTACAGTTTATGCAGAGGAAGGTGACTTATTTGAGAGTGGTGTTGTGTTAGGAGACACTAAATGTGCAAAAGTTAATGAGGGTGATTTAGGAAACTTGTTGAGGGAATTCAGTGATGTGTTGTCAGGGAAACCAGGAAACTGTGGACTAGCTAAAGTGAACATTGAAGTAATGGAAGATGTTACGCCAATAGCCCAGAACCCCTACAGAATCCGTAATAAGGTAAAGGATTGGGTGCAGGAAGAAATAAAAACTTTGTTACAGGAAGGTATCATTAAAGAAAGCTCTGTCCCATGGGCAAGCCCACTAGTCCCCATTGTCAAACCCAAAGGAAAGATCCGTTTATGTGTTGACTTCCGTAAGGTTAATCAGGTTACACAGTCTGTTCCATACTTAATGCCACAGTTAGAAGATATATTGGAGAGAGCAGGTAAAGCAAAGGTTCTCTCCAAGATTGATTTGGCCAAAGGATTTTACCAGCTGGTAGTGGATGAAACAAGCAGAGATGTTACATTTTGTAGCCCATATGGAAATATCGTTTTAAGCATTTACCTTTTGGACTAAAAAATGCTCCAGCCCATTTTCAGGCCACCATGGAGTTAGCACTTAAGGAATGCATGGATTGCTGTCACACATATATTGATGACATACAAGTTTATTCAGAAGATCCTAGCCAGCACTTATCTGATGTGAGGAAAGTACTCATTGCTCTTAGAAAGGCAGGCTTAACAGCTAAACCTGAGAAATGTAGCTGGGCTAGGAAATATTTGGTTTATCTTGGTCACCCATTGGGAATGGGAGAGTGGCAGTTCCTCAGGATAGAATTATGGCTTTGAAAAACTACAGAAAACCCAAAACTATTAAAGATTTAAGAGCCTTTTTAGGAACTGTAGGGTTTTATCGCAAATTCATCAAAGATTTTGCCAAACACTCATCATACCTCACTCCGTCAACCTCCCCAAGGGCTCCAAGGCTGGTCTGCTGGACAAAACCCATGGAGGAAGCTTTCAGGTATTTATGTAATTCTTTGTGCAATAATGTTGTTTTATGTGTACCGGCAGAGGCCGACGATTTTGTTGTTCACATAGATGCCAGCCACAGAGGACTTGGAGCCACCCTGCTAGTGAGACGTGAGGGAAAAGATATACCAGCAGCATTTTATTCCAGACAATTGAGAGGAGCAGAATCAAGATATTCAGCAACGGAGTTGGAGGCATTGAGGTTACTGGAAGCAGTTCGTCACTGGAGCCACTATTTGTATAGACAAGAATTCTGTATCTTTACTGACCACAAAGCTCGGTGCCATCTCATGACGTCACCAAAACTTAATAAAAGACTCCGTGGGTTTGCATTGTCACTCCAACCATACAAGTTCACTGTGATGTACAAGCCGGGAAAAGAGAACCTTGACGCAGATGGTTTATCTCGCCAATCATGGGATGACTACAATGACTCTGAGAGAGAAGATGAAGATGGATCGGACAACACGTTTGAAGTTATGAACATCTCGGCCCCTCTTTTAGAGAAGCCCAGCCCCTTCAGGGGTGGGGCTGAGCTTGCGGGGGGAGATGTGGGGCTGGAATAGGCTAACCCAGCATTTACAAACTCACACACTAATTATATTCATAGTCATGCCACATTGTAGTAATTGATACTTCTGGGATTACCAGCTGAGCTGGACTCGTTGTTCACTGTCTTTGTGTAAAGGTGGGCCCCCCCTCTACCCTCATCTACCTACTCCTATATAGTCACTGAGCACTGTAGATTCTTTGTCCATTTGACCAACTGAGCCTGTTTGTGTTACTGCATGTCTCTTAATATAACTTTAACCATTATTAATTGACCAACTGTGGGATACTAGCAAGGCCTGTCAGTGGAACTGGTGGCAGTCAACCTTATCGAACTATCAGAGGATACTAGGCACCACAAAGATAATGGAGAGAGAGTGTCTCAATCAGAGAGTCAGAACAATGACTGTCCCTGGTCAGCCCTTTTATAGACTGCCAATGGGATCACAAGAAAATAAAATATAATGTAAGATTGATCAATCACAAAGAGGATAATGAACTATTAAACTAATCAATCAAATGAGAGAGAGAACAAACATTCACACAAATTGTAACAAGTAATCTAGGCAACATAAAAATGATACATAAAATTCAGCTGCTACTACAACTATTAAAACTAACACACAAACAACATACAAACATACATACAGAATAAATGTCTGGCAATAAGTTAATAATACTGTTGTGGGGTGTGGTTCCCACAGATCTAATGCAAAAATAAGATATATATTGTAACAGAGTATGACAAAACAAGGGACAAAAAAAAATACAAGATATGCTGTATTTTGTTTTGAAAAAAATAATTTTAATGTTTAAGATAAAGCAGAAACGGCAGAAAAGGAAAATCAAGCAGTCAAGAACACCGTTACAACCAGTGTTTTTTTGTTGTTGTTGTTGTTTACTCTAAAGAAAGTACAAATAGCGAGCTAGCCTGCCTAGTTAGGTTACACAAAACTACAGTATTGTTATATTCAGTGGTGTAGGAAGATGCTTCGGTATCAGGGGCGGATCTAGGATTTGTTTAGAGGGGGCTCTTTTCAAGGGGTGAAATAGCTACAACTACTTATGGAAAAATGTTGTCTATATTGTATATTCTATAAGACTAATTATATATTCTAATATTCATTCACACAATAATTAGCATTATAATGTGACCATCCGGAAATGAATGAACTGCTAAAATCAGGAAGGAAAAAATTAAAAATAAGAGCAATACCAATTTACAAAGGTATTTATGTCTAGAATAAAGAAAGAATAGTAGGGGTTGGCGAATTATGCACCTTTTTTGTATGCTATGCTAGCAATGACTAATCTGAATCCTGGTATGGCCACTGTTTGTAATGTGAGTTGTTGATCTGCATCCTAATGGGCAACAGTGCTGGATCTGAAAGTATTTTATTTCTTATACAGAAAGTGATATTGGAATTTTCAAATAGAATTAGCTACCAACACAGAGGGTAGTTAGTAAGCTCATAGATTCATTTAAAAAGTCCCAAAGATGGTCTCTCAAAGACTACATTAAATTGCTATTGTTACTGTACAATAAAAACTAATTATAATTTTTTCCAAAAACTAGCTACTTCATTATGCTCATAATTACACTAATCATGCTAGCATATGCTAGCATTTATGAAATCACTTATCACACTCAAAATCATGCCAGCACAATTTGCCAACCCTTTAGTGAATAGGTACGCTTAATCATGAAAAACAACAACAACTAATTCATGAGATAAAATGAAAGTACAAAGAGATTTTAGCTAGTGATGAAAGTATATTTATATAATTGTCAAATTCAACCATGAAGAAAAAAAAATTGAATGAGCAATAACCACTAAATTCTGTCCAATTAATAAATCCTTGACTTGTTTTGCTTTGGTATACTACGAACTTGGTCTACCATATTGAATAAGGACACAGGTAAAAATTCTGACTCATCAGCATATCAATAAGTAGAGGTGCGTTCAAAAGAAGATCACAATTGTTATTGGAGTAGCTACAAGGAAAAACAATGATGAACAAAAAAGTGATTACAGGTAAGAAATACTGTAGCTAAAAATGAGGGCTCATTCTGAAAAGGTGGGCTCCTACAACATCAGTCGAGCCACATTCCTTTCCATTCACCACACCCCTTTCCTTCCCCCCCCCCCCCCCCCCCCCCCCCCCCCCCCCCCCCCAAAGCTACCAAGTTATAGGGCGGGGCTCATTTAGGTGAGAAGCGAAACTCGCAAGGAAAGAAATTGTTCTCGCAGCTCAACAGTAAGTTATACTTGGGGAGGGTTAGTTTAATAGGTCATCTTACATTACGTAAAACTATATCTGAATGTCTATTATCAACAACACTAGCCGCGCTTGCCGCGCATGCTGCGTATGCACTGCTTCACCTGCAGAATTGCCATCAGATATAGCTAGCATATTTTGTGCCATTCTCTCCCATTAGTAACGCTAATTTTAAAGACACACTGATGTAGTGGAATCACACCATTGAATAGAATATGATTGGGCAACAAAAGAAAACAAAATAATGATTAAATCCATAGGCAACAAAAGAAAACAAAATAATGATTAAATCCATAGCTATAGTAATTTGAGCAAATGGAGAAGACTTTCAGAGCCACATGAACAATTGGCAGAATCTTGAAACAATAATTGCCTGTTTGAGGAGTCAGTTACTTGTAATTTTCCCTCTCTCTATACATGTATATATAGTACTAATGGTGTGCTTGAGCACAAATGGTGAGCAAGCCTGCCTTGCTAGGTTGCATAAAACTATAATGTTGTTATATATAATGTATTTTACCTGAAAAAGCTTTTATTTCATGACAAAAAAGGATTATATTTATAGAAGTTGACCATTAATTGCAGCAAATAAATACGGAACTACTTTCTTACCTTAATTTCATGAGTAGTGATGATTCTGTAGTATCAAATTTAGGCCATTCTGACTACTTCTATTACCAGTAACTATTGAACAAGCTCTCAGCTACAAAAAAAATAAGGCCAGGGTTATTCTTATAATATATATATATATATATATGTATATATAGCTAAGAATAACCCCCTGGCCTTATTTAGTTATATATATCTATAATGGGGGGAAAGACTACACACCAAATATATATCTGCCATGAATATCATTAAATTTCAATGAATATGATTAACTAGTGGTGTGCTTGAGCACAAATGGCGAGCGAGCCTTAAACTACACTATTGTTATTCAAACTGTACTAAAATAAAGTTGAGTTGTTAAATTATGCATATACGGTAAAGGGGATTCAATGCCATAGTAACCACTCCCCTCAACTGTTTGAATTGAAAAAGAAGCAACAAAATCAAGTCACGTTATTTAAAATTTTCTTTGTGATAATAGTAGTTGTAACGCACAATACTTTCACACAACTGAACATACCTACGCAAGACTTACCTTCGTGGTTCGTCTAGTGGACAATGAATTGTCAAGTAAATGCTGTTGTGTAGTGCTTATAACTGACAAATAGTGTATTAACTTACCACCGCCACTAACTCGAATAGAAATGAAGCTCCCAGCACCCGCAAAACAATTCAAAGCGGTAAACAATTCAATTTCTAAGGTGATAGGGTAATGATCGCTATACCAGAGGATTCTGTTTAGTGAAGTTTGGGACGGGGTCGAACGCAGAGCGAACACAAAAATACGGAGGGTCAAAGTACAAAATGACATACATACGTCCAAACATATATCTAAATAAATAAACAAACATCCCCGATTTTCGATTGTGTTACCCCTGTAAGTGTCTCGCTCGCTACGTTCGCTCGCCAATTATCGTTAAATTGACTTGCAGGTAGCTCTCGTGTATGTTGTATTTTAATTAACCCATGAGTGTGCTCGAGGCTTGCTGAGCTAGCTGAGTGCAGTGTATGTTCTATTTTTGTCCACCAATGAGTGTGCCTGAGGCTCAAGCTAGCTGAGATAGCAAAAGTTTAGGATTTTCAGCCCTGGTTATTGGAATTCCTGGGAATGAAATTTGGTGATGGTTATCTAACCACCCTACTTCTTCTTCGAACTCATCTTGAAAACTGAGACAGCTGGTTTTTCTCAGAATTCTATAGCCTGGTGGTGGCCTGCTTCTTAGAAGCTGATTGGGGTGAAGATACTAATTTCTCTGGAGGGATTGGTGAGTTTTACAAGAGAAGTTAGAAAAAGAGATTGCTTTGTTCTTGAATGCTAAGATAACAGAATAAAGAACAACATGGTGATCATTTCATAACTTTCCTAAGGATAAACTGATGAGAAAGAAATGATTAATTTCTAAAAAGAAAGGATTTGTATTTTTACTGATCATCAGCTGTTTTGCTCCACAATGTGGAAGAACTCTTGAATATCTTTGTGGAGGATATTGTAACAAAAAGCATTGCTACAGTGGAAGGCAGTGGAGAATTGGCAAGCCTACAAATATTGCCTCTTATTACTGATCAAGTTTACTTTATTTAGATTGAGTATGTTTTTATGTTTATTTTAATTATCTTTCTCCCCTTAGTTCAATAAGTATTTATTTTATTTGATTGTTTAGTTACAGTTATTCATTTAACCACAGTGTAAAACATGAAAGCAATAGTTCTGCCAGTTCTGCAGGACATTAATGTCCCTGCATTAACTACCTAAAATATCCCACCTACTGTGGAGTTAAATAATGCCATTAGCTAGCTACCTGTTGAAGAGGTAAAAAAATGGCGAAGGGACATATAAATTCTAGTTAAAAACAAACAAACAGGACATTATTACTGATACAGTCCCACACGCTTTGTGGAAAATGTATTACTGCGGGGGTGATAATGATGATGATAATCATAATGAAATACTATGAAGTGAATCAAAATTGGTGGACCAATAATTAAGTGCACTAAGAGAAAAACCTGTTAATGCTAATTCAATGTCCAAACTTCTGATAGCTAGTAATGGAGTTGGCAAAATAGTGGTAAATATTTTTCTTGTTTTTCGTTTATACCTTGATTCTCAAAGACAACTATCTGGATCTTATATCCAATTTAGGAAGTATGTCTTAGACCTCTTTACTTTGTCACAAGTCACAGTATCGCGAGGCTGTTGTTTAGCTACATACCATTTTGCTCACCTTTCTTTTAATATGCCAATATTTGCTAGCAAATACATACCTTTTATCTATCTCAACTTCACAACATGAAGCTGACTAAGAGTAAGATGTTCAACTATAGCTACTTGCTTTTATAAATGATATTTCTGCCAGAGTCTGAGTCTGTCAAATAGGTGGTTGCATTTATGTCTCCAGACTAGTTTATGGAGATGTAGGCAGGCCACCACCAGGCTATAGAATTCTGAGAAAAACAAGCTGTCTCAGTTTTCAAGATGAGTTCCAAGAAGAAGTAGGGTGGTTAGATAACCATCACCAAATTTCACTCCCAGGAATTCCAATAACCAGGGCTGAAAATTCTAAACTTTTGCTATCAGCAGTTAGTAAATTTCATAGTAAACCGATTCCTATAATTTGGAAGCTCTGTGCAGCCTGGCGCTGGTGCTACAGCAAAAAATAGACCAAGCGGTCAGCAAAACTAATACATTTTCTATGGGACACGGGTGTGCAGTGATACCATCAGTGGGCGTGGCAGGATGCTACGTGATGTCATCATGCAAATCCCTATTTCTGGTGGAGTTAACGTTGAATTCCGTAATCTAACCGGAAGTCCGTGTTACGGGTTACGTAAGACTTTTACTTATGTTGGAAAATGGTGGTGCCTCAACTGAATGGCAGTAAGTTATAGTTGGGGCCGCTTACTTCGTTGGTGGGGGAGGCCTTACTCAGTTTAGACCCTACATTGTGTAAGAGTACTAGACAGTATGCTTTAAATAGCACTAGATGCGTATAGACTTAGTTTTGAGGCCGTATTGTGCTTCTTCTTTTTTCCTTTCTGTTTCCAACAGTTTGATAGTTACAGTAAGTCATGGTAACTAGCTTGGTTTGTTAGTTCACTGGCTAGCTAAGTTTAGGATTATATTTGTCCTAACCCATTCACCGGCAACAAGGATAACATAATGCGGGAACGATAAGCTTAGCTGCAAGCAGCGTCCAGAGCACCGCTAATGTGTTGTTCTATTGCATGTATTTTTAGAATAGAATAGGTTGTGGGAAGCCCCTAGAGAGTTTTATAGCCAACTTTACAAATTGAGTTACCAGCCCTATAATACAAATAACTGCAGTGAAGATATCCAGCATGGATAAACCACTTATTACACTCACAGAGTGATATGGCAAGATATTTCACTGTCAGCACTTTAATTTCACTCACCTATGGCTCTGAAAACAAATTCGCCTGCTCTGAAATATTTCACCATAGCATACTCTGACTCATATAATAAGTTATAATATATACACAGAAAAAACTCATATGTTACTTTAACATAAAAAATATGTCATATTGATGCATCATTTTTGACATGTTTTTTGTGTTATTTTGACATATAATTTACATGTCGTTTTAACATTTTTGTTTTTGTAACTATAACATAATATGTTAATGTTAAATTAACAATAACACTGTTTATAATAACATTTATTTGAGTTAATATAATGGTCAGTATGTTACTCCAATTAACATACATTATTGTTATTATAACAAATATAACATTTAGTGGCTTTATAGCGAGTTTTCTTTTCTGTAAATAAAACATTGCTTAATGTTATTTTGACATATTTTTTGTGGTTATTTTGACAAATGCTTGTTATTAAAAAAATTATATTTATTATAATAACATGAAGTTATGTCATTATAAGTTACAATCATTGTCAGTACAACAAACTGTGTGTCACTTTTGCTTATTCTTGTCAGGTCATTTTAACATTAAAATGTCATATATAAGTTAATTGACTGTCAAAACAAAAACAACTATTGTTATGTTAACGTAGTTTCAGGTCAAATTAAGTCAGTAATAGTAAATATAGCAACTGTTAACGTGATAATATTCTTTTAAACAATAATTGTTTCACTTGAATTCATTACAATCATAAAGAACAAAAATAATGAATAAATGACAGGTAAATTAGTTTGCTGTTGACAAATAACTTTCCAAAGTGGAAGTTATATTGGAATATGTGGCACTAAGATGAGTTGCTGAGTTAATTGTTAAAAGTTTGTTTTCAAGAAAAAAATATAAGTCTCTCAATCGTGAGTGATATTCAATATCGTAAAAGTAATGAAATGCCAAAAGTACAAACACACCCTGCAATATCCCAGACACCTCCAAATGTATAACTTGTTCCACCACTACGAAATACTGCGTAGATAATTCTTCATCCATTAATCGAACAAGGTGTGGCTGGTTAGTTTCACGATCGGCAATTTCACTTGGTATGGAGTCACTCTCTATAGCAAGTTAAAAAACAACAACAAAAACAAACACACACAAAAGAAAACGTTACTTTTGGCCACTCAATTTTTTTAAGTCTTATAGGATGAAGAAAAATGATATTATTACTAATTAGCTACTACAAAAATAAATAATAACTAAACATAATTATGAAATTACGAAATTTATTAATTAACTGTAAAAGTACTTGAAAAGGAATAAGAAAAAATATTTAGATCCTAATGCAACATAATTATTTTGAATGCAACTTTGCCGTGCATTAAATGGAAATCTAAATCTTACACTTACCTTTCCTTCCATTACTAAATGAGGAATGTTATTAGAGTCATGATCTGGTCTCTTCTTCTTACAGTGTATAGGCATATAAGAAAATGGGAGGGCTTACAGGACTTGAGTTAAACCTCACCGATTAAAACTATTTACTACATTCAATTTCTGCTTGCTTCAGCAAGGCAGCTCACTCACCATTTGTGCTGAAACACATTATTTGTTCTTTATTAATTTGTTAATTTTATATGCCTCTATCAGAGGTAACACAATTGAGAATCGGTGGTGTTTTTTTATAAATGTGTAGACGTATACTTTGACCCTTGTTGTTGTTTTTTGTGTTAGCTTGCAGGTCGACCTCATCCCATTCTCCATTAAACAGAATCCTTTGCTTTTCCAATCTTTATCCGTATCATCCTGAAATTTAATTGTTTACCCCCTTTTGAGTTAGATTGTCTCTGACATATCTGAATTTTTGTAGATGCAGTTAGGTCTTACAAACTTACCGGGGTTCACTGTCTATTCAAATTAATGGTGGTGGTGAGTTATCTTAGCTAATGCGCTGTTAAGTCATAGTTATACGCTTCTACCAACATCATGGTTCTCATTGTTCAATTGTCAAACACATTGGTATTTCTTGTGTTGGTGCCTGCCCAGTTAACCAGTCGGAGTGAAAGTGTTGTGTTATCACTACTGCTTAGCTAAAGTAGCACAAAGTAATTTTTTATTGAAAAATACATTTATTCCATCCTAGATATCTTCACAAATTTGTCACTTTACTTGGTTTTTACAGCTACCTTATCCTTGTATAGCTACTCAACCTAGGTTAGAGTAGCTGCTAAAATATCAGTTGGGGGTGTGGATAGGTAGCCCCTACAACCAAGTTTACCCTGTGAGTTTACCAGTCCTCTAGTACTAACTATAGCATTGAAAAAATATTGTGTGGAACAGTGGAATAAACCACTTATTACACTCATCAGAGTGATATGGCTAAATATTTCACTCTCAGGCTTTATTTTCACTCCTCTCTGGCTCATGAAAATATATTAGCCTTCTCATGAAATATTTCACCATTATCGCACTCTGACTCATGTCATCAGTATTATGTATTAGCTAGCTTTACATAACATTTTCGGCTACTAGCAGCAAGTTAGAGTTAGGCTCAATACTAGGCAGTAATTCCTCAGAAATGCTTGTTTTTTGTTGTTGTTTTTTGTTTTTTTATTTTTTGTTTTAGTCGAAACATTTCTGGCGAGTGGTTACTGTGGCATTCAATCTCCTTTACCATACATAATTTAAAAACCCAGCCGTTTTTTTAGTAGCTGGAGTGGTTTTTGTCAAACGAGTCTAGTGAGGGGGAGTAGGGGGGGGGGGGGGGGGGGGACAGAAACAATAGCCCTCTTACATTTTAGAAAGGGAAGTGAATGGCTTATTTTTTATTACAGAAGTACCACTACTCGGGAAAAATGAGGTAAGAAAGTAATTCCTTCTTTTACTAGCTAAAATATAGGTAAGGTGAAATGACTGATTCTTTCCTCCATTTCAGTATTTAGTTTTCCTGTGTTCATTGCTGAGAGACTCTCTAAACTCAAAATCTCCTTGCAACTTGTAATGGAATTTCTAGCACCAACTATACCTCCAGTCATATACATGCCCTCTGGCATGTAACCGTTTATTTAACTGTTTATTTCATTGCATTTATACTATTAGTATTTATTAGACTCTGAATTGATTACCACCTTCACTTACTCTCCCTTTTGCCCCATGTATGTCAATCAATATAAATTCTTTGTTTGTTTGGGAATATGTGGACACACATGTAGCAGCAATATTATGCTAACTCAGTTTATAAAGGATATTCTGAATATCCTTAATTTCAAAGCTGGGGAGATGAAGGGGGGAAGAAGAAAGAGGGTTTCAGCTGAACCCTATATCCACACCCCCTCCGCCCTCTGTACATGAGCCTGAATAATTATGTGATACTGCTAAAAACACTTTCCGTATGCTTCTTATGACAATTGCAAATCATCACAGTGTACGATTTTGTGCTCATATTTTGTGTCAGAAGCATTATGTTTGAATGATATGTGTTGGTGAAACAGCAGCAACAGGTGGAACTATCGCAACTGATGCAACTTCAGCAACTGGTGAAACATAAGCAACTGGTGAAACATTAGCAACAGATGAAACATCAGCAACTGGTGAAACGTCAGCAACTGGTGAAACATCAGCAACAGGTGAAACATCAGCAACTGGTGAAATATCAGCAACTGGTGAAACGTCAGCAACTGGTGAAACGTCAGCAACTGGTGAAACGTATGAAACGTCAGCAACTGGTGAAACGTCAGCAACTGGTGAAACATCAGCAACTGATGAAACATCGGCAACAGGTGAAACATCAGCAACTGGTGAAATATCAGCAACTGGTGAAACGTCAGCAACAGGTGAAACATCAGCAACTGGTGAAATATCAGCAACTGGTGAAACATCAGCAACTGGTAAAACATCAGCAACTGGTGAAACATCAGCAACTGGTGAAACATCGGCAACAGGTGAAACATCAGCAACTGGTGAAATATCAGCAACTGGTGAAACGTCAGCAACTGGCGAAACGTCAGCAACTGGTGAAACGTATGAAACGTCAGCAACTGGTGAAACGTCAGCAACTGGTGAAACATCAGCAACTGATGAAACATCGGCAACAGGTGAAACATCAGCAACTGGTGAAATATCAGCAACTGGTGAAACGTCAGCAACTGGCGAAACGTCAGCAACTGGTGAAACGTATGAAACGTCAGCAACTGGTGAAACGTCAGCAACTGCTGAAACATCAGCAACTGGTGAAACATCGGCAACAGGTGAAACATCAGCAACTGGTGAAATATCAGCAACTGGTGAAACGTCACAACTGCAAACGTCAGCAACTGGTGAAACGTATGAAACGTCAGCAACTGGTGAAACATCAGCAACTGGTGAAACATCGGCAACAGGTGAAACATCAGCAACTGGTGAAATATCAGCAACTGGTGAAACGTCAGCAACTGGCGAAACGTCAGCAACTGGTGAAACGTATGAAACGTCAGCAACTGGTGAAACGTCAGCAACTGCTGAAACATCAGCATCAGCAACTTGTGAAACATCAGCAACAGGTGAAACATCAGCAACTGGTGAAACGTCAGCAACTGGTGAAACATCAGCAACTGGTGAAACATCAGCAACTGGTGAAACTTCAGCAACTGGTGAAACATCAGCAACTGGTGAAATATCAGCAACTGGTGAAACGTCAGCAACTGGTGAAACGTCAGCAACTGGTGAAACATCGGCAACTGGTGAAACGTCGGCAACTGGTGAAACGTCAGCAACATGGTGAAACGTCAGCAACTGGTGAAACGTCAGCAACTGGTGAAACGTCAGCAACTGGTGAAACGTCAGCAACTGGTGAAGCGTCAGCAACTGGTGAAACGTCAGCAACTGGTGCAACTTTAGCAACTGGTGAAACGTCAGCAACTGGTGAAACGTCAGCAACTGGTGCAACTTTAGCAACTGGTGAAACGTCAGCAACTAGTGGAACTGTAGTAGCAACAGGTAATTAACTTGGCAGCAGCTACATTATTGAGAATAATACCAATAGTGGTGTGTTTTTGCATGAATGGAGAGCTAGCTACCTAGATAATTTTGTGATCTTTTTTTTTTTTCGTCCACATTTTCAGAGTAATTAAGGAGCAACACTGAGTGAGTCCTTCTTCATGATTTCTGCAGTCTAATTTGGCATGGTTAAGTACATTTAGCTTACATTGAAGAAAAGTACTGTTTTATTCTAACTAGAAAATGCTCGTGTAGCATTGGTTGGGCGAGCCAGCGAAGTTCTGGAATGCGCGCGCGCGTTTAAACAACCACGTATTCAAAAAGACGACGTATTCAAAACGACCACGTATTCAAAACGACCACGTATTCAGGATTTCCATAGACTACATCTTAGAGTTGCTCGCTTGCTTCGCTCGCTCGCCAACAACTCCCCTAAAACATAATTGTGCACTTTGCTTCACTTACTTACTGTTATCTACAAGAACAACTAGAGTTCCAGTTAGTGGTATAGTGTTGTTGTTTTTTTGCCAATCAAGTAGACTTAACTACAATTCTAAAAGAAAAAATGATGCAGGTTGTAATCCAGTGCTCTAGACATTGCCAACAAAAGCCAAAACATGTTTGTGATACGAATAAAATAATTGAAAAAAAGAAACTAATTGTTTGATAAAATCTGAATATGTTTGAGTTTTCACATTTTTTTGTCACACACATATACACACTCATCTATCCTACTGTAGAAATTGAGTTGACTTTCTTATAGATATTTGTAATTAACTTCATCAATGCACTTGTAGTATGTTGAGCACTGAGGTTACAGTTTTTTATTCATAATTACAATTATGTTATTGGAACTTTCAATGATAGTATGCATTATTTTTTGTAGGAGAAAACTTCTTCTGAACATGCCACACAGATCTCATACATAGTTAGAAACATCTAGAGTTTGTAGTAGCATTTAGTCTTAAATATACATCTAGTTTTGTTCTTGTACTGTATCGTACATTTTAGACACTTTAGTTCTATTTCATTAGATTTTTATAGTGATTACACGCAATATTTAGTATTATTATTCATACACGTTTTAGCTACATGAAATAATTCTTATTAGCTACATATACATTTTTGATGCCTATTTTGTGTATAATTCATTTAGTCAACATTTTTGTAATTGCAAAGCTTTTTCTATAACCATGAGAAACTGTGATGGAGTTTTGGGAAAGTAAAGCTGCCAGGTCAAGAAAGCAACAATTCTTGACCACCAGTGAACTTATTTAGCAGAGACAATGAATCAAAGCCAAGCAGAGTTTGCTGCCACTAGAATCAAGTCTCTATATCCAGCAAAATGCCATTACGGTGAGTAGAATGTGGAACTCTCAACATTGTTTGCTATGAGTGGGCAGTTATTGTCGCGCGAGCTTCATGGTTACGGTAGGTAAAGTTAATGAGTTGGACGGAAAACGAAGGATATGGGATAAGATATTTTACTACGAGTTGCTAGATCTTAACTTGTGTCATGATGAGATGGCATGTCTTAGTAGTTCTAGTAGATACTATTGATGAGTTAGGGGAGAATGAAGGCTGTGAGATGTAGGGTAAGGGATGTATTTACACATGGGTTGCCAGAGACTGCTTGATCACTCTTCAGGTGTGCATCTACATGGATACATTAGAATTTGGTCATATTATAGCAATAGGTCGTGGTACTGATACTATTCTACTGTTCTTGCAGATACCATAATGGAGATGCATGTATGCCTGGGTGAGTGGGTGGGGGGAGGGGGGGTGGTTGATTGATCACCCAACTTATGTGTATAGGTACAGACGGTAGAATTTGACTATTGATTAAGTAGTCAATAGCAAACACTGTTCGGTGGGAGCTATGATTGGCCTGGCAATGTCAGCATCTTCTATGCCATCATTTTCGCATAGAATATCTTCTTGCTCTAGTGAGGGAGTGCATGCTCCTCAGTGGCAGATATGGTCTCTCCATTTCTGGTGCAGTAGTGTTTGAATGTCATACAGTCAGGAAGTTTTCACAGTATGTGCATATCATAACTTTTCAGCTTGTGCGTCATAATATTAGCTCTCCAAGTCAATGAGTCAAATATATCCATTGGCAGCTGTACGATCCCCGATAGGGCAATGAGGTAGCGAGGTAATCTAGCTAGCATACAACTAACCACCCTATTCGGATTTATCCAGCAACAATCGATATCAAGAACAATCACGTGACTACACAACAATGAATAATACATGATAGTGTCCAGAGTTCAGAGTTCAAGTGTCAGCATGTCGGTGTATTTAGACTCCGAGAGCTGGTGTACTGATGATGAAGATTGACCTGGTAGTGTATCTAGACAAGTTCGTGCACACCCCTGGCACACCATCAATGTGGTCTTATGCGTGTGACAAGAAGTATGCTGTGTCATTTGCTATGTTTAGTATCCAACATTTCCTGTGTAATGACACTTATGATGACTTGGGCACTTTGCACAGCAGTTGTCACTTTTCTCTCCCATTCTGTGGATGACTTACACTAGTTCCACCATTACTGGGAGAGCGGGTTGTACTGTGAGAGTGGTGGCACTCATTTAGGGAGTGCCAATCTGGGCTGATATGACTGAGGGCCCAGAACAGTTAGTCTGCCCTGGGATTAGAGATAGATACAAATCTGGTTGTTACGATTACTGGATATAAAATTGAGTTAACTGCAGGAGATGATTTGGAGTTGGTCAGCAGAAAGTCAATAATTGTTTAAAAAAAATTTAAAAAGTCCATCTCTGCCATGCAGCAATGGTGGTGTGGTCAGGCAGTCACAAAAGCCACACATAGGGGCTGCATTTTCTGGGCCATTAGTCCGGCACTTCAGTTTATGGCATCAGTTGCTGCTTCAGTACGCACACAGATACCTCTATTTTGTGTAGGTGTGATGCAGTAGCAGAATATCTATGGTGATTTTAATTAAGTTGGACTCAAAGTAATCAAGGGGGAAAAACAAGTAGCAACTCATCACAATTGCAGTAGCAGCTGCTGTATGAGGCCCTATTGGGCTAGAAAGCAGCTGTGCAATAACACAGCCAGGGTAATCTGCCAATCCTATATATGTCACTTATTAATAATGTTTACTTTGTATGGGACTTATTATAGATTTAAACTCTTGTAAGCATGTGCCAGGAGTGGTCAATGGAGTGACAGATGTGATGACTGAAAATAGCTAGAGCTGATCTGGTATTCACTTTAATAGTTTAGAATCTTCAGTTGCAATTTCACATTAACTCAGGGTAGAGGAAAGCCTGGACAATTTACTTAGCCTGCTCTTTGAACTTGAAGTAGCTCAGTTAACTTGAGAATATATGAATTGGGCCAGAGATACACCTGTTTACAGTCTCACCTGATCCCATTACCAGTATCGAAGGTGAAACTGTGTCCAGTTTTACCCTTGGGCACTGGAATTGATTGTCACATGAATTAATAAGGTCATACATAACCTCAGTTTGGCTTGTTTATTTAAAATATCATGTACTATGCTCTTTCTGTCATGCATGATTTTGTGGCGACTAAGTGCCTAATCTAGGAGTCTCCTCATTATTCAGATTTGTGATATATCATTGGAAGCTCATGTAAAGGCAAAATATCATTGTGAGAAGCTGTTGTGATGTTTCTGTCCTACAAGGAAGTAAATTGCACAGAGCATGAAGTACATGCCACTATTAGTCCAGAGTGTCTTGGTCGACTCTCTGGAAGGTAAGGTTGAAAACATCTAGAAAGATTAGTTCAAAGCAGGCTATATTTGGCATAGGTTAGTGGGTCCAGTTGCTGCTAACTGGCATGGGGCCTGGATTTCTTTTAGATTGTAAGACAGTACACTTTTTGAGGGAAAAGAGGCTTGGAAAGGAGCTTAAACATATTCTCGAGACCATTGAGATTAATATTGGAAACTATAATGCATGGTCACAGCTTCGGCATTGAGGTCTATACTATTAACATTCTACAACTATGGAGTGATAGATAGAGGCTGTAGATTATGGTTACATATGTCAGTGTTATTTGTTAATTATAGTATAGGGGTTTGCGGAGTGTAGCTTTTAGCCACTGGAGGATGTTGCAATTATACACTCCCCAAAACAAATAAAGAATCAGGAAGGTAGTAGTAACTGTAGGTTAAGGTCAAAGTATGTAGAGAGGGAAGCAGTGTGAGATGTGCTCGCAGGGATCAGTAAGGGTGCTGGTAGGGGCTAGCGAGGATGTGCTGGAAAGAGAGTCTCCTGTGCGCTACCAATCCTCCTCCTTCCAGTAATGGTTACGGAGGTAGAGGGTGGGGAGGTGGGCATGAGCAATCATGAATGACAATGTTAACTAGAAAATAGGCAATTTTAAAGTTATGACCACTTTAGAAGTTACGAGCACCCACGGATTTCAAGACAATTGAGATAAGAGGATTCTTATGATTACAATTCTCATATGAGAAGCGTCTAGATACTCTGTTAATAAAAACATAAGTGATTATTTAGGCACTTATAATTGATTTGTAATATTCTGTGAAAAGATGTTTGTCATTTCAGCATTACCAACACTCATGGACCAACTGATTCAACAGGTTTACCAAGGAACTGGTAATAAAGATACGGTAGCAGTTTGAGGAAGAAACTTGCATTATGAAGTCAAAAAAAGATCTGTGTCTTTTAATGGAGGCACTGAGGAAAAGCATGGGACACCGAGGCTGGAATCTCCTGCAATTCTAGAACTGATGGAGAAATTGGGGCAAGAAAGCACACTCAGGTGATTTGGTTATAGAATTGAACTAGAAAAACTTGTCTGAATGAACCTATTAAATTTGATAATACTTGTTCAGTATCATAAAATTTTGTCTATTAGCTAGTAGTCCAAACACATAGCATAAGGCATCAATAATCGACCATCACCATTATCCGACCATGAATAATTCGACCACAGCCATCTAATTTCGACCAGTGTAGTATACGGGGGGGTTACTGAAGTGCACGGGCATGCCAGGAGCAAACAGTTTATTAAAAAATGGCTGCCTGCTTTTGTCGGGCTCTTTAGTTTCTAGTAGCTGATCTAGCTTTGAGCAATGCCTGGGAGGAAGAGAAAGAGAGCTGTGAATGCCCCTGCTTCAAGAACCAAGTCTCCCTCGACTGTGATCGAGTCTCCAGTGGTCTCCCGAAAGAAGTTCAGCCACTGGGGGGTGTTTACTTTTTTGAGGACAGAGGGAATCCAACATAATCCTCAGCATAAGAGCTGAAATCATATATCTCAACATAGTCTAAGAAATTTGGGGGTGCATGAAGGTTGAGCGGTGACTATGTGGTCTTATCTTATTTATCTGCTCTGCAATTTACATTAGCATGAATATCAATACATGAATATCAATACATGATCTTGTCGGGTCCTCTGCTTCTTTGGCTAGGTCCACCCAACAATGCTATACTAAATTCCTTGTCAGTTCAAGTTTTAACTTAATTTTGATAAATCCAAATAAAGATTGTGGCGCCGGAATAGGCCAACCCAGCATTTACAAACTCACACACTAACTATATTCATAGTCATGCCACATTGTAATAGTAATTGATACTTCTGGGATTACCAGCTGAGCTGGACTCATTGTTCACTGTCTTTGTGTAAAGGTAGGGGGGCCCCTCTACCCCTCATCTACCTACTCCTATATAGTCACTGAGCACTGTAGATTCTTTGTCCATTTCACCAACTGAGCCTGTTTGTGTTACTGCATGTCTCTTAATATAACTTTAACCATTATTAATTGACCAACTGTGGGATACTAGCAGGCCTGTCAGTGGAACTGGTGGCAGTCAACCCTATCGAACTTTCAGAGGATACTAGGCACCACACTTGGTAGCAGCGGTGGAGGAAACGAGCCAGCCATTGAAAAAGATTCAAGTCAAGCTAAGGAACTAAACATTGCTACACTTAAACATTGTTTTGTGTTCTCCCTATTTTCTCATATATCATTTTACTTTGCCTCTTTCCTTTTTGTTTTCACCTCTTCTATTTTTGTAGATCACCTTCAAGGAGCTGTCTTGCAGCCAGTTGCGGATGCCTGTGGGGAGGTAGACAAGGAACACCAAAAAGACAGAAAAAGGACAGCAGTCACAGAGAAAAGAAGAAAGCCAAGGTGGGGAATTCCAGAGTGTTGAGCAATTACAGGGTTTCGTAAATTTGTCGGGAGATAGGTGTGGAAGTTCTCGTGTGACTTTGGAGAGTAGTACACGTAGTTTGGGAAGTATTGTTGCTGTTGTGGAGGATAGAAGGGATACAGAATCTAGTGAGTGTGCTAGTGGAATTACTGGAATGGCTACTAAAAAAGTATCTGAGAAAGGGGACCCTCCAGACACGTTGCATAAGATGTTGGAACTAATGATTAATCTGTTGACAGAGCAAGTTAAGGATCGGGAATTAGAAAAACAGAGAAGAGAACAAGAAAGGAAAGAGAGAGAAGTGGAATTAGTTACCAGAGAGTGAGAACAGAAAAAATGGGAGGAGCAATTAGCACAAGAGCAAACTAAAGCTAGAGAAGAAAGAGAGGCACTTGAAAGGGAGCGGAATGAAAGAAGACGATAGGTTAAGGGAAGCAGCTGAAAAGACAAACTTGTGGAGAAAATAGCAATGTATCGAGATGGAACTGAGATAGAAATTTAGTTTAGAAGCAGAACTTGCTAATGCTGGAGTCGAATTAGATGAGTGGAAAACTATTCTTTTAGCCAAGATAACACCTAAGTGCAAAAATCTTGTGCTGGATCTCTTACAGAATCCAACAACCACTTACCTGGACATAAAAAACAGACTTTATAACAATGTTGGCATGTCAAAGGCTAGCACTGGTTCCAAACTCTTTAACTCATGGGTGAAGGATGCATCTGGGAAGTCTGTGCGGGAAGTTGTATGGTCGGGTACCTTGTTGTTAGAAAGACTGTTTTCTGGATGTGAGAGTGTGTATGACTGTATAATAGAGATCATGAAAGCCTTACTCAGACAGGTCCTCAGTGAAACAGAACAAGCAGTCCTAGATAGCAAGATGATTAAGTGCAAGCAGGATCTGATCGAAGCTGGGGATGCAATTGATACGATTATGGATGGGAAAAAGTTGGGCCATAAGAAAGTTTGAGTAATTCCAAACACTTTGGGACCAGCAACAGTGGATATAGACATTACACCAACCCCTCACCCTGCCCAAATAACCTGTTTTAAATGTAACCGCCAAGGTCACAGAGCAATAGATTGTAGATCACAATTCCCACAACAAAGGCCATACCCAGGGTACACTTCCTACACACAGCCCAAATGCTTTACTTGTGGTCAGTTAGGTCACAAATAAAAATATGAAGGATGATCAGCCAAAAAACAATAATCAACTTGTGATGAAAAATAGCAGGGGAGACAAGAAAGCAAATGTTGTGGTACTAGATGAACATAACAATGTGGTTGAAGCAGCTGAATGGGAAGGAAGTGACTGTGATCTTCGATACAGGAGCTCAAATTTCAGTTGTTCCAGCCAGTTTGGTAGAAAGCACTCAATACTTAGATGAGTTGGTAACAATTCAAGGAGTCTCTCATGACAAGATTGTAGCTGATGTAGCAACTGTAGCTTTTAAAATTGGTAACACTCTAGTACAGAAAGATGTAGCAGTTGTCCCTGACCATCTTACTAGTGGGTGTGTCCTGTACTCAATATAGACATTGCGAATAATGAAGACCATAGATTACTGGAGGAATATAGAAAAGCAAAAAAGGAAAAATCCAACCCAGTGCTGCAGGTAGATAGAGTTACAACCCGTTGTCAAGCTAAAAATAACCAGACAGAATCTGAACAGTTAGCAAAAAGAGAAGTAGCTGATGGGGGAGTAGCCACTAAACTTGATAGCTCTGTAGCACAGAATGGGAACCAATCCTTATTACATGATGTATGTGGAAAAAAAAAAAGGAAGGAGGCAGTGGAAAGTGATGCAGTAGGGGAGGATGTGCAGGTTGAGGAAAGTGAGTTGGGGAAAAGGGAAGAGGAATTAAAGGATGGTTTAAGAGAAGAGTGCTTAGGTGTTGAAGAGGTATTGAGCAGAAGTACGGAAGTAAGAGATGAGGAATTAGCAGAGTTAGTTGGGTTACCTAATGTGAGAGAGGGAAGCGAAGTGGATGACTTAAGGAGAGAAATAATGGAAGATCTGTCTTTAGAAAAATGCAGAAATCTAGCAATGAGAGGTGAGATGGGTTATTATTGGCTGAAGGGCATATTATTTCACAGGATTACTGACATTGATAGTGGCACATCAGATAGGATTGTACTTCCCAAATGCAGAAGAGAAAGAGTATTGAGACTATCACATGATGGGCTAGGACACTTGTCCACTAAGAAGGTTTGGCATTGAATGCTCGTTTTACTTGGCCGTACATTGCAAGGGATGTTGAGAATTATTGTAGATCATGCTTAAGATGCCAACAAACTAACAAAAGTAACAATAAGAAATCACGAATGGTTCCTCGGCCTGTCATTAATGTTCCATTTGAGAGTGTTGCACTGGATACAGTAGGTCCATTACCAAAAGAAAAAACGGGTTCAAGGTTTCTTTTAACATATGTCTGTTTAGCCTCACGATGGCCTGAAGTTGTTCCCTTAATTAAAAGGAATTACAGCTGAAAAAGTTGCAGAAGCATTAGTAGAAATTTTTGCTAGGTGGGGCTTACCATTGAAAATCCTTACTGATCAGGGTACTCAATTTTGTGAAAGCACTTGCTAACTGTTACAATGATTGTAGTCATTTAGTGGACAGTTATTAGACACAAATGAACCAGGATGTTGAAAATAACAGCCTTATAGGAAACTGATTGTTGACTAACAACTGAAGTAATGAGGTGTACGTTTGTGTGTGTGTGTGTGTGTGTGTGTGTGTGTGTGTGTGTGTGTGTGTGTGCACGAGTCGGAGACCTGGACCACCAACCTGATGCCACCTGAGATTTACCACATTGAACTGTCATGCACAACCCCTTACCACCCTCAAACTAATGAGTGTATTGAAAGATTACATGGTACTCTTGAGTCTCTCTTAAGTAAGGCCAACACAAGAGGGTTAGACTGGGAATCCTTCTTACCCTTGGCTGTGCAGTGTTTGAGAGTTTGCCCGAACAGAGATACAGGGTTTTCACCAGCTGAGTTGGTCTTGGGTCATAACATTCGAACACCCTTGGACCTGTTATATGATGGATGGGTAGATGATAGTTGTGGGGGCATGGAATTAGGTGAGTGGGTGGACAGTTTGCGGGAACGATTGGAAATGCTTTGGGATTCAGCAACTGATATTGGGTTGAAAGAGAGAGAGAAAAGAGAAGAAGCTTACAACAGAGGGAAAATAGTGAGAACTTTTGAAGTAGGGAATAGAATTTTATGTAGGATACCAGGTATGATAGCAAAGTTACAGGACTCTTGGGAGGGTCCATATGAGGTGTTAGAGAGGCTAGGGCCAGTCAACTACAAAGTCAGAGAAGAAGGAGAAAAGCAGAGAACTAAAGTGATTCATGTGAACAATGCAAAACTGTATGTTGAAAGGGGGAAAGTTACAGTTTATGCAGAGGAAGGTGACTTATTTGAGAGTGGTGTTGTGTTAGGAGACACTAAATGTGCAAAAGTTAATGAGGGTGATTTAGGAAACTTGTTGAGGGAATTCAGTGATGTGTTGTCAGGGAAACCAGGAAACTGTGGACTAGCTAAAGTGAACATTGAAGTAATGGAAGATGTTACGCCAATAGCCCAGAACCCCTACAGAATCCCTAATAAGGTAAAGGATGGGGTGCAGGAAGAAATAAAAACTTTGTTACAGGAAGGTATCATTAAAGAAAGCTCTGCCCCATGGGCAAGCCCACTAGTCCCCATTGTCAAACCCAAAGGAAAGATCCGTTTATGTGTTGACTTCCGTAAGGTTAATCAGGTTACACAGTCTGTTCCATACTTAATGCCACAGTTAGAAGATATATTGGAGAGAGCAGGTAAAGCAAAGGTTCTCTCCAAGATTGATTTGGCCAAAGGATTTTACCAGCTGGTAGTGGATGAAACAAGCAGGGATGTTACATTTTGTAGCCCATATGGAAATATCGTTTTAAGCATTTACCTTTTGGACTAAAAAATGCTCCAGCCCATTTTCAGGCCACCATGGAGTTAGCACTTAAAGAATGCATGGATTGCTGTCACACATATGTTGATGACATACTAGTTTATTCAGAAGATCCTAGCCAGCACTTATCTGATGTGAGGAAAGTACTCATAGCTCTTAGAAAGGCAGGCTTAACCGCTAGACCTGAGAAATGTAGCTGGGCTAGGAAATATTTGGTTTATCTTGGTCACCCATTGGGAATGGGAGAGTGGCAGTTCCTCAGGATAGAATTATGGCTTTGAAAAACTACAGAAAACCCAAAACTATTAAAGATTTAAGAGCCTTTTTAGGAACTGTAGGGTTTTATCGCAAATTCATCAAAGATTTTGCCAAACACTCATCATACCTCACTCCGTCAACCTCCCCAAGGGCTCCAAGGCTGGTCTGCTGGACAAAACCCATGGAGGAAGCTTTCAGGTATTTATGTAATTCTTTGTGCAATAATGTTGTTTTATGTGTACCGGCAGAGGCCGACGATTTTGTTGTTCACATAGATGCCAGCCACAGAGGACTTGGAGCCACCCTGCTAGTGAGACGTGAGGGAAAAGATATACCAGCAGCATTTTATTCCAGACAATTGAGAGGAGCAGAATCAAGATATTCAGCAACGGAGTTGGAGGCATTGAGGTTACTGGAAGCAGTTCGTCACTGGAGCCACTATTTGTATGGACAAGAATTCTGTATCTTTACTGACCACAAAGCTCGGTGCCATCTCATGACGTCACCAAGACTTAATAAAAGACTCTGTGGGTTTGCATTGTCACTCCAAGTTCACTGTGCTGTACAAGCCGGGAAAAGAGAACCTTGACGCAGATGGTTTATCTCGCCAATCATGGGATGACTACAATGACTCTGAGGGAGAAGATGAAGATGGATCGGACAACACGTTTGAAGTTATGAACATCTCGGCCCCTCTTTTAGAGAAGCCCATCCCCTTCAGGGGTGGGGCTGAGCTTGCAGGGGGAGATGTGGGGCCGGAATAGGCCAACCCAGCATTTACAAACTCACACACTAATTATATTCATAGTCATGCCACATTGTAGTAGTAATAAATAATTTTAATGTTTAAGATAAAGCAGAAACGGCAGAAAAGGAAAATCAAGCAGTCAAGAACACCATTACAACCAGTGATTTTTGTTGTTGTTGTTGTTGTTGTTGTTTACTCTAAAGAAAGTACAAATAGCGAGCTAGCCTGCCTAGTTAGGTTACACAAAACTACAGTATTGTTATATTCAGTGGTGTAGGAAGATGCTTTGGTATCAGGGGCGGATCTAGGATTGGTTAAGAGGGGGCTCTTTTCATGGGGTGAAATAGCTATAACTACTTATGGAAAAATGTTGGCTATATTGTATTTCCTATAAGACTAATTATATATTCTAATATTCATTCACACAATAATTAGCATTATAATGTGACCATCCGGAAATGAATGAACTGCTAAAATCAGGAAGGAAAAAATTAAAAATAAGAGCAATACCAATTTACAAAGGTATTTATGTCTAGAATAAAGAAATAATAGTAGGGGTTGGCGAATTATGCACCTTTTTTGTATGCTATGCTAGCAATGACTAATCTGAATCCTGGTATGGCCACTGTTTGTAATGTGAGTTGTTGATCTGCATCCTAATGGGCAACAGTGCTGGAACTGAAAGTATTTTATTGCTTATACAGAAAGTGATATTGGAATCTTTAAATAGAATTAGCTATCAACACAGAGGGTAGTTAGTAAGCTCATAGATTCATTTAAAAAGTCCCAAAGATGGTCTCTCAAAGACTGCATTAAATTGCTATTGTTACTGTACAATAAAAACTAATTATAATTTTTTCCAAAAACTAGCTACTTCATTATGCTCATAATTTACACTAATCATGCTAGCATATGCTAGCATTTATGAAATCACTTATCACACTCAAAATCATGCCAGCACAATTTGCCAACCCTTTAGTGAATAGGTACACTTAATCATGAAAAACAACAACAACTAATTCATGAGATAAAATGAAAGTACAAAGAGATTTTAGCTAGTGATGAAAGTTAATTTATATAATTGTCAAATTCAACCATGAAGAAAAAAAAATTGAATGAGCAACAACCACTAAATTCTGTCCAATTAATAAATCCTTGACTTGTTTTGCTTTGGTATACTACGAACTTGGTCTACCATATTGAATAAGGACACAAGTTAGTAAAAATTCTGACTCAGCATATCAATAATTAAGTAGAGGTGCGTTCAAAAGAAGATCGCAATTGTCATTGGAGTAGCTACATACAAGGAAAAACAATGATGAACAAAAAGTGATTGCTATAATAATTTTATTTCCAGTTACATGTAAGAAATATGTACTGTAGCTAAAAATGAGGGCTCATTAAGGGGGGCTCCTACAACATCAGTCGAGCCCCCCCCTAAATCCGCCCCTGGTATAGTCCGTCACAACATTCCCTTTCTATTCACCACACCCCTTTCCTTTTCCATTCACCACACCCCTTTCCTTTCACCACACCCCTTTCATTTCACACAACAACCACCCACCCTTTTCCTTCCCCTCCTCCCCCCCCCCCGCCCCCCCGCCCCCCCCCGCCCCCCCGACCCCCCCCCCACCCCCCCCCCCCCCCCCAGAGCTAACCAGTTTATAGGGCGGCGAAACTCGCAAGGAAAGAAATTGTTCTCGCAGCTCAGCAGTAAGTTATACTTGGGGAGGGCTAGTGTAATAGGTCATCTTACATTACGTAAAACTATATCTGAATGTCTATTATCAAAAACACTAGCCGCGCATGCTGCGTATGCACTGCTTCACCTGCAGAGTTGCCATCAGATATAGCTAGCATATTTTGTGCCATTCTCTCCCATTAGTAAGGTTAATTTTATAGACACACTGATGTAGTGGAATCACAATAGCTATAGTAATTTGAGCAAATGGAGAAGACTTTCAGAGCCACATGAACAATTGGCAGAATCTTGAAACAATAATACTGTGCCTGTTTGAGGAGTCAGTTACTTGTAATTTTCCCTCTCTCTATACATGTATATATAGTACTAATGGTGTGCTTGAGCACAAATGGCGAGCAAGCCTGCCTTGCTAGGTTGCATAAAACTATAATGTTGTTATATATGATGTATTTTACCTGAAAAAGCTTTTATTTCATGACAAAAAAGGATTATATTTATAGAAGTTGACCATTAATTTCAGCAAATAAATACGGAACTACTTTCTTACCTTAATTTCATGAGTAGTGATAATTCTGTAGTATCAAATTTAGGCCATTCTGACTACTTCTATTACCAGTAACTATTGAACAAGCTCTCAGCTACAAAAAAAATAAGGCCAGGGTTATTTTAGCTATATATATATATGTTATAATTTGAATACTGCAAAATATCACGAGTCTGTCGGATGTATTGGGACGAGTGCCGCAGGCACGAGTGCCAATACCCCGATCAGACGAGTGATGTTTCGCGTATTCAAGTATAACATATTTATCATGTACGCATGCGCAAACTTAATCTTAGCAACGACAATTTTTCTGGAGCTAAACCAGTAAGCTAACGTTGTTATGGCTGAAGATATTTCATTACAGGATTTTTTGATGACGAAGTTCTTGAAATGATTGAGAAACAATCTGAATATCTACAGAAACTCCCTATAGAACCAACTGTTGCTAATCCAGTCTATACTAACGGACAAACGGAGGAAACTAAGCACGTAGAAGAAGCATCTTCTTCTGTGTGTTTGGACGATGAAGAGTTGGAAATGTTTGTGGACCACCCCCAACAATATCTCTCCGTGTCCCTTACGTATTTTTGAAAAGTTTCTTCAAAAGCGTCCAGTTGAAATGTGCAAATCGGAATCCCCATTTTATCTGGCTGTGAACTACAATTACTCCAATGATGACATTTGGTACAAAAAACAGAAGATGGGGAAGGATAGAATCAATACAATAATGAAAGGGATGGCTGCAAGTGCTGGATTGTCTGGGGGGAAACAAATCATTCAGCTCGAAAAACAATGGTTACATGTCTTACCAAGAATAGTGTACCAGAAACACAGATAATCCAACTAACTGGGCATAAAAATCTACAAAGTCTAAATAGCTATAAAAAAGCATCATTACAACAGCAAAAGGAAATGTCTCATGTCTTGAGCTCATACAAAAAGCCTGAAACTAATCCATCTTCTTCATACCCTACAACACCATCGAGTGGTACCATGAACCAAGATTAAGTGCTCAGTCCTTCTTTGCTGGAGCAACAATCACCAATTGTACAATAAATATTGGTTTTCCTACAGCAACACAAACACAAAGTTTCACCACAATGTTTGCTGTACCTAATGACACACAACCACAAATGAAGTGATTTACAATTCATACATACCTACATATCAATAGACAGATATATCAAATTAATGTATTATTATTAAGATTAAACAAAAAACCTAAAAATATAAAATTAGCCTAAGGGGACGCAATAACACTTGTTAGAATGCCCAAGGGGACGCAATATGGGAAAATATTGGGGTAGTTTCATTTGTATTAATCTCTATGGGGGTACTTGAGTTCAGTACATGATAAATATATTTATGTATATATAGCTAACTATAACCGGGAAAAGACCACACACCAACTATATCTGCCATGAATATCATTAAATTTCAATGAATATGATTAATTATCGTTGAATTGACTTGCAGGTAGCTCTTGTGTGTGTTGTATTTTAATTAACCCATGAGTGTGCTCGAGGCTTGCTGAGCTAGCTGAGTGTAGTGGATGTTCTATTTTTGTCCACCAATGAGTGTGCCTGAGGCTCAAGCTAGCTGAGTGCAGTGGATGTTGTATTTTAATCCACCAATGAGTGTGCCTGAGTATTTTTATCAACCAATCGGAGTGCTGGGGTAAGATTATGTAACAGTGTCTATACAAAAACCGGGAAAAGTCCTTCAACCGGGCGGGAACAGGGAAATGCTAAAAAAAAAACAGGGATTTCCCGTTAAAACCAGGAAGGTTGATTTTGCATTATCCACTGCTAATACTTTCTCGCTCGTCAATTATATGTATTAGGTATGTATGTATGTATGTATGTATGTATGTATGTATGTATGTTTGTTTGTTTGTATGTATGTATGTATGTATGTATGTATGTATGTATGTATGTATATGTATGCATGTATATATGATAATGGTTTCTCATTGTACTGAACAGATATGCCCAATTTATCTTTGAAGGCATTGACTAATAATCATTGTGATTTGGTTGTGTTTGTGAGAAACCATTTACATGACATATGCCCATTATTACTACAAAAGGAAATCCTTAATCGAAGAAGATACCAAGAAGTGTCAGATATCAAATCGTTTCTCTCTGATCATGAAAAAGCCTAAAAAGTTGTCCAAGCTCTATCACAGAATGTGGAAGAAGATGAGCATTACTTCAGCAAATTTATGGGCATTCTAACACAACATTATTCCAATTCAAAGATTACAGGACTTCTAAAATCTGCTGAATCAGCACTGAAATCTGCTCAATCAGCAAGCACACCTGAAGGTTAGTTATAGGAGGCTGAGGGTAAAGGCTAACGGTTGGCGCTCCCCAAAGTTTTGAAAGCCTCAGCCCCCCAAATTTTATATCATTATTATGATGATACATACATATAGGAAATTGCAGAGGGATACCCCATTCAAGAACACAACACAATAAACATCTAGCCAGCTGAAGTTGTAGCATCAGGAGTAATATGACCCATAAATGCTTATCTATGTCTCGAATAACTAATACTTGTAATTTACTGTTACAGAATAAAAATTACTAGAAAGTACCTCCTCGCCACACAATGGTGCCTGACATTTTAACTTGTGCAAACTAGTAGTGCAGTAGCATATGGTAGTTTTATCCATGGTTTCGTCAACCATCCTTTTTAAATCATGGTTTCCTTTCTTCTCCTCCGTCTACCTCTCCTGCTCCCCAGTATCTCTGTCCTTTCTGTGTATTTTCTTTCACTTCTTCATTGAACTAGTTACATCAAGTCAGCTTTTTCTCACCTGCATGCTTAAATTTTATTGACCCTTGCATTCTCTGCTTCTCTGCCTCTCTTATACACATTATGGTTAGCTACTGGCAGATGAACATACTTTCCCAGCTCAGTTCCACTAGTACCTGGTGTTCAGTTTTCATAGGATAAAGGTTATTAAGGCACTTCAAGATACTCCTAAGCTGTTAGGTCCCAACAGATTAAAGGTTTATGAGTACATTCTGCACTCAACAGTTGTAGGTTCGAATCCGTGAAAGCTGCTTATATAGTTCTCTATTTTTTATTTTCCTTGTCAGACATTGTTCCCATTCAGATTCTGGCAATGCTGGAATTCCCACAAATAGTTTGAATATACATTTTATGTTATAAGAAGAATTCTTACTGTGAGCAACATCATGTGCATGTAGCTCTAGAGGTAACAGCAAATGGTGATTCTCCTTCAGGACAGACTGCCCAACCACTATGCTTGAAATCAGCAGGTAATTTAAACAAAACTAAATTTTGAATGGATTTATTCACATACAAAGCAAAAAATCTTACATGTTTTTAAGTAGTAAGTAACTATTAGTTCAATGTTGAGTTCACATAACATTCTCTGAATACTATGAATTGAAATTCAGTGTGTATGTTTTAGAAAGTCTTATCAGTTGATATTTTTTGAGTTTTTGTATTATATTTTCCCAGTCATTACATCAAGTTTAGCTGTATGTATGCTAGCATGGGATGGTAAAAAAGAGCAGCATAGAAAATTAACACTTTGTAGTTGAAAAAAATAGTTAACTTTAATTTCAGTAACGTGACAAACGTTAGCTATCAAAAAACCTTCATTTATGTAACCACTGTTGCACAACATAGTCACCTCTGCCATGTTATCTTGTGAAACCACTTACAATCCTTTATATATAAACGGGCTTTCTTTGCTTTGACTTTGCTTCTTATGTTTTAAAGGACCACATATAAAATGGTAGACATTCTATAATTAGAAGAGCAAGAGCATTAATTAAAGCTAAATGGTACAATGACTATAGCTAATTTAAATTACACCCATGAAATCTTATTTCAATGATTAATAATAATAGCAGTTTTCTCTGTTAAAAAAAATAATTCCTGTATTTTATATTAACAAATTTCTTTCTATATTTATTTTTGACCCCTGTAGAAGACTTCAGCAAGAAGTTGAAAAGTCATGTTAAGTTTTGATTAAAATATAATTTGGCTGTTAAAAACATCTTTCTTGAATGTAACTAGATTGCTCAATTCTTGCAAAAAAAATTTCTAGTTGCTAACAAGACAAGGATACGTGCTTCATTCAATTAATAATTTTTGTGACATGAGTGAAAATAACATGTAGATATTTAAATATTTTTTCTTAGACTATGTATGGATATATTATATATAATAATAATAATAATATATAATAGGTAAACTTGTTTATCTCTCGTTAATCTATTATGCCTTTGCTTCCAACTTGTCATTACTGTCCTGTAAAGTTTGGCTTACTGGAAACAATCTTCAACAGCTAATGTAGTGGAGGTGTGCAACAGTTTTGAGGTTTTTATAGTTACATTCACTGCAGTATTATGAGTTTCATCCAATAGCAGTATGGATTTTGACAAGTTGAAAAATTTCCTTTCACTAATACACTGTGTTCGTCAATTTATCTGTTCAAGTTAACGATAAATCTATGTTTTGTATATTATAAGAATTAATGTGTTCCCAAATTTTAGGCTGTGATGACCTTAAACAAAAAATTCACGATCTTGATATGGAGTTTACAAAGTTAGTATCTGATCTGGCAGACCATTGTGTTGATAAGAAAATAACTCCAGACAAACTAAAGCATCGTTTAAACTTTATTCCTGGTCATCTTGGAGCTCCGATTACACCTTTGTGGGAACTGATAATTGAAAAAATTAAACCAGATGAAGAAACAGTTGGAATACTAAGTGCTATGCACTCTTATCTTTGGAATTTTTTGGATTATCATTTAATAGAATATTTGATTAACCAATTTGGATATCAAGCTTTAATAATTAGGATGAAATATTATACTTCAAGAATAAAGGCTTTTAAGCAACACACATATGTTGTTCCATTCATGAAATGTTGGAGAGGACAAATTAAATATGATATTCCAGAGTATGTAACTGTACAAATGAAGCACAATGTAACTGACTGTAAATTAGCAGAGTTAGACGAAGTTCGAATGGATATTATAAAGTATAGTAGATCTCGAAATACTCTACCACTTCTATCTCATTATGCCACTGTAATGTACCTTCAAACCATTGAGAAAGGGTGCATATGTGTGTCATGGCTGCTATTGAAAAGCTTTTATTCTGAATTTATACAAACAATTACTGATTTGTACGATGTTTTCAAAGTCCACAATATAGTGTCAGTAACACATGATGGGAAAAGCATCTATCCTTCACAGAAACAACGTAAGTAAATTAGATTTCAGTAAATTGGTTTAAATGATTGAATATTAGCTAGCTTAAAATTTAAATATATATGTTACAATTGCTTAGGCTTAAGACTGAAATATATTGCTATAAATTATTTAAGTCCACCTGACATTTTTAGATTTTTATAATACATTATTCCAAAATTTCTAGAAATAATTTCTTTCTCAGCCGTTTTTTTACTCATTCTCTCTCTTTCACAGGCTTTTTTTAAACAATACAAAATTAAAAATAATTGGTCGTCACCAGGAATCGAACCCAAAACCGCTTGCTTAACGCACAAGTGCTCTGCCACTAAGCTACGACAACTAGCCAATAAACACACACTTCAATGTATTTATACTGTTAAGGGGTACTGATATGCTACAGTACTGCTCTGAACAGACCAACGGGAAATTTTCTTTTTTTCAAAGATTCTTTTTATCAGTGGAATATTTTTACTCTGCTAATTTATCACTTCACAATTTCTTTTCAGCCTCATTTTTTATTCATTAGAAGTATTCTACTCCTTTCACAGCCTTTTTAAACAATACAGAATTTAAAAAAATATTTGATTCCTACCAGGAATCGAACCCAGGACCACTTGTATACCTCACAAGCACTGCCAGTGGCAACCATTGGCTGTTAGAACGAGAAAAATTGCTATTATTATACTTATTTCAGCCGAGAATGACTGAATCATAAAAGTTTTACACAGAAAAATTGATGAATTTATAGTTTTATGAGAGAAGATATGAATGGTGCCCAAAAGTTATTGTTAATGTAGTGCAAAGGTAAAATTACGAAAAGGGAAAATCAGTTCATTTCAGGTTGTTAACTAAAAATACCAATTTATTAACATTTTCTACCTCTCTATGTGTAAGAACAGCAGATAAACGTTATAATTGTTATATTTATTGTTTGTTTCATTATTTAAAGGAAGTAGGTTTTGAATTAAGGCTTACTCACTGCACAAGCATACCACTAGTTGATTTATGTTGATTGCCCAACTGGAGTTTTATTGTAAGTGTTTAATTCTACAGAATCTTCTAGGGAATCTAGCCATCATGAAGAATCTCACGAAGGGTCTCGTATAGAACTTAATCGTTCTGAAGAATCTCGCAGAGAACCCAGTTCTGCTCGCAGAAAACCCAATGTTTCTAGGGAATCTCGCGGAGAAGCTAGTGCTTCCGCAGAATCTCGTAGAGAACCCAGTGTTTCTGAGGAATCTCGCGGAGAAGCCAATGCTTCTGCAGAATCTCGTAGAGAACCCAGTGTTTCTGAGGAATCTCACGGAGAACCTCGTTCTTCCACAGAATCTCGTAGAGAACCCAGTGCTTCCGAAGAATCTCATAGAGAATCCAGTGTTTCTGAAGAATCTCGCAGAGAAGCCAGTGCTTCTGAAGAATCTCAATCAGAGCATAGCAGCTCTAAAAGACCTCTTGATCCAGGTGAATTTCTGTATTTCTGGTGTTTTTAATTTAATTTTCATTGATCAGTATGCAAATATGCCCACAATTTACATTTTTTGGTCGGTATTGTACTGTCACATAATATATAGCTGCTAATAAAACTAAACACTGGTAAAGGCAACATTTAACTGAGCTTTTGATACTATAATTAGGGTTTGTGTTTTTTCCCCTTGGAAATTGAATTAACAATTTGTGACTTTATCCTATATCTTGTGGGTAATCTATGATTGATATGCTTTTCAAGTGTGGAGGATATCAAGACCTTGCTCTTAAATTCTGGTTTTGTCTAAGTTTGCATGCAGACAAACAGATGAAATACTGAAATTATATCAGGTAATAAAAGATTATAGTTTGACTACATGCATATAAAACATTCTAATTAAATATTTAAACCTCATCTACTTATCCATTGAGGATTTCCCAATTAACCCAAAATTACACATTTAACTGCTTTCCCCTAATAATATTTTACCGTCAAGTTGATTATTTCAGTTCAATGAACAAGCATAGGAAAATAATATTTACATTTATAGTGTGTATTACTGTAGATGCAAAGTTACATGAGAATACACCACTAAACGAGGTTCTTTTCTAATGAATGCTAATAAATCTTTATTGTGTAAATTACGTAATTCTAGCTTATCTTTAACAACTTCTTTTGGTTAATGGACTTAAAGATTCCAAAACACCAGTGCAAAATGCAAATTATTTATATTAAATAAATACCATTATCAATATTGGCTTCTATGATATGAGTTCAGAAGAAACCCAGTCTGCAGCACTCTTTCTTCCTTCAGTATTCATGAAGCTTTCACTGGCACAAGCTCATTCCATATCACGAAAACGCTATTTTTTTAAGGATACAAGAGCATTGATGTGATAATTTGCCTCAATATTTAGCTATATTGCCTTCAGAATGTCTAAACATAAGCTGAGCAGTACCTAAAATTCTATCTCCATTTTCTTTAATTCATTATCTGCCTCTTTAGTGGAGTAGTTAAGTAATTCATCCAAATCAGTAGTACAGAATGTGCAGAAATTTATGTAATGATGAAGCAAAAAAGATGTTTTGATTTTCTTACTTTCTTTTTTTCAAATGTTTATCCAGCACGCCTCTATATACTTCCTTTGTGCCTACTCCAATCTGACTAGTTTCAAATGGACTTACGTCACCTAAGTAGCTCATCAACAAGCACATACTATATGATGTATTTCTTTGACAAAATTACATGCGGAGTAAAAGCGCCTCAACAACTTCAAGAAAGTGACAATAGAAGTCACAGCCACACCACATTTTAAATCTTCACCACCATTTGTGCCACATACAAAGCTCTTAGACAAATCCGTGGTTAGAGTTAAGACACCAGAAAACAAGCGACAAGAAACTATGTTAACATTAAAGTACAATTGGAATACAATATTGTTTTTGTGCAGAATTTTGTATTGATCGCAAAACAAAATATATTTATGTGATCCATTTATTTATTTATTATGCATCCTATGTGACCATGAAAGTCTGAAATTCTCTACAAAAGCAATTTATTACTTAAAATACTGTTTTCTGTTCACAGATGAAGAGAAGGATTATCCGACTATAGTTGAAGTTGAATATCCACAACTACCCATTGCAGCAGAAAAAGGGAAATATTATTATTATGGTGTGTTGTGAACTATTGCAGCAATGAAAAAATAATAATTAGTTCAAGATATTTTTAAAAAATCCTAAAAGATGTCTTGTTCTATGCTTTCACTTCCCAATAGAAATGTGTGTGGCATATTACTGGCATATGTAGTGAAATTAATAATTACTGGGCCAACATTTAGGCTTTGCAAAGTTTGGTATAATGCTAAGTATCAAAATACATCACATTATTGCAGTCTTTAAAGTATCTTAGATGCAAAGTATGTGATCAAACCTCTGCTTCATCCCAATGATAGATTTTTTGTTTTTTGTTGTTGTTGTTGTTGTTGTTTGGCTTACTTGCCCGCGCTAGACTAACTTATTTATTCTATGTGAATTAAAAACACTCTGATTCCTCTTAAATAGAATTAAAAAAATCTTTAGTATAAGTATTAATTTGTTGTCGGATGTGGTACATGCTATACACTTGTCAAGATGGGAAAATTATTATTTTGCAAACTTTGAGACTTTGTACATGTGCAATCATTAAAAGTGTTTGTCAAAGGTTTGTAAGTTCACTCCACTCATATGTGTTATATACATACTAGCAAGTACCCTACCACACAGTGGTGCTTGATGAGCCAAGATTTTGGGATGTGGTCAGTTAACATTTTTTTGTCGTCTCTTAGGCAGCCCTCAGAGAAATGAGTGGGCATCTTACCACAAGTGTACATAATTGAACCCGCATTCCTGAACTATCAATATGTTTGTAATTGCTGCGCCTGTGCAAAATACTCTGTGGTTGTGTTTTGGTCTGCGTGTCCTGCAAACTGTGGGCACCATTAAAGTAATTAGGTATCCACTACTATATTCCTATAGAACAGCCAAGGTAAATAATTGTCCCCAGACCCTTTCTCCACACAGCGGTTAGGTAGTGTCTGATGCTTGTAGCTAGACACAAGCGTTTCATTAGTTTCGTCTGCAAAGCATTACGGTGGTGTGCTAATCTTGTTGAAGTTAATCCAGTTCCCATTCATCAAGTTAACAAGTATACAACTGTCAGACTATAATATTTGAACTAACATTAAAATTACCTGAATTATCTCATTAATCACAAACATTGTTTAGTTTTTTGCAACTTGAAGTACCAGTTAGCGCTTTACATAGGAATTCAAGTTTTTAAACAAGGATTTTAAACACCATGACACTATTCACAATAATATTTTTATTTCTACCAAGCCATCATACTTTATAATCTTAGCACCCTCCAAACATGTAATGTGTATACTGTTATAACGTGGTGCTTAAAAGACATCACATAGGGTGTTTATCAGGATGCATGGTCTCCTGCATACCCCTCTTAAATTATAGCTAATTACATTCTTTTACATCATGAGCATATATATATTGGATGGCTTATAGACGAGTTGTTTGCTGCCATTTCTTTTAGTTATGAACTAGCTATATGGAAATATTAAGGTTATTCAACTGTGGTGTCCAGATATGACTTTTACTTAACAGCAAGCCCAAGTTTCTGAAAAGTTGTGCTTATACACAAGTGAACTAACCAGCCTTAGAATGTTAAGTTAAATTTTCTATTATTTTTGTGATAGATGAAAATAACGATGCTTCTCTAGGTGAAAACAATCCTGCAATTCTAAATCAAAATACTCCAGCCTCTCTTGGCTCTCCTCCATCTGCTTCAAAAGTTTGTCAAGAGAAAACAATGGATAATATCACCATGAATATATCACTACCTGTCATAGAAGAAGGTAACATTTATTACATGATAAATTAATTGAGAAAAATACAATTACTTTACATATCCCTTATTATTTTGCTGAGTGGCAGAAAGCAATGCATACTTTTTTATTTTCTTTGCAGAAGTACCGCAGCAAGTACAAGAAACACTGCGAGGTTTTACTTCTGAACAGAAAGTTAAAGTCGAATACAAGGGGCAAAAAAGTTCAGTAGACATGAAAAAAGATGGGCTTCAGGTACAATTTGAAGAAAATCAGTCTGAAGATTGCAGTAATACCACCATTAGCATAAACACTGGCTCAGTTGCACCTTCCACATATTTCCACAAGAGACACGAGCCAATTAGCAAAGTTTATCACATCAGTTGCACCAAGCAACTCAAGACTCGAGTGACCATAAGGATAAAACACGATGCACCAGATGATGTTCAGAATCTCTGCTTTGTCACTTGTGATGAAAACCAACCTGATGACTTCAAAATCATTTATGGTGGCACTTTTACCCCAAACTATGGGGAGCTGGAAGTCTCAAAATTATCATGGTACTCAATTGGCCGCCGACTGTTATCTCGATTGGAAAAGCAATACATATCATCTCTTCACTGCAGCTCTACATCACGTCTGATGCCTTCTGGTCAACAACAGTGCTGCAACATCTACCTGTCTGTTGTAAAGGATAGTCGCCTTTTCACAAAAAGTGTGGAGAACTACATTAACCAGGAATTCCAAGAAGAAGTGAAGTTAGTATCCAGATATGCTGTTCAACTCAATGACACAGACAAAGACGTGACTGTGCGATATATTTATGTGCAAAATTCAGCGACTAATTTTTATCTGGATAAACCTGACAGCACTCATTTGGATAAATCAGCTATTCGTTCGTATGTTGATGCATGTCCCCCTTGTCTTAAATTTCGACTAACTTTCTCACCTGACAGCTCCGTGGAAGTGAAATTTATACTAAAAGGATTTAAGAATAATGTTACACATAGTTGGCATTATTTTGACCTACCAGGTATTATCATTAATTTACTCAAATTTATAAATTGTTGAGTATAATCAAACATACTATGCTGTGTGTGCCCTGCTCTTTAGCTTGCAACTTATCACTGTATCTCATTCATTATATTCATGAGACATTTGTAACAACCTTTAATATTGATTGACATAATGCAACAAATGTATGACTACAATATTCCTAGGTCCTTCCACTATGGGTCCTTCCACTATGGGTCCTTCCACTACGGGTCCTTCCACTACGGGTCCTTTCACTACGGGTCCTTCCACTACGGGTCCTTCCACTACGGGTCCTTCCACTACGGGTCGTACAATATCAAGTAATTATGATTCTTCTGCAAGAAAGATTCAAGGTATGTTTTGCGCACATATACAGTGCTTCCAGCTTAAAGAGTGGAAACTTTGAGAATTTTGTAACAGTTACATCTACTATAATTTTTTAAGTGTATATGATGAAAGCTTGAAATTCAGAATACTAGCACATTAATATAACAACCTTCCCACAAAATGTTTTTGTGGTTATGTGGTTGGTATGCTGGTTATATAATTAGCTATAGTTTCATTACAAAAATATGGTGCCATAATGCTTTTAATCCACAAAAATTTGGCAATTAATCAAAAAATGTGTTTAAGCCAGGAATCCAGCAAATATATAGTTTATGTCTAAGAGTCTGGCATAACATAGCCAAGTAGGTTAAAATTATTATATATAAATTTCATAACTTAATCTTAAAATTTGAACTAATCAGTAGCTTATTTGTTTAATTTTTTGTATTTGTACGGTAAAGATCGCCAATTTGTGACGTTTACTAGTCTTTTCAGCGAATCGCGTACGTAAACGTAACGTAAAAGCAGTGCGCCTGCGCACTTTGTTGAGCGCTTTAGTTGTTGATATGCTTGCTTTAGGTGAACGATCCCTTTCTTCCCAAGTTCGCAACGGCTGCTACCATAGTTCTGGGCCATTGTTTGAGGAAAGACTTTAGCTAATCAATCCATAATTTATACTAAGACTTTATTTTTGCTTGCATAGTTTAGTTAGATATGAGTTTGCTTGCAAGTTTCAATACCTTAAATTCTTCATGTACTCTCTTGAACTTGCAGACTGAGTTTGCACTTCAATGAAATACTAGTTGTAAGTGAATTGCCAATACTACTATCACTAACAACAAAGGCTAGTCTTTATTATTGTATTACTACTATAGAAAATGAAATTTCAGAATGGCTCCACAAGTGTCATACTGTAATATATGAATGCATTGCTAATTGTCACATCTCTTAAAATATTGCGTGATTTTGGTCTGTTCCAATGATTCAGTTCTCTTTATAGCCACTTTTGTACTAACAAAAGATGAGCTGGATCAGTGTTCCCAATTGACTCCAACCACTTTAAGCCAATATCAAGAGCTTGAAATGCTTGATCGTGACTCACTTGCTCAGAATGTTCATCATCACTTGATTCTTCATCACTGTTGGTAGCATCTTCACTGTTAACGGAAGCTACAATTCCTTCATCATCCAACAGCTCATGGCCATGATCTGACCTGTCCTCATTCAGCCTGTCCTCTGGACTTTGCCAAGTATCATCACCTTCTGAATGTCCAAGTGAATCAAAAAGTTCTCCATGAACCACTCGTAATAAGCATGGTCAATTTTGCTAAATAGAGCTTTCACGATGCACCTCTTCTTTAGAACTGATGGACACTCACCACAGCCAATGTAATTTTCTATTTTCTCTCTTTCCTTCCAAATATCTGCTACCGTAGACTTAGGAACTTGATGCAGCTCAGAAACGCACCGTTGTGATTTCCACCCTTCAACTCCTTGATAATATCCAGTTTCTTTTCCAAGGTAAGAATCCTCCGCTTCCTTCCCTGCTTAGGATTGGAAGTAGAGGCCATAATACTTTCCTTATGCTCGTCACTATTCAATTCTGGCTGTCAAGCAGCTGTCACCTGTCACGTGATAATTTTCTGATGAGCACGCGCAACTATTATTGAAGCGCAATGCGATGGCAGCTAAAACTGCCCGGTAGAGGGACGTGCCCGTATCTTGGACGTCCGGATAAGGGATGTTTTACTGTAGTGATAACTTGTAGAGTATCAAATTTAAGCCATTCTGACAATCTGAATTTCCCAGACATACTTGACAACAAGCTCTCTATGTATGTATGTATGTATGTATGTATGTATGTTTGTATGTATGTATGTATGTATGTTTATATGTATACATGTATATATAATAATGGTTTCTCATTGTGATGAACAGATATGCCCAATTTATCTTTGAAGGCATTGACAAATTGTCATCGTCATTTGGTTTTGTTTGTGAGAAACCATTTACATGACATATGCCCGTTATTACTACAAGAGGAAATCCTTAATCGAAGAAGATACCAAGAAGTGTCAGATATCAAATCAATTCTCTCTGATGAAGACAAAGCCAAAATAGTTGTCCAAGCTCTATCACAGAATGTGGAAGAAGATGAGCGTTACTTCAACAAATTTATTGGTATTCTAACACAACATTATTCCAATTCCAAGATTACAGGACTTCTAAAATCTGCTGAATCAGCACTGAAATCTGCTCAATCAGCAAGCACACCTGAAGGTTAGTTATAGGAGGCTGAGGGTGAAAGCTAAGGGTTTGCGCTCCCCAAAGTTTTGAAAGCCTCAGCCCCCCAAATTTTATATCATTATTATGATGATTCATACATTAATAGGCAATTGCAGAGGGATACCCCATTCAAGAAAACAACACAATAAACATCTAGCCAGCTGAAATTGTAGCATCAGGAGTAATATGACACATAAATGCTTATCTATGTCACTCAAATAACTAATACTTGTAATTTACTGTTACAGAATATAAATTACTAGAAAGTACCTCCTCGCCACACAATGGTGCCTGACATTTTAACTTGTGCAAATTAGTAGTGCAGTAGCATAATCCATGGTTTCGTCAGCCATCCTTTTTAAATCATGGTTTCCTTTCTCCTCCTCCATCTACCTCTCCTGCTCCCCAGTATCTCTGTCCTTTCTGTGTATTTTCTTTCACTTCTTCATTAAACTAGTTACATCAGTCAGCTTATTCTCACCTGCATGCTTCTATTTTATTGACCCTTGCCTTCTCTGCTTCTCTGCCTCTCTTATACACATTATGGTTAGCTACTGGTAGATGAACATACTTTCCCAGCTCAGTTCCACTAGTACCTGGTGTTCAGTTTTCATAGGATATAATAAGTTAATAAGGCACTTCAAATATAATAGAAATCTCTGATAGGTTCTTTTGAATCTCAGAGTGACACTGCCAATGCCAATGTGAAGGGGAGTACCTAGTTTTTTTTTTACCACTGATGTCACTATATTGCCTATCAGCACAGCAAATAAAGATTGCTTGTAACTTTTTTGGACAACACTTCCTCTAATGTGATACTTCAAAAATGGAAGCAGATATGACAGTCAACATGGCAGCAATTATTTCAATACTGTTATTTCAGCTTTAATTCTTGGCTACCTTTCAAGTGCCTCAGTATCATTAGGTGTCATGTGGAATACTTTACTGCAAGTCAGATAGGAACCTTCCCATTCTTCTATTCAGTTTAAAAATCCTTTCTGGCCTCACAAGTTTCAGCAATAGCTTATCTTTAACCTCTGTTTATGTTGTTTCATATTTTAAAGGGAGTAGGTTTTGAATTAAGGCTTACTCACTGCACAAGCATACCACTAGCAGATTTATGTTGATTGCCCAACTGGAGTGTTATTGTAATTTTTAATTCTACAGAATCTTCTAGGAAATCTAGCCATCATGAAGAATCTCATGAAGGGTCTCATATAGAACTTAATCGTTCTGAAGAATCTCGCAGAGAACCCAGTTCTGCTCGCAGACAACCCAATGTTTCTGAGGAATCTCGTGGGGAAGCCAGTGCTTCCGCAGAATCTCGTAGAGAACCCAGTGTTTCTGAGGAATCTCGTGGGGAAGCCAGTGAGAGAAATATTTATATTATATACTGTTGTAAAAAAATTCAATATTTCATAAATGTTTAAAAAAATTAGGGTTGCAAAGTTTCCACTGTTTTTTTTTTTTTTGCAATCTTTCCCATGACTATTCATCTTTGTGTGTCATTCCAGTTGCAGTAGCTATGGTTTATTACAACATCTTAGTCCCAACTGCCCAATTTCAACATTCACACTACCTTTATCCACGACAGCTTCTAAAACAATTACTGAACATTTACTTCTAAAATGACATATGCCAAGGGTTTTTTGTTTTTTCCAACGACCGCTGCGAAGGAGATATAGTAATTCACACTACTCTTTTTTCTCCCTCACTATCGTCGAGCAAATCAGTGTTAATGAAAAAGGCGTGGCACTGTTCAGCTGCACGTGAGTTGCTCAAAATAGCGTCAACTCTGTAGGCTAGATAGACATTTAATGGAGGTTATAATTTATCAAAAAAATAATTTTTATATTTTTAAACTAGATGTTTATCAAAAATTGTTAAACAGAAAATATTTATTGCATTATTTAAAATATTAGATCATGTTTTGAAAAAAATACTGTAGTTAGATAAAGTTGATTTATTCTATTTATGGTAATAAATGCAAAAATAGTTGCCATGGAGACCAATTGCATTTAAAAATATTGTGTTTTCCATTAATGTGATTATTCCTAAGTTTATATTTTCCTACTACAATTATTACAATTATTATAATATATACTTTTAAAAATTTAGAATCGTATGTATTGTTGCGCTATACAATAATGCCACAGAGCATAGCATGATTTTTACAGTACATGGAGAAAAACAACAACTAAAACTAGCCAGAAGTTTGTGAGAGAAAATATATAAAACTTATTACATGAGTCAGAGTGTGATATGGTGAAATATTTCACAAGCAGGCTAATTTATTTTCAAGAGCCGGAGGCAAGTGAAAATACAGCCTGAGAGTGAAATATCTTGCCATATCACTATGACAAGTGTAATAAGTTGTTGATTCCACAATACATATCTTTACTACTGTATAGTTAGTACTAGGGGAAGGGTAACTCATAGGTGAAGTTGGTTCTAGGGGCTACCCACACACCCAGCTGATATTTTAGCAGCTGCTCTAACCCTGTTGAGCAGGGCAGGAACATTGTTTGTTTGTTTTTTGCAACTTGAAGTACCAGTTAACTCTTTACACAGGAATTCAAGTTTTTTAAAAGGATTTTAAACACCATGACACTATTCACAATAATATTTTTATTTCTAAGAAGCCATCATACTTTTTAATCTTGGCACCCTCCAAATGTATATACTGTTATAACATGGTGCTTAAGGGTGGCCACACACCGCCCACGCAATTTTTACCCGGTTGGTTGCTAAGCACGATTCTGCTACTTTCTTTATTTGCAGGGCTACTCTACTATACTAGAAGGATAAAGTACCTGCCTAAGATACTGCACACCAACTTTGGAGTGAATCTGAAGGAAATATCATGGCCCCGATGTAAAACTTTGAAACAACTTTTTGGAGCGGTGCGGCAAGTTGGAGCTCCAGAATTTTGTACGCCGCTAGCCAAGACGATACTCTAGGGCAAGACAACGAGTTTTTTTTCCATTTCAATATTACTTTATGATTTATTTACATTTTTTTCCTTTTATAAGATTTTGAAAAATTCAAATTGTGGTGCCCTTCTTTTTTTTGTGTTCTACACGTGTGCAAAAAATATAGTCGTTCTCATTATTTGATTCCAAGAAAAACTGATTCAAAATTGGATACTTCTATTCCACTCGCAATTCTTAAGAAATAGCCCCACCCCCGAGTAAACAAACATCAATACAACAATAACAAGAGAGTCAGAAGAGAGAGCAGTTTATTGGAGATAGCCATAGGTGAAGGTATTAGATCTGCGCAGCTTGGGAAGTCTTCGCTCCGCAGAAATCGAGCCTGGTATAATATCCATCCGCTTGAGTTCAGGTGCGCAGAGTCCAGAGAACGGCTACAGGAGGAGAGGCAGCCTGGTGCACCTTGCTGCGTGAGCTCAGACGACGTATGGAGAGTTGCTGTAAACAGATATGAGACAACAAGAAGCTAAACTAAAACACTACAACTTCGCAAAGTATACTTCTGCTACTACTGCGCGATAGTTTCTGCTCGCGTATTATCAAATGGTGGGGTATTGGCGGGGAATAAATTAATGTCCGGATCTACAGGCGGTGCGCGTTGCTATGTGCGGCCACCCTTAAAAAGACATCACATAGTGGTCTCCTGCATACCCCACTAAAATTATAGCTAATTACATGATTTTACATAATGAGCATATAATATATAATATATATATATATTGGATGGCTTATAGACTATGGGAAGCTAGAAGTCTCAAATTTATCATGGTACTCAATTGGCCGACTGTTATCTCGATTTGAAAAGCATTACGTATCATCTCTTCACTGCAGCTCTACACCACGTCTGATGCCTTCTGGTCAACAACAGTGCTGCAACATCTACCTGTCTGTTGTAAAGAACAGTCGCCTTTTCACAAAAAGTGTGGAGAACTACATTAACCAGGAATTCCAAGAAGAAGTGAAGTTAGTATCCAGATATGCTGTCCTCCTAAATGACACAGACAAAGACGTGACTGTGCGATGTATTTATGTGCAAAATTCAGCGACTAATTTTTATCTGGATGAACCTGACCACACTCATTTGGATAAATCAGCTATTCGTTCGTATGTTGATGCATGTCCCCCTTGTCTTAAATTTCGACTAACTTTCTCACCTGACAGCTCCGTGGAGGTGAAATTTATACTAGAAGGATTTAAGAATAATGTTACACATAGTGTGCATTCTTTTGAACTACCAGGTATGCTCAAATTTATAAATTGATGTGTATAATCTAACATACTATACTGTGTATACCCCGCTCTTTAGCTTGCAACTTATCACTGTATCTCATTCATTATATTCATGAGACATTTGTAACAACTTTAATATTGATTGACATAATGCAGCAAAATTTATGACTACAGTATTCCTAGGTCCTTCCACTATGGGTCCTTCCACTATGGGCACTATGGGTCCTTCCACTATGGGTCCTTCCACTACAGGTCCTTCCACTACAGGTCCTTCCACTACGGGTCCTTCCACTACGGGTCCTTCCACTACGGGTCCTTCCACTATGGGTCCTTCCACTATGGGTCCTTCCACTACAGGTCCTTCCACTACAGGTCCTTCCACTATGGGTTCTTCCACTACGGGTCCTTCCACTACAGGTCCTAAAATATCAAGTGATTATGATTCTTCTGCAAGAAAGACTCAAGGTATGTTTTGCGTACATATACAGACCTTCCAGCTTAAAGAGTGGAAACTTTGGGAATTTTGTAACAGTTACTTAATCTACTATAATTTTTGAAGTGTACATGATGAAAGCTTGAAATTCAGACCTTCCCACAAAATGTGTTTGTGGTTATGTGGTTATTTTTGTGTTAAGAGAGACCTGAAGAGTAATTTTAAAAGTGTTTAAGCCAGAAAAAGAGCAAGTATAGATATGAATCTTTCTAATTTGGTATGCTGGTTATATATTAGCTAAAGTTTCATTACAAAAAATTTGGTGCCATAATATGCTTTTAATCCACAAAAATTTGGCAATTAATCAAAAAATGTGTTTAAGCCAGGAATCCAGCTAATATATAGTTATATATCTAAGAGTCTGGCATAACATAGCCAAGTAGGTTAAAATTATTATATATAAATTTCATAACTTAATCTTAAAATTTGAACTAATCAGTAGCTTTTTTGTTTAATTTTTTGTATTTGTACGGTAAAGATCGCCAATTTGTGACGTTTACTAGTCTTTTCAGTGAATCGCGTACATAAACGTGACGTAAAAGCAGTGCGCCTGCGCACTTTGTTGAGCGCTTTAGTTGTTGATACGCCTGCTTTAGGTGAACGATCCCTTGTTTCCCAAGTTCACAACGGCTGTTACCGTAGTTCTGGGCCATTGTTTGAGGAAAGACTTTAGCTAATCAATCCATAATTTATACTAAGATTTTATCTTTGCTTGCAAAGTTTAGTTAGATATGAGTTTGCTTGCAAGTTTCAATACCTTAAATTCTTCATGTACCTCTCTTGAACTTGCAGACTGAGTTTGCACTTCAATGAAATACTAGTTGTAAGTGAATTGCCAATACTATTATCACTAGCAACAAAGGTTTGTCTTTATTATTGTATTACTACTATAGAAAATGAAATTTCAGAATGGCTCCACAAGTGTCATACCCTTTCACAATTACAGCGAAAATATCCTGCCTTCTGTTCAGATTAGCTGCAATAGTTCATTCACCACAAATTATTGATTGCCACAGTTGTATTTTCCCCCACAAATTATTGTTATTTTGATGATCATAATAATTATATGAAAATATTGATGAAGCTGACAATAAAGGTTGAAAGAATGGAAAACAAAGTGGGCAAGAGAGAGTAATTGATGGGAGGGGAATGGAAGGATGAAATAAAAGACAGGTGAGATTAGAGCTAGCATCGTGTCTTCTTTGGGGGCCTTTAATATAATCTTACGTTGCTGTGCTGAAGCCTCCTTGTTAATCCAGAGTAGGCTTTATCCAGGGTAGGTAGTGCTCCAGGCAGAAAGACGGCAGCACCTGAACAATTAACCGGTAAGCATTAGTTATTTTTTAAATACGCGCACTGCGGAGGTATGCGGTAATATTTTAGGGCGTAGTGTGACGATTTACCGCACGATTCTGACGTCAATTAAATGGCAAAAAAAAAGCATTACAGTCTATGAGAGATGAGCGGTTCTCAGCTTTCACTATCAATATTATTGTTCTAAGAGTTCAGGTATGCTTTGAAACCATTAATAAATTAATGTACGACTTTTGAAAGGCTAAAAACGATTGCATCAAGGTGTTATCAAAGTTTTCCACGCTTTAAGCTGGAAGCACTGTATGTCCACAGAAGTAATCTTATTAGAGTATAAGATTAGACATTTGCTAGCATGTACAGTCATGTTTTATTAACTTTAAGTTAAGTTATTTTAGTTATAGTTTTTAATTAAATTATTTCATCCTAATAATAATATCTGTAGTAGGTATATTAAATAAAATAATTGAGAATTTGAAAAATTATAGCTAAATTCATTTAAAAGTTCAACTAATGTCTACAGCTACTACATGTTTGTTCAAACTTTAACTGCATACCATTTTAGTTATTACTAGGAAACGATTTAGTGATAGTTAATTAACTAAATGGCTAGACATTTTAATTTTTGTTATTGTTAACTGAAATAACTAGAAGTATACTTTTAACCATAAAGAGTGCTAGACCACTTTTAGGTTATAGTTAAAGCATGAGCGCTTAGTTTCTAGTCGATTTATTGCACGACAGCCCGAGGGCCGTAGGCCCGAGGACTGAGTGCGATAAATGTACTAGGCACTAAGCGCTCATGCTTTAACTAGTTTAAATACCGGGCAAGTGTTATTGCACACTTGCCAAGTTATTACACCTGACAACAATATGTGACCGTGCCTAGGAAAAGGGTCCTTGTCGCGCAAAAACTGTTTTTGAGCTATATCCTCTAAAAGGCAATAGACCGCCTGAATTGAAAAAAAAATGTTTAAGTCTTACCATAAAATGTAGCCTTTGAAGTACCATTGCGCTAAGTTTAACGCTATTCTGGCATCGGAAAATACCCGAAATAGCAAGGGTAAGTCGGCAACTTCAACTACACAAACGCGTACACGGAGCGTCTTATTTATAACTCAATTACGTCAACGCTTTGTCGTCATAGAAACGGTTAAAGCGCGGGAGTTTAATTTAACAATGGCTGCGAGTAGTAAAGAGTGCGCTACAGCAAAAGCTTTGAATTCATTTAACCTCTACTCACCCAGTGATCAACAAGAACTAGAAGTTGTTATGGAGGATTACTTCACTAGTAGAGAGGATGATGAGGAGGAACCTAGCCTAAAATTTAATGGTAATTCTTTTTTCTTTTTTATGATACAATGCATTTTACATCTTATATTACAGACATGGAAGGTATGGAAGAAAATTGTAATAGTGATTATATGGATGAAATGCTCGAGTATGATGCTGTGGTAGAAGATGACTGTGACATTAGCTCTGATATTGCTGACGCTGAAGAATCTCTGTCAGATGAAGAGGATCATAGTGCCACCGATTCCAACCCCTATGAGGCAGCCTTGGGAAGACTCTCCAGGATGAATTTGGAATGTAGACCTCAAGACATTGACGATGACAAGGCCATATCCGACTTCAGGGAGAATGGTTGTGGATGTTCGAAGTGGAATGGCAAGAATTGCATTCAGCAATTTTTTGTTGGCCACTTTAAGGAGGTACGAATGCACTGCCAGGAATTGCTTCATGATGATTTGGACTTGCTCATTTTAGGCCAATTACTAGCATTTACGAACAACAGTGACACAGTGTCAATTGAGTCTAGACATAGCGCTACTGCTCGTGTAAGAGCATACTGTTCGTACTATCATCAAGGAAAGCCGGTGTGCCTACGGACATTTCTTTTTTTGCATAGCATCGGCTCGAAAAGATTAAAAAATCTCCTTGCAAGTTTTCAGAAACAAGGCACACTACCTCGAGTTCATGGGAATTTCAAACGGCTTCCATCAAATGCCCTTTCCTTCTCTTCCATCGAACATGTAGTTTCATTTGTGGTGAACTATGCTGAGGAAAATTCCATTCTTCTTCCTGGACGCATTCCAGGATACAAAAGTAGCGACTTGAAGCTCCTTCCCTCAAGTAAATCCAAGAAGGAGATTTGGAGAATGTATGAGGCTGCAACAAGAGCTGGTGAGGACTTTCATGCTGTTGCTTACCGTACTTTTTGTCATTTGTGGAAGACGTTGCTGCCTGACATAGTACAGATGCGTCCAATGTCTGATCTCTGTTGGAAATGTCAGCAGAACAGCAATTTGATCATGCGATCTGCAAATTCGTCAGACGTCCAGAAACGAAAAAATTTGGAGAGTGCGATGGAACACCTGCAGGTTGTGACAGCAGAAAGATCCCTTTACCGCAGCGTTGTTAAGGATTGCTCCAGTTCCCTTCGTCAGCAGTTCAGTTCGCATGGCATTTTCCAGCCTCCATCACTGTCATCTAGCAACCCTGAAAATTCAAGAAGTGTTAAAGCTCACTACTCATTTGACTACGCTCAAATGGTAAGATTAAAATCTCTATAATTGTATTTACAGAGTGTTCATTAGACAAGTTAAAATTTAAAGCATAAAAATTATTGATTTGGTAAAGGGTAGTAATAAGTTATTCTTACATTGTAATAGGTGCATTATCCATCCAGCCCTCTTCAACCTGGACCGATATATTTTCTCGTCCCACGAAAATGCAGCATATTCGGAATCCATTGTGAGGGTGTTCCTAGACAAGTCAATTATCTAACTGACGAAGCGTTCGACTGTGGCAAAGGTGCCAATGTTGTCATTAGTCAATTGCATCACTTTTTTAAGGTCCATGGGTTTTGTGAAACTGAAGTCTCCTTGAACGCTGATAACTGCTGCGGCCAAAATAAAAATAACACTATGGTTCAATATTTGGCATGGCGAGTGATGACTAGAAGGCACACCAAGATCACTTTATCATTTCTTGTTGTAGGCCATACCAAGTTTTCGCCGGACTGGTGCTTTGGTTTACTGAAGCAGAAGTATAGGAAAACTGATGTTGGTAGTATGGATGCCTTAGCCAAGTGTGTGGAGTCTTCAGCAACATGTAACCATTCCCAATTAGTAGGAACTAGTGATGGCACTTTGATTGTTCCAACATTTGAATGGACATCATACTTTGCTATGCATTTTCGAAAAATTATTGGCATCAAGAAGTACCACCATTTTCACTTTGATTCTTCCCTTCCTGGAACTGTCATTGTCCAAGAGCGTTGTGATACAGAAAAGATCAGCATACAAATTCTCAAAGACGGATGGATGCCATCAAGAGCAATTCTACCTCAGCAAGTTTTCCCTAAGGGTTTGTCAGCTCAAAGACAGTGGTATCTATACGACAAAATTCGTTCGTTTTGTCCAGAATCTGATAGAGACATAACTTGTCCTTTACCATCGGTTCCAAAACCAGTTTCTCGCTCAGGTACTCCAAATCCTGATGCTCTTGACTCTCCTGACTCTCCATCACCTCCTTCTAGTCCTCCTCCTTCCAGTCCTCTTCCAAAACGTCTTTGTGGACTTTGTAGAAAACCTGGACATAATTCCAGAAGATGTCCAGATAAATAACTTATTCTTAGCTATCACTCAATGTATTTCTTTTTTTTTTGTTATTCTATCTCTGACCACTAGCCTTACGCATGCTTTCTTGTTAAACCTTTTTACTAACTGTATTAATCACACGCTTACCTCAACCAATCATTATTGCGATGAAATAGCCAATTGCACAAATACTGTACTGTAGTAAAAAACTGCTTCAGGTAAACAAACTCGTGAAAGCTTCTTGTTTTTGAGCGTAGGTGCATACCCCGCGCAAACCCCGCCTATGCATAACGCGGGAAAAGAACCCCACCCTTTCGTAACACGGTAAGCATAACCGGAGTTTTTATTAATACCGGAAGTTAAACTTCAACGCGTTGTTTCTCGAATGTTTGGCAAAAAAAGTATTGTAAAATAGCGGAATAAAAACGCTCATAGTTCTGCTTCTAGAATGTATTAAAGCACGCTTTAAAGCTCATTTTAAAGCTCTTAGATCGGGGTTTCCAATGGTACTAATAACTCTTTTTTTTTTTGTGCGCGACAAGGACCCTTTTCCTAGGCACGGTCACATATAGCAACGGTATTTAATTTTAGTAAGTTACTAAAAGTAAGAAAGCACACCTAAAAATGTATTTTCGTTTTAGTTATATTATAGTTAACTAAACATTACTAATCTCAATTATAGCTTTAATTTTGTAATTAAAATGACAAATGAAAATTTTTATTATAGTTTGGGTTATTGCAGATTTAACTGGTTAATCAAGACTTCTCATTATGTTTTCTTTAGAAAACTTATGAGACAAGCAGAGTTTATATAATCTTTGAGGTTTTATCAACATTTGTAATAACCTCAATATGTGTGTGCAAATACATACATACTTTATCACACTTTAGTCAGTTTTGAGTTCCGTCAATGCAATTTGCTTGAATTTAATTATCCACTTTATTTATTAAAAAGTTATTGTCATTTGTGGTAGAATCACTGAATGACTATTAAATTTGAGAAAATGAGAAAGAAAATTGATTAGAATATTATTTAGCTTTAAACTATTACCTTGACTGCCATTTCCTTTAAATATTTCTTACAATACACCATATATTGACTGATTGAATGCATATTTAACTACAGGCAGTACAACATTGGCCATCTGCTTTTTTAAAACTTTGAAAGTGTTGAAAGGAATAAAATACTCTTCCTCTTTCCCTCTCTTTCTTCTCATCAAAATTCATCATTGGATGTTTCCGTCTCTTTCACACAGGCTTTTTTTTTAACAATTTAAAATATTTGGTTGCCACCGGGAATCGAACCCAGGACTACCTGTTTAATGCACAAGTGCTCTGCCACTGAGCTACGACAACCAGCCGGCAAACAAACAGACCAATTCTGTATTTGTACTGTTAAGGAGTACTGCTATGCTACAGTCTCACTCTCAACAGACAAATGAAAATTCTCTTTTGTCAAAGATTCTTAGTCTGTTGTGAGTGAGACTGTAGCAACATAGCAGTACCCCTTAACAGTATAAATATAATGCAAAAATGGAGTGTTTGTTTGCCGGCTGGTTGTTATAGCACAGAGGAAGAGTGCTTGTGCATTAAGCAAGCGGTCCTGTGCTTGATTCCCGGTGGTGACCAAATATTTTTAATTCTATATTGTTAACAAAAAAAGTCTGTGAACAAGAGAGAATACATCTAATGAGTAAAAGAAGGCTAAGAAAGAAATTAAGAAGTGATAAATATTCATCATTTGTATGTATTTGTAATTTAAATTGCAATTTTTAATTAAAAACGTTTTTATTCTCATATAATTTAATGGCAATAGCTAAATCAAATTTATGTAATAAACGTTTAATTAGTCATTATAGATGTAATGACTAGACATAAAACTGTGTCATAATAAAGTTTCACTTTATTGGTCATAATTTTTAAATTATATATTTTAGACACCCTCAGCATGAAAGAGTTTAAGGTTGTCTTTGAAGAAGCATTTTTCGCCAGAGAACAATGGAAGAACATTGGCCTTCAGTTGGATGTGGATTATCAAACTTTGAATGTCATAAAGCATGAGCACAGCCATAATGTTGATGACTGTTTCCAAGACATGTTGAAGAAATGGCTGACTGGAAATGGAGAAAGAACATGGAGTAAATTAGCTTGTGCTTTAGAAAACAAAACAGTTGGTTTTACCGACTTAGCTGACAATATCAAAGAAAAATACTGCAACTGATTCATAACTCCATGAATAATTGTTCACTATTTATCTTTATTCCCTTAGCTATAATTAATTTTTATTTTTTATTTGTTCATTAATTTTTTTTGCACAAGCTCATGTATGTATGTTTGTTGTTGTTGTTTTTTTTTTGTAATTATACTTAAAACATAGCATTTTTGGCAACTCGTACAATTTTTTTAGGTCCTTCTGGACCTTTTCACGACAAGAAACCACACCCATTTTTTGCATATGCCTATATGTATTTTTTTGTTTTGTTTTTGTTTTGTTTTTTGTTTTGGTTTTTGTAATTAGCTACTTTAAACATAGTATTACCATTTGTGGAAACTCATAAAATATTTATATTATCTATTATTGTCTGGGCCTCTCCATGACAAGAGATCACACTTCCCTGGTTGCCACAAGAAGGAAGACTCAGAACATTAAACTGTCATTCACACACTTTATCAAATACATTAAAACACCCTTTGCCTACTTCCTGTATATGTATGTGATTATAGTGGTAATTACATGAATTGAACTTTGGGTGCACATATTCACTATGCCACCTCAAAAGTTATTATTATTTGGCTGTTGAATTGTTGAAATATTTTTGAAAGATTTTTTATCTGTTCCCCAGATTGTTCAAAATAACCATTGAATATTACAAGTGATCAGCCTGATGCGGTTAGATTGCCGTAGTTGGTTAAAGTGGTGGCAGAATGAAACATTTTAATCATAGGTAGATGGTGAAACTAGTGGAAACATAATATAGATACTAACCAGCATGAAGATCCTGATATAAAGAACAAGCTAGGGTCTTCATACTGGTCACAAAATGTAATAAGCCAATACGACTGTCAAACTCTGGAAGTAGCAGCTGCTTTTAATAAATAGGCCTTGTGGCTTTTAGTTAGTATATTTCTGTGTGTGTGTTTAAAGCTTCTTTTTGTTGCTGTTTGATAATATTATTAGTCCGGTTGCCAAACACTGATTTTTATGAGGGACCTGGAATTTTTGGATGCATAATTGTTTTTTGTGTATTTGAAATCTTTGAAGGGAGGTCCAGATGGATAATCCACCAGGTGCCACTCCGTCACCCTTGAGGAATTTGAGAAATTCAAGATGGCCGACAATGGCCTCTGATGATAGAGTTCATCACTTTTCTGATTGTTTTTCAAACTTTTTTCTAATTTTTCAGATCATAAAAATAATTTACATGTAAGATGCGCTAGAATCAATCATGCAGAATGTGGTTTGATGTCAGGCTTGCTCAAGCCTGCAAAACTTGAACCCTTTGATGTGTGTTTATGTGGTTTGTTGTTGTCCAGCTTGCACAAGCCTGCAGAACCTGAGCCCTAATTTGTTGTGTTGTGATACTATAAGACTGTGATAGTTGTAAGTTGGTCAGACTTGAGTTGGATGAGCCATTTTGTGTCTGGTTATTGTTGTCATCTTGTCTTCGAAACAAACTTGAACAAGTTCATTAGTCTATACACAAGCTAGCAGGAGGCAGGTATGATTTAAGAATAAATACATTTTCTTAGTCTTTGGATGCATGCTTTTACTTTGACCAAATAGCATTATAATATCCTATTATTCTATCCAGAAGTAGAAGTAGCTGAAGGTGATGTCGAATTGTTTTTTTAAGTGTGGTAAGCAGTCAGAAAAGTTGATTACATCTGGAGCACCGAGGATCAGGAGCATTATTGCTGCTAGTCATCAGCGTGGTGACAGCCTATATGAAAGTCTTCAATCCCACCTGGATGAAGATTCAACTTATACCATCGTGTGCCATAAAAGCTGTGTTTCCTCATACACTTCAAAAACCCACATACAATGTCAGGTGGGTAGAGTAGGGCTAAAAGGTGAGCCACCATGAAAACGATTATGTTGTTCAGATTTATCTTCGTTTGATTTTAAATTGCACTGTATATTCTGTGGAGAAACATGCAATCTTAAATCTGACCCACGCAACCCATCCAGGTGGAGACCTGTCTATCTTTGTAAAACAATAGGCTGTGGTACTAGATTATCCTTCAAAGACTCAATACTTAAGATTGCAAGGTGCAGTCAGTGATCTACATGCAGCAGAAGCACATTATCATAACAACTGTAGGAAGAACTTTATGCTCTTCAAAACTAAGCAAGTTTATAGCCATGCTTCCACAAGCACTGATTCGGCATTTGATAAGCTTGTGGAAGACATCACTATTAACAAATCAAATATTTGGACTTTCAGTGATGTCTGAAAGCTATTTATTGCATGGTGGTAAAGGATGCCACAAAGCTATCCTTGCAAATCTGCAGAAACACTTTACTGACAACTTGATTGTTTTCTCTGCTCCAGGACTTTCCAGACTGTTGGTGTTTCGTGATACAGACCCAAGTGTGTTCAAAGTTTTTGATGACAATGATGATGATGGAATGATTCAGAATATCAGTAAAGCAATTCTTAAGGAGTGTAAACATCTTGTGCATAATAAAGATGAGTATACCATTCGGGTAGACAAACAGACTGGGATTGATTTTGTTAGTGCAACAACCCTTATGTCCCTGTTAGAAAGTCTGTCAGATGATTCCAGATTCAAACTGCCGTCAATCACTATAGGAAATATCATTACAAGTGCAGTCACAAATCAGCCAACTCCATTTCAAGTTGGACTTGGTATTACCCTTGGTAAGAAAAGCCTTATACAGCAATTTCATGATCTTGGTATTTGTTGCTCGTATGATGAAGTATTGAGATTTAAAGCATCAGCTGCAGCGGCAGCATCAAGTGAAACACGACTGACTGGTATCCAATCGTCTAGTATTGGTATGGTGCAAGCCATTGCAGATAATTTTGATGCCAATATCGCCTCACCAAATGGATTAAAGTCAACCCATGCTTTGGCTTTGCTGATGACACAGGTATGTCCAAACACTGAAGATAGTCAGGAAGACTCTAAAATCAAACGACTCAAGAAGGAAAATCTCAAGGATTCGATAAAACCTGGTATACCTGTCTCCTACTACCACGGTCCAAAAAAGTGTGACATGCCAGAAGAAGTTTCAAAGAAATTTGTCCTTCCTCTCAGAGTGCTGGCGCAGCAAGTAATTCTTGTTTGAAGAGTGTTGCCATTACACCATCCACACCTGAGTTTGGTGGTTTCAATACTAAGCTCACACGAATGCAGGGACAAGGTGTAAAACCTCATACCAAAGCTATGTACACACCATTGATTGACATGACTCCTTCAGACCCAACTACAATGAAAACTGCTATGCTAGAGGCAAGAAGATTAACAGAGAAAGCTGGCCAAGTAGCAACTATTTTCACCGCAGATCTTCAGCTCTATCGTGTGGGTCTTAATGTGAAGTGGGCTGACCCAGAACTTTTTGGTGAGAACTTCATCCTTCGACTAGGAGGAATGCACTTTCTAATGAGCTATGTTGGTGCTGTGGGGGTTCTGATGGCTGGAAGTGGGCTGGAAGAGGTGATGAAAGCTGCCTTTGGGGGTGTAACGAAAATGCTTACTGGTAAAAATTTCCCCCAGAACACCAGAGCCCTGAGAATCGTGGTTGAGCAACTGCTACATGAAATTCTGTGTGAAGTCAATACCATGGATGAACTTATGCAGCAACTAAAGGCTAGAGCATCAAGAAGTAAAACCACAAAACACTGGGTGGAGAATCTTATTCGTCCAGTATTCCTGATGCTAATGTTTGTTAGAGCTGAGCGAGAAGGAGAGTGGGCCCTACATTTGTGGGCAGTAAATGAAATGATACCATACTTTTTTGCTGCAGGGCATGTTCACTATGCCCGATATGGTCTACTGTACCTCCGATCAATGCAAAAGCTACATGGAGAAGTCCTAGAGAGATTTCTGAAAGGGGAACATGTCCAATGCCACAGACAGGGACTATGGAATGGTATTTGGACGGACATGTTCATAGAAACCACTTTTATGCGATATGGTCATGGACGCAATGGTCTTATAGGAATAACACTGAATGAGAAAGCTGTCCATAAATGGGCAATGAGTTTGCACATCTGCAGCAGATTGATGAAGGATGTGGCAGATTTGAAGGACTCCTCATCAGTGGAGATCACCTCCCACACGGAGGAGTTAGCATCACGAGTCAAATATGATGAAAATGACAGGCAAGTCATTAGGGAAAAGTTGCAAACTTGCATCGACCCGTTGAACACAGCAAGTCATCTTGTGAACATAGTCACTGGGCATATATGTACGGCTGAAGTAAATGTACATAACGCTATTGACCTGGGAAAATCCCAGATGAGAGAATATGAAGCTAGCTGGCCAGCGGGGTTCCACCAACCCCTCAAGAAGAAAGTTCGTACAATGAAAGAGAACAAGAAAAAACAACAACAGTTGCTGCTGAGCAGTTTGACTCTGGACTGATATTTGCTAGGGCCCTAGCACTCATGAACTCTCGAGACATTAAGGTGGAATACATTCTTAGCTATGAACTAGCATCAGTTCCTACGTCAATGTTTGATGAAATAACTAGAAATCTGCGTATTGCCAAGTCAAAGTCATTGCTAAAGAACAAACTTCAGGTGGAACAATCAGCTCGTGCTATACGCTATTGTCATGGATGGCTGTGCCATACTTTGGATTGTGCATTGGCCTAGTAACGGGAGCGTACAAGACCTGGTGACAAATGTTGTGAAACACATCACAAGTAAATTGAAAGGCAGCACTCGAGTACACATAATATTTGACCGCTATTGTGAATACAGTATTAAAAGTGGAACTAGATGCTCTTGTAAAGCACAGGTTTCTAGAGAGCATCAACTGTGTCCCAGCTCTCCTCTGCCTCCTCAAGACGTTGCTCTAACTGTTACAAAAAATAAAATACAGCTCATTGATATGATTTGTGATGAACTTGTGTCTTCAGTAGCACTGCTAAATCTTCCCAACAGTTTTGTAGTCACTGGAAAATCACCAATACCTACAGAGGTATGTAGTGGATTGCAAATCATAAGACCTGACCTGAAGACAATGCACGAAGAGGCAGACGTTATCATTCCTAACCAAGCAGTGTATCTGGCAAGCCTTGGATGTTGCACTATCAAAGTTATCAGTGACGACACAGATGTGTTTGTGCTATTAGTTCATTACTATACTGACAAGAAATTGACATCAACGCTTGTCATGGAACCAACTAGTCAGGGACGCTCATCAGTTAACATTGGTTCTACAGTTGCCAAGCACCAAAATATTGCCCTACAACTTCTTCCAGCTCATGCGTTGACTGGGTGTGACACTGTTGCATCTTACTTCGGCATTGGTAAAACGAAGGTTGTAAAAACTCTTGAGGCAGGAAATAGGTTGAACCACCTGGGTAACCCCATGGCCAGCCTAGAGGATGTCCTTTGTGAATCAGCAGCATTTGTTGCAGCATGCTATGGTCAGAAATGTCAACTCATGAAACAATGACGACATACGCTACAAAGTATGGGTTTCCAAAACTGGACGAAAAAGTGCATGCCTACTACCAAAACTTAAAGCAATACCACCGACTAGTCAATCATTTAAGGAAAATACGAAGAGGGCTCACTTTCAGACATGCATATGGAAAGCTGCTCTAGATGAGGAACCTCCAAACCTTGACCCATTGAAATTTGGATGGGTTAAGGATGACAGTAGTAAGTCACTCAGTGCAATTCCTCTACCACAGGATGTTCCTCTTGCACCACCAGAAGTACTCAAAACAATTCAGTGCACATGCAGCAGTGATCAGCCTTGATCATCTCTCAGATGTGGATGTGCATCAGTTCAGCTTCCTTGCTCTCTGTTCTGCAAATGTGGTGGGTCTGATAGGTGCTTTAATCTGATGACAAAACACAATATGGCAAACAATATTGTAGATGATTAGGAGCTCAGTGGGGATGACGATGATGAAGACGAGGACAATACTTAAATATGCTACTGAATAGGAATTGCTGACATCCATTTACATTTTATAGCTTAAAACTGTCACAGTCATTATTGATGCATACATTATATCTGTTACTTTCTGAACATACACGTTTTAATTAAAATTATCCTCAACCTAGCAGCCATTTTGAATTTCTGTGGATGGCATAAAGAAAGTAGTTCACTAAAAACATGCAAAATGTTCCATAGATGTGCATGCCACTTACTGAATTGACAACTTTCAGAATTCTCTTTTATGTTAATTAATGCAATTGAATAACAATGGTTTTGGCGGCCATTTTGAATTTCTCAAATTCCTCAAGGATGTCAAGTTAGCACCCAGTGGAATATTAATCTAGACTACTTAAAGATTCAAAATCTGCCAAGAACAATTATGCGTCATGAAATTCTTGGTTCACCCCTCCTTCCACTAGCTAATAAGCTAAGCCGTGTTTCCAAAACCTTGAAAATGCTCTATTGTACCAGAGCTCTAGTTGATAAAGCATTTCGGATTCTCGACTATTGGACAATGGATTTTCAAGTAAGAACCAATCTGTTATGTAAGGCATATAGCCAAGATAACTTACCACCACCACCGCCAATAGAATAGAAAATGAACTCTGTTAAGCTTGTAAGACCTCACTGTAAACTTCACTCCTCTCCTGTCTCCGTAGCTCTTGCCAATAATTTTTCCTGATTATTAACTAAGTCTTTTCTCCCGAATTTCTTGTGCCTGCGCCAATGTTCATGTTTTTAAGTAGCTTCTGTGGGTGGCATGCATTGACCATGGACATGTGTGGAATGTTGCCATATTATACATATATACATTATAAGAGGCTAGCCTTTACGACCTGACTCATCAGATGACCGTGCACGAGAATTTCCCTCTTCATGTTGGGATGCAATGCTAGTTATGCAAGTAGTGTAATCTGTGCTATGTCACATACATTATGTATACATTCTACGATCCCTTCCTTACAGTCATGCTTGTGGTATTATGCCAGATCTCCTGTGGACTGCAGTCATATACAGTAGAAGACAAAAAAAAGTTTCGAATTCCGTTCCGTAGAACGGCTGTTGCATGATTAAAAAACGGGGGGGGGGGAAATGGTACGCCGTTTGTTAAAAAACGACTGTTCCGTTTGACCGCATTACCGTTGTAATCTTTCTCGTTCACCATATGTCTCACTCAAAGAAATATAAAAAATCATTTATCCAATAAAACATTCCGATTTTTTGTTTATAGGCTCCTGAGGCGGAGTTGTCTCGCGGAGAATTGTTAGTTCAACCACCGTACAGTATCGACGTTTTCTCAATGTTATGGCCTTCTCAGGCTTAGATTTTTTACTGCTGGAGGTCCAACGGTAGCTTACAGATGATCTACGAAGTGTGGACCTCGTTATAGCTCTGTGCCCATCGGAACTTCGGTCTGCAGCTTTATTGAAGCAAGTTAAAATTTTGTATGATCATTTTTGCACTATCCCTGTAGTGTTTAATATGGAAGAGTTTCTAGCTAGAAAATATCTGTGAATCGACGGTAAAATAAAACTACCATTTTAAGGCCGTACTACGGAAAGGAATGCGAAACTTTTTTGTCTCCTAACATGATCACTACAACACTTGTCAGTTTACGCTATACCTCCCAGTACATGGTACACTTCTTATAGTCAGTATTACAGAGGGACCCTCACTGCTACAATTTGTAATGTTGGACCATTTTTTCCTGTCAAAACTGCTATCTAGGTCGACAACTATAGCTAACACAAAAAGCGAGGGTCAAAGTACAACATGACATATGTATGTCTACACGCAAACCAGTATGAGCTACAGGTCTTGGCATAACTTCATTATGGTTGTTGAAAATGAAATGTGTTTACACATTCAAAGACAACGAAAAAAATATAGTGCTGCTGGATCTGCTATGCTTTTATAAACTAGTGATGTGCCTGAGCACAAATGGCAAGCGAGCCTAAAGCTATACTATTGTTAAACGATTGATTTACACTCATGCTATTAAAAAAAAATCGAGATTTTGAAATATGTATATAAGGTAACGGGAATTCAAAGCCATAGTAACCACACCCCACAACTGTTTGAATTGAAAAAAAATAAACAAAAAAAAACAACAACAACAACAAACAAGTCACGTTATTTAAGTGTTTTCTTTGTGATATTCTTTAGTTAACTAATAGCTGTAATGCATAATCCTTTCACACTTAACTGAACATACCTGTGCAAGGCTTACCTTCGTGGTTAGTCTAGTGGACTATGAATTTTCAAGTCAATACTGTTGCGTAGGGCTTACTAATGTCAAATAGCTATTAACTTACTACCACCACTAACTCGAATAGAAATGGAACTCCCGAAAGTTTTTTAGTTCTAACTGTACCCGCAAAATAATTCAAAGCAGTAAACAATTCAATTTCTAGGATGATATGGGTTATGATCGTTAAACCAGAGGAATCTGTTTAGTGAAGTTTGGGACTGGGTCAAACGCCGAGTTAACACAAAAATACGAGAGGATCAAAGTACTAAATGACATACATACATCCAAACATATATATAAAAAAACAAATATCCCAGATTTTCAAATTGTGTTACCTGTAAGTGTCTCACTCGCTTCACTTGCTCACAAATAAAACAAAAAGTTCAGGCATTTAGGTCTGCTCCAATTAGCTTGGACCCGCCGCTCACTGCTCGGCAGATCCATTTACGATTTACCAACTTATGTAACTAGTGACATGGGAAAAAATAGAGGTCATATGTTCCATATTAATAAGTTTAAAAAATAATAATAATAAATAAACAAGAGCTAATTTTCGCATTCTAACAGCCAATAAAGTTAATTAAAACTTAACTGGGTTAAGTTTCAATTAATATAATATTGGCTATTAGAACGAGAACATTTGCTATTATTATCATTATTTCAGCTGAGAATGACTGAATCATTCAAGAAAACCTTAGATTGTACTATTAAATATCAATTCATCTAACCATTTGATTTTGCCTATTCCTGTTGAAAATTCTGCAAGGATGTCAAAGGTATCTTGAAAAGTTTTCACTGATTCAGTGTTTCTGGTATGCTTTATCTTCTACTATTTCTCCTTCACACAATTCTAATCCAAATAAATAAAATAGCCATTCTATACTAAGCCATATCTTCATAACTTGTGGCACAGTTAAGCCAGTATCATCAGCAGCTTGTTCCAACACATGCTGACATGCCTATGCTTCACTGAAACACCAGTCACCCCAGCTCTGAATAGAGTATTGAAATGGGAAGTCTGAGCAACAATAAATGCTTCCCTAACCTGTCCAGCGATGTTTGGAAGCTCATTGCAGCTATAACAGCTCAAGACCCACGCTCCGTAAAGCTTGCTTCCTAGAAAGCAAAATGGAGCTCACTGCGTGGGTGGAAAGGACTACTATTTGGGGTGGGGGGGGGGGAGTGACTACCGTCTACGTGTACATGTGTATGGGCCAGGAAAGATTCCATCCATCTTCGCATTCAATCGCAAAATATTCCTGAACCGGTGCCAGAGCTACTATTTATAGCCTCGCGTAGCCAGACCCTTTACCCAATCAGCGTGATTGGGTAAAGGGTCTGGCTCCGCGAGACTACAGAGCTACCAAAGTGCGAGGCACATTAGGTGAACGAAACTCGCAAGGAAAGAAATCATTCTCGCAGCTTAGCAGTAAGTTATACTTGGGGAGGGTTAGTTTAATAGGTCAATCTTACATTACGTAAAACTATATCTGAATGTCTGTATCTAAATAACACTATGCAGCGTATGTAATAACATACCTGTGCAGCCTGTTTGAGGAGTCATTTACTTGTCCTTTTCTCTCTCTCTATGTACATGTATATATAAGGTGTGCTTGAGCACAAATGGCAAACGAACCTGCCTTGCTAGGTTGCATAAAACTGTAATATTGTTATTATTATGATGTATTTTATCAGAAGAAGTTTTTTATTTCATGACAAAAATGGATTATATATTATATATATATAGCAGTTGACCATTAATTGCAGCAACATGCGGATTGCAGGAGGCTGTCTGCAGTGGTGGCAGGGAAAGTTGTGCACCGTCGACTTCAAAATAGACAAAGTTTACCTTGGTTACTATCTTAGAAATTACATAAGAATACACTTCATATATAAGGTGATAGCACGCTGATACATTCAGGTTTTAAAGTATGAATATGATTAAGTGGGAATGACCGTTCGGTAAGGTTGTTTCAATACAATGCAATCAATGAAATATATAAGTTCTACTTGAGTGTTCTCTATGCCTGTTCTGGGCTTCTTTAGTCCTTAACAATATGCATAACCAGCTAAATATAGATGAATATTTTATGATGTAGCTAGCTAAGTAAAGATGAATAAACAAATGAAGTGAATAGCTAAGTACAGAAAACTGTACATACAATATGAAACTATAAGAGTTTTCCGGCAGCAAAAATGATTCACTAATCTCTATTATAGGTATATACACACTGAATGTGCATCTAGCTAAGCTAGCTTGATAAAAGCCTTCCCTTACCCGACCACGCCGGGAAAAAAATACTATTTACAACGACTACAATAATCTCTTCACACTCGTTTCAATAGAGCTTATCACCGTGAGGGGAGAGACGGCCAGAAAACCGGTTTGCTAACTGGTGAGCGCCCGAAAGTTAGAGCACCTGGAACTCAATTTCCCGCGGGAATCAATTGAATCTGTTGAGGGTGCGGTTTGTATGCCATCATATCTCTGCCAAAAGATCGCGTGGACTAATTTTAGCTCTGGAGTCTATTTTGTGCTTCAGAAACTAAGAATAGAAATAACTCCAAACTTCATACACAGGCTGACTAGGACCTTAGAATGCAATTTTTTTTGAAAGAAAAAAATTCGGGCGCGCTGCCGCGAGGACCAAGTGAGCACAATCAAATAGACAAAACAAAGCAGAATTGAGAAAAAGCACAACAAAGGTTTTGAAGACCATCAAGAAATGTAGGAGTAGACGAAGAATGAGCTAGTCCTCGACAGCACCCTCGGAGGAGTTGTGAATCATATACTTGAGGCTCTAGGAGCTCGTAACTTGAACAAAACAGATTCCCAAGGCCAGTTTTTGTTATATAGTTAGTCCATTAGCAGTACTCTCTAGGATCCACCATTAGTTGGGCTCTACAAACTCTAAGAAAAAAGTAAGTAAGCCCTAGCAATTAAAATCCAATTATTATGAATATTTTGCGTGGGCGGTGTCACAGCAAATCACACTACAAAACAAAATACCAGGATAGTTTTAGTTGTTGTTATTCTCTGAAGTGTATCTTACTCTATATATAGTCCATTATATCTCTGAATCATGAGTCCCAAATATTGCAGAGAAATAGCTGAATAAATTTAAGGTAATAAGTATTGATGTACATAATAGCTATTAATACAGCATATTTCTAGCTACAAAAATAAAGTATTACAATTGAAAATAATGAAAAATATAGAGAAAAAAAGTTGCTTGTAGCATCAAAAAATTTGATGTAAATATACAAAATTACATTTTATTGTTAACGTTACCTTTACATTATGAAAAAAACACATGCAGATTTATTGAATCTCTAAAGATTTATCTAGATTAGCTGTATGAGAACTATTGTCAACTTTTGGTAAATGCTAGTAACACTTTAATAAATCAATTAACTACTGTTAAATCAAAATACAAATTGACTAAAATAAGTGCACTGTTTTCACCCCAATATTGATTGATGGAATTATTTAGCATTTATTAACCCTTAGCATGCATGCGCGAGTGAGTTATAGATGTTGTCCTGTCTGTCTGTCTGTCTGTCTGTCTATCTGTCGCGTGATTGATAATTAACCCTTGAACGAACTAAGAGTGTTTCCTTTTTTTGAATTTCGGGCTGATTTTTGAGAAAATGTGAAGCTTCAGTTCCACATAGGTACCAAATTTGTGGGTAACATTCTCTATCGGCACATCGTAGTCACGTGAAAAAAATTCTTGCTGCCGGTAAGTGTTTCTGGCCTGCTTTATTGTTTAGCTTCTTCTCTTATGAAGACAGAGTTTACCTCGTTTTCATTGCTGGAGCTATATTGATACCTAATTAGAACAGCCAATAAATTATTCTTTTGGTCCTAAATGATTTTGTAATTTCTAGCTAGCTAGTGTATAGTAGTGCTTAGGGTTCATACCTTTGCTGCTTTATTAATTAAGTAGAAAAACTTGTACAATGATGCAATTTACATTTATCAAATAGTTATTGCTGTTGCTGTTTTTTATTACTGTTACTGTAATTACTATTATTATTATTATTATCATCATTATTATTACTATTATTATAAATAATATTATTATTATTATCATCATCATCATCCTCATCATCATCATCATCATCATCCTCATCATCATCATCATCATCATCATCATTATTATTAATGTAGTTTGATATACCAAACCGTTCTTCTTTTTAATTAATAGCTATGAAGAAAACAATGGGAGATGGTAATACAAGTAAACACGTCTATGATGAAAATTTTCGGACTGAATATAAGGAAGTCCAAATAGGAGCTTCTAACACTAAGTCTAAAATAACTAAAGGCAAACTTATACCCCAACTCTCGCATTTGGGCTATGACATCACTACTGGGAACTTTGATGTGAGTTCACAGTAATTTAAGAGTGTTAATATTAGTGGCAGAGTGAGCAAAGTAAAAACAATTATATTTTAAACCTTAAACTTTGAGGTCACATATAAAAGGGAGTAACCCAGGATATATAAGTGGATAGTGGAAACTGACAGTTTTTGTTACGAACTTCCCTGAGACCATTATAGTGCACATTACAGCAACTTAGTGCACAAAAAACTGTGAAACAATGTCACATAAGTAAGAATTAATCATGAGCATTTTAACAGAAGGGAAAACAAAAACAAAAACAAAAATGACAGGCTCTAAATAGAGAAAGAAGAAGAGTACTGTTTGCCATTGACACAGCTAAAATCAACTGCACAGGATATACTGCATGCCATCAGATTAGCACTGCTAGATACTTGATGATGAGCCCTCGTAACTATCCTGTGGGCTCATCTTCAATCAAGAAATACTTCAGTACACACACATGGCATGGATTGGAGCTAGATTGATTATTCTCTCACAAAAATGATTACATATAGCTTGTGAATTAGGCACTCATTTATAAGTGGTGTGGATCGAATTGAAAGAATAGTGAGCTCTTATATAGGGTTCTCTTTGCATGGCTAATTTTTTATTGAATAAAAGGAACCAGAGGTCAAAGGGCATGCCTGGATTCTCCTTTTTATACTCGGACATCCGGAAGGTGTCCTAAACGAGATAGGGAGAGTAGCATTGAATTATAAACACGACCTCTACATTTTTCTTTTTTACATTTGCCATAACACCAGGAGATAATGTGTGTTATTTCACAATCACGTACCTAAAAATAACATTGTGAAGATATCTAACTTGGAATAAATATATATATTATATATTTAGGAATATAGGGCATATTAGGGGCACGTGATAGCTATAAACAATCATTTGGTATTGGCTTGCAAACCAGGCTGGTTTGTTGGACAACTTAAATGCTTACCCTTTACTTTGTCATCGTCTAACCTGCATAACAGACTATGAGAGACACTGAAAAGATGACATATTTTTTCAGCCCCATTAGGTAAATTGCAAATAGCTACAATTCGATTTCAGCATACAGCTATAAGGAATATACACTTGACTTAGGGAGCTGTTAAGTTCAGTGCCATTTAGGAAAATAATATGTGGAGAAAAAAAACTAGGATATTAGCATTTACAGACATGTAGCGATAAGTTTTGAAGCTCATTATAAAGAAACCAGAATGCAAATATTGTGGCAAAATATCACTTTAAAATCAAGTATTGATGTTCAGACTTAATAATATCCCAGACCTGCTCTTACAAATATTGCTTGAATTTAGTACATTATTTATGACTCCCAGATTATAATAAATAGCTAATAGCTAGCTATATTAACTTTTTTTCCCTGCTTTCATTAGGCTAACAACATCAGTCCAGATTGGAAGCAACTGTTGAACTATGTTGGAGTTACTAATGAGGAACTCAAGAACAAAGGCACTGCCATCTTCATTTATGACTTTGTAGAAAACCATGGAGGCATTCAGGCAGCGTATAAACTATTCGTGGCAGAATCAACAGCTCCTGCACCTCCTATACCACCTAAGAGAAGATCAAGCGTGAGAGAGCTGCCAGATATCCCTCCTCCATTAATCCGTCGGGACAGTAAACCTCTACCACCACTTCCACCTCGTGGAGTTCAAGTCCTACCTCCTCCCACTCTCCCTATTGGTAACCATTTCTATTGTATAGCCAACATTAAAATAGCATTAACACAGTGCTTATTATGGTCTATGGACCTTAGCATTTTTGGACCTTAGCATTTTTGCACCTTAGCATTTTTGCACCTAAATTTATTTAGTAGCACTTGACTATGTGTTTATTTTCATTGCTATTGTTGTTGTTGTTTGTTTGTTGTTGTTGTTGTTTTTCCCATAATAGTGTGGAGCTCTATATTTTAGTTTAATAAGGCAATTAAGAAGGAAGTAAATGACTCCTATAAATTTAAAGACGTGTCATGTCTTTAGGTCCATTATGCAAATTAACTGACTGTACTGATGTGTCCACAATATTTTAGGTAAAGAAGAACTAACAACGAAGCAATTAAAAATGAGATTAGAAGAAGCAGAAATGAGAACTAAAGAATACAAAAATGAAGCAGAGGAGTTAAATAAAAGAGTAGAGCATCTAGAGAGGCTGGTTGATGAGTCAGATGCCATGGTGGTGGAATCAAATAAGAAAATTCACCAGTTGGAGAAGAGACTAGCAGAGTCAAATGAAATGCTTGAGCAGCTGAAAGGAGCCCATGATGAGCAGTGGGTGATTCAAAGTGAGGAGATTGATTTGACAGGTCCTGAGATAGGGAGAGGTGGTTGGGCTACAGTAAGTGTAGCCAACTTCAAAGGTGCACCAGTAGCTGTCAAAAGAATTCATGACCAGATCATTTGCCGTCGTAACAAAGAGCTATTTCGCAGAGAAATGGTAATGGCAGCTAGGTTGCGCCATCCGAACTTAGTCCAGTTTATTGGAGCTACGATACAAGGAGAGATGATGATAGTCATGGAGTATATACCAACCAGCCTCAGAAAACAGCTCGAGGCTGATGAATATTTTCCACCACAAGTGGTCAGATATGTCAGCCTAGATATTACTAGAGCTCTAAACTACCTCCACCAAATACAGCCAAGTCCCATGATCCATCGTGACATCAGCAGCGCTAATGTCCTCTTAGAACCTCTGCTACCTCCAAAGTCTTGGAAAGCCAAAATCACAGATTATGGCTCCGTGAATTTGGTTCATCAGCTCAACACCGAAAATCCAGGAAGTCCAGTTTATTCAGCACCAGAGGCTAGATTCCCCAGCCAGCAGTCGCCTAAAATGGATATCTACAGCTTAGGTGTGCTGCTTTTGGAAATGCTAACCGGTCAACTTGTTGCACCGGAGAACAGGTCTGCTTTAACCAGCCAAGTCCATTATGAGAAGTTCTTAGGTTTGATTAGAAGATGTCTGGCTGAAGAAGCAGAAGACAGACCAAGTGCTTGTGATATTATCACAGAATTGCTTTGAGTTCTTTCTCCCTTGGGTAACTCTGTTTTGTTAAATAGCAAATTTTCCCACTGATTTTTTACATTTTCACAAAATTTACTTTTGTTAACAAACCCCTTTGAGTTGTATATAGCTAGCATCCTAGCTAATAAATTCTTTTATTAAAATTGTGTTATAAAAGCTACATTATATATGACTGTATATATACTTTATTCCATGCTAGATATCTTCACAATGTTATTTTTAGGTGTATGACCCATGAGATAACTCACTTTATCACATGGTGTTATCTCATGGCTGTATTGAGCAAGCTCATTATCCCAGTAGTTATAGCAACCGCCTGGCTTACCAGTTTACAGGGTTTTTACACCTACCTATCTTCCTCTAGTGAAGCCTACCCAACCAGGTTAGAGCCAGTTGGGATAGAAATTTACTAATTAACTAGATAATTAGCTAAGCCACTCTTTTTGAGGAAAATAACAGCACGTCACATAATAATCCTGATCGAAACTCTCCATTCTCATGACATGCATGCTACTGTCACTGTAATCACAAAGGCTGGCCATAATAATAATATCGACTTATTGTTTCAAAAGTATTAAAAATGTATAGTGTGGTGATGAACATATGGTCACTTAGTTGCAATGATAGAATGAGCTATACATTAAAAAAAAAAAAAAGTTTTTACTTAAACATCTGTAAACACCCCAATTTGTTTAAGCACCTCTTCTGCTACTTCAGCTACAATTAACGATTCCTCTAAGGGCATCACATGACTTTCACGTGACATTGGTTCCACCCTTAGGCAATTATATACTTCTTCTGCCTCATAGCGCAAGCCAGTGGGATTAGGATAGTTCCCCGAAAGGCGTGGCTCTGGTAAACTCCATTGCTTTGAAACCATCTCTTTGGGATAAACACCTTCTGGCGTTTCTAGCTTTGTGGGACACCAAAATGGGTGTGGCAGGCGAAGTTCTCCTTTTGTTCCACAGATTACAGCATCGCACGACACATCGTACGATATACTAGCACTGAGTTGAGCGATGCCACCATCAGAGTAGGTAAGGGTCATCACTGCAAGGTCGTCCACACCCGTTTGGAGAATGCTGCCTTGAGCATAAATCTTAACAGGTCGTTTGCCACCAAAAAGCATGGTCGCCAAGCTAATGGTATACACGCCCACATCTAAAAGAGCCCCACCACCCAGTTTTGGATTCGTCAGTCGCCCTTCGGCCCTGTCTGGAGGCCTACGAAATGAAAAGTTAGCACGAACCCACTTGATTTCTCCGATATCTCCTCGACTGACCATATCCCGCAATTCGACCACAGCAGGAAAGAACCTCATCCAAGTGGCTTCCATCAGGAATAATCCCTTGGTTCTTGCCTTGGCAACCAGTTCTCTGGAGTGAATCAGTTTGGTAGTGAGGGGCTTCTCGCACAATACATGCTTCCCTGCTTCCAGAGCCTCCAACACGTTGCCATGGTGAGCTATGTGAAGAGTACCAATGTAAACGACGTCCACTTCCTTATCTTTCAATACTTCCTCATGACTGCCATACCAGCGAGGAATAGAATGTGTACCGGCGAAGTCTTGCGCATCCTTGGATGAAATGTTGTCGCCCACGGCAACAACTTCGTGTTTCGCGGACGGCAGGGTAGCCAATGCCAAAACAAAATCATGAGAGATCTTTCCAGCTCCCAAAATCCCCCACCTCAAACACATTTCGTCTGAACGTGCGACCCTAGCCAGAAAGCAGCAACATCTGGGGTGCCCCTAGTAATGTAAACAAAGAAAAATGAACGCTCCATGGTAAAGATCGTTACAATCAAAATATCTACCACCTATAAAAATAACTAGCTGCGATTCGTACCTTACACCTTCTTACTAATTGGCACTTTCTTGCACCTCATGAATATCCGCTTTGTGGTAAACTTTGCTGCAGTCCTTTGTAAGGCTTGACGTTTACTACGAGAAACCCACCACACTTTGAGGTCTTGCAGAGCTGGCGGTTGTAAACATGTCGACGCCCAACAAGACAAGACACCTTAACAGAGACTGTTCCTTCCAGCGGAGCGACAACGCGCTTCTCGCTGGCCTTGTAAGCGACCTCGACAAACTGCTGAAAAACCAGGCTGCGGCTGACGTCCATTTCATGGTAGACCACGAGCAGGTAGTGACGGCCCACAAGCTCGTGGTGCTAGCGAGGTGCGAGAGATACAGGAACAAGAAGAAGTTTCACCAGCCTTCTTCGGAGAACTCTCCCATAGTTATCCAGCTTGGGAAGCAATTCTCTGCAGCAGCAGTTCGAGATGTAGTGGGATACATGTACACTGGGGAGGTAAGGGGGGTGGTTGAGTTATGCAAGTGAAGCATGTCTGGTGTGCAAGGTGTTACTTTTGTGTTCCCTGGGTGAGTGGTGCAAAAGTTTGGAGATGCTCAAAATTGCTATTTCAGACATTCTAGAGACAAGATATCTTTGAGGTTGTAGACCTGCCAAGCTTTAAAGGCAGAGAGACAAATTTGTCTTCCATTAGCCTTGGAACACTTACAGACATTATCAGACAGACTAATGGCTGTATGCAGCTGAGGGTCTATTAGCTATAGATCAAAGACACCGTTCTCTCTGCCTTTGTGAGTCTATTTTGAAATGACTAGTTCAATTTATGAATTCTGGAGCATTCCTGAGAATGCTTCGCAAACTAGCAGAGACACTGATAGATTCTGTTATGATGTAATTTTAATTCCATAGATGTAGCAGTAATACACTTGGTGTTTGTTTTGTAAACATTTGATCGGTCAAATCGGAAAGATAAATTCCTTGGTTGCTGAGCCGTCTCTTAGGGGCTTATTTGTTTATTTTCCTTTTCTTTTTTTTCTTTTTTTTCTTTTTCTTTTTTTTTCACATAAACACACATTCACTAATTTATCAGATTCCAAAGTTGATTTAGGGCAGGCCTAATTTTGGAACTGGGTTTCCACAATAGATGAGGATATCTGTTCACTGGAAGATCATATTACTGTTTAAATTGAGAGATGACATTGGGCCAGTTCATAATGAAATTATAGAACGTCCTGTGACAGTATGCAAGCTTACACTAACTTCATCTTGAGCAACGTTTAGTGTTTCGACAAGAATTGAGGGCAAAGGCTGGGATAGGGCTGGTAGCCTTGGGTAAGTTCTGGACTTGAGCAAGGGCTGAGTGTTAGGGTTAGGTTGAGCTAGGGTTAGTTTGAGGTTTGAGCTAGGGTTAAGTTCAGGTGGCGGCCTCATCCATCTATGTAGGCTGGTTAAAAGCACTCATTTGCAGCTTAACTTACCCACTCTATAACAACGAGAGACCTTTATTAATTCCACGCCAGCATATTTCTGACTCCATTTCGGAAGTCACTATCAATGACTACTGGATAATCCAGTGTTTGTAATAGCCAGTCAAAATGCTAGCAACAATTGTATTCTGTGGTCAAGGAATGCGTTTTTGCCAAATAATCCTTTAATTATTAAATGATCTGCATAGAGGCATGTTGATGGATTACAGTCCAGGGCACAGAGAAGTCCAGGAAAGTAGGAGAGTTAACAAATGATCATGCATATCTATTGAACTCCTCAGTGGTCTACATCCCAGCAACTTACCCTCCACTACCTCCCTACCTCCCTCGGAGCTACATAGCAAGTCTAAACATATAGCCATGAATGTAGTAAATTTCACATCCCTCCTCCCCCCCCTTCCCCAGTTTCTTGCCTTGAGCTATCCACTCCTCATGACATCACAAACTTCTTTTTACCTTGTGACCAAAAAGTTCCTTCTATTTTAATATTGTTAGTTTCAATCAACTTGGCCAAAAAAAAGCCCCTTATTACGTTAATTTTGTAGCTGTTGTGGTAGAAATAGAATTTTCTGAAGTACTTGCACGAGGTCACTAGGTCACGAGGTCACTAGGTCTGGTATTCCAAGTGTGTGCATTTTGTAAATTGGAGAGGTGGAGGAAGGAAGGGGCGGGGTTGGTAGGTAATGACGTTGCAGATTAGAATAACTTGGAGTGGGTGTGTCAGTGTTTTGTTAACCTGACAGAAGTTTGCATGCACTACACACTAAATAAGCCCTAATTTTTGTATGTTTATAATTGTCTTGTTGTTGCCTGTTGTTTTAATTTGAACACAGCTTATACACACGATTGGTGACTCTAGTGGGAGCTAAATTTAATTGTGTGGTACAGTTTGGGAAGCGTGGTAGTGGGTGTGGTTTGATCTGCTTTAGTATTGACCATTTCCTAATTGTAATCAACTCTTGCTGGTCTAAAGATGATTGATTAAAAGTGTATTCTTCTAGTCATATAGTGAAGGATCAGTCTGAAGTATTGAGCAGTTAGTTTTGTTTGAATGGTCCAGTTATTACAATACAGCTGTCAGGTGGACGCGGTACTGGCAATCCAGTCTGCCAAATTGTATTTCCTGGCAACCGACACCTCTTTAGTAACCATGGTAACGATTCTGGCAGAACTGGGTCTTTCAAAAGTTACTGCTAATTGTTGGTACCTTGCTCCATTCTTCCTTTGCCGGTCGCGCCGTGAGTGCTGATGCCACTGTTTGTTGACACTTTGACTGATGGAATTGACCCAGTCACAACAGAGGGTAGAAAGATACCAGCTGAGATCAAAGCTGTGGACACTGCAACGTAAAGACTGTTGGAGTGTTTGTGTACAGAATATAATGCATTTTGATCAGCTTCTAAACGTGAAGACATTGCAGGGGTCCTTGTCTAGCTCCAACTTCAAAAGAAGACTTCCTGTAATTTATTTGCACCATTTAATGTTCATTGTTTCTGCCTTGCTTTCACTATTATTTCTGTCCTCCTGTCATCCCCAACCCACTCCATAAAGGAAGGTCTTTATTATAGTTTTCAGCTAGTGAACATTTCTTGTTGCTCGCAACAAACTTGTCAAATAAGTACAGTATTCTCCTAAATTACTTTCTGAGGGACGAGACTACAAGACTAAGTTTTGTGAAATGTTTACTGGTTTATTGATTTAGTTTTCTGTCTGAGTTATTTTACATTCAATTAGAGTGTATATCTGAATGAGTGAGTGTAGTGTGAGAGACAGTGTTAGTTTCACAATGGATGTTCCACCATCTTGAAACCTTTCCACGGTTGAAACGCTTCCCCTTAGTCCACCTTGTGGTGAAGATTGAAACTATATGCAAGCAAGTTCCTGACTAGTCTTATAAAGGGGGCATTTTTCTTTCAGCGATCATTTTCAATAACTCCTTTCCATGAATATTTGCATTCATTTTGTAGATTTCTCTTCATAGCGACGCTCCGTTCAGTCTTCTGCAAGTGTGCGTGGAGTTCGGTCTCCCGTTGCTGCAATCTTACCTTACCCATCATGTGACCAACAACCTCACACCTGACACGGTCTTCCACACCCTCGTGGGGGCGTCGTCCCTGATGAAGACGTGCCGGGATGACTCCCTCCGCCTTGCCCTGAAGCAGATCGTGCAAGAAAGTCGCTCTTACATTGGCTCACATCGTAACCGAGTGTTGGAGGGGGAGGGGCTACTGGAGATGTCTAAAGAAGCCCTCACTGGAGTGCTCTGCGATACTGAGGTAAGGATGGCTGAGGGGGAGGGGCTAGAGGAGGAGCGAGATTGTGCTTTTGGTAGTGTTGCTTGTCTTGAATTTTTTTTTGTCATTGTTGCTGTTGTTTTTTGTTTGTTTGTTTAGCTTGTTGTTATTGTGTGTTTGTTGTTATTGTGTGTTTGTTGTTTCTTATGGATACAAGGAACCTTTTTTTTTAAAGTGACTTATTGTATTTTATTACAACCACGTTTATAGATACTCCTAGCAAATAGTGATTTCTTGCTCAATAATACGCACACACACGCACACTCTACCACATGTTCTGGGGGTGTGGCATAATATGTAGGTATGTTTGAGGTAATTGTTGAGTCTCTCACTCTAAGCATTCCATTGATGAGGAGAATGCAACAACAATGGCCGCCTTATGGGTTCTGAGGAGGTTGAGACTACACGCGCTATCAGAGGACATATTTACAAACATGGGAATGGCAAGAGGGGGGCGGGGCGGGGGGAAACTTGAAGAAACAGACCAATAACTGGGAGGCCAATCTTTAGTTTGTTTTTGCATAGATGTGTATATATGTGTGTTTGTGCGTGGTTAGATGGTGTGCGTGAGTTCCAATTGCCTTCAGATTGTGATGATTGTTTTTGATTGGATAAAATATGCCAAGTTCAACTCACTGTCCCTCGTCTGTCCTGTTCTTTATCCTTTTCTTTTCATCTCTTCTTTGCTTATGGATACCATGTCCACCATCTGACTGGGAAGCCCACGAATTACCCTCTACGAGTCAGGCTGATCGCTATGCGTTGCTAAGTGGTGTCGGTTTCAGGTAATCGGTGTAGGCTTCCACTTCAAAGTGGGTCTTGGTCTGCTAGTCTTTAGCCGCATACCAACTCTCGACCTGTCTCACTCTCTCTCTCTTCTGAGCTGTGGGCTCACACACGATGTATGCGTGGAGTTGGTGGATGTAGAGGCATCACATGCCACGGGATCAGATGTGTTCCCTTGTGAGCAAACTCAAGCTGAATTATCACGATGCCTACTCCATTAAAGCCAAGCTGTCTCTGTTTAAAGCCATCTATGAAAAGTGCCTCTATTTATACCTGCCTTAGCTGGAGAGTATTAATAAGAGGGGACCAGGCTGATAATTAAGGGTGTGATCGGAAAAAGAAAAAAAAAATTTATGTGGTTATGTGTAATAAAAACAAACCCAATGCTCAGTAGCCCGTGCTGTCTAGCACGTGCTACAGTGCAGTGCACACTGGACGCTACCAGCGTTTTATCATTTCAGAGTCAAATCCGATGGATTGAAATTACATTAAACAACTCCTGCCACTTGAGATGTGTATCAATTCATGAACTAGTGTCTTTTGATGTTCTGTGGCAAGATGTTTCAGATGTTAGTGGTCGATCGTATTCTGAGAAAGTTTAAAACAAGAATGTCCTTCAACGCGTGTTCAAGGTGTCCTTTCCCACGTACCCATGGCAACTCGTTAATAATCCCTTTTAGAAAACTTCAAATAGTTTTTGTCCTTGATTTGTGTTGAACAAGCATGTTCAGATCTGTTGCACACTGACTCCAGTCTTGGTCCAACTGCCTGGTCATCCATTTTACAGGGCACAAGGTTTTTGTTTTCAGTATTTTCTTAGTTGGCTCGTAAAGTGTGCTTGTATCGGGTCTGCCTGTCTGTCTCTTTGTCTGTGGATGTCGAGTTTCTGTGATCTTCTCCAACTGAAAGTAATTAGGGATTGTTCTTCTCCTGGTATGGAAGGTCTTCAAAGGTACTTGTATTGTTAAAATACATCAGAAGCTTCAGACTTCTTGAGACCTTACTGTAATTACAGAGATATTGGAGGACTTTGCGCATGCGTGTGTTTGTGTGTGTGTAGATGGAGGATAGATATGGAAAGGAACATCAAAATATACTTGTATGTGTGTGTGTGTGTGTGTACTACACATCAAAGAGATGCATATTTTATTTATTGCCTCCTCTCCTCTCTCCTGCTATTCTTTCCTTTTCCTTTCTCTACCCTCTTCTCCTGTAGGACAAGTATCAGTGGCATGGTGTACGTGTAATTAATTCCATATTTCTGTATTTCCCCGAGGTCATGTATTGCCCGAGGGCGCTGGCCTATGGGAGCCAGGCATCATGTGAACCGTATCTAACTGAGTCTGCACGTCACTAGAGGATGCTGTGGCATGTGCTGGATGTGTAGCTGACGTGTGTTGTGGGTGGGTGTGTGGGGGTGGACACAAGGTGAGATTCTTTTACGAGTATAGCGTGTTCATTCCACTTGCTCGCTCACTCGCTATGGCTGACGATCCTGAGGGGTGTAGACTTCCTTACCACAAGGCATAGCATTAGGTCATCAGCAGATTTACTAGAGCACATCTCATAGAAATGAGAGCTCCTGAATGTATATAACACTTCATAAAACTGGGGAAGATATATTTTTATTACACACATTGTACTATCTACATTTAGAACTGAGAGAGATGATAAGTGGCCAGATGGGAAGTTTGTGATGATAAAAGATATTTTCTGGTATCTATTGCTGCATTATGAGGTTATTTAAACTTTGTTTCCATGGTAATACTATACACACTCACACACATGTCCATAAGTGTGGCAACAGTTTCCTGGTTAGGGAAGTTCCCTGTTAACAGCAGCTGCTTCAGAATACAAATAAAATTCTTCACTTTCTTCTTATGGATCAATTTGTCCCACCTGTTAGCTCTGTCTAATAGTGACCTCCTTCAGGTCTTATATGGCATAATGAAACACCCCCTGGTGACGCTACGTGGAAAATTAAATTACGATGTTTTGGTTTCTCTGCATGATGTTAGTGTGTCTCCATCAGACTCTATTTAGACTGTCTCTGTCAGGTTCGGAGTTGTGGCTAATGCTGTTTAAAGCACTCTAGCTATAAGATAAACTCAATTAGACCGGGAGGAGCTGGCTCTCCCCGACCTCCTCATGCAGCAGTTGTTCTGTAATGTCTGGTAGTTGTCACAGAACAAGGAGACCTTGGCTCTCTCTGTGTGTGTAGGCTTGCATCTAACAAGTCAGGAAGATTTGATGTGGCATGTCCTGCGATAACAGCTGATTCGATATACATTATACATATTTGTACCGTGGTACTTTCAAACTATCCAATCAGATTGCTCGATTTGCGGTGAATATATTTCATACCCATCTCCTAGGAGATGAAACCATCCAATCAAAATTAGTTTTTGTGTGTAACAAATCAGTTGCACCCTCAATTCAGCCGGTAAGGGACTTACACTGTCTCAAGCCTTTAGCCCTCGTTGTGTAAATCCCATGCTGACCTCCATGTTGTAGTGTACCCTATACACATGTATATACATGTACGTGTATGTATGAGTAGTTGAGTCTAGACGTGGAGAGAGGTATTTAAGGAAGGCGGTGGTGGAATGAGGAAGGATGTGTTGTATAATCTAAACATCCTTCTTCTTTTCTAGCACTGACAGAGGGGAACCAATAGATCGAGCATTTTGTTATGTCTGAATTCTTGACAACATTGAGTTGGGGAAACCACGGTGTTGTTGCTACATCTCTAATCCTAACATGCATGGAGCTGTCCCTCAGGAGATTTGGTTTTAATCTAAACAATTGGTTGTATCTTCATTTGCTGCTTGTTGTTGTTGTTGTTGTTGTTAGTGTTTGTGATGTTTTAATGCACTAGTTGTAGTCACCAGTGTCAGTTGTCATGGTGATGGATTATGGAGGGGGTTGAGGTATGTCAAAATAAAGATGGCATGTTTAACTTGTTATAAAGTAAAACTATCATTAATAGAAGCACCGCCCACTAGGCAAAGTTCATAGGTTAAGTAGAGGCACCAACAGACATGGCTAGAAAATTGAATTCTATGTTGTGAATTTATTTGCAAGACGATGGCAAAGTAAATAAATATCTGAATAATTATATTACAGTTCAGTTGTTCACTCAACATAAAGCAATGAAAATTTGTTGTTTATGTTGTTGTTGTTTTTATTTTATTTATTTTTTATTTATTTTTTTTTATTTTTTTATTTTTATTTTTATTTATTTTTATTTATTTTTTTACAATTGCATTTCCATTTAAAATTCCCTTTTTCTACCTGCAAACAATTATAAGTTTGCCAGAAAACCAGTCATGGCCCAGGTTAGGGATGTCAGTCCAGAAAACCAGTCATGGCCCAGGTTAGGGATGTCAGTCCAGAAAACCAGTCATGGCCCAGGTTAGGGATGTCAGTCCGAACTAGTTTTTTGATTATTATCAGTCATACAAGCATCGTTCACTTGTCCTGCCATTTTCTTATGTTATTTGATAGGACACACACACACGGTCAGTTAAACTGCAAATATTTTATAACTTACTACTTTTATTTCCAGCTGACTCTGGGTGAGGAAGAGGTGTGGCGAGCTGTGGTAAGGTGGGGTCAACACAAGGCGCGAGTGCCACGCCCATCCCTGCTGTGGTCTGATGCCGACCGTTCCCAAGTAAAGCAAGCATTGGACGGTGTTTTACAGCACGTGCAAGTCATGGAGATTGACAGCGAGGTGTTCGCCAAGGAGGTGGAGCCTACCGGCCTGTTGCCGATGGAGATGATGTTGGCTAGGTATCGTCACGCGGCCATGTCTGCTGCTAACGGCAACGGGTACAGCCGAGGGAGTTTGAGCAGTCCTCGGAGTGGCAGCAGCATCCATGTAGTCCAGGAACCTTTCCCGGAGTCCGCAATTCTGGCAGGAAAAGCAGACATGCAGCTGGATGTGCAAGAATGGTGAGATGAGCGTGCCTGATGTGTATGTTGTGTATGTCTCTGTTTAGGAGGTGTGGTTGGGGGTGGGGGAGGTGTGTGTTGGGGGGGGGGGGGGGGGGAGAGGAAGTTAACATCACTAAAAAAATTTCTTTGCACCCAGTATTTTCTAAACCGAACTAACAAGCTAATGTGTATATTCCTGAAACCACAGTTGCGTAGCCGAGATATGCGTATAACACTTGCTGGCAAAGCAATCACATGTGAGGTAGTAGTTATATAATATGATTCAGTAGTTAACAGGAGCAGATGTGACAGCCACTAGAATGTTGTGTTTCTCCTGGTGAATTGTCAGTCACCTACTCTTACATGATAAAGATCAAAGAAACAAAGGTTCTCAAGTTCTCAAAGTTTTCAACAAGTTGAGTTACATGTAGTTCACATCTTCATATTTCCTCCATTGAGTTAGTGTTATGCTTCATTGGATGTGTGAATTCCAATATTGATTTGAATTTAAAATTTGATTTGACTTGTCAAACACACATCACATCATCTCCTGCTCTAGTTGAGTGTTAATCTATCCCATAGTGGCCTCCAGCTAGTCAGTGTGTGTGTGACTCCACATTAGCACAGCAGGTGTTGATGGGAGGAGGTGACAAGAACCGTAGCTAACTGATGATTATGACACTTTCGTCATAACTTGTGAAAATTTGCAAAGACAACCTCGCAACCAGTTTTTAAGTGTATATATAATTAAGTGCAATTGAGCGAGACATTGTTAATGAGTGTTCAATTAATTTAAAATGTTATTTAGTAATGTTGCTCTAGCATGTGTGATTCCTTTAAAACATGAGGGGAGCCATGTTCTCATAATACAGCTTGTTATGCTTACTCCATGTTTCTTCTTTTCGCTTTTAAACATTATTTTCTAGAATTCATGTCTTTCAAAGATACAGCAATTGATAGTTATACAATGCCAAATTACCAAATTATAATTCAGAATTTTAGTAGCTGAGAATTTGTGGTCACTAGCTAATGGCATTTTAGGTAATAATGTAAGCGCTACTGTTACTTGGAGAAGATAAGTAATGCTGTTAATAGGAGGAGCTAGATGAACATTAGCTTCGTATATATTAATGTATATAGCTCCTTTTATGTTTTAGTATTTGTTAAACAAGAGAATTGTGTTACAGATTTATTTGTAGTGATAGGGAGAATGTTATTAATTAATCAACAGTATGTAACTAGGTGGTTCACTTGCCATTCTTGCATGAGCACACCACTACGGGTAATGCCAAGTACTAATTTAAACCAACTTTACAAAGTGTGGTGCTCCTCTCAATCTTTGTCTTTCTATGTCCCTGTCTCTGTAAGGTGAGCTCCTGCTTTACTGCCTCAGTGTTCTTTGAATTAGAATGGATAGTTGTTTTGTTGATTTCACTTTGTCATTTGTGACTCCATTATAGCAACACAAGGTGATGATCCTTTACCTGTTCACTTTAGCTTGTGAATGATTCATGAATACAAGTTGTTGCTGACAACACAAGCACATTGTTGTCCTCGTTTAATACTAACTAGTGATGTTGTGGACTCGGTTAATCACAGTCTTCCTGCAATTATCTGCCGTAATGAGTAGACCACACCCACTTCCTTGTCTGACCAAGTGGTCTAGGTGTGAGTCTATTACTTACCTCAGATATGGTTGGTTTGTTGCTATAGGATTGAGCCGTCTCGCTCCCCTCAATGTCCGCCTCAGGATTGGGTCCTTCTCTTCAGAGCCTCCAGAGATGGTTACTCTGGACGCGACTTCCATTCTCACTGTGATGAACGAGGGCCAACGGTTACGATAATAAAGGTGAGTGGCAAATAAGCTACAGTATAATGATGCACATAAGAATGTAGCTTTCACTTAATATTTAATGTTTTTTGTGTTTTTCTTCCTATGCCCACCTGCGCATCCCCTCTGTCATTCATGCCCCTGTTATTAGACGCCTGATGAGAGGATATTTGGTGGCTACTCCGAGTCCAGCTGGAGCAGTCGGTCCAAGAGGGGAAAGTTCGCCAGTTCCCAGGAGGCGTTCCTGTTCCTGCTGCAAGGCCCGGGGGATTCCCCTCCCGCCAAGTACCTCATCCACCAGCCGACCTATGCTATAAACAACCATCCCGGGTGAGTAGCTATTGCAGATCATTGGAGCCATTCCCTGCAGTGGGATATTGAATAGGTGCAGAGCAATTAATTGGTTATTATTGTTGTTGTTGTTTGTTTGTTTGTTTGTTTTGGCTACTACTGTTGTTAATTTTCGTATATTATAATCAGACTAGAAAGTGTATATAGTTTGTTTGTTTGTTTGTTTTGTTTATTATATTTACCATATCGTTTTTTGAAAGCTTTGTAGTAATGGTCCTATATTATTAATTTGTAGCAATGGTCCTATATTTGGGTCTGGGGCGGATCTCTTCATTAGCAACCATTGCAACATGAATCAAGAATCGTACTCGCAGCTCGGCCACTCCTACGGAGACCCCGCCCTCCCCGCAGAGACTCTCACTGGTGAGCTTCATGAACAGTTTATTTCTTGTAAAGTGATGTGTAAGAAGCGACCTTTGAGGCAAACTATTCTTTCCAATACTGCCAGTCTTCCTTATTGCTCATCCACATACATTGCAGTGTCCTCCTCATTGAAACATGTATAGGGAGTACAAATAATATAAGAAGTATGGTACAGTAGAACCTCGGACCTTGTATTACCTGAACTCTGAAACATTCGCAACTCTAAACACAATCTTGACCATTTTTATTTCACATAAGTACATATATACAGTAGACCCTCAGTTATCTGAACCCCGTTTATCCAAACTCTCACTAATCCAAACACCATTTTTTTTTTTTTTTTGGGGGGGGGGGGGGGGGGGGGGGATTGTAATGATATTCATTGTTGGAATTTTGCTGTGCATTTAAGAGATTAAGACCCCATTCAAAATGACTTATTTAAAATATCCGAACAACTTGAGGGTCTACTGTATATAAGTGTCAAGAAACAATTGCAGCCAACAAATGAAGATTCACCTTTACCAAACCATCGTGCCCGGCTATGAACGCTAAGACAGTGATTGTATTGATAACCCCTTACCCACACCCATACAATTTGTGTTCACCATTGTTAACTAGCTAATGGTTTATTAGGATGTCTGGGGTTAGCTCTCTGGGATTTTGCCGTAGTGTAGCAACAGTTTCTAAACATATTGACTTAACTAAAATTCTGCATCTCTCGCAGAGAACTCATGGCTACCTTAACTCATCAAGGAAAGGTCATTCTGTACTATTAGCCGTGTGAACAGGCATGATATGAAAGAGTTTTTCTAACAATGTTATTCACAATGAACATTCTCTTGCAGGTGAGAGCTATTTCACAGTAGATGATTACGAAGTGTTTGGCCTGGCTACATAAATTTTAACTCCCAGACAACTAGGAACTACCCTTCCCAACCTCTGGACCTTCCCAACCTCTGGACCTTCCCAACTTCTGGACCTTCCCAACTTCTGTCTCCACTCATTCCATCCAATACTACATATCTTCAAATCTACATCGTGTCAAGAAATCCATTTCCATCTCCTGCAGCATGAAATATTGTCACTCATGGAATGTCATCTTCAGAAACTCAGTGTTTGTGTGTGTGTATGTGTGTTCATACCAGCTGCTTTATTCATTGTTTGCTTTCATTACGTTCAAGTTATTGACTTAGTGCAAAATTCACCACCAGTTGTATATGTATTTCTCAGCTGTCCATTGTATATTTCATTCTCCATGTAAAGTATTTGCCTATTAACCTGCTAAAATACAGTAGCTAATGGTAGCTAATTTATAGGTAAAGTGTTGAGCGGGTGTATATAGGTAACTCCAATCAACTTATGGATTGGGAGATTTTAGCAGTAGCTATTGGAATTGTAGTAGGAAGACTGAAGGACCATGGCCACCTGTAATTATAGTGCCACAGAACATTAGATAACTACATAAGGTAGCTAGCAAGGATAACAGCAGATTTAATGGATAAGAGGAGATGTGGAACTTAATGGTAGCTAGCTGTAGTCGATCGAACTGCTTCTAAGGCCATGGCATAGGCTCCAACTGTCCTTAAATCAGAAGGACAGTCCTTAATTTTTGGACTTGTCCTTCGTCCTTCAAAGGCTTGCTACTGCTCTATTGTTTGTCCTTAAAACAGCACTGACCTCATATAGGTAGCTATAAATAGAGCAGCTGACCTTGCACATGCCCAGCACTGGCCAGCAGAGCATGCATTGCATATTTGCCATATTGATTATAATGTCACCACGTATATCAACTGCAAGCTTGCATAGTTTTTAAAGAATGCAAGATAAGCTAAATAATATCCAGCATGATACATGTACAAAAGTATTTTAAAATATGCAGCTGCTATAGCCACATGCAGCTGCTGCTAGCTCTCTCAACTGCTTACTGGTCAGGTCTGAACAGCTAATTTTTTGCTTTCTGAGTCTCATTCCTCAGACCTCTAGACTTGTTGTGTCTTCAATAAATTATGTCTGATTCTTTGCCTGGGCCTATACTGCCTAAGAAACCCAAACGACTTGTCATTTTGATCCAAGCTGGATTCAACAGTTTCCAGGAATTGGGACTTCTTCCAAGGGTACATATAATATGTCATAGTTATAGAGATACACATTTCATGTTAACTTAATAACAGGTAATGCTTATGCAACAGTCAACAATAATTTCTTTAACTCACTAAGTACAAAAAAGCAACTGTACTGCATAATTTACTCATTTACTCCATTAATGTGGGTGTGGTTGGGCGTGGTTATGTTTATTAGTGGTGTGGTAATTAAATTATAGATTGGTGTGGTTTGTGTCCTGTGTCTGTGGGTTAACCCTTTCGTTCCGGATCCCGCTTTAAAGCGGGTTAAGACCGATTGACTTCTCCGAATTTTTAAAAATAGTTACTTTATAGCTAGAACCTTCAGATTGCATACACAGGTGCCCAATGCATTGGAGAAGCATCTAAAATAGCTTCCAGCCAGGACTGCTTCGACAGTACCTCACAGCAGTTGCGTTTATTTCTTCCTCGGCAAAAAAAAAAAACATCGGTTCTCCGTCGAATTTTAAAAAAAGTTACCGTCTTCACAGCAGCTTCATTTATGGATCCAGTCATCTCCAGAGCTTTGTAGAAGCAGCAAAAAATTGCTTGAGCTCAGTAGCCTTCCATAAATTGAAACAACCGCTTCTTTGCCGACCAAGACTTTGCGGTTTGACTTACTGTCTTCTCCATTTTTTATAAAATCGCCAGTTCAACTGGGGACCTCCCTATTACGTACAGTCTTAGGTAATGCTTATTACATCATAGGAAAAAAGTGAGCGTGTCGTGTGACCCCGGTAACTATGCAAAAAAATTTTTTTTCAAAGTCATTTTTTTGAAGATGGCGTCTAGAAGTTACAATGCGGTGCAAGTTTTAGACTTGCTTGATGCTGACTCTAGCGACTCAGGATCAAGCGGAGAGAAGGGAGACGACATCTAGGGTTATAGGAGGCCCTGTATCAGGGTCGGTGGACCAGACCCCTTCAACTCTGATACTAAAAATGGGAGTCAAGAAGATGATCGAGGTAAGCTTGTCTTTCTCTTGTCTTTCTCTTGAAAAATAGCAAGCTTCTGTTGTGGAAAGGACTTATTTATAGCTATATTGAGATAGAGTAAGCTGTTTAGCTATAATATTATATATATTTCATTGAGTTTTGATATTTGAAAGTGGCTTGTGGTTTTTTGAACAAATTCAAATTTTCAAAAAAATTAAAAAAAGTTTTTACCACATATACTACTAGGACCAGATGTGAATGCAGTCACCGACCCAGATTACGCAGATGAGGGGACAGGAGCAGAGTCTTCCAGTGATGAAGGAGAGGATACCGGACCTGAGTCTTCCAATGATGAAACACGAATAGGCAGCAGGTTCCAGTTATGAAGAAGAGGAAGTGGCTCCTCCTGCTCCGAGTTCTGGACGTCCTCGCGGTCGGAGAAGGCGGGAATTGAAGAACAAGAGTCGGGTGGATGAGGTAGGGAGAGAGTAGAAGAAAGATGACAACACACCCATTGATATTCCATAATCTTTTGTGTAAAGGACCACAGACTTTGATATTTGTGGCTGCTCCCCCCCCTCCCCCTCCTCCTCCCTGAACATCCCAAAAGTTGTAATATGTATTGTTATTGTCGTTGTCGTTGTCTGTGTTTTTGTGGTGTTGTAGTGGAGCTTCACACTCGATGTATATGTGTGTGCGTGGAATTGAAATGTTATTCTGGCGCTTCCAGATCTAACCGGGGAGGGAACGAACTCGGGGGGGAGGGAGGGGGGTCTTTTCCAATCGGGGCTACTATGCCCATGTAAGTTGAATTTCATGTGTGTGTGTGTACACCAGTCAATTTATATTATACATTTATTTTTATGATCTGTATTCACCTGTATCTTTTTTTTTCTAGTGTGTGTGTATGTGTGTGTGTGAATTTGAGAGGGAGCATCCGTGGACAAACAGTATGTGGCGCTTCCGTATACAACCTGGGAGAGAACTCTGGATCTTTTTGGATCGTGACTACTAGTTGAATTTCATGTGTGTGTGTGTGTGGTGTGTACACCAGTCAATTTATGTATAATAAAATATACATTTATTTTTATGATCTGTATTCACCTGTAGCTTCTTTTTTCTTGTGTGTGTGTGTGTGTGTGTGTGTATGTGTGTGCGTGCATTTGTGGAAAGAGAGAGAGAGCAACCATGAACAAACAGTATGTGGCGTTTCCGGATCCAACCTGAGAGAGAACGAACTCGGTGGTCTTTTTCGGTCTGTGACATCATCCATGCCGGGTAAGTTGAATTTCATTTTTTCAACTAACTGATATTTGGGTGTCCAGCTAGGGCTGGGGGGGGGTTATGGTACAAGAATGTCAGTGAAAAGTAATGACGGGGGAGGGGGGGGTTATGGTACAAGAATGTCAGTGAAAAGTAATGATGGGGGAGGGGGGGTTATGGTACAAGAATTTCAGTGAAAAGTAATGACGGGGGAGGGGGGGCTCAATTCAGCGAGGCCAGCTGTTATGTTACAAATGTCATTGTTGTCTTGTGTTTTTTTTGTATTGTATGGAGGTTTCGGATCCTGTGGGAGGGATCGTTCAGTCTGTGACACCATCCATGCCGGGTAAGTTGAATTCCACGTGTGTGCTTGTACTGCTTTTCATTTTCAAAGTACACTTTCTCAATACATGTTTCTCTCATGTACAGTGTAGAGTATACATACCAGGGTTCATACAGTGGGAGGCATGGCTGGGTTCCCCCCTAGAATTTTGGGAGTTGAATAGAAATGAACATTTAGGAAGCATTTATTTTTAGTCTGATATTGTATCCCATTATGTTCCTATCATAACTGAGCCATTTAGTGCATAGGACCGAACACTGATCATCAGTGTGAAGTATAGACTCGTATGCAAAGATGTGCATCAAAGTAGTGTAGGTTCCAAAAAATGGGTGTGGCGAAGTACACTCGGAGCCCCACCCCAAACAAAAATCCTGTATAAAACCACATACAACACATCATAAAGTTGCAATTATATAGGATCATGAATAATTTGTTGTTTGTATTACAAATATCTTTGTTGTTTGTGTTTTGTGTATATGAAATTGTTTTGTAGTGGAGCTCGACGTCCGATGGCATACGTTCCTTGTGGAAACTCATAGATGTCTCCTACATGATCACAATCAGCACCACACACAACAAACAACATATTTTATTGTTGAACTAATATAATATTGGTATATAATGCATCAAACAATATTATTTCTATTTTATTTTATTTTTTTATTGATGGGGAAAGTGGATTTTTGGGGGGAAAAAAATTTTTTTTTTGAAGTATTAGTAGATGGCTTAAATATTATTCAATTTTCTCAATCAAAAAATGAGGGGAATCCCAAACTCTTGGTCTATTTAGTGATATATGGTTGCTATGGGGTTTTCCCAGCCAGCATCGAGTTAAAAAAATAAAACGGCAATGCTCTATTCCGCGGTAGAAAATTAGATTTTTCCGTGCGCGTCAAAACAATTCAGGAACGAGAGGGTTAAAGCATTTTTAGAAAAGTTGGAGCCTATGCCATGGAAGTGCTCTCGTTTTGTGGTGACATTTGCTGGTAGGCATTGTATACGAGGACAAAGAGTTGTGCTGTATAGCTCAGTTGACATTGTGATACCAATGTATCTATCCTACTGGTTGTATATATGTGTAGAATACTCCAAAACCCACCATTAAATGGTTAGTAGGCTCTGCCAGATTATGCTAGCATTTTTCTGGAAAAATAGACATGAAATTGTATAGCAGAATAGTTCTAGAATAATATAAGCTTTGACTAGATTTATAGCACAAAAATATTATAACAAAATGTATTTGGAAACAATAATCCATACATGTAAAGTTAAAAGTGAGTGTGATAAAGAGAGAAAGACGTTCCTTCAAGGAACATTATGCAATACAAAATAGTATAACAGTAATGGACAGATGTTCTATTAAATGCTGGTAAATGATTCAGTGCCATGAATTTGTCTCACAGGCATTGATTCGATTATAAAATTAGCATTCATCTTTCCACAGATTGTTATCTGCAAAATACAATAAACTCATAAATTAGTCTTAATCATAATAGCTCAGAACTTTCAATACACTGATAAGCAAAAAAAAAGAAAAAAGAAATAAATAAATTTCAATATCTGTTAGCCAATAATTTAGAGCCTTGTGATACAAAGCAGAATTAAACAGTAAGTCCCTTTACTTTACGTACAGTACAAATATTGTAATACCTTCAAGAAATTTGATGGCCTCCTTGTATCCTTTTGGTTTCTTCTTTAAAATAGCCACAAAAGTGTTTAAATTGTCTGAATCTAATTCAATCTTATCAAACAGATCAGATATCATCATCTCCACTTTACCATTAGGTTCAATATTAACTCGACTATCAGAAATTGCTTTGTGGTTATCGTCAGAAAGCAATCCTTCCGTGTTCATTTCTGTAGCTAGCCAAGTTGCATCGTGTCTCATAGCTATCTTCAACTTGGATCTAAGGGCTTTCAGCTTGTCGATGTCAACTATTTTATTTGCTACATAAATAGAAATTAATATTGGTCTAATGTATTCGCAAGTACCAAAAATAAACATGCAAAATATTAGCTACATCAGTGTATGCATTAGAAAGTACTTGCCAAAATCAATATTTAGATACACAATTATTAGTACAATTTCACTATCTAGATTTAACCAACCTACAGTTGTAAAATAAGCAGCTGAAAATAACCCACATTTCCCATTCCATCTTAATCATCATCCTTCTGTTGTTTTACTCTACTACTCCAATAAAAATATTTATAGTTAATTGTGGATTGTGAATTTATCACTCCTTCTCCCTCTCTCTCTCACTAAACTATCTTTCTATTGCAGTGGTTGCAATAAGTTAAAGAACTACAAGTTAAAGAAATAAACTGTTTGGTTTTTTTTCAATTTAAAGATTATACTTTTAGATTATAGAAAAGTATAGCTACTTTTAAATTTTTAAGAACTCACTGTCTAAAGCTGCTGCAGCTACTTCACGTGAACGACTACGCTCAGGTAGTGAGGGTGGAGCTTTTTCCGCCAAAACTTTGTTGAACTCTGATATCAGGTCACCTGCTAGTCGTCTATGCCCCACGATACCGCCAGCAAGAGCCTTCACTAACTGACCCAGCGACACTGGCTGCAAACCTTGACCTGCCACCCACTCCGAGAGAATCTTCTCCAGAGACAGAATATTCGTACTGCTTCTGCACTGTTCTCTTACATTTGGTGGCAAACCCAATGCTATTCCAAGCTCCTGCCATCTGAAACTCATTGACGTTAAACATTTCACCAGATGTGGGACATCAGTATCCTTCAGGATGTAGCCACTCCCCACAGAAGACATTCTTATTGACTATGTGTCTATGAAGCTTTGACTGTATTCGAGTAGTATTGGGTATATAGCAGTTGGTTGGTACTTCTATCTGCTGTATATTAATATGATAACAAAAAATGTATCATCAATTATTATAGCACACACACAAAAAAAAAAACCAATCAAAAAAAGCATTGCAGGAAGAGCAAGGCATCACTATAGTAGTCCAAATTCTACAATCAAACTGTAGCCAACTATATATAATGAATGCTGTGAAATTTCCATAAGTAGAAAAAAGTTACAGAGTAGAGAAGTAAGTCTGACTTATTCTGACTAGCCAGTTAGCACACTTATGGCTACAAAAATAATAATATTAGGAAGTCAAAGATAACTAATGCATTGGAACATTCAGGAAAATAATAACAAAAGGCCCTGGGTAAATCCATGAATTTATTTATTAAGAGATTAAAGATACCGTTTCTGAAGTATTTTTCTGAGTTGAAGGTTTTTTTCCTTCCTTTCAAGTGGATGTTCTTTGTGACCGATTGAAGCTCTTGAGAATTCCGATTGGCTAGTAACAGGTACTACTGAGAAAGGTCGAAAAAGATGTGCATGCAAGGCCAATGATTGTAAAAATGGGCTAAATGGGTATGTATATGAATACCAGGTGAAAGGTGTACAGAAAGCCACATCTCAAATCGTGGCTGATGAAATAGTATAAAATATCAATATTTGCAATCGCAGTCAGTGTTTGCTCTCATGAACTGCCTCTTGCATGCCACACACTGTATTACTCAAGCCTCCCCCAACCTGCCTGAAATGGGCCACATCTCCAAATAACTCCAGGCACTATATACCAGGCACTATACCAGTAATGCTTTGAAATGTGTACACACGGAGCAATCATATGGAAAATAAACCGAAAGAGTAAAACATCTCATTGTCCTATTTAGTGCATTGTATGAGTAATTAGAGTTTCTAGATCAATACCCCTTTACCGACTACCTGTATGAATATTTGGATGCAATTGGACAGTAAAACCAGAGCATTCAATGGTAAATGTAGGAAATGTCTTTATTTTAAGTACAGTAGGATGTCAGTTATCTAAACTTCAATATTTTGTCAGCTATTCGAACATTTCAGTTATCCGGACACCTTTCAGTCCCAACATGTTTGAATACTATACAAAATTACAGCTTATGTAAAATAAGTAGTAGAGTAGGAGAATTATATAGCAGGGGCGTAGGCAGGGGGCTTCAGCAGGTTACTGGTAACCCTATTAAATTAATTGGCGATCGAGCAAGACACTATCAGGGGTAACACAATTGAAAATCAGGGACATTTGTTTGTTTATATATATATATATATAAATGTGTGTGGACATACGTATGTCATTTTATACTTTAACCCTCGTATTTTTGTGTTTGCATCATGGTCTACCCCTTCCCATACTTCTACTAAACTGAATCTTTCGGTTTAGTGATCCAATATTATTCAAAGAAATTTGTACCCCTCCATCTTAGGTTGTTTCTGAATGCCACAAGACGCACTTAGGCTTAAAAAACTTACTATTAGACTCAATACTGTGCAGTAAATCTTTAGAACTTCTTGTTGTTGTTTTTTAAGTCCCAAAATGTTATGGCGAAGGGTTACTATGGTATTGAGACTCTATACAAGACTTTTTTTTTAAGGGGGGATTGACCCATTAAAAAATGGGTTTACTCTTTTGGTCATAACTTAAGTATACATCAATATATATTTTTACTTTTGGGCTCAAAAGATTGCCCATCTGAAGCTCTTCAAAATGAGCTAAACAAATGGGAGGAAAACCACACCCTCCAAAATCCTACGATGTCAACGTCAAGAAAACCCTTACCCACTTTAGGATGACTAAACTCCTCCTACTTCTACATTAAGACTTCAAACTTGACACACACATTCCTTGATACATTATCTAGTGCGCAAGTTGAAGAATTTTTCTAAATATTCATTGTTGATTTTATATAATTTTTTTTGTAAAAAAACAGTAGTTTTTGATGAAAATGTGAAAAAATTTATCATAACTTCAATAAAAACTAAAAATAAAAAAAATGTCCAACTCTTGCACTAGAGTAGAAAAAGAGCTTTCAGATGATATAAAAACAACACTGTAAAAAAATAGTGAGAGCAAGTTATGATTTTTAGAAGATTGACAGTTCCACTTTTGAGAAAATTGAGGTTAACCACAACACAAGTTATTCCAGCTGATAATGCCTGTAATAGAAGAAAATAAGGCATATAATGGAGTTTCCAATGGAAAATAAGTATTTACTATGTTACCTTGTGAACATGGGTCACTCCACAAGAGTTCCACAGTAACATAGGCCAGCCAGATGTGTCTGTGTGTGTGTGTGTGTGTGTACATGATTACTGTATCAGCTCAGAATTCGAGGGTCTTGATTATCATCATTGCCCAAAAAAGCACCCAGGTTTTTTAGCAAAAACAGCTCTGGCATTGACAGGAAGATGGTCCACGTTGTAAGGATCAGTTGTGTGATGGAACCACCCACACTGGCAACTGAAAGTTACACGAGAAACCAACCCCCGCCTAACACTGCTGTTCTCTGAAACTGTCAAGGGATGCCCATGGCAGTGATGAAGCTGCTCTAAGGCACCACTCAACTGCCCAATAGAGCAAATAATATTTGCTGACTTGGGCCTGTCCATTCTGACAGTTCCAGAACTACTGTTTGGAAGCTCAGGAGAAGATTTACTACCTCTGGGACGCAATACAGTAGTAGAGCGCCCAGAAATAAACCCAGCTGAACTGCCACTAAGTTTTTGTTTACTTACTGAAGGTGGGATAGCCTCCGTGTCAACCTGTGGAGACTCTACTGGAGCCATCAATTGTATCCTGGTGCCTTGGAAGACTCTGGGACGCTTCTTAGCACTACGTTCGTTCCCCATAACGCGGGTTATGGAAGAAACTATCAACTCGAACAAAATAAGAAACAACGGCAAAGGTTCGATCGAGGAAAGAACGCGCAACGTGCGCAGTTGCCCCCACTTATTCCAATTGGTGTGCAGTTTACGTGGTTACTTAGCTCTTCCTGTGTGCTTTATTTTGAACTACAATAACCTGTACTTTGTAAACAAAGAATGAGCGGTACGCGCTATACAAACGGTAACGGTAAGACATGAAAGATTGGATTCTTCCCGAGCGGGTAATACAGTAAGTCTACAATAAGTAGGGGTGACAAAAAAATCATAAATAAATAAAGAAATGTCCAATTGACTTGAAACTTCGTGCACAGCTTCATAATGCTTCAACCAACTGAATAAAAATAAAAAATAAAAAAAGTTAAAAAACAAAAAAACCCATTTTTTTAATGGGTCAATCCCCCCTTAAGCTAGGCTTTTTGTTAGTATAGCTGTGAGTGCTTGTTGTCAAAAGCTACTGGTAATTCAGATAGTCACAATGACATATATAAGAGACTACAGAAAATACGAGTACTTGGGAAATTGAGGTAACAAAAGTAGTTCTGTATAATTTCTAGCTAAAAGTACGTAATGGCCACAAAGGCTACTACTTTACTACTTTTAGAAATGGACTGATAGATTCTTTTGAAATGTTTCATTTGTGCACTGGCTTGCTCGCCCTATGTGCTCAAGCACATCACTAGTTATATTCATAGCCTATATTAAACTGAAGTAGGTCTTCAATACTTCATACTTGCGCTTCATTGCTTTGGGCATGGCTGAAAAGCAACCCCTTTTTTTTAATCCTGCCTTACCACTGTATAGATTAAAGAAGCTCATTTCTGGTGGGTAAAGAGGGTTGGAGGGAGAGGTAAAATCCCAGTGTTTCACCCCATTCTTTATCAAACAGGCCCAACCTATGTGGTCAGCTCACTAGGAAAGCTTATAAGTCGTTCTGAATGGGCGCGAATTTGTAAGACAACCACGAAGAATAGAGATGCCATCCAACATTTGACCAACTACTGCTCACCTTTTCTTCAAGCCCAGGGCTGACGCTAGCGGGTCTTATCGAGTGTTGATTCAAATCATTTGCAATGCTGCGGACTTTAACCTCATTGCCACCTCTCTCTCCTTGAAGGGAAAGACCTTTTACCAAGACTACAATGTATGTTTACTTCCTGTCTGTAGCTAACTCTTTTTGGCTAAAAATAGCTAGGGGCAGAATGTTAGCCGGGTCAAAGTTCGTAATTAAAGTTTCCATCCAATGTTTATAACAACAAGATGTAGCTACACCAATTGCTTCGGTTGTGGACTAAATAATAGTTAGGCGCTGCCTCAGAAGGAACTACCGTTTTCAGGGTCCCGAAGCCCCCCCCCCCCCCCCCCCCCCCCTCCCCGTAGTGGTGTCCCCGACCGCTGCGAGGGCGCTATATAGGGCCTGAAGGACCGTAAAAGTGGTAGTTCACAACGGCTGCGGGGTGCCTAAATAATTTAGAATGTAGCGTAGCGAGTCTTGTAGTCTGGAGTGACACTGTCGCCACACCCACCACACAGCAGAGGGGAGGAGTAGTAACGGAAGCGACTAAGAGTAAGTTAGCATAGGGAAACATCGTCACTCGCGGTAGTTGATGGATAGGCGTGGTCACGGTAAGTGGTCGATTTGCTGTTGCGATAAGGCTCAAGTTGTGGGATTGAATAGCTGCAGTATGTTACGTTTTCCTCCCGGTATTATAAATGGTAGAAACATATATGGTAGAAACATAATGCTTTATAGGTTCTGCTAAAATAGGCTCTTTAAAAGGCTTTGCGAGCTTGGGAAGTCTTCGCTCAAATTGCCAGATTTGTGAAGAAGGTAGCTAGACTATAAGCTATAGCTAATATAACATAATTAGTTTTTGTGATACTGTTAACAGATTCTGAGAATAGTAGGATTGAAGCCATCATGAATTGGGAAAAAGAAATTACAGTGCTAATAAGAGTTATACATGGTGGCTTCAGTGACATTGGATTTGAACTATTCATGTAGACTAAATTAAGTCAGCATATTCATATCTTTCATTTATATGCAGCAACTCATAGGTTTTGACAACCCTTACCATGTCCTACAAGCCTTCCCTCTCCCGATGTTGCCATTGCAATGGCTCTGCCAAATGCCTCCGGTGCTCCTGTAGCCGCAGTGACAAGGCTTGCTCTAGGTGTCTACCTGGGGACTTGCAGGAACACTCTTCCAAGGAAATATCCTGCTCCTCCTGAAGTTGGTGGTTCTCTTCCCCCCTATATCTCCTCTTCCACCCTCATCCCTCCCCATCTCTATCTACATCCCATCCTCCTTCACCACTCATTCCCACCCTCTCTTCCCTATCCACTATCTTTCGCTGCCATGTCCCTACCCTCCACCACGTTCCCAAGGGTGTCAGAGACCTTTGGGCTCTCTCTCTCTCAGCGACTGCCTCTCAGGGGTAACCTCTTCTCCAAATGACTTGTCACAATGGGCCTGCCTTTTCATGCTGACAAGTGTGTGCTGGCAAGTCCTGCTTCAGTCTCTTGACAATGATAGCGTGAGATTGTCGAGGCAGTGAAGGCCCGTCTTCAGCGAAAGTCTGAAGATGACTTTGGTTCTCTTTGGTCTGAAGCCCTGAAGTGTTGCCATTCCCTCTCCGCCCGTAAGGATTCCATGGGTTCTCCTGGTTCTACTCGATCTTCCAACATCAGACGAGCAAATACTACTGTTCAGAATGGTCTTTACAGCAAGGCCATGCAAGCCCTCTCTAGATCGTCTGGCTTCTCCTTCTCCTTCTCCGGCTATCTTGGAGGAAATGCAAGACAAACACCCCCAGGATATGGTTCAGGTCCAGGACCTTCCAGCCTCCGTCCGAGTCACCCTCATGATGCTATTGACCGTCCTTCATCTGACTGTGCTGCCTTGTTTCTCATATCTCTTTAAAGGTTTATCAATCTCCTCTCTTCCGGTCAGACTCCATTTGCTGTTCTCCCCCTGCTGTGTAGTGCTACCCTTCTGGCTTGCCGCAAAATATCTGGAGGCCATCGCCCTATAGCTGTAGGTGAAATAACAGTTTAATCAGTGAAACCAGAATGTCTTGCATCAGCAAAGGTCAACTACTTACCAATTTGCAGACCAAAATTTTCACTGTTCTCTTCTGGTGTTCCTAGCACATCCACATGCTGTCATACACTATGTCCATCTCTCTGCAGTTCCACTAATAATGAAAGAGCACCCCTCACTTCAATAACCTTTGCGGCATCCATTTCTTGGCATTATGAAAATCCTTGGCATAGACATTATCATTCACAGCAAGCACCCTAACTGTAGTGTCGTGACTTCTTTTCTGGCTGGCATTCTGGTGAACGTTGTCTGCTAAACTGGGCTTTAGGAAATCTAGCCGTGATCATGGACGTCTTCTGAGTAGTAGCTCTGCAGAGCTACTCCAGTTGTGGTATGTGGTGTAAGTCGATACCAGAACAAAAATGTTGCCAAGAACTGATTCACAGAACTCACGAGTCATTTCATGTGTTCTTTGAACTTTGCACAGATCTTTCCGCTAGACTGTTTGTGGGGATAGTATGGTGATGAGCAAACGTAATTGATGGAATTGGTCTCCATGAATGCTTGAAATTTGATGCTTTTGAACTGAGAACTATTGTCCTTGATTCCCCTTAAGTAGCATCTCAACAGGGACTCGGAAAAACAGCACGCTGCTTATCGATGACTGCAATGTCGTTTGCAACTAAGTAGAGCTTTGCACGTTCAACAAAATATTTCCAATTTCCTGAAGTAATGTCAAACTGGCTGGGCGTGGGCGTGCCCCGAGTGGTTGACATTGTAAGTACTTTCTGCCTCATCGCCAATGTAATAACTAGTCATGTAGCTATACAAATAGCTAACTGTATTAGTTCATTTAAATACTGTAACGTAACACAACTGACTACAATTTAAAAATATACAGATATTTATAATGACCATGATCAAAAACTTAATGTGGTGTGAACTATGTGTGACAGTAAAACTAAGGTGTGATATAACGAGTCCAATGGTAGATAGATAACAGTATAATCAATGAAACCAGAATGTCTTGCATCAGCAAAGGTCTACATAGCTTAATGATAGAAGCCACATAATGATATATTTATTGACGCATCTGAAATACTTGGTTATGCTGCTGAAAGTATAGCTAATTTAATTCATTTAGGTAGCTACATTGGGATTTTTAAAAATAAAAAACAAAGAGGCTATTAAAAGGAGTATTGGAAGATTTTTAAAAAAAAGCATTTTAAGACATTTTTAGAGCTAATTTTAAGGTGTCTGCAATTGAGCTAAGTTGTAAGTTCACAAGTAATTTTATTAATCCATCCCAAGTTGATGGATAATGAGGAGATCCATCTTTTATCCAGTCTATTAGTACATCTCGACAACACTGCCTGACATCTCCATGACGATGGCTACCAATACCTTGTAAGCGAGCTGGAGTTAGTCCCAGTAAATCTCCAGCATCATCCCACTTAACACTCATCTCATCTCTCACCCTGAGAGTCTGTGGCTGGCCATCTCTGTCTGTCCACTCTAGCAATGTTAAATTTCTTAAAGAAAATTCATAATCTGAAAATAAATATAATATATATATATATATATAATATATACATATATATATAATTAGTCTCTTTCAATTGTGAAGTGATATATATATATATAGCTATTATATATCACAGATGATAATGATCACTTTAATCATTTCAGTTACCTGGGGGAGAAGCAACTGCAGAGCTTCTTGGAGACTGAGCCGCCATAAAGGATCTGTTCTGACTAGATCCATGCTGGCTTAGAAATCTGTCCTCTGAAGTGCCAATACCCAATGATGTTCTACCTATGATGATAGTACAACAACTAATTTCATTCATTGCTGTGCATATTTACAGGATGTATAAACAAAATATGCATATGTTAGTGATGGAAAAGAAGATACAGAATTGATTACATACTTATACCATGATATAATCTTATGCAAACTTGTACAGTCGAACCTGACCATTTGGCTTTTATAGAGAATTTGGTTGTTTTTTAAAGCTACTTTTAAAAAGTATTATAACTAATACTTTGAGATAATGCATGATTAAATCTTGCATGTAGCAACTAAAGCTACTTCACTGTTGCTATGCTATAGGAACAAAATTATACACAAAGTGTTTGTTTCACTGCTGGAAGTTATATTGCATCTAGCTAATGAAACTTCAGGTTAGCTGACTATATCAAGTGACCTTGACTTTCTAGAACTATATTGGATATCTTTCTTTGTAGGATTTCACATTTGAAATAAAAGCAACTGTATACTATCATCTTCTTCAACTAATCAAATTCTTTGCCACCTACTTGGCCGAACTGATGCACAAAGTCTACAACCTGTCCAGGTCATTGTATATACAGGACGGAATCCTCTCCAATTGTTATATTTACCTGAACTGCAGCAGTTTGGCACTACATATTAGCACAATTGTTAAATTAAACATCTATAGTGCACCTTTAAAGTAAAGATCAAGTGGGTGAACTTGACTGCCAAAAAAATTATTTTCTTATATTGCTAAATTTAGACTCCAGATTGCTAGGGTGGCAACATGCACTGTCCATCAACAGCAAAATTGAAATAACCTGATGTTTAACTTAGTTAGAACAGCCTCCATAATGCCTCCTGTTATTCATGCCTTCTTCTGATCAAAGTAATCGACTAGTCTACTTAAACACCTAGGATTCCCTCTCTACTAAAATGGGGTGCTTAAACAACACCTTACAAGGTGCACCAGGATGCGCTGTTTGGACACTCCACTTTGAACCCTCATAATTTCCACACCAATACAATTTATACCGAATGAACATATATAATTAATAGCTTATATCCTCTAGTTTCTTTATTGAAATTATCTTTTAACTATGACTTACTATGGAGACAATGGTCTCCAGTCAGTGCCTCCTATTTAGCGCCAAAACTAAGTTATTCAAACTCCCCCATTTTTAAGTGACGATGTTCATATGATAATCAGCTATTCCTTAATTCTTGCTACTGACAAAAAAAAATTGCCACAGTGATTCTTTGCTTACTTTTTGCCTCCTTTGCACACCTTTCAGAACTTTCTAATCAGGCAAAGCTCACCAAAATAACCCATGTTCATCCACATTGCACACATCCTTTAACCTGCAACTAACTCAGGAAACCTTTCTTTCCAAGAATCTACAGTTGTTCCCTTCACCTCCGACTCCCCACAAGTTGTGAACTTTCTGATGTTGTGCCTGGCTTCAATTGGATCCCTAAAAGCTCTCCTTCCCTTAGTCTTCATGCTTACACTTATGGGAATCTTTTGTGGAGTGGATCCTAATTACTGAACCATTAGCTCTAAATAATGCCTAAAATAATGCCTTGTTCCTGATAATTGGAGTACCCGAGTCCTGCCACACCAAAACCTTTCCGCTAGAGCACAATGGTTGAGCCCCCTCTTTGATCCTCCACTTCTTCTTTCTTTTTGAGTGGCAGATAATTTCACTCCTGCTTCCAAGCCATATTAATGCAGGCAATGCTGCATGGGGGGAGGAGGGGTGCAGGGCAGGTAAATCGAACCACAAGAAGGTGTGGCTATATGTGCATAGAAGCATGGCTGCCATTCAGGTGGTTGCTACTGAACTTCAAGTTCTGGAAATATGTATATTCCTTCATAAGAGACTATCATTCTTTAATTCTTACATTGATGTATTGGTATCACTACCAGTGAAGTCAGAGCTCACAAATGCCAAAGACAAGAAAGCAGTGTTAGTCATAGGTTATGTACCAAAATATCTTGGCCAATGGCTCTTACAATGTTTAAGACAAGCATTTGCATGGTTAAGGAGAGAAACTGAACAGAGGCATTGGTAAGTGCCCTGTATCTATGTAATGTCAATAGAACGAGGGATTAGTTTATGAATTAATAGATTGACAGACCTTGGCATTACTAACTGGCCATTAAATGGAAGGAAAAATTGTATAAATAATAATGTAGATTGACACTTGGGTCTGGAAAAAAGCAAAGGAAAAATGTGAAAAAATCTTAGTTGTCGCCGGGGATTCGAACCCAGGGCCACCGGCTTTAACCAAGTGTACCACCAACAACGGGGGAAGTGCTTGCTTCATATGTGTGCATGCCTGATCTTTCAGGGGAACCTGCACTGACTGGTGCAGATGGACTTGTGCTGCTTACTGGCACAGACAGACCTACGCTGAATTGCGCATATGAACCTGTGCTTGTTAGCTAGCACAGACGAACCTATGTTTACTGATACGGACGGACCTGTGCTTGCTGGCACAGACGAACCGGCATTCATTGGCACAGATGGACCTACGCCCACTTCCAATTCAGGACCTATGATATTACATCAGAGATACCAATAATAAACCTGACACAAACTTTTTTATCTCAATTTTGCAATTTTTTTTGTAGTTACGTTATGTACTACATAACAGGAGTCAATAATTCCTCAGATGTGCAATTGAATATTTAGGATTTTGCCAGTAAGTGTATTGTTAGTTGGTGTACAAGTAGCTAAGGTAGCTAGAACTATTTTTTTGTGTGTTGCAACCATCAAATTCTACTGGGATTACATCTTTTCTTGTGCCTAGCAGCAAGAAAATGCTGTTTCCTCTTTGTTCCTCTGACTCTTCTACTAGCCATTGGCCACAACTTGATAACCAACCACCAAAGAGAGACCTGCCAGAATATCCGGATCCGGATATATAACAGACCACAAGGGGATTGCGTAAGAATAGATCGAGTAGGATCGCTAACTATGTATACCCAAGGAAGTTGAAGGCGGAATTCGTGCAGAGTGTTTTTTTAGGCTAGCCACGAACTACAACTCGTGGTCTGGGAACTCAATTAACAGTGCACTCCTGCTATGTGCCAGCACTACCCAAACTCTTCATTTTTCCATTTTGCTTTGATCTGCCTTCCATCATAATTATGGTTGCTAAGAACTATATCAGACTTTTCCCCACTAATACATTTTCTTACTAGCATACCAGACTGTATCCGATTTATAGTTCTTAACGACAAGCGTGGTCGCTCAGATAACGGGCTATAAACAATTGAAACACTACCTATGCAGTTGGGTTTCATGATGACTATAGTCATCATGAAACCCAACTGCATAGGTAACTGTAGATGAGGGAACCTTGTTTAATCTTGTGGTACTAATAAGCAGGCAGTTGGCTAGGAAAACTGTAGGTGTAAATTGTGATGTGCTTAGCAAGTGGTTCTTATCTTTGCATCACCTTATAACTAATTTGCTGCAGCTTAATAATCAGTTCTATTTATCCTTTATCTTAAGCATGTTGTATCTATTTGAATGATTAAACTCCTGTGGAATTTAATACCTACACTCATTAAAATTATATCAGAATCTATAATTTTAAACCAAATATCAGAGACTCTATTTTGACGGATAGATGGATTGATACAACATGGTAAGACTGATACTCTTTTAATAGCCAATATAAACTAACTATATTATTTCCATTAAAAGCTACTTGAGACAATATAAAAGTGTACACTCAAAAGAATATCTTAACTCACGGTCTAAAGCTGCTGCAGCTACTTCACGTGAACGACTACCCTCAGGCAATGAGGGTGGAGCTTCTTCCGCCAAAACTTTGTTGAACTCTGATATCAGGTCACCTGCTAGTCGTCCATGCCCCACGATACCGCCAGCAAGAGCCTTCACTAACTGACCCAGCGACACTGGCTGCAAACCTTGACCTGCCACCCACTCCGAGAGAATCTTCTCCAGAGACAGAATGTTCCTATTGCTTCTGCACTGTTCTCTTACGTTTGGTGGCAAACCCAATGCTATTCCAAGCTCCTCCCATTTGTGACTCATTGACGTTAGACATTTCACCAGATGTGGGATATCAGTATCCTTCAGGATGTAGCCACTCCCCACAGAAGACATTCTTGTAGACTATACGTGTCTAAAGCTTTGACTTATTCGAGTAGTTGGGTATATAGCAGTTGGTTGGTACTTCTATCTGCTGTATATTAATATGATAACAAAAAATGTATCATCAATAACACAAAAAACAATCAAAAAAGCATTGCAGGAAGAGCAAGGCATCACTATAGTAGTGAATGAATGCTATGACATTATAGAAAAAAAAGTTACAGAGTAGAGAAGTAAGTCTGACTTATTGTGACTAGCCAGTTAGCACACTTGTAGCTACAAAAAAATAACGATTATAAGAAGTCAAAGCTAAACTAATGAATTGGAGCATTCAGGAAAATAATAAGTAAAGTCAACAGGTAAATCCATGAATTTATTGAGATCAAACTTAATGTTTCTGAGGTTTTTTTAGTTCCAGGGTTTTTTGTTCTTCTAAGTGAATATTGTTCTTTGTGAACTTAATGAAGCTCTTGAGAATTTCTATATAATTAAATTGTTTAAATTCAGTTCATAGTTAACTGGAACCACAAATACTACAATGCCAGAGATAGCAGGCTTAAGAGAAACAATCTGATTCAAATTGTGGGAGATGAAATAGTATAAATATCAATATTAGAAATCGCAATTCGTTAGCTTTGCTCTCAGGCTTAGGTTCCAACCTTATCCACTACAACAATGTGTATGAAATATTTCATGAACTGCCTCTTGCATGCCACACACTGTATTACTCAAGCCTTCCCCAACCTGCCTGAAATGGGTCACTTCTCCAAATAAGTCCAGACACTATATACGAGGCACTATACCCAGTTATATGCTTTGAAATGTGTACACATGGAGCAGTCATATGGATAATAAACTGAAAGAGTAAAATATCTCATTGTCCTATTTAGTGCATTATATGAGTAATTAGAGTTTCTAGATCAAGACCCCTTTACCGACTACCCGTATGAATATTTGGATGTTATTGGACAGTAAAACCAGAGCACACAATGGTAAATGTAGGAAATTTCTTTCATTTTAAGTACAGTAGGATGTCAGTTGTCTAAACTAATATTTTGTCCAGCTATTTGAACATTTCAGTTATCCGGACACCTTTCAGTCCCAACATGTTTGAATACTATAGTACACAAAATTACAGCTTATGTAAAATAAGTAGTAGAGTAGGAGAATTATATAGCACGGGCAGGCAGGAGGCTTCAGCAGGTTACTGGTAACCCCTCCTTTCAAATTAATTATACTCATAGCCTACATTCAACTGAAGTAGATTTTCAATACTTCATGCTAGTGCTTCATTGGTTTGGGCATAACCCCCCCTCCACTTTTAAATCCTGCCTTACCACTGTATAGATTAAAGAAGCTCCATTTCTGGTGGGTAAAGAGGGTTGAGGGAGGGGGAGGGGGAGGTAAAGCCCCAGTGTTTCACCCCCTCTGTATCAAACAGGCCCAACCTATGTAGCTAGCTCACTAGGAAAGCTTATAAGCTTGTCTTTCTGAAAGGGTACGAATTTGCAAGACAACCACGCAGAATAGAGATGCCATCCAACATTTGACCACTACTGCTCACCTTTTCTTCAAGTCGAGGGCTGACGCTAGTGGGTCTATCGAGTGTTGATTCAAATCAGGAGTTTGGGATGCTGCGAGTGCGCGCCGCCTCTCCCTAAAGAGAGAGACCTTTTACCAAGACTGCAATGTATGTTTACTTCCTGTCTGTGCATTGCGCGCGCACGACCGCAGTAAAGTAATTAACGTGGTTTGGCTAAAAAAATGACTGTAGCTGTACTAAGTAACTGAATGTAGCTATACCAATTGCTTTGGTTGTTGAATAGTAGAAAAAAGATGTTTATTATCTAGCCCTAACTTGAGTGCACTTTTGCAAAACATCATCTTATCTGGCAATGACTGCACTGGTGGACTATGTGACATGGCTCATGTTTGTAGCTAGACTGACTGCCAGCTTCAGACTGAGTATGCTAACTTGTTACTGTTGGTAAATCTGGAAGAGCACCAACAAAACTATTGCTTCTGCTTTTTTTCTATCTTCTACTGATGTAGCCAGAATGTAGCTTGCAAAGGTCTGCTCAATGATCTGGTCAGTCGAACTGAAGTAAGTGCACACCTGCAGTCCATGGAGATCATTAATAAATCAGACCTGTAGGCAAGAAGGAAGCAAGGGTGTGGATGTGCACTGGAACTCTTCATTTTCCAGGACACTTTTCACTAGCTAAAAATAATTGTACATACACACACTTTGTGGACACCCACACTCGATTAGATGTTACGCAAAAAATGTACATTTATGCATTCTTCTGGAATCCTGGGGAAAGATACCATAACAGGTGGTACAGTAACCAGTCCCTTCTGATTAGGTAAGGAGTTTGGCTGGCAAAGCTGTATAGCTATATTACAATAAAGATCATCTTTATTGTAGAGCGTCGTAGTTGAAAATGGGGTTGTAAATCCCAAGCTCCACTTTCTGAAGGACCACCTAGGCTGTTCACCTAAGATGCAGTTATGCACAACAGCTAAGCTCAATTGATTCTAAGACAAACTAACAATTCTGAGAAAGGAGGTCTCAGGCCTGTACAACTAGAGCACTACACAGACTGACTTACTGAAAACATGTGTTCACAAAAACCAGAATGAGCATGCTCAAAACAGACAAGAAATGATAATGAATAAAGTTAACGATAAATGATATACGTTCATGGTGTTTGTTTGGCTATGCAAGACCCAAACAGTAGTAATGAGTTAGAATGTCCGCCTTGATTCTATCTGCTCCTGCAGAGGGTTTACTTCTGAAAGAAGAAGTGATGTTTGTTTTAATTTAAATGAAGGTAGTTCACGCATAGATAGTCACTCCAGATCCTTTGCCTATGCCAGACTACGACACAGATGAAAGTTCTACTTCAAATGAGTACATTTTTCTGCAAATTTGCCTCTTAAAGTGATGATATTGTTACTCTACTATAGATCCTACAGAGTCAGTGGCTTATATTTGTGAATGAGTGAGTAACCTAAAGGATGAAAAGCGTGCTCTCCTTTATCATCACATGGAGGCACCCAATGTCTTTCCTAGCTACATCTTCTTTACTTGGTAGGAATCCTTATTTTCTGCTGTACCTAAATATTTATATGGATCAGTTCTGATTCTGTTTGGTGAACCTGGTTTGCTAGCTATTTTCAATTAGTACAATGACTTGAATCTTTTAACTATATTTTTTCTGTGGTTATCCTTTCTCAGTCACTGTTCTATTGTAAAGGAAGTGTAATAACTTGGCTTAGCATGCGAAGCAGCGGAAGAACCAGGTTGTTAAGTGGTGTGAAGCAGTACATGAATGGAAGTGACGTGAAGTGTTATAGTCAAATATGTCTCTGAAGTTCCTTAGCCATTACCACAGGAAGTAAAACCTCATTTCTGGTGTGTATGTCATGGAAGGTTGCAGCGAACAGAAAATACATACAAGAATGCACATGATGGAGTATATGTTTATTGCTTATGGTAAAAAGTTCCATAATAATAATAATAGTAATTATTTTAGTTCTAAATTTATTTGCATTTATTTACTGTCAGGTATGTACCTTGTGGTAGTGATTGCAGGCTACTATTAGAAGGTTTGTGAGGTATGGAGACATTATAATTTTGCAATGCATTAGAGTTGTACATGCACTCAGGACTGTCTAACTTAACTTAGGACTAAGTTATATTGTTGGATAAATATTCGCATTTTGTCAGAACCTGAATCACACGGCGACAACCAGATATCATACATTGCTTAATGAGGGCCAATATGATATATTTATTGACGTATCCCAAGTAATTGATTATGCTGATAGCTAGCTAATTAACAAACTTAAGCATAGCTCATTTAGGTATAGTTATTGGGATTTTTAAAAATACATATCAAAGTATTAAAAAAAATATTGGAAAGTGAAAAAAAAACATTTTAAGACTTTTTTAGAGCTAGTTTTAAGGTGTCTGCAATTGAGCTACGTTCTAAGTCTATAAGTAATTTTATCAATCCATCCCAAGTTGGTGGATAATAAGGAGATCCATCTTTTATCCAGTCTATTAGTACATCTCGACAACACCGCCTGACATCTCCATGACGCTGGCTATCAATACTGTGTAAGCGATCTGGAGTTAGTCCCAGTAAATCTCCAACCTCATACCAATTGGCATTCATCTTATCTCTCACTCTGAGAATCTGTGGCTGGCCATCTTTGTCTGTCCACTCTAGCAATGTTAAATTTCTTAAACAAAATTCAAGACCTGAAAATTATAACAAATAATGAAGAGCACTTAAACCACTAACTTCTAGCCAGTTACCTGGTGTAGTAGCAGCTGCAGAATATCTTGGACACTGAGCCGCCTCAACAGGACTGTTGTTGCTGGATGCTTGCTGGCATGGAAATTCATCCTCTGAAGTGACAATTCCTCTGGATGCTTTACCTATGGTAATTGTAATCAACAATAATAAGAATTTGTAGCTATATATTCAAAACTTACTTGATATATGAGCAGAATCCACTTTTGCTGGTGATGATAGTGAAGTTGAAGAATTGCCTACAAACAAATTTACCAAGTTTACATAAGTTGATGAAAATTTATACAGGTATTATTATTTACCTTCAATAAACCATGGACACCCAGACTCTGAAATTTTCAGCTTTCCATGTGTACTGCAACGCATGTAGAAAGAGTGTTTTCCCTTCTTTACTTCGTGCAGTGAGCCACATTTCAGAGGGCATGTCAAACTAAATGCAGCGCCAACTTTGTCACAGCTGTAGTGAAGCTTCGTTAGCGACAGTTCAATACAATTATCTAACATTACTCGAATGTTGTTACAGACTTCATTAGGAGTAGTTACCCTAGAAGCATACTTTGCGGAGTTACTGGCAGGAGGATAGTTTTCTAAGACTACACTAACTTCCAGGTGAGAAATACAACTTCTGAGGCAGATTTGGTCAACATCTTCAGAGGAACTCAAAAGTAAAGATACCTGGTCTTGATATATGCGGTCTTCTAACAATTCAAAAGTGAGCTTCTGATTTCCTTCTGGACATAGGAGGTACGAAATAAGCACACCAAACAGACGTTTAGGACAGTGACCAAGCTGGAAAGTGATAGTTAGACAGGCAATACCAGTGTCGGTTCTTTCTGATGGAGACTTTGGGACATGCTTCAAAATCAAAGGAATGAAATATTTCTGCAATCCACTCCTGTCTGTGAAAGGAACTGCTACACGAAGGTGACGAAGCAACAAAAGGAACTGTTGAGGTGTAATCTGATCTTCCTTGCTCAAAAGGTTCTCAAAAGCACACACTTCTAAAATACCTTTCTTGCAAAAGCCTTCTTGTTCACTCATTGAAATAGACCCAGAAGACAAGAATGTTTTCAGAATGAGTTCTGTAACTTTGTTAAAGAGAATGTGAGGCTCTTTAATAATTACATCTGAGATTCCCTCGACATTGTAGTGTTGAATTATTCCTACTCTGAAATGTAGGAAGTGGAGAAGAGAGTCAATCTCCCTATCTTCGATATTGAACTTTGCTGCTAACCTCTTGCATTGATCCATGGAAATAACAGTCTCATTGATGTTCTGTAATTCAAGGCAAAAAAGGAGGAAGCTCACTCGGAACTCTACTGAAAACTCGTCTCTATCTTTGATATGTTGATTGATGTCAGAGTGAAGACGTTTAAAACCTGGATCATCCTCACAAGTATTGTCTACCTCATACATCACACGGGAACGGTTTGCAAAGCGAATCAAAGGGTCGAATTTTCTTTCATGAATCATTTTGTACAAGGCACCGTTAATGTTACCAAGAATAGACTGAGCCTCCTCTGAGCGAAGTTTATCAATGTGTGTACCCACTATAAAGACCTTAGGCTTGTGACACACAGAAGTACCATCTACCTGAAATACACCTTTTTCAGTGATGTGTACGGCAGATACACTGGTTAGGAATTGAATGAGAGCATCCATTGTAGAAATTGTGGATTTATATTGATTGATTACTTCTCCATTGGGCAATCTGTACTGGATTGTGTTTTTTGCATAGATATCTACATTCGTTTTCAAGACAAAGATAAAAATGGATGGACCGAAGATCGGAAGGGAAAGGCTCTCTTGAAATTCTATCTGTCCACGAGTATCTCTGATATAAATTGAACTTTTCCTCTCCAAATCAGCAATATTTTTCACATTGTGTTTGCTAAGCACTTCTCTCACGTGGCACTCAATGTCAGATGCTAATTCATTAGTATCTAACCGTGGATGTTTTTGAGTCATTCCTGGATGCAGTGAAGATTCTTCACCAGCAGAATTAGGAATAAACCCTTTGCAAATATTAAGTTGAGAAACCATGGACTCGTCAAAGTCAGTGACTTTCCACGTATTGTCTTCACAAGCGTAAACTGTAGTATGTGTGGAGGAGGGACCTATTTCAACTAATACTACTTTTTCACTAATGCCAGCAGAGGAATAATATGCACGAAATGGTTTATTCAGCAGACGATCCAGCAATGACGTCTTTCCAGTTCCAGGAAGTCCCTGCAGGAGAATGTTGGCTATTTTTCGTTTTAAGCTCTCTTTCTCCATTATTGCTGCTGTCACATCACTTGAAAAGACACTTATCTCTGGAGCTATGGCACCTGAATGGTGTAAAATGATCAAAATCTTTCATAATGGTTTACTAATTTGTAACTAGAAGACAATCCATTGAAAAAACAATGGAATAAACAGCATACGAAAATTATTAACTTGAAACAATAACACTTGAGATATTTTCTATATTACAAACACCTTAACAATGTTCCTCCACATAACATCTTCACTTATTTAAATTTCACCCACAAACCCCCTTTCAACATTTATGTTTCCCTCTATGGAATGAATAAGTCAATTAATCAAAATAAACTACAGATAAATTAAAATTGAAATGTCAGGTTTAAGTTCCAATTTATTATTGGCTATAAAAACAGAAAAACTGTTATTATAATTAGTAAACTTAATAAATTGTCAGTTAAATCCCTCTATCCAAGAATCCCAGTTATTTACAAAGTTTATAACCCTTTGACCGATACTGTTCTAACAATCTTCCACTTGCTATCAGAAGTGTCCCCAAAGTGAACCAGTAAAATATTGGCCAAATACTATGGGGGGACTCTGTGTTTAATTAATAACATTCTTTATTTGGACAGGATAAAAATGAATATAACAACAATAGGCTATAGCTAACACTTTCTAACAACTGTGACAGGCCAAGGTCATAAGAAAAGCAGTTTTAACCAACACTCTGTGAAGTTTCTTGATCGAGTTATTGATGAAATCAAGAACCAATTTGAAGAAGACTACTATAAGAAAAGATGGTATCACCCCAAATAATTACTGACCTTCGCACATAGCTAATTTGCTCAGCCACTTGAAGCTTTCTCAGCACTAAAAATGCATGGAATTGGAGCCTAGTCAAAACAAAGCATCCTTAGATGATAACCTTGTGCTTGCTCTACGCCTAGTATGGCTTTATATGACCCATAGCTGATAAAAATTGGTGGCAGATGCATCATCCTTTAATCTTCACACAGTACTGTTCCAAGAGCACAATTGAGGATGGAGATCAGTAGCCTATGCCTTTCAAGCTAAGACTAACACTGAATTACACTAAGCTCAGATTGAGGAAGAAACCCTGGTTATTACATGAGCATGTCAGTATAACTACATGTAGATCATAACATTTCTCATTGAAACTGACCACAAGCTCCATCTTGTCCCATTTGCTGGCTACAACTTAGTCATTTCTCATTTACAATTATGTATGTACCAAGAGTCTACACAGCAGATGTTATATTTCAAACTCTACAAAGTGCTTCATCTGACTTTGTCAAAAACAACATTGTGGGCACACCCACGTGAAGAAAGAAGAGGAAGGAACATGTGTGTGTGTGTGTGTGTGTCCCCAGTCGAGTAGTACCTCCGCGCGGTTGGGGACGGGCAACGTACATGTACGGCTAAAACTACTCACGCAAGTTTGGAACTTCGTGTATTGAGCTCAGGGCATCGTGCGATGATGTCACTCAATTTGCGCCAAACTTGTTCCCCTGCAGAGAATTTGTAAATCTCTCAGGGCAGAAATTTTGCACATAGAGCAAGGAAAGCTAGGAAGAGAGCTGGGAAGAGAGCTAGGAGTAGAAGGAGTGTGTGGAGATTGGGTACTTGGAATGCGAGATCGATGGTGGATACTGAGGGTCCTGTTGAGGTCGCCAGTCAGGGCACTGAGAGAGGAGAGGAAAGAAAGGTAAATTTGGTTGTGAGGGAGCTGTCACGGTATGATGTGGCGGTTGGTGCTCTGCAGGAGACCAGATGGTTTAGCTGTGGGACATATGAGGTTGGTGACAGCATGGTACTGACATCAGGCAGAAGCACACCAAGAGAGGGACAGACAGTACAGCGGGGCGAAGGAGTGGCACTAGTACTTAGGGGGCCGGCGCTGGCAGCTTGGAAGCTTGGAGGGCAGCAATGGAAGGCCTGAAGTTCAAGGTGTGTGACGGCAGTTGTACAGATGAATAAGAGACCATCCAGTAAAGTACACCTAGTGTCTTGCTATGCCCCTACTAGAGCAGCGAGCAGGGAAGTCAAGGAAGCTTTTTTCCAGGAGCTTGAGAACATTATTTCCTCAATACCACCAGAGGAAATGTACATAATTCTTGGGGACTTCAATGCGCGTGTAGGATCAAGGGTGAGTGCTGAGGAAGAGTGGAGCAGCGTGAGAGGTCCACATGGCTTTAGAGATACCAATGACTCCGGGAAAAAGCTCCTGTCCTTCCTCTCTTTACATCAGGCCACAGTATGCAACACCTGGTTCAAGAAAAGAGACATCCACAAGCATACATGGCAGCACCCCAAGTCCAAGCAGTGGAGCTGCATAGATTATGTGGTAATGCGGCAGAGAGAAGCTTGTGTCTGGATGTGGCAACCAGAGGGGGTGCTGAGTGCAACACTGACCACCACCTTGTAGTCATGAAGTTGCAATTGGAGAGGTCCTCAGGTGGCACTGGGAGAAAGGGAGTGAAGACCAGAAAGTTTGATGTAACCAGACTGAAGGAAGGATGTGGAGATGAGGAAGAGAGCATGAAAGAAAGGTATCTCCAGGAAGTGCTGCAGAGGGCTGGGGATAGCTGGTGTGAGAGTGCAGGAGTGGAGGACAAATGGTCAGCGGTGAAGACAGCTCTGACTAACGCTGCTGAGGAAGTGTTGGGGAAAGCCGATCGTCTCCAACCTGACTGGTTCCAGGAGTCAATAGCCCAATTGCAGCCTCTTCTCGCTGCTAGAAATGCAGCTTACGCTAAATGGCTAGGGACAAAGAGTGTGATGGACCTCAGCAGGTTTAGGCAGGCAAGGAATGACGCAAGAAGAGCCATCAGGAAGGCAAAGAACGACTGGTTCCAGGACAAGGCCAGTGAAGTTGAGACGGAGAGCTTTGGAGGGAAGGTGTGGATGGCGATAAGAGATATGCAGCGAGGACGCAAAGGGCTGCTCCCCCGCAGGAATGCTGTCATCCAGGATGAGATGGGTGAACCATGTAATGACAAGAACACCCAACAACAGAGGTGGAGGAGACACTTCACCAAAGTGTTCAACATCAGGAGTCAGTTCAAGGAAGAGGTGTTAGAGTCTATGCAACAGAGAGAGGCAGATGAGAGCTTAGCAGATAAGCCTACCGTACGCGAAGTGAGGAAAGCTTTGACAAAGTTGAAGAACGGAAAGGCAGCAGGTCATTCTGATATCTTGCCGGAAATGCTCAAGGCTGGGGCTGAGAACGAGGATTGTGTGTCTATGCTACAGACTTGCTGGGTGCAGTGTGGGAGGAAAGATGTGTGCCGCAAGAGTGGGTCAATGCTATCCTAACTCCTATCCCCAAGAAAGGATATTTGCATTGTTGCGATAACTGGAGGGGGATTGCACTACTGGACGTGGTGGGCAAGCTGGCAGCGAGGCTGGTCCAGAACAGACTGCAGATCATAACAGAACGAGAACTTCCTGAGTCGCAGTGTGGCTTCAGACGTGGCAGAGGGTGCACTGATATGATATTTATGGTTAGGCAGTTAGCAGAGAAGGCCTTTGAGCACCAAACAAAGATATACCTGATCTTCGTGGACCTCCGCAAAGCATATGACTCTGTCCCACGTGAAGCAATGTGGGCTGTACTGAGGAAGCTTGGTGTGCCGGATTTGTTACTGGACATCATCAAATCCTTTCACACTAATATGGAAGCCAGAATCAGAGTGGATGGTGAGCTGTTGAAGGAGATAGCTGTGAACAACAGGCTTAGGCAAGGATGCACGATGGCCCCCACTCTATTCAACTTGTATGCTGGTGTGGTGGCTGAAAAGTGGGCAGAGACAGTGCAGAACATGGAGGATGTGGGAGTGAAGTTGCTGTATAAGCTAGACCAACAGCTGTTCCGGAGGTCCACCAGAGGTGCCAGTGAGCTGAGGCTGGACAAGGGAGAGTTTGCTGATGATGTGGTGCTGGTAGCCTCCACCAGAGAAGCAGCGGAAGCAGCAGGAAGAGCCTACATGAGTGTGACGAGGGAGCTAGGCCTTACAGTCAGTTTACCCAAGACAAAATTTATGGTGGTAGGGTTGGGCGTGACTGATGAGGACAGGTTGCCTCTGCCCTTGGATGTCAGTGGCACTATAGAATGGGTGAAAGAGTTCCCCTATCTAGGCTCCGTAATGTCAGAGAGTGGACGGTCCCATGATGAAGTGGATAGGAGGATCACAAGTGCTTCCAAAGCATTTGGGGCATTAAGGAGAGCAGTCTTCAAGGATCATACTCTCTCTGTGAAGACAAAAAGAAGCATATATGATGCATGCGTACTGCCAGTGTTGCTGTATGGTAGTGAGTGTTGGACACCATTAAGGCGAGATTTGAAGAGACTCAACAGCTTTCACCACCGGTGTGTACGTGTTGTTCTTGGCATCTCTAATTGCAGACAGTGGGAAGAACGCATTACCTCAAGCGCTGTGAGAGAACAGTGGGGGGATGTAGAAATGATTGAGACCAAGCTGATGCGACGCCGCTTAGTGTGGCTAGGACACCTCTCCAGAATGAGAGCTCACCGGCTGCCCAAACTATGCCTCTTTGGATGGTTGCCACAGAAAAGGCCTTGTGGAGGTCCACGAAGAAGGTGGAGGGACATGATTAAGAAGGACCTACAGGCCGTGCAGGTTGGTGATGATTGGTACAATGTGGCCCAGGACAGGGGGAAATGAAGGAGTGCCAGGAGACTGAACCTGATCAAACACCAAGAGGCACAACAGAGAGGGAGGCTAAGAGGAGAAAGGAATGTGCTGTGTGACGTGTGCGGACGACAATTTGGGCGGAAAGGCGACAAGGCCCGACACAAGTGTGCTGCTGAGAGGAGCAGACCAGTGAGTGAGCAGGAGGGTGCAGCACAGTGTGAAGTGTGCTGGAGGTGGTTCAGCAGCAAGGGGGTTTGGCGGTCCATAGGTGCGACAGAGAGAGGGCTACGGAGTGTGGTGCAGCAGGAAGCGCTGGTGTCTCCCAGGGGGGTGTTGAATGTAGGATGTGCGGCAGAACTTTCAACAGGCGGAATGACCTCAAGAGACACAAGTGCCGTGATGAACGCAGCAAACCAGTGCAGGAACAGTGGGGCTCTCTCCAATGTCTGATTTGCGAGAAATGGTTTAAGAGTGCAGGTGGTCTAGGTATTCATAAGAAGCTCAACAGCAGGAGTAGTAGCAACGCTGACCTTGCTCCCTCCAGGAGGGCCACGTGACCCAGTGGGCAGTGGTATACCAGATCCAAGTCCAGGTGTGTGTGAACATTAATTGTCTATGCTGTAGCATGGGAACAGCAGTTGATTGTGTAGTCATATGTGGTCACGATTTATTTGTGTCAGTTGTTTTAATAGATGTAGGAATGTTGTATACATGTGTGCATGTCTGTAGCAGAGCAGAAACTTTGTATCTTTTCGTGCGAGTATTGGGTGGAGTTTGGAGTTCTATAAAAACTCCTGGCTCCACTTGTCATACCAGTCTTGGTTCATGTCACTCAGGATTGGCGCCGTGGGTAGCTAGAGAGGACCTTGCTTCTGGTGGCAGCAACTATTTTGCTGTCATCAGGTGCGAGCAGACAAACAGAGTGACAACTCTTCTGAGCAAGCCCACAAACATGGAAAAGTTTGCTACTTTATCTGCTATTGCAAGTCTCCCATGGCCAGTCCAAAGAAACTAGAAACATATATTGAAGCTCAAAAAATGGATAAAACTTGCAAACAGTTGGACAATTTTGCTACACTATATAATTGGCTAGACAAAGACGCATATTCCTCTAAGTTAAGTCAATATTGGAAAGAGAAACAATCATTTTCTATTTGCGATGAACTAATAGCAGAACGGTTTTTCCAAAAGCTTTGTGAAAGAAAACACTTTAAAATTTTTATCAAGGACCTCAAGGAAAAGTAGTGTTTACTCAGCTCACAATACTTGATCTGAAACTGTACAACATGTTGCCAAACAGCAGACCCAGAAGAACCTCTCCTGACTTCGCCTCACCTCAATTATCCATTATTGATAGCAAATGAACCCTTTAGTATCATGGTTAGAATTCTGATCACATTGTGGACTGTTTCCCATTACCTCAAAATCAATCAAAGTGGTGGATGCCTGATACAGATAATCCACCATCACAGTTGAAGTCTGATATTATAAGCAAGATTTCTCAGGAATAATACATGCTTTGCTTCAAATATCGTGTACTCTTTAAGTCTCAACTTATGAGAATGAGCATGCAAACAGCACCTAAAGCATTCACACATAATAGGACAGGAGTGGCTCTCATTTTTTATACTAATGAACATAAATAGTGATATAGAACTCAATGCTGAAGATTAAGAACTAAATTAAAAATTTCTCTGTAATATTTTCATTACTGTTTTTTTTTAATCTTCATTTTAATTTTCACTAATCACTCATGTTTAGTGGATGTGGATAGCAAAAGTAGCATAGGACCTAAGTATGTTCTCATAATTGTCACAACTTCCAAGAACCCTAAAATGGCGTACAGGCTCATTGCTATGCATTATACTCTATATAAATTGAGGTTATTAGTTGAAAAACTCATATAGATAGTCTTCTTCAGCTATACAATACAAGTGAGAAGTGGCTTGCAGGTGTGGAAGCCACCTTTAGATTTTGAGTAAATGCATTCCTCATTTCTCATGCTTTCAGTTGTGCCAGCTAACAAGAATGAGCTGACAAGTGCAACTAGTTAAACAATAACATACCTTCACAATTTCTTTTTCAGCCTTCTTTTACTCATTAGATGTACTCTCTCTTTCACAGGCTTTTTTTTAACAATAGAGAATTATAAATATTTGGTCGTCACCAGGAATTGAACCCAGGACCGCTTGCCTAACGCACAAGCTGACGCTGAGCTATGACAACCAGCCAGCAAACAAACAAACACTCCAATTCTGTATTTATACTGATAAGGGGTACTGCTATGCTACAGTCTCACTCTCAACAGACCAACGGAAATTTTCATACTCTGCTAATTTAACACTTCACAACTTTTTCTTACCCTTCTTTTACTCATTAGATGTATTCTCTCTCTTTCACAGGCTTCTTTTTTTAACAATATAGAATTTAAAAAAATTTGTGGTCCTGGGTTCAATTCCTGGTGGCAACCAAATATTTTTAATTCTGTATTGTTTCTGTGAAAGAGAGAGAGAATACATCTAATAACATACCTGTTGATTCAACTAGTTCTTATTAAGCATGTAGCTAAGTTGCTCACACATTAAAAAAAAACTCAAACTTCTATTGTAAATATTGGGCAGGTGTCTGTTAGAATGCAGTGAAATAATTTGGAAGAAATCGTCAGCTATAAATAAACCATTGATTGATATAAGGTCTGTGAGTGTAAGCTGCTTAGCAATGTTCATGGCTGTAGTCCTGATATATAAAATCTGGTTAGGTTTATTAATTGTATTCCATGAATTTAAACATGGTGGCATTGACTTACGACTTGAATCCTGCTCTGATGAAGTTACAGTGAATGCAGGTATTCCGCTAATAAATTTAGCTGGATCACTCTGAGCTGCTAATTCATTCGAATAACTATATTCAGGCAATGAGGGCGGAGTTGTTTCAAATAAAATTTTGAAATCTGATATCAATTTGCTTGCTAGTCGTCCTTGCCCTATGAGCTCACTGGTCAGAACCTTCACTAACTGACCCAGTGAAGCTGACTGCAAACCGTGACCTTCCACCCACTTCACGAGGATTCCATGCAAAGAAAGAATGATCTCATGACCTCTGCATTCTTGTATTGCATGTTTTGACAAACCCAATGCTATTCCAAGCTCCTCCCACTTGTATGCCATTGGTGTTAGACACTCCATTAGATACGGGACATCAGTATCTTTCAGAATGTAGTTACTTCCCACGGAAGACATGCTTATTGACTATAATATGTCAATGGAGCAATGACTACCTCAGACTTATGCTGTTACTTCTATTTGCTATAGGGTAATAAAAACAAAAACGCATCATCATCATCAGCACAAAAAAAAACATTTCAAAGGCATCTTTAATCAAAATGTACATAGCCTTTTTCTCTATTTAGTGTAGCAAGCAAAATCAATTTCTATCAGTGGGCAGTAGCCAGACTGTGCACTGTCACGTATAGTACACAACCTGGCTGCCCCAATGAGTTGGTCAAGTAACTGTTACTGATCAGAACATGAATACACTCTAATTACAAACATTCCCTGTTATTACAGCCAATTATATATTAACTTAAGCTTAACATGTCTCAACTGCTAGTTGAAGTTTTACTCATGCATTATTTGATAGAGAGAAGGGGAGTGGGGGGGGGGGGGGGGAGGGAAGGGAAACACACATACTATGACTCTCCCCCCCCTCCCCCAAAGAAAATGTTCTCCTCCCTTTTCCCTACCTACAAATGCAGCTACTAACATAAGGTATAATTTGATGTATTTGAATGGAGTGGTTGACAAAAATGTTTTCTACAGTTACTAGTGAGTGCTCTGGTCTTGCTGTTTAAAGACATCCAAATATTCATATGGGCAATGGGTAAAGGGGTCTGGATAGAAATTAGATTTTCCCATAATTTTCACTGTTAAAAAGCACTAAATATAGTCTCGTGAGATAATTTGCTTTTCAGTTAATCCATTTGTAAACTGCTGCATGTGTATACATTTCCAAGTTATAACCCAAATGTTTCCTCGCCTTAGCAAAAATTCCTGTATCAAACCCTGTCATGGATCATAAAGTAAACAACACAGGACTATAGTTTAAATTTATTTACTGTGAATAACAGAATCATTGAAATATATTCTGATGAATCAATTATCATGCACATGCATTTCGTTTATTCACAGGAAAAACAAGGTATCACTGGCCCAAATTCTATAGGAAAGGCCAAATTGCAGCTACTAAATGATCTATGCTAGCCCTATCTATAAGCCTAATCTATCACAGCAATGTGATGTAAAAACAGGGATTCAGAGTTCCCAAGAAAGAATGGAACAAGGAAAATCACAAATTGCTCGGAAACATGAAAGCCATTTCTTTTTCTTTATGAAAACCCTAAATATCCATTTCTAATAGGAAATTTTCTATTTAATGCACATCATAACAAAGCTTCAACATGTTGCAAGTATGTGTCAAAACAATTCACTTCTATCCACCTACCTAGCACTCTGCTTAGTATTCTTCATTGCATACTGACCGCTAAGAGAAGACACATAGCATAATTATCATTTACTATTAGGCAACGCCCTATTCAGCATGAGGGTGTGGTACCATTGTGCAACGCATGAGTTGCATTAAAAATGTCATTATTAGTGGAAAATCCACTAAGAATTGCAGGGGAGAATACAACCTGAAGTGTCATGGACCTGTCAGTATTTAGATATTTAGTTGTTTTATTCGGTGTTGCCAAATTTATTTGGTTTGATATCACCAGTTTGAGATAAAACGGTATACTGCTAGCAGTGGAAATCACTGCATAAAACCCCAAAGAATTTTTTTTTCATACCGGTAGGCTTGAACTTGCTACCCTCAATCTACAGCCCAGGGCACTCACGACTAATCCACCTGGAACAAATCCGTGCCAAGGCTGTTGGAAGACCATTTTAACTTAGTCTTAGCTTTTTTTTTCTTCTCTCTCTCCTTTTTTTTTTTTTTGTTGTTCTTACTTTTATTTCTTCTTTCATTTCCCTTCATCCTTTTATTCCATTTTTTGTTTCCTTTGTTCTTTCTCTTTTTGATCCCTAATCTTAGCCCTTTCCCTGCTGCCATTCCTTGCTTTATGCTTCTGCTGAAGAAAAGGTTAAAGCTGAAATTGCTAGAATTGTTAGCCCATGATATTTTTACTTTACTATCATTGTTGTAATTAAACCTCAAAATTTAGTCAATAATTAGTCATATCTTAGTTAGTCAATTATTTTAAGTCTGATATTGTCCACTCCTACATGGACCTAATATGGGGAATAGCTCTTAATTATGAGTCAGTTTTCTCTATTCTTGTTCAACCTGAAACTGAAGATGTTTAGAAATTCAATTTTAAAAAATTCTTATATATTGTATGGCTTACAAACAGTATACACAGATTTATTAGAGACACTAGTTGATAATTAATGAAATTTTTGTGTCACGATTGTATAAACCAGGCATCTCAACTTGATTTGACCAAATATCTTGAGACTTACCAATAATTTATTTTATAGTCTTTGTTAGTATACTAGGAGTGTTTTTGTGCTGTTTAGATGGAGGCTAGCACAGGGACCTCCTCATTGGGCGAGCGAAGCAAGACTCTCACTAACGGGTCTCAATTCGAGATTTTGGTATATATATATGTTATAGTTATAAACCAAAATTGAGGTTTGTATGTGATTTATAAACTCCGAGACACGAGGGCGCAGCCCGAGTGGCGAGGATTTATAAATCGAAATACAAACCTAATGATTTTGGTTTATAACTATTTTATAGTCCAAACATAAACAACGAGCAAAGTATAGCGTTAGCTATCTTAGTAATTGTATTAAAGTACCCAAACTCTTCATTATTCCATTTTGCTTTGATCTGCCTTCCACCATAATTATGGTTGCTAAGAACTATATCAGACTTTTCCCCGCTAATACATTTTCTTACGAGCATACCAGACTGTGTCCGATTTATAGTTCTTAACGACAAGCGCGGTCGCTCGGGTAACGGGCTATAAATATATATATGGCAAAGTTCAAAGAGGTCAATGCGTGTTCACCCCCGGAGGCTACTTAAAAATGTAAACATTAGCACGGGCACAGGAAAGTCGGGGGAGAAAAGACTTTAAAATAATGCTAGGAGAAGGGAAAAAAAGGCAAAGAGCTACGGAGACAGAATCGGAGAGACATTCACAGTTAAGTCTTCCAAAGTTAGCCAAGTTCATTTATTAGTTTAGCGGTGGTGGCAAGTTTACTTGTCAACATGCTGTTCGTCGTAGCTATATGCATTACGTAACAGATTTGTTCTTACTTGAAAATCAAGTCCAATAGTAAAGTCACTAAAGAATACAACGTAATGCTATATATACTAGAGCTTTGGTACAATAGAGCATTTTGAACGGAACGTACTTTGGAAAGGCGACTAGCTTAAACGAAAACCGTTAGTTATCGATTGTTAGTTTACCCGTATCATCCTTGGAAATTTGGTTGCTTACCCCCTGAAAATTTTTTTATCCAATAGTCAGGTCACGAAGAGAATACAACGCAGGTCTTATATAGTCTGGCGTAGCAAGACCCTTTATCGAACCGCTACGTTGGAGACTAGGTCTTGTGCTGGTATATCCAGTGAACAAGTATGAAGTATGTATAAAAGTGTTATGTGTCGTTAAAGAATAGCAACAAAATTAACCAAAAAAATTAACAAAGGTATTAACAGCTAGCATTCAAATTTAAATTTCAGTCAGACCAGCTCGCTCGCCATCTGTGCTGAAGCACATCACTAGTTACATGTAATTTATGATTTGTATTTCTCTAAAATTATGCTTAAAATGAACCTATCACCTATCATGCTTACTCATACCCTATACCTTTGCATGCCAAAATTAACAGGAATAATGTTGGCTATTCTTGCAGCTACATTGGGTAGAATTGAAGATATCAGATCATACCATAAACCCAAAAAAATTTCAAATTTACTGACAGTTAGAGAACCTGCAAAACCCAGATTTATTAGAGAATTAAATTTATATTACCTTTATGGGCAATGGGTGAATCCTAAATAGAGAGTACTATCATACTCTCTGATAGTTAATTTCTAATCAAGAACTACCTCTTGCATGCCACACACACTGCACATCTCAACCCTATAAGATACATACATATCAGACTTACTGAAGTCTGACATTTTATACATACGCTAGCCAACTGGCTGTCAGCTACTGACACATTAACTAATAAAGTCTCACCTTTTCTTCCAGTAAGTCGAGCGGCCGATGTAGTTCACAGCGGGGCGGATTCAGAGGCGGGTAAAATGCCAGGCCTAGCCACAAATCGTAACTCCCGCACAATGTATGTGTTCATAACATCATAAAATTCAGCTCGAACAAATCCGTCAGCCTACTCAACGATTCTTTACCTTACACCAGATGTAACGGAAAGGTAAAAGCAAAAAGATCGTCAAGTAGGAGAGCAAATTAAATACAACTCTTTCAATACGTTGTATCTTGCTGTATTTGTTGGAACATAAGTAAATATTTTGCAAGTCACGTCTGTGGAAGTGGTCAGTGCCCCACCTCCCTTATACCTGAATTTGTACCGCAATATGGAAGTGCAGATGGATTCCTTTTTTTTTTTTTTAGCTGGTGACAAAGGCGTATTTGGAAATACGGTCTGTTTTGCGTGTCTTCCTTTCCTTAGCCATGCTTGCTAAACCTATTTGTGAAAGGTGGCTTGCACGTACAGGAATTTCTACTTGCTATTTGTGCAGTAGACTGATACTCAAACGAGCCATGCTTGCTATGAAAGGGTGGCTGACTGTGTAACGCCAAATCGGGTCCTACCCAAAATCGTATCCAAGGAGCTGAATGTTTATTAGGTCACTTGGACTCAGACTAGGCCAGAAACAGCAGATAATTCAAGCTCAGGTTCAGCACGATTGAACAGATGACTATATTCCAGAAGTTATATGTGGGGTGTGGCTAAAATATTTACTTCCGGTCACTCTAGAGGGAACCCCTCGAACCCCCCCCTGGCTACGGGTATGTAGTAGGCCATCTTTTTTTTGTAATCATTTGCACTTGTAGCTACACTGTATTAGTCACTCACTATCTTTGTATTTCAGGATTAGATTCCTCTGGAATTTCGGTTTCAGCCTATGTCAAATATGGGTTGAACTTCTGTGGTACAGAATGACATTGTCTCCAACTAGAATCTCTCCAACTGTACGTTTCCAAGGTTAATACTGCAATGCGTGCACACTTATTCGTATTATTTCACTTAGCTACTGTGGTATTTCACTTAGTTTCCACTTAGTTACCGTGCTATTTCACTTAGTTACGTGCTATTTCACTTAGTTACACACTATTTCACTTTCTCTGTGCGACTTCAATTGAAGAGTGATTTTCCCACACATTTTTGAATGGGCAATTTACGTGCCGTACTATTAAATTTAGAAATTGTTGTGACAATACGCCATCTGACAAGGAATAGTCTGAGAAATCATTAACATGAACAAACTCAAAACCTGTTTCATTTTTGTTTTCTTCATATACATGTTCCATATCATCGTCAGGAGTGGCAGTAAACACTCGGCCACTGTAACTAATGAAATGCCCCCACCCCCCACCTCCTTAGTACTTTAGTGAGATTGTGAACAATATTCACACAGCAATTCGTCTAGGTTTTTTGTTCCATACTGTAATAATGTCATTTAATTGTGTAGATGAGAGCGTCTCGGGTGTCTCCATGGCTATTTTCATCAAATAGGATAATTGTGATTGCCCAATTCAATTTCGAATTCGTGTTTTAATTAGTTTCATTTTGGAGAAGCTCCTTTCCACTGAAGCAGTGCTGACAGGGATAGATAGACATATGTTTGCCAGGGTGCTAATGTTTGGAAAATTTTCACTAAGCATATCACTTGTGGTGAGCTCTTTCAACTGCAAGTGCAGGTTACCTTTCGGCTTCTTCGATAAGTAGCTTCGAAATGTTTTCCACTCCTCTCGGGTTTCGCAAGAAATAAGAGCTTCATTGGTGTATTCATCTACACCAGCAGTCTTAGCAGGCAGCTCTGCACCATAGTGAGCTAATAGTACATCTATTAAGTCCTCACCATATGTATGAAAGTCAGAAGAGTCAGCAGCTGGCACTTTCTTCGGATCAAAGATGCCAAATGAGGAGACAATATCTTGTGAAATAAATCTGCTGGATATGTTTGCCTTCAACATCCTGATAAACGGTTCAGCCACTTGTCCTTGGAATGTAGCAATGCTTTCCGTGGTTAACGTGATGTCAGTGACTTCTTCGATCTCATTCTTTGCATCCATCAGTTCTAATACCCAGTTAGCAGCAGGTAACATGGCATCATCAAGTGTATTGAGAGTGGCATCAACAAGAGGGGTGATAGCTGTCAAGTCTATTCTCTCAGTCTGGAGAGCTCTGCTCAACTTCGCCACTTGTGGCAGAACATAATCAAGGAGGTATATGGCCACTAAAGTTGAGGGCCTACATAAGGCTTTACTGATACCTAGAGCTTCAGGTGCATGTGTCTGCTCATAGATATGGTTTAGAGCAGTCACAATTGTACTGTAGCTAGCTTTGACTGCCTTTTCACAGCGTTCATGGGACAGCCAGCGAGTATCTGATGGTTTCACAACTTTCAGCTCAGGTAAGTCAAGCACCTGCTGTACTGCTTTGAGACTCTCAGCTCGCTTAGGAGAATAGTGGAAAAATTTCCAGAGGGTGGTGAGTGTGATGTACACATGTTTTATCCCACTGGTAGCATTAGCTGCTTGAACGCATGCTAGCTGTAGCAAATGGCAATGGCAGTGTACGAAAAGTGCATGAGGTGAAATTTTCTTCAGGAGACTCTGCACACCATTGTGTTTCCCAGAGAAAGTAGCTGCTCCATCAAATCCCATACCCACCAGCTTGCTAATCTGTATGTTTTTATCTTTCATGAATTCAACAAGGGCAGAATAAATAGTCTTTGCATCAGTAGCTTTCAATGGAACTATATCCAAGAAGTGCTCAACAGGTTGACCGTCCATGTTCACCCAGCGGAAGAAAATTGAAAGCTCTTCTGTGGTCGTCACATCAGTGCACTCATCTGCCATTATGCTGAAATGGGAATCTTGGCGAAGCCGTTTCAGTAAACATTCTTCAGCCCATAAGCCAACTGCCTCAACAAATTCAACAACAGCAACTTTAGATGTGTAGGTTGCATTTAATCTAGCTCTTTCAAGGAACCCCTTTAAATCTTCTGCACCACAACTTACGATTAGATCAATAAGTTCATCAAAATTTGTTGTGTGGGGAATGTGGCGACGAGCTAGAAAATGGGTGCAACGAATTAGAGCTTTAATGGCCATTCTGTTCTTCAACTTTTCCTCATCATTAATTTGTTGGAGTTGCTGAATGACTGACCCTTCTTGTAGTGCTGTAGCTGCAGCCATCTCTGCTTCACATGATAGGAGGTGAATATCACTCTTTGCATGAATTTTCATCGTCTCTATTGCCTTCTTCCAGTTCGTGAAAGGTTTTGAGATCCATGTTCCTCCTGTTCTTTGAAGAGAAATTCCTCTCTTCCTGCAAACCTTACAAAAAGCTCCTTGGAAATTTTTATCAAACATCAGCCAATTGAAGCTCTCTTCCCATTTTTTGTTGTATTTTCGACTGCTTGCAGTGATTTTCTTGCTTTTCTCATGTGTAGTTAATCTTTCCTTTGCATGCTTCTCATGGACAATTAATCTTTTCTTTGCAGGACTTGGCTCCAAAAACTCAGTATCAGATTGATTGCTGTCAATTTTATCTTCTGTGTCACTGCTACTTGAGTGGCCAGGTGACTTTGAAGAGCTTGCACCACAGAAGAAAGAGCGAATATCCATTTGAGACTATCTTAAGCTGTCAGGGACTACGAGTGCTTAGAGTTCTGGTTCTGGAAGTTGTAGAATCTGTATAGATCAAAACTCAACAACTGCTACGGTGAGCTGAGGGCTGGCCTTTTTATAGCCAGCCAGCAACAGTAAGTGTGAATCAACGTGTGATAAACCTAAGGGGAGGTGAGAGTCAGAGTTGAATAGTGTGTGAAAAGCATCTAAATAGTGAATGTCACAGTTGACTGAAAATTGCTAGACGGTGGAGGTGAAAATGAGTAGCTGAATTAACTTGTCAGGATCTGACATATGCAGACCTCATTAGATAAGATTATGTTTTTTTAATGTAGGACATAGGCCTTCCAATAATTCTATTTCACTCCCATGGTGACCAGTGCCGCCCGCCCCCCTTACATTTTCAAAACTCTATTTTGCCCCCCCTTGCAAGAATGTCTGGATGAAACACTGGTTGTTGTTTTTTCCCATTAGTGTACTGGCAATTTTTAGTTAACAGTGGTATACATGATGACAGTGGCTAAGGTGTAAGGCTAAGTAGGAAAAATAAATAATACAAAAAAAAAAAAAGTGTGTGGGGGGAAAGTTTTATTCTAAGTCTTGACACAGAATTACATCTTATAAGGTGTATTGCATGATTAACTTTTTAATGTCGATTGCCCCCCCCCCCCATTCACATTGTCTAACTTAGCTCCCCCTTGGGTGACAAGCCGGAAGAGCCCTAATGATGATAGGGATAATAGGGTGTTGAACTTGTCTACAATCGGTATGGGTCATGAGATCCTCAGAAGTGTGTCTAAGAGTTGGCCGAGATATATTTATCGTATTGATAGTGGTTAGTGTGCAGCAGTTCAATATGATGGGATTTTTTGGATAATATTTATTTGACTAGGTATAAACATACTTGATTATTAAAGTTCAATGTTGTTGTTTTTTAATAGCAGCCTAAATGTTTGATTAATAATAACATTTAGGTATGACTAGTGGTTTGAACTTTAATAATCAAGTATGAATATGATGAGATGGAAGTCAACGGCTTCTATATTGATATCTGAACACAGCTGATGTATTTTATAGTAGGCATTCACTATGTATATAGAAATTTGTAAGTAAGTAGCTGCAGCCAACAACTCCACATTATTTCTCAAGAAGTCTGGTCGAAGCATTTATTTGAAGTGAGAATTCATATCAGGTGGATTTGTTGAAGTTAAATGGGGAACAAAAACAATTGCAGCCCCATTTAATGCAGCCACGGAAGTCGATCACTTTAAAGAATCATAAAAAATACAATATTAAAGCTATATGTAACATACGGTAATCAAAAGACTTCTAAAAGACTGCTCATTCTGACAATGGCAAAACCTTCTTTTGCTATGTAACCTTTACCAATTTTTTGTACCATTCGATCAGGAGTTTACGGCTTCTTGTTCTACAACCTTTGAGGCTATTAAAAGCTTCTGGCGAATTTAGCGATGTTAGAGAATAAGAAAGTAAGGACAGATAGTTAGCTACCTGTGCAGCCATTTTCCTTAGGGTTAGAACTGTAGAAAGTAATGATGGAGCCTCAGGGAAGCCAGTATAATCAAGCAGTACTAAGTCCAGTAGCAATAGATGTCTACTTAATACAGGTATTAGTAGGAAGGGGTGATGAATCTGTAATGATAGAAAGAGTACTAGGAGTGTGAGAGCAGCAAGCAAGAGAAGGTTTGATTCAGTTTATTTGAATGTTAGAAGTGAATGTCATACTATTCTGTATTGAAACCACTTTATTTACCTGTATAAAGTTGGGTTTTTTCTATAGCCTTACTTTATACATTAAAATACATGTATGATGGGAAGAGAAATGTATTTTATTTTATCACTTTTAAAAAGTCACTGATGAAGGCTCCATGGAGCCAAAACATTTGAACTATTATTACAGATACTACAGAAATTAAAAATAAATATATTTTAGTATGAAGCTGTATATTTTTATGTAGTAATAATGAATCTTTATGTAATATACTTAATTAAGTTATTTTACCATCACTTCATCCTTGGTCGTAACTTGTGATACCTAATTTTTTAATCAGTGAATGATTAGTGATCAAAACTAAATCCTGTCATTCATTAGTAGTGTATGCCTGTGTGTGTGCAACTAGTTTCCTGTGTAGGAATGTTTCTTCTATAATATATAGAGCTGACGTTTCTTCCCTGTCACTAACCTCTAAAATTAATGTTGTTGTGGTTTTTTACCACACTGTCTTGACCGTTCCATTTCTGCATTATACCACAGTATGTGTTCATGCATGCCTCTACCTCTTGTTGTGTTACAACTGACTCCAATCTAGAGATCCAGAACCGCCGTGTTAGTGAATATTTTTAAGAGACTATACCTCTCAGCTAGAGTTTGTAAAACTGTTTCTAACAATTTCTTGGTGGGATTAGCTTGCAGAGTATAAGTTTAATTTCATGATTGCATTTATTCACTTCAATGTGTTTTCTTTTTGTATTGCTTTTCCTTGTAGTGGGATGGAGTGGGTGAAGCTGCTTTCGATGTCTCTGTGACTTAGACTAGCTGTGAATGATGGCTCAAGAAGTGTCAACATTTTTATTATAGAGTTACCTGACATTGCTGAAGTGATGGCAAGGTGAGTGTTCTCTAGAGTTTGTTTGTAATAAGGAAGTATTGATTCCAATAGGTCTACATTGCTAGAATGTATCACCAACACTCGGAGCAATTAGTGGCTCCGGCTAGCTTGCTGTGGTCACCTAGGACACAAGTGTTTGTGTGACAATAAATATACCATGCAAATGTGTACGTCAAGTTATGTAATCAGATGTCACTGTATATGAGACCTGTACTATCGCAAGATGTTGACAGTCTTAGTGAGTAGTCATACTCTGGCAATCTCTGGCAATTTTCTGAAGGCCGATCTTACACAATATAGCCTGTGATTTCCCCCTAAGTGAATCTGTGCCTCCCAAAAAATTGCTGATTTAATTCCTGGGACTGTTCTGTTGGAAGATGTCTATTATTTCAGCTAACTTTATTTTGTGTAATCTATGACTTTCAGTGGCATTGGCATCAGCAGTGTCTAGTTCAGTTCTAGTTAGGAGGTTATACCTCCATGTATTCTACATAGCAATGAGTCTATATGTAGGATAATAAGTTCTGTTCTGTTAGTCAGTTTTGTCATTTAGTTGTTATGAGTTTCATATCACTAAATTACCAGCTGTAGCTGTACCAAGTAGAACGCTTGGTTTCCCTCAGTTGGAACATCTCTAAAAATATTCCAGTCTGCGGAACATTTTAGTTCTTTTAGAACCTTTTAGAGGAGCCCTGCAATGGCAGTCAAGTGTGGGCACATCTGAACAATTTTTCAAATTTTATCCATCTGTGTCTCTGGCTTGTAGTTTATAAGCACATTATTTATTCCTGACAGGCTTTGGGATCTATTTTGATCACGTCATATTTAATCTCGCTTTACTGGACCCTTTACCTACTGCTATGCGGCAGGTAGGCTGACATTAAGTAGTTGTTCAGTTCCCCTCACTAATTGGGAAGACCACAAACAATAGATGACATAATAAGGTGGTATATCCTGTGACGTAAGACTGCTCTAACTTTTTGTGTGTGTTGTATTTCTATATGGCTGACTGAGTTGAATAATTCATGTGCCATGAAATATCTTAGTGGTTATTCAGTCATTCTCGGCTGAAATAATTATTGGCTGTTAGAACGAGAAAAATTTGCTATTATCTTAGTGGTTTTACCCACACTAATTAAGCCCACCATCACATCACCCGAGCCCAGGTAAAGGTCGGCAGAGGACCTGCAAATACTGCGACCATTCGCTAAGCGATCACGTGTGGGGTTTCACATGAGGAGCAATGGCACCCGGCCACAAGTACATTAGTCCTGATAGCCACTGTTCTCAGTGCTTGTAGCCTAAGCCTAGCAGCTACCTGTTACTTCCTTGCCAGAATGGCTGGTTCACCCGGCACTATTAGCTCTCTAAGGATGGCTGCTCATCAGTGGTGGTATTATTTAAATAGTAAGGGGCTGGAGATATACACTACTGTACTCTATGTAATTAGCTTTCTGTAGGTCAGGTTGGATTAATAGGATCTAAATCATCAATCAGTGGTGAATGGCCTTCATTGATGCAATCAGCTGAAAATAGGAGTTCTATGGCTCGATAATACATGGGCATGCTGCTGGTCCATTTGCCTTGCTTAACTAGTACAGTTATGTTAAGAGTTGGACTCTAGTTCTAATGCTGTTACTCTACCCAACAGTTGCAATCTCTAAATCACGAAATCATGCTGCCAACCCTCGTTATGGTCAGGCGTAGGCCTTCGTTACAGGTGTAGGGTGCATTGCTGGCTCCCACTCTTCTTATTCGAACCTTCATGCAAAAATTTATGATCATCATTGTCCATTGCATGTTAGTAACTATGTGCAGTATTTAGTAATGGCCGTATTGCCAAGATTGGCTCTGTCAAAGTGATCAGTATTTTCGAAAGCTTGGAAACTCCTGAATCAGTCAGGTTGCATGCTGTAATTTATATTTATGCTGACATGAGAGTGTTACATGAGAAGGGAGGCGGAGCAAATAGGGGTTACATAATGAGAGAGATTAGAGAATGAACTGTAGTGCTGGATGTGTCTTGGGACTCATAAGCCACACTACACTATTGCCAGTGTGGCATTATAGAGCGCATGGGTAGGCGGTTATAGTACATATAGTTAGATTTCCACCAAATAAAGGTGTGATGGTCTGTCCGGGGCCCCTTTGAAAGTGTCTATGCAGGGCACGCTGCCCTTCACTCTATTTATTCTCACACTATCACAGTCGCTGCCTGTCTATTCTCACACGATCATGCTCTCTGCCTGTCTATTCTCTCACTCTCGCTGCATGTCTATTCTCACACGATCAGGCTCTCTGCCTGTCTATTCTCTCACTCTCGCTGCATGTCTATTCTCACATGATCAGGCTAACTGCCTATGTATTCTGCACTATCAGGCTCACGGCCGTCTATTCTCTCACTGTTAGGCTCGCCGCCTGTCTAGTCTTACACTATCAGGCTCATATTCTCTCACTATCAGGTTTACTGCATGTCTACTCTCACTCTCACTCAGGCTCGCTGCCTGTCTATTCTCACACTATCAGGCTTCTGCCTATCTGTTCTCACACCATCTGGCTTGTTGCCTGTCTATTCTCACACCAGCAGACTCACTGCCTACCTATTCTCACACCAGCAGACTCACTGCCTACCTATTCTCACTCCATCAGGCTCGCTGCCTATCTATTCTCACACTATCAGGCTTGCTGTCATCTATTCTCACACTCAAGTTACTGTCTATCTGTTTTCACACCCAATGCTGTTAAGGCATTCTTGCTCTCTAGCTCACCTATGTATTCGTGCACTCTCGGGCTCACTGCCTATGTATTCTCATACTCAACTAGCCACCTATCTAGTCCCACACCCGAATATCTAGTTCCAACTATCAGGTTTGCCGCCTATCTCGCACTCGTGTGCTGCCTTGCCACAGCCAGACTGGTGTATTATCATGCTTGAGTATTGTTCTTGTTCTTACCCATCCTCACACTCAGACTTGCTGCCTATCTAGTTACACATCGTCATACTCTATCTGTGCACTCTCAGACTCGCTGCAATCCAATCTTGCACTATCAGCCTTGCCTACCTAATCTTGCACTGACGCCCAGGGCCTATCTATTCTTGCATACACTATCAGGCTTGCTGCCTATGTTTTCTCAAGCTTGCTCCTTAGGTATTCTCAGGCTCACTACCTATGTATTCTCAGGCTCACTGCCTATCTATTCTCAGGCTCACTGCCTATGTATTCTCAGGCTCACTGCCTATCTAGTCTCAGGCTCACTGCCTATGTAGTCTCAGGCTCACTGCCTATCTAGTCTCAGGCTCACTGCCTATCTAGTCTCAGGCTCACTGCCTATCTAGTCTCAGGCTCACTGCCTATCTAGTCTAAGGCTCACCGCCTATGTAGTCTCAGGCTCACTGCCTATCTAGTCTCAGGCTCACTGCCTATGTATTCTCAGGCTCACTGCCTATCTAGTCTCAGGCTCACTGCCTATGTAGTCTCAGGCTCACTGCCTATCTAGTCTCAGGCTCACTGCCTATCTAGTCTCAGGCTCACTACCTATGTATTCTCAGGCTCACTGCCTATCTATTCTCAGGCTCACTGCCTATGTATTCTCAGGCTCACTGCCTATCTAGTCTCAGGCTCACTGCCTATGTAGTCTCAGGCTCACTGCCTATCTAGTCTCAGGCTCACTGCCTATCTAGTCTCAGGCTCACCGCCTATGTAGTCTCAGGTTCACTGCCTATCTAGTCTCAGGCTCACTGCCTATGTAGTCTCAGGTTCACTGCCTATGTAGTCTCAGGCTCACTGCCTATGTATTCTCAGGCTCACCGCCTATGTATTCTCAGGCTCACTGCCTATGTATTCTCAGGCTCACCGCCTATGTATTCTCAGGATCACTGCGTATGTAGTCTCAGGTTCACTGCCTATGTATTCTCAGGCTCACTGCCTATGTATTCTCAGGCTCACTGCCTATGTATTCTCAGGCTCACTGCCTATGTACTCTCAGGCTCACCGCCTATGTATTCTCAGGCTCACTGGCTAGGAATTCTCAGGCTCATTGCCTATGTATTCTCTGGCTCACCGCCTATGTATTCTCAGGCTCATTGCCTAGTATTCTCAGGCTCACTGCCTATGTATTCTCAGGCTCACTGGCTAGGTATTCTCAGGCTCATTGCCTAGTATTCTCAGGCTCACTGCCTATATATTCTCTGGCTCACCGCCTATGTATTCTCAGGCTCATTGCCTAGTATTCTCAGGCTTACTGCCTATGTATTCTCAGGCTCACCGCCCTATATATTCTCAGGCTCACTGGCTAGGTATTCTCAGGTTCATTGCCTAGTATTCTCAGGCTCACTGCCTATATATTCTCTGGCTCACCGCCTATGTATTCTCAGCGCTGCCTGTGTATTCTTTGAGCTGATGGAAGCAAATTAATTTAATATTAGAATTCCACCATGTGTTAAAAATGTTACTGCAAACATGTCTTGTATCTATATCAGAAAGGCCAATCTTCCTGTAGCACATTGCCCATTTTTGTGAAATAACATGTAATGTACGTGTATTACATTGAGCGACCAATAGTTTAGTTACATGTATTACAAGTGCAACATATGTAGTATTCTTCAAAATACTTATGTAAAGATGGTTCTGATGTTTTGTACTGCTTAGAAAAAATTAGTAGAATCTTTTACAATCTATCTTTATTTCGCTCTCTGTTAAATTCTCAGGATTATCTCAAACTGCAAGAAATTATTTGCTCACATGATTATGACATGACGATAGGGGGACCTTTTCCACAACAGTTAGTACCCTATGTGAAGCCAACAGCTTCATGTTTTCTCAAACTTTCATGTTTTCTCTGACTTCCAGAACAACTAACATTACATTTTTATTTCATCATTAGTATTCATGCATGCTTATTTGATCTTATTTTCGTGTACCGTCAATGGTCGTGCATCGTCGATGTTCCATTTTTTGTTTATATTTATCACTTAGAACACTGTTCTTACTGGAACTCTGACACTACCATACCCGCTAGTGGGTCTTCACTGCACTAGTTACTCTGTTTCTGCTTGGTGTAGTGCGTGTCAATATACTATGCTGGGATCAAGTCCTCAACTTGCTGGATAGTCCCTCTTGTACGTGCACACTGAGGGCTAATAATAATAGTAACAAATTATGTGTATTGTACATCAGATAGGATTGCAATCTTCACTTTGAATCTCTCTAGTGAGAATGTTCGCGGATTCTTCATCATCAGTGATGTGTTCCACCTCAGTTTATTTATCTTATTATAACAATCTTGTTTCAATACTCTATACTTGTATTACATATGCCAGTTAATTGTTTTATTTACCCCGCCCTTATAATTGTTATATATTTTTTGGTTAAAATGGCCCAATTCACGCGCCTGAAAATATTTAACAAATTGAACCACAGTTAACCACTTGCTGACTAAGCAACAACAAACTGCTCAATGTCAGTCTACCAGACCCTTTTCCCGCGCAGCGATTGGTAAAGGGTCTGTGTACGCGAGACTACTTAGAGCCCACCCATACCAAATCATCTTCCTACACCACCGTTTGCATTGCTCTTAAATTTACTACTTTTGCATTGTTTGTAACAAGAGGAGTCCATCTGAATACTGACTGGCAAGCAACACCCCATTTTTGTAATTAGAGCAAAGTTTAGTGAAGCCATCCAACATTTTGATGCCATTTGTACAGGATCCTAATAGATATGAGCACAATGTTGCAGTCATAAGTACTGGTACTCTCTGTATCACATGCACATACATGAACAACTGTGGCATGTAAAATCATTGAGAAATGATAGTTTCAATTATTACACATTATTGTATCAGCCCTTGAGTAAATTGTAGAGCTTTTGCTGCTATGTCTGTACAAATTAAAGTTTTTGTTGTGGGGCTCGTCACACCTGTTTCCTCATGTACAAACTCATATATTGTATACACTTACACATGTACATGTGTGTAGTATATAAAGTGCCATTGTGGTCTCTTTCACTCATCTTAGTAAGAGGTACTTTCTTGCTTTTTTTTCCTTCTTACATTCATAATGTATATTTAGTTTTCTAATTAAGCATTCCTATTTAATGGTTATTATTGAGACCTTTATCAAGTAGAGATGAGCAGTGTAACATCAAGTGCTGTACTGTACTGTAGTGAAAACAGCATTGTGTTCCTAAAAGGAGCACTGGACCTTTGGTAACATGTAATTACTTTCCCTTCTTTATTACAGGTTTGAGATGCAAGAGTGTCCAAGGAATTGCCGTGGATACGTTTCCAGTGACGATTCAATCCTTGTTTGAAGGAAAATCTACTGGAACATTGAGGACAACTAAACTTATCACTGCCACTGTCATAATCCAACTCTTTAAGAGCTTCTTCATACTGGACATTTACAGTATTTTATTTTTATGGAATAGTTCATTAGTATTTTGTCAATGGCATTGGGAATGTTATACTAGCATACAAACAGACTGCATTTTCAGAATAAAGTTGACTAACATAGTACTCAAGGTTTCTTCAGTTAGTGACCTCTTAGTGCTGCCTTGAGTCATCACGTCGATCGTGCTTAAGTTGTATTTAACTAGTAATACAATGCTACCATTTACTCTAACACATTGGAGAAACATTTCTATGAACAAATTGGGGTGGGGAAGGGAGGAGGAGGCGAGTGAGATGCATGGACCCAGGAAAAGTACTTGTATGTTGCTCTCACTGTTAATGCTACTAGATATATACACATGTTAGTTTGCTCCATTCACTTTATGGAGTTGTGGTCTGTCGACTCAAGAATATGTGTCACCAGTATAACATTTGCTTCAACTTATAGAATAAACAGTCACGCCCAAAATTGAAACCACACCCTTTGATTGTTGTGTGAACAAGTATTATAATTATAAAACTACAGTTGCAAAATATTGATGTGTACCACAGCTATTTTTCCAAGTGATCATGTACTAGCATGATTGAGGTGCTGCTTGAGGTGGGTCTGTCGGCACACAAATGGTCAGCCCCACAAAGATGGTCAGCCCCCAGCAATGTTCAGCCTCGCAGAGCCACGCAGAGATCGTCAGCCCCGCAGAGATGGTCAGCCATATGCGCATGCGCACATGCTTAAGGTTCAAAGTTTATTTGATTGGCCGCGCTCTGAGGTCAAAGGTGAGGGTCAGCCGTTCTGCACATAACGTCGTCCAATTCAAAAAAGCTGCGTGCATGACCCGAGGTCTGCTGGAGCATGGCGAAATGAGTTACCAGGATAAAGGTAAAATTACCTCCTTTATCAGTTACTAAAAAGTCAACTTCTGGGAGGACCAGTCACTCCTTCGTTCCTAGGGGTCCTGATTCTACCCTGAATTCCAGTAGGAGCAGTTTTCCACATTAATTAACATTTGGAATTAATTTTGGTGCGTATTAAGTTATGATAGAAAGATTGTTATAGAATCATGAAATTACTGGAGTGCTGGCTCTCTGAAGCCAACCTTGATTTTACTGCATCAGATTTCTATGAATCACTATTAATGTTTGATATCACTGTTTCGTGATTACCATGTAAGCGATTAAATAACCAAGGCATTTAGTTTGGATGAAGTTGATAGTTAAGCATTTCCAATTCTATGAATTTTTCAGTTACATCATTGCAGCTAATATTTACTTAAAAACTGCCTTTGTAAACAATTCTTTAAATGACAACCCAATAAAGCCATTTTACGGTGCATAATAAATGTGATCTGGTAATCCTATTTCACATACTTCCCATTAGAAGACCGGCTGAAGTTTCTAGTTGAGGTAGGGGGGAAGATGGTAATAACAATACAATAGTAAGCTTAAATAACCGTAGGTATCGTACTACTATAAAATATCTAAGTCCAGCTGGAATATCAATAAAGTGTCTGTATACAATGCTGCTTGATGGACAAAAATTGTAATAAGTTAATTTACATTACATAAGTAATGAATAATAAAATAGGACGCTTTATTTGGAATTGTTTATATTACAGTGTTATAGTGTTGCTTTATGGTTTAACAAACTGGCATTAATAAAATATGAACTAATACTGCTACATAAACTATTTTCAAATGTAAGTCTACACAACAGAGAAACTATCATTATTTATTTATCAAACTATCATTTAATGCTAGGTGAAGAGTGTCAAATACAATTTGCTACTTGCTCATGTGAGCCACTGGTTCTAACCTTGGCCAGAGCACGGCTGTGGCCATCATCACCTCAGCGCCCACATTTTGCTGTCGCTTTTGAGCTTCTTGATTGGACAGAGGCTCTTCAGCTTGAGGCCCAAGTTTCACTGAATGACTTCTGCAAAGCCCTGTACTTCAAATGTTCTAATATTACGACAAAGGTTGTTGTTGTTTTTTATGTCCAATATACTAGTAAATAATTGTTTTTTCTCTCATTTTTGACAGCGGAGGAATTTTTATTCATCACTCATAGATGCATTTGAGGAGTACAGGTGGATGAAAGTGGAGCACTTAACTTCAGTGTGTTCTACGCTGGATAAAGGCAATGTGTGTCCTGCATGTCCTAAGGTATAGAATTTTAAGAATTTATAAGATAAATTGTATCTGTTGCTTTAATGTGTAGGAAAGTGGAACACTAGTTATCTCAATGGATGCACTTTTCGGACTCCAAGGAAGAAATCTGCAGGTTGTAGTCACAGGGATCCATTGCATGGTGATTTGTTCTTTGGTAACCAGGCTGCTGTGGACCAGCATGTGGCTGAATATGAAATGCCTCAAAGGGAGCCTAAGGTATGCATTCAAGCATGTGTCTTTTAGAATTAGAATTTGTTTTTGTTTTTAATTTCTACTGCAAGACAACCACTAAATCCATAAGCAAACTAGCTAGGCATCCAAAGTGGGTAACTATAGCCTATAAATAGCAAAAAAACAAAACAAACAAAGCTTCTAAAAGACTGAAAAAGAACTGGAACCAGTCGATCTCACCGCAGGTTTCACGGAGACTCTGAGAAACTAAACTGGTAGATTATTCTCAATGTCCGGTAGGAAAACTTTATCCATATTCTTCCAAAATGCTGAGGGACTCTCTACAGGCTTCATACTTTCTATTCTGAGTGTTTAAAGTTTGTAGCCAACGAAAAACTTGGGCGCTCGGTGCCTTGGAAATTCTTGATAAAAAATATCTCTATCTTAGTTTTCAGAAAATTGCCCGTATGGGTTTTTAATGGAAGTGCAACGCCTCCTCTACGTATAAAAAATAAACAATGTAATAATCTTGAATAGATTTTTTTTTAATCCGAGAACGCGAACTTGACCTCGCACGCATATATGCGGTTAAGGCATGGAAAGGGTTAATCATGATTATGTAAAGTGTGCATGTGTACTTGTAGCTATCTTAGTCACTGCACGACAGTTGCAGTTAACTCTCAGCTCTTGAGCACTGGAATTTGCTGTTATTGAGATAAAAGTGTATGAACATGTGTAGCTAAGTACATGCAGTGTCTCCTACTCCCAATGAAAAATCCTGTATGAATCGTGTGTTGTTTCCCTTTAATTAAATGCATCATAGGTTTGGAAAGTTGAATACTTGGCTTCATCTGACTGGTATTGTGAACGGTTAGTGAATTGATCCATGTTAACCTAGTGCAGACCTAGACAGTGGCGAGAGAAAATTGCTCAACATACGAGCATAGCTTTCACTGCAACAACTGCACTATTGTAGGATAACACTAGTGTAACTCTAAATAAAGCCCAGCATATGCATTTACTGTAAGAATGCAGAGTGTATGGTTTGAACTGTCAGTGTCCATTTCTATAGCTGCTATTGCATTATTACTGTCATACTTAACTGACCTCCTAATTAGATTAATGATGATCTAAATAATAGTAATGGTTCCGTAAAGAATTATTGTTAAGTCTTTTACTTTATTAGTATCCCTTATGGTGTGCCTGTCTTGTTTTGCAGTTGTGCAGCAGTTTTCTTGCTGGGGACTCCTTAAGATCATCAAAGCGATATCAAACCCTGGAAAACTGCTGTATTTGGTTCTGCATGTCGACACGAGTTCCCAACTATTCTTTATTAATTTGAAGCATGGAGAGCGGTAAGTTATTTTTAGAATTTTTACACACATCAGATAGTGACAAGGACATAATAAGCATTTCGCAATACATTCACCCACACCCTTAATGTGGAGAGGGAACCACACTGATAAGTAACACTCCAAATTATTAACTCTCAGTGCGCATGTGCAAGAGGGTTCTAGTAGTTCTCATGTCTATCTGTCTATCATGCTCTGATTTTGGAGATTACTGACAATTAACCATTGATTCATATATGAACTTACTCAGAACCAAGATTTAAGACCTTTCATTGTGCTACTTTTTTTAATTTCGGGCTAATTGTTGAGAAAGCGCGAAGCTTTCAGCTTTAGTGGGTGACGACCCCTAGCGTCACGTCAATCACGTGAGCAAATAATTTATTGCAGCCTGTGGTGTAGTTTGCTTTATGCTCAGGGAAGTTAACAAAGTTGAAAGAAGTGAAGTTTCACGTTGAAAATATATACCAGTGAGTATTTCTGGCTTGTTTAGCTTCTTTTATAAGACAGGGTTTCCATGAACCATTTTCATCTCGAGCTATATTGATGCCTGATTAAAATAGCTAACAGATTGCTTATTCTTTTGGTCTGAGATTATATTGTAATAGCTAGATAGTGTTTAGTAGCGCTGAGGGTTGGAACCTTTGGAGCTTCATTATATTTACAGCTTACTTTGAAATTATATTTGACCCGAGTTAGTGAATGTTTAGTATTATATAGTTTGTGTTGGAGACAAGTGAGAAGTACAATTATGATTTAAGAGTGCACTATTACCCGACTCTTGCGGATGTGTGTAGGTTATCATGTGGTTTGGGTGCTGGAAGAGCTTGTGCAGCATATTCCACACACTACAGATATTTATGTGATGTACAACATAGCCTGTAGTTTGGTACAGCACCTCAAAGGCCGAAATAAAGAGCATCTTCTCAACCGTGTTCGTTTTTCTCTTCCCTCCTTTCATGCCTATGGCCATAATATGTATAGCAGTGAAAAAATGACTGGTATTATGTCAGTATTAATCATTGTGTAGACTGTGTATCGTCCACTTAACTGTCAGGGAATAGGGTTGTCAGATGGAGAGGGCATGGAACGAATGTAAGAAGATTTTGTCGGATGACCAAGGAGATGCGTCCAGCTCATCGGGTGGATCTTCTCACTCATGCACTACTCTATTATGCATACACAGCAAAATTAGCCCTTCGTAAGAAAATCAAACAGTGTTGTACAATGTGTGTAGCTAATTGTGTGTTGTATTTTGTAGCTTCATTGCTTTGCAGTCGTTGGAAGCGAGCTAATAAAATGAATGAAGTGGCAAAGCAGTCATTTGACTCGTTGTGTAGCTCAGGTATTATTTGGCTGCATATTACTAGTGACACTGTATAATGGAATGCATCACCTCTAGTGCGAGTGTCAGAGTCAACACTGGAAGACTGGATTGCATCACGCAGAGAAGTCACGACAAGTGAACAGAAATGACAGCCTGGTAATGATGTAGCTGGTAGTTCTCTTAGCAGCAGATTTAATTGTTATGTGTGGTTGCTTCCTTTAGTGTTTTCTTTCAACTGAGCAACCAGCTTGACAATTCAACTAATAATAGTATGGCGTGTAAATGCCCATTCAAAAATGTATCAGAAAAATTTCTGTTCAATTGAAATCGCCCCAGGAAAGTGAAATAGCACAGAAACTAAGTGAAATACCATGGTAGCTAAGTGAAATAGTACAGGGAAGTGTGCACACATGCAGCGTTAACCTTGGAAACGTACAGTTCAAGTATTTTTGGTATTTAACCAAACAAAATACAATTGAGTTTACATTTGAATCACAATAGCTTCTATATCCAACTTTCATTCTAAATTCCGTTGTTGTGATTGTGTTACTCACTTTTCTGTGTGTGTGTGTACGTATATGCGTGTGTGTGTGTGTGTGTGTGTGTGTATGTGTGTGTGTAGTTGCCTATGAATGGAAAAAATCTTACTTTGTTCTTGTACGGTCATACCACACCAGGTATTTTGTACTTGTGATGATGTAATGTAACGTAGTTAATGTTTAATGTTTTTTTTATCAGGCAACGCCTTGGCAGGGATGTTACTGATGACTAGTAGTGCACAAAGTGCTACGGTTTCAAGGTTAGTATGTCTTGTGTTGGTATGTATGAATGTTTGTTGTGGTTGGTGGGGAATCGGTGTAGGTAGAGATGTATCACAATTGGAATCTATTCACAAGACTTGAAACGTCCATACTGCTGACAAAGCAAAATTTTAATGAAATAAGCTTGTACTTTTTTAATGTTTTACGTCATTAAAATGTCATGTGAGTTGATTTCTACAGCTTGCATGTTTGAATGTAGTGTGGATTGCTTTCCCACCTGGGGATATCATTGTCGTCATAGCTAGTGTTGTTGTTTTATGTCAGTCTAGACAATCAACTATCTGAGATGGAAAGGCGACATGGTTTGGCGACAAGATGGAAGCCAGGTGACAAGCAGTACGAAGAAATGAAATTGTCTCTGATAAGTGAAAACCAGGGTCATGTGCGATCTACTTTGTGGTCTTGTGTGGTGAAGCGCCATTATCTTCTGCGCATGAAGGCTAAATATGCAGGCGCAGTGATGGTTTTACATGTACAAAAAATTTGATTGAATAAATGTGGTTTTGTTTATAGATGGTCAGAAGATTGCCAAAAAGTTATGTTCAAGCATATCAAAGGAAACTAAGGTCGCCTAGCATTTACTTGAAGAGTATAATGAGGCTACATGTGAACTATCATGTGCTGATCCTCCTGCTTCTTTACAGGATGTTCTGTCTCTTAAGTCAGATTTCTTGGTTCAAGGCTACCCGTCGGTGTCAAATCCAAGTGTTCCTTGGAAAACTAGGGAAGAGATTATCCAAGCTTTTTTAACCATGAAACGGAGTCAGGAAGAATTAGCACTACTTCAGTCAGACATGATTTGTACAGTGAAATATTGGCATCCAAGAATACAAAATTTAGTGGAACAGCTCAAGGCACAAGAACACAGTGAAGACCAGTACATCAGAGGGACTAATAGCATGCTAAGAAAAATGAAGAGGGATGCAGAGCTGTTGCTTATGGTAAAAACTATATCCATGTTTTTAGCATTTGTTATGATTCCCAGTGACGTTTCCGTTCAAGCCAAGTCCACCATTGAAACTGATGAAAGTGATGATGACTTATAGATGAATAGTATTGTACAGATGAAGAAGACAGTTGGTTTTGAATTTGAAGATCATTAATAATTTAGTTCTATATCAATTTTATTATTTTTTTTGTGTTCACTTTGTTATTGGAAGTTTAAAATAGATGATTGATGATGTAATTATTATGTGCATGTCGTGTGTGTGGTACTCGATGAGCATATGTGACCCAAAGTTGATCACAAGGTGTAGTGTAATCCTTTAAACATTTAGTGTAGGAATGAGAAAGCATGCTGCTCACCGCATTACAGTAGTGGATCCTTTGTATGAATGGTCCAACTAGAGTGACCACAATAATATACAATTCCTTAATTCCGTATGGTGAATCTGGTTTGCTTAGCTATTCTCGATTAGTACAATGACTTGAATCTTTTCACTTTATTTTTTCTGTGGTTATCCTCTCTCAGTCACTGTTTTATTGTAAAGGAAGTGTGATAACTTGGCTTAGCATGCAAAGCAGCGGAAGAACCAGTATGAAAGAGTTGTTAAGTAGTGTGAAGCGGTACATGAATGGAAGTGACATGAAGTGTTATAGTCAAATATGTCTCTGAAGTTCCTTAGCCATTACCACAGGAAGCAAAACCTCAATTCTGGTGTGTAGTGTCATGGAAAGTTGCAGCGAACAGAAAATACATACAAGAGAATGCACATGATGGAGTATATGATGTTTATTGCTTATGGTAAAAAAAAATCCATAATAATAGTAATAGTAATCATTTTAGTTATAAATTTATTTGCATTTATTTACTGTCAGGTATGTACTTTGTGGTAGTGATTGCAGGCTACTATTAGAAAGGTCTGTGAGGTATGGAGACATTATAATTTGCAATGCATTAGAGTTGTACATGCACTCAGGACTGTCTAACTTAACTTGGGACTAAGTTATATTGCTGGATAAATATTCGCATTTTGTCAGAACCTGAATCAACAGTGACAACCAGCATTGCTTAATGAGGGCCAATATGATATATTTATTGACGTATCCCAAGTAATTGGTTATGCTGAAACAAACTTTAAGCATAGCTCATTTAGGTATAGCTATTGGGATTTTTAAAAATACATATCAAAGTATTAAAAGAAATATTGGAAAGTAAAAAACAACAACATATCTTTTGTCCAGTCTATTAGTACATCTCGACAACACTGCCTGGCTCCATGACGCTGGCTACCAATACTTTGTAAGCGAGCTGGAGTTAGTCCCAGTAAATCTCCAGCATCATCCCACTTGGCATTCATCTCATCTCTCACTCCGAGAGTCTGTGGCTGGCCATCTCTGTCTGTCCACTCTAGCAATGTTAAATTTCTTAAAGAAAATTCAAGACCTGAAAATTATAACAAATAATGAAGAGCACTTAAACCACTAACTTCTAGCCAGTTACCTGGTGTAGTAGCAGCTGCAGAATATCTTGGACACTGAGCCGCCTCAATGGGACTGTTGTTGCTGGATGCATGCTGGTGAGGAAATCCATCCTCTGAAGTGACAATTCCTCTGGATGCTCTACCTATGATAATTGTAATCAACATTAATAATAAGAATAATTTGTAGCTATATATTCAAAACTTACTTGATATATGAGCAGAATCCACTTTTGTTGGTGATGATAGTGAAGTTAAAGAATTGCCTACAAACAAATTTACCAAGTTTACATAAGTTGATGTAAATTTATACAGGTATTATTATTTACCTTCAATAAACCATGGACATCCAGACTCTGGAATTGTCAGCTTGAGATGTCTACTGCAACGCATGTAGAGAGAATCTTTTCCCTTTTTTACTTCATGCAGTGAGCCACATTTCTCAGGGCATGTCAAACAAAATGCAGTGCCAACTTTGTCACAGCTTGTGACAAAGTTGGCTAATTGCAAGGGATGTAAAGTATCATTTGAATTGATTGGTCAATTTGCCCATAATAGCTATGGAGATCACACCAGGAAGTCAAGTATGAAACCTGAATGAGAAGTTAAATGAACCTAAAGTGTTTGTTTAAGCTACAATGAGCAAGCTTTATATTCTGGAACTTTTCTTTTCAAACTATCTGAGATTCTCTTTATGTATATCGTCTTGAGGATTTAGGTCATCAACAAAACTAGGCTGAAGAATCAGTTGTTAGAGCATTTTTCAGAGAGGCACAGATAGAAGGAATGTTGTGATTGAATAAATAAATAAAGGAATGTATAATATGCTTTTCTCTTATTTTCTATGGCACTAGTCTAAAGGATCAGGATAGGCATGCATGAATCCCAGGCTAGTCTCACTATTGGCCAGTTAATTCTCTTCAGTGTCATACAAAGCTTTCTGATTCTGCCACAGCAACAAGGCACACTCTGGTAAGTAATCATGAGTTTACTATGGCAGCTCTGCAATCATGCAATGGACTCTCCAGCAAAACGTACCATATTGCCACTGTTTTACAATAAAAACTGCCACCCCTGCAATGGTGGAGAATTTTGCATTTGTGAAGTATGTACAGTGGAAATAACCCAGGACTCATGGTGAGTCAGTATATGTTGTCATGCTAGGGGGATTACACATTGAAAAAAGTCTCTGGAGTACATTATGTGATATTTTGGAACCTTATCAGATATGAATATGTAAGACTGCTCTTTCTCCTACTTAACATAGAGCATATACAGCAGGTGAAATCCATCACTACTTGGAGCAAATAACCTTAAAGTAACTCCAGTCTAATTTTTCCTGTCATATCTACACTGCTTGATTAACTAAGATTTCCAACTTCTGCTGGTTAGCTCAGCTAATAGCTAATACGACTGGCAGCAATAGAAATCTAGACTTGCTATATAGATGAAAGTAGTATAGTTATTCAAATCAGTAATTTTGTATGTATTACATTTATAATATATATTCAATTTTTATATAATTGAATTCCAAGAATTATGACAAGGCAATAAAACAGCAAAATGTTCATGTTATGTGTAATTTTGGTGCTAATGAAATCATATGCACTGTAACGCTCTTTCTAAAGAATCTGCGCATGAATTCAGTTCAAGACTTTTCAGTATTTTCAACAGACCCTCCCATGTTGCTGGGTAATCAGATGATCCACGACTGATCCATTCTTGTAGAACATCTTGGCAACACTGCCTGACATCTCCAAAACGATGTGCCAAAATACCTTCCAATCGAGATGCACTTATGTCCACCAAATGTCCGACATCTCGCCATCGTAAAATCATCTCATCTCTCAGTCTCAGAGTTTCAGTCTGGCCATCTTTGTCAGTCCAAGTTAACACGATTAAGTTTTTCATTAGTGGAGGACCTGAAACAAATATTTATCATGCAATAATTCAATCAAACATTTGATATCATTTCCACTTGTATTATTACTTGATCTCAGATGAGTAGATATCTTGTCACTTGTATTTGAGCTGGATCCTCTAAAAGATTCGTCACCTATAGTAAGTGTATATAATTATAACATCACTACTTTCATCACTTTAAGAATGCAGGACTCTTTGTTATATAATATGAGAACATTGTAAAAATATCAACATTACAACCTTCAGACTCAAAAGTCATTACTTGATGTAGAAGATGTGGTCTGTTGAGTTCAGTGTCATAATTGGTTCATTATATATACAATATTCCCCATTAGCTATATTGATTAGTAGACCTCAAAATTTCTAAAGTTAAAGAGGAGTACGAATAGCTACATATTCAAAGATCAAAGTGGCCCTTGCACACTTTCAGTGTACTTTACACTATGGCTGTTCAAATCTATCATTTCCTAATTTGAATACAGTATTGTTAAAAAAAAAAAAGCCTGTGAAAAATAGAGCAATATAGTCTCGATTCATGGGGAACAATACTTTAGCATGTGTAGCTTGTGGGGTGTGGTTTGTTTACATCCAGTTGAGTGTAATTTAACAAGTACCCACAGGTATGTAGACGGGTATGTAAATAGAATTGCGCGGCTGCAGCTGTGCAGGTGAAAAAGTAATAGCTTGTAGAAATTCAAGTATCAGCTCTTCCTAAGCTCCTCACCTCTATCAGTTTAGAGACATATGGTGATCTGATCTGCTGATGAGTGAAACTAAGTTTTGGGGCATCTGGTGATCTGCTGATGAGTGAAACTAAGTTTAGAGACATATGGTGATCTGCTGATGAGTGAAACTAAGTTTTGGGACATATGGTGATCTGCTGATGAGTGAAACTAAATTTAGAGACATATGGTGATCTGCTGATGAGTGAAACTAAGTTTAGGGTCATATGGTGATCTGCTGATGAGTGAAACTAAGTTTAGAGACATATGGTGATCTGCTGATGAGTGAAACTAAGTTTAGAGACATATGGTGATCTGCTGATGAGTGAAACTAAGTTTAGAGACATATGGTGATCTGATCTGCTGATGAGTGAAACTAAGTTTAGAGACATATGGTGATCTGCTGATGAGTGAAACTAAGTTTAGAGACATATGGTGATCTGATCTGCTGATGAGTGAAACTAAGTTTTGGGGCATCTGGTGATCTGCTGATGAGTGAAACTAAGTTTAGAGACATATGGTGATCTGCTGATGAGTGAAACTAAGTTTTGGGGCATATGGTGATCTGCTGATAAGTGAAACTAAATTTAGGGACACATGGTGATCTGCTGATGAGTGAAACTAAGTTTTGGGGCATATGGTGATCTGCTGATAAGTGAAACTAAATTTAGGGACACATGGTGATCTGCTGATGAGTGAAACTAAGTTTAGAGACATATGGTGATCTGCTGATGAGTGAAACTAAGTTTAGAGACATATGGTGATCTGATCTGCTGATGAGTGAAACTAAGTTTTGGGGCATCTGGTGATCTGCTGATGAGTGAAAACTAAGTTTTTTGGGGCATATGGTGATATGAAACTAAATTAGGGACACATGGTGATCTGCTGATAGTAACCTAAGTTTAGGAAATATGGTGATCTGCTGATGAGGGACAATGGTGATCTGCTGTGATTGAACTAAGTTAAGACATATGGTGATCTGCTGATGAGTGAAACTAAGTTTAGAGACATATGGTATCTGATCTGCTGATGAGTGAACTAAGTTTTTTGGTGCATCTGTGATCTCTGATAGTGAAACTAAGTTTAGAGACATAGGTGATCTGCTGATAGTAAACTAGTTTGACCCATAGGGATTGATCTCTGATGAGTGGAAACTAAGTTTTGGGGCATCGTGATCTGCTGATGAGTGAAACTAAGTTAGAGACATATGGTGATCTGCTGATGATGAAACTAATTTTAGAGACAATGGTGATCTGCTGATGAGTGAAACTAAGTTTAGAGACATATGGTGATCTGATCTGCTGATGAGTGAAACTAAGTTTTGGGGCATCTGGTGATCTGCTGATGAGTGAAACTAAGTTTAGAGACATATGGTGATCTGCTGATGAGTGAAACTAAGTTTTGGGGCATATGGTGATCTGCTGATAAGTGAAACTAAATTTAGGGACACATGGTGATCTGCTGATGAGTGAAACTAAGTTTTGGGGCATATGGTGATCTGCTGATAAGTGAAACTAAATTTAGGGACACATGGTGATCTGCTGATGAGTGAAACTAAGTTTAGAGACATATGGTGATCTGCTGATGAGTGAAACTAAGTTTAGAGACATATGGTGATCTGATCTGCTGATGAGTGAAACTAAGTTTTGGGGCATCTGGTGATCTGCTGATGAGTGAAACTAAGTTTAGAGACATATGGTGATCTGCTGATGAGTGAAACTAAGTTTTGGGGCATATGGTGATCTGCTGATAAGTGAAACTAAATTTAGGGACACATGGTGATCTGCTGATGAGTGAAACTAAGTTTAGAGACATATGGTGATCTGCTGATGAGTGAAACTAAGTTTAGAGACATATGGTGATCTGATCTGCTGATGAGTGAAACTAAGTTTTGGGGCATCTGGTGATCTGCTGATGAGTGAAACTAAATTTAGGGACACATGGTGATCTGCTGATGAGTGAAACTAAGTTTAGAGACATATGGTGATCTGCTGATAAGTGAAACTAAATTTAGAGACATATGGTGATCTGCTGATAAGTGAAACTAAGTTATGAGACATATGGTGATCTGCTGATGAGTGAAACTAAGTTTAGAGACATATGGTGATCTGCTGATGAGTGAAACTAAGTTTAGAGACATATGGTGATCTGCTGATAAGTGAAACTAAGTTATGAGACATATGGTGATCTGCTGATGAGTGAAACTAAGTTTTGGGGCATATGGTGGATGATGCCTTAAAGGAAATGAATAAAGGATGCTGCTGGATGGATGGGTGGATGGATAGATTTGCTGCTGGGCTAGCTACAAATAAATTAATCAAAGTATATATATTATAAAGGAATGAGATTATTAGTATATATCACTTCCAACTGTCTCAGAGAATTTCTTTGCTCTATATTATAGCCTTCAAGGATTTTTCTTACTTTCTTTACTTTTCTTGCTGTCTCTACTTTGTGATGACCAAAGCAATGCTGGTATAGCCTTTTTTTTTTAAGCAATTCTCTGCAAAAGCCAATTTAGTTTAACACTTTAAAGTGACAGGAAGTAAACAAATACATTAATTACATTCCCATGGAACAAAACATTGTATGGATGGTGACCAGACCCCTTAATTCACCGCTCGGTCGGTAAGGGACCGGTTCATGAAACAACAGCTAATAGTTACTTATATATTTAAACAAATAAATCAACAAACACAATACAACACAGAGTGACATACATTTCACATCCTTTGAGGATGTCTTGTTGGGCATTTGAGTAGAATTGACATCACTTAAGGAAGCATTCTGAGACGGAGTTTCTTCACTACTGGTGCCAACTGAAGGTTTTGAATGAGTAGAGGATTCTAAAGAAGAATACAGAATACAATTATAATCTTAAAGTATTTCAAGACCTGAAAATTATAACAAATAATGAAGAGCACTTAAACCACTAACTTCTAGCCAGTTACCTGGTGTAGCAGCAGCTGCAGAACATCTTGGACACTGAGCCACCACAACGGGACTGTTGTAACTGGATGCATGCTGGCATGGAAATCCATCCTCTGAAGTGACAATTCCTCTGGATGCTCTACCTATGATAATTGTAATATACAATAACAACAATATATTGTATTTATTCAAAACTTACTTGATGTATGAGCAGAATCCACTTTTGTTGGAAATGATAATAAAGTTAAAGTATTGCCTACATACCAAAGATAACATTAGTTTATGTAAACTTATACAGGTATTATTATTTACCTTCATTAAACCACGGACATGCAGACTCTGGAATTGTCAGCTTGCCATGACTACTGCAACGCATGTAGAGAGAATGTTTTCCCTTCTTTACTTCATGCAGTGAGCCACATTTCTTAGGGCATGTCAAACTAAATCCAGTGCCAACTTTGTCACAGCTGTAGTGAAGCTTCTTTAGCGACAGTTTAATACAATTATCTAACATTACTCGAATGTTGTCACAGACTTCATGAGGAGTAGTGGCCCTAAGGGCACACTTAGCAGAGTTATTTGCAGGAGGATAGTTTTCTAAGGTCACACTAACTTCTAGGTGAGAAATGCAACTTCTGAGGCAGATTTGGTCGCCATCTTCAGAGGAACTCAAAAGTAAAGATACTTGGTCTTGATATATGCAGTCTTCTAACAAGTCAAAAGTGAGCTCCTGGTTTCCTTCTGGACATAGGAGATATGAAATGAGCACACCAAACAGACCTTTAGGACAGTGACCAAGCTGGAAAGTGATAGCAAGACAGGCAATACCAGTGTCAACTCTTTCTGATGGAGACTTCGGAACATGGTTTAAAATCAAAGGAATGAAATATTTCTGCAATCCACTCCTGCCTGTGAAAGGAACTGCTACACGAAGGTGACGAAGAAACAAAAGGAACTGTTGCGGTGTAATCTGATCTTCCTTGCTCAAAAGGTTCTCAAAAGCACACACTTCTAAAATACCGTTCTTGCAAAAGCTTTCTTGTTCACTCATTGAAATAGACCCAGAAGACAAGAATGTTTTCAGAATGAGTTCTGTAACCTTGTTGAAGAGAACATGAGGCTCTTTAATAATTACATCTGAGATTCCCTTGACATTGTAGTGTTGAATTATTCCTACTCTGAAATGTAGGAAGTGGAGAAGAGAGCCAATCTCCCTATCTTCGATATTGAACTTTGCTGCTAACCTCTTGCATTGATCCATGGATAGAACAGTCTCATTGATGTTCTGTAATTCAAGGCAAAAAAGGAGGAAGCTCACTCGGAACTTGACTGAAAACTCGTCTCTATCTTTGATATATTGACTGATGTCAGAGCGAAGACGTTTAAAACCTGGATCATCTTCACAAGTATTGTCTACCTCATACATTACTTTCTTACCGGAACGGTGAATCGAATCGCCAAATTTTCTTTCATGAATCATTTCATACAAGGCACCATTAATGTTACCAAGAATAGACTGAGCCTCTGAGCCAAGTTTATCAATGTGTGTACCTACTATAAAGACCATAGGCTTGTGACACACAGAAGTACCATCTACCTGAAATACACCTTCTTCAGTGATGTGTATGGCAGATACACTGGTTAGGAATTGAATGAGAGCATCCATTGTAGAAATTGTAGATGTATATTGATTGATTTCTTCTCCATTGGGCAATCTGTACTGGATTGTGTTTTTTGCATAGATATCTACATTCGTTTTCAAGACAAAGATAAAAATGGATGGACCGAAGATTAGAAGGGAAAGGCTCTCTTGAAATTCTATCTGTCCACCAGTATCTCTGATATAAATTGAACTTTTCCTCTCCAAATCAGCAATATTTTTCACATTGTGTTTGCTAAGCACTTCTCTCACGTGGCACTCAATGTCAGATGATAATTCATTAGTATCTAACCGTGGATGTTTTTGAGTCATTCCTGGATGCAGTGAAGATTCTTCACCAGCAGAATTAGGAATAAACCCTTTGCAACTATTCAGTTGAGAAACCATGGACTCGTCAAAGTCAGTGACTTTCCACGTGTTGTCTTCACAGGCATAAACTGTAGTATGTGTGGAGGAGGGGCCTATTTCAACTAATACTACTTTTTCACTAATGCCAGTAGAGGAATAGTATTCACGAAATGGTTTATTCAGCAGACGATCCAGCAATGACGTCTTTCCAGTTCCAGGAAGTCCCTGCAGGAGAATGTTGGCTATCCTTCGTTCTAAGCTCTCTTTCTCCATTATTGCTGCCGTCACATCACTTGAAAAGACACTCTTCTCTGGAACTGTGGCACCTGAATGGTGAAATTGATCAAAATCTTTCGTAATGGTTTACTAATTTGTAACTAGAAGACAATCCATTGAAAAAACAATGGAATAAATATCATACGAAAATTATTAACTTGAAACAATAAAACTTGAGATATTTCCTATATTACAAACACCTTAACAATGTTCCTCCACATAACATCTTCACTTATTTAAATTTCACCCCCAAACCCCCTTTCAAAATTTATATGTTTCCCTTTATGGAATGAATAAGTCAATTAATCAAAATAAACTACAGATAAATTAAAATTATTGCTACTTTAAACATAAACTAAGTGAAGCCTTTTCATTATTAATAACAACAATGTTGTTTTATACAGCCAACAAACATAATTTAAACTTAACCCTGCACTTCGACTTCTTACCAAAAGCAAGAAGTTGAAATGTCAGGTTTAAATTCCAATATATTATTGGCTATAAAAACAGAAAAACTGTTATTATAATTAGTAAACTTAATAAATTTTCAGTTATTTACAAAGTTTATAACCCTTTGACCGATACTGTTCTAACAATCTTCCACTTGCTATCAGAAGTGTCCCCAAAGTTAACCAGTAAAATATTGGCCAATACTATGGGGGTACTCTATGTTTAATTGATAACATTCTTGTATTTGGACAGGATAAAAATGAATATAACAACAATAGGCTATAACACTTTCAAACAACTGTGACAGGCCAAGGTCATAAGAAAAGCAGTTTTAACCAACACTCTGTGAAGTTTCTTGATCGAGTAATTGATGAAAAACAAGAACCAATTTGAAGAAGACTACTATAAGAAAATATGGTATCACCCCAAATAATTACTGACCTTCGCACATAGCTAATTTGCTCAGCCACTTGAGCTCTACGCCTAGTATGGCTTTATATGACCCATAGCTGATAAAAATTGGTGGCAGATGCATCATCCTTTAATCTTCACACAGTACTGTTCCAAGAGCACAATTGAGGATGGAGATCAGTAGCCTATGCCTTTCAAGCTAAGTCTAACACTGAATTACACTAAGCTCAGATTGAGGAAGAAACCCTGGTTATTACATGAGCATGTCAGTATAACTACATGTAGATCATAACATTTCTCATTGAAACTGACCACAAGCTCCATCTTGTCCCATTTGCTGGCTACAACTTAGTCATTTCTCATTTACAATTATGTATGTACCAAGAGTCTACAGTTGAACTGGGCTGTATTCAGCAAAGCAATTGAACTAGAAATTGAGAAAACATAAATTGAATTTCCACTTTTGGTATAAATAACGTTTCCGTATACTAAACAGCGGACTCTGCATACGCAATTAAATAGTACAGCTGCATTTTAACGGCGACTGACGAAGTTTGCATAGAGTTCTTTTTAGTTTTCAAAGCATCTCATGGCCTGTCTTGTCGGAATCCTTGGCTACTCTATTCGCTGTAGCGGTAAACTTTCAGCCAGAGGTAAGCTGTAGAGTGCATGAAATAGTCTCAAAGCTGTGCCGTTTTTTTTTTTAGCTGCTTGTTTGAAACTCCGCCCATTCCCCGTATATTGTACTTCGAGAATGAGAGAGAATAAACAGTAGCTTGTCTTTCCACGGCACTGACATTTGAAATTTGGCACAGACGTAGTGTAAGGGTCACTAAGACTAATTTTGTAAAAAAAACAAAAATAGGAGAAAGAAAGAATTTTTCCGATGACTTACTTCTGGAGCCTATATCTCAATTTCAATTTTTGGCGCGTAAGGTCCCTTTTCCCAGACCTGCTCACATATATTGAAGCTCAAAAAATGGATAAAACTTGCAAACAATTGGACAATTTTGCTACACTATGTAATTGGCTAGACAAAGACGCATATTCCTCTAAGTTAAGTCAATATTGGAAAGAGAAACAATCACTTCTATTTGCGATGAACTAATAGCAGAACGGTTTTTCCAAAAGCTTTGTGAAAGAAAACTCTGTAAAATTTTTATCAAGGACCTCAAGGAAAAGTAGTGTTTACTCAGCTCACAATACTTGATCTGAAACTGTACAACATGTTACCAAACAGCAGACCCAGAAGAACCTCTCCTGACTTCGCCTCACCTCAATTATCCATTATTGATAGCAAATGACCTCTGTAGTATCATGGTTAGAATTCTCATCACATTGTGGACTGTTTCCCATTACCTCAAAATCAATCAAAGTGGATGCATATTACAGATAATCCACAATCAGATTAAAAGTCTGTCATAAGCAAGATTTCTCAGGAATAGTACATGCTTTGCTTCAAATAGCAGTGTGTACTCTTTTTAAGTCTCAACTTATGAGAATGAGCATGCAAACAGCACCTAAAGCAGCTCTTCACATACAATGGGACAGGAGTGGCTCTCATTTTTATACTAATGAACATAAATAGTGATATAGAACTCAATGCTGAAGATTAAGTAACTAAATTAAAAATTTCTCTGTAATATTTTCATTAATGTTTTTTTTTAATCTTCATTTTAATTTTCACTAATCACTTATGTTTAGTGGATGTGGTTCTTCCAAGAACCCTAAAATGTTGTACAGGCTCATTGCTATGCATATACTCTATATAAATTGAGGTTATTAGTTGAAAAACTTAAACAAAACATATAGATAGTCTTCTTCAGCTATACAATACAAGTGAGAAGTGGCTTGCAGGTGTGGAAGCCACCTTTAGATTTTGAGTAAATGCATTCCTCATTTCTCATGCTTTTGGTTGTGCCAGCTAACAAGAATGAGCTGACAAGTGCAACTAGTTAAACAATAACATACCTTCACAATTTCTTTCTCAGCCTTCTTTTACTCATTAGATGTACTCTCTCTCTTTCACAGGCTTTTTTTAAACAATAGAGAATTATAAATATTTGGTCGTCACCAGGAATCGAACCCAGGACCGCTTGTTTAACGCAAACACTCCATTTCTGTATTTATACTGATAAGGGGTACTGCTATGCTACAGTCTCACTCTCAACAGACCAATGGAAATTTTCATACTCTGCTAATTTAACACTTCACAACTTTTTCTCACCCTTTTACTCATTAGATGTATTCTCTCTCTCTTTCACAGGCTTTTTTTTTTTTAGCAATATAGAATTTAAAAAAATTTGTGGTCCTGGGTTTAATTCCTAGTGGCAATCAAATATTTTTAATTCTGTATTGTTTAAAAAAAAGTTTGTGAAAAAGAGAGAGAATACATTTAATCACATACCTGTTGATTCAACTAGCTCTTATTCAGCAGTAGCTAAGTTGCTCACACATTAAAAAAAAAAGCTCAAACTTCTATTGTAAGTATTGGGCAGGTGTCTGTTAGAATGCAGTGAAAATAATTTGGAAGAAATCTTCAGCTATAAAACCATTGATTGATATGAGGTCTGTGAGTGTAAGCTGCTTAGCAATGTTCATGACTGTAGTCATGATATATAAAATCTGGTTAGGTTTATTAAAGTAACATTGTATTCCATGAATTTAAAACATGGTGGCATTGACTTACGACTTGAATCCTGCTTTGATGAAGTTTCAGTGAATGCAGGTATTCCGCTAATAAATTTAGCTGGATCACTCTGAGCTGCTAATTCATTCGAATAACTATATTCAGGCAATGAGGGCTGGGTTGCTTCCAACAAAATTTTGAAATCTGATATCAATTTGCTTGCTAGTCGTCCTTCCCCTATGAGCTCACTGGCCAGAACCTTCACTAGCCGACCCAGTGAAGCTGGCTGCACACCGTGACCTTCCACCCACTTGATGAGGATTCCATGCAAAGAAAGAATGATTTGATGACCTCTGCATTCTTTTATTGCAAATGTTGACAAACCCAATGCTATTCCAAGCAACTCCCACTTGTGTGCCATTGATGTTAGACACTTCATTACATATGAGACATCAGTATCTTTCAGAATGTAGTTACTTCCCACGGAAGACATGCTTATTGACTATAATATGTCAATGGAGCAATGACTACCTCAGAGTTATGCTGTTACTTCTATTTGCTATAGGGTAATAAAACAAAAACGCATCATCATCATCAACATCAGCACAAAAAAATCATTTCAAAGGCATCTTTAATCAAAATGTACGTTGCCTATTTCTTGTTGAAACTCTATTTAGTGCAGCAAGCAAAATCAATTTCTATCAGTGGGCAGCCCTAGCCAGACTGTGCACTGTCCACGTATAGTGCACAACCTGGCTGCCTAGTATTCTTCATTGGTACTGACCGCTAAGAGAAGACATAACAAAATTATCATTCACTATATTTTAATAGGCAACGCCCTATTCAGCATGAGGGTGTGGTACCATTATGCAACGCATAGCTGCATTAAAATTGTCATTATTAGTGGAAATTCCACTAAGTTTCTTACTGAATTGCAGGGGGGGGAAACAACCTGAAGTGTCATGGACCTGTCAGTTTTTAGATATTTAGTTGTTTTATTCGGTGTTGCCAAATTTATTTGGTTTGATATCGCCAGTTTGAGATAAAACAGTATACCGCAAGCACTGGAAATCACTGCATAAAACCCCAAAGAATTTTTTTTCATACCGGTGGGCTTGAACTTGCTACCCTAGCCCAGGGCACTCACGACTAATCCACCTGGAACAAATCCGTGCCAAGGCTGTTGGAAGACCATTTTAACTTAGTCTTAGCTTTTTTTTTTCTCTCTCCTTTTTTTTTTTTTTTTTTTTTTGTTGTTCTTACTTTTGTTTCTTCTTTCATTTCCCTTCATTCTTTTATTCCATTTTTTTTTGTTTCCTTTGTTCTTTCTCTTTTTGATCCCTAATCTTAGCCCTTTCCCTGCTGCCATTCCTTGCTTTATGCTTCTGTTGAAGAAAAGGCTAAAGCTGAAATTGTTAGAATTGTTAGCACATGCTATTTTTACTTCACTATCATTGTTGTAATTAAACCTCAAAATTTAGTCAATAATTAGTCATATCTTAGTTAGTCAATTATTTTAAAAGTCTGATATTGTCCACTCCTACATGGACCTATGATGGGGAATAGCTCTAATTATGAGTCAGTTTTCTCTATTCTTGTTCAACTTGAAACTGAAGATGTTTAGAAATTCAATTTTAAAAAAATTCTTATATTGTATGGCTTACAAACAGTATACACAGATTTATTAGAGACACTAGTTGATAATTAATGAAATTTTTGTGTCACGATTGTATAAACCAGGCATTATTGTCCACTCCTACATGGACCTATGATGGGGAATAGCTCTAATTATGAGTCAGTTTTCTCTATTCTTGTTCAACCTGAAACTGAAGATGTTTAGAAATTCAATTTTAAAAAAATTCTTATATTGTATGGCTTACAAACAGTATACACAGATTTATTAGAGACACTAGTTGATAATTAATGAAATTTTTGTGTCACGATTGTATAAACCAGGCATTATTGTCCACTCCTACATGGACCTATGATGGGGAATAGCTCTAATTATGAGTCAGTTTTCTCTATTCTTGTTCAACCTGAAACTGAAGATGTTTAGAAATTCAATTTTAAAAAAATTCTTATATTGTATGGCTTACAAACAGTATACACAGATTTATTAGAGACACTAGTTGATAATTAATGAAATTTTTGTGTCACGATTGTATAAACCAGGCATCTCAACTTAATTTGACCAAATATCTTGAGACATGCTAATAATTCAGCGAAGCGAGCGGAGGTGACTCTCTAATGAGTCTGTGATATATATATATATATGTGTATATATATTTGTCATTTTTTTGTTAGGTCTAGGAATTGTTTTTGTTCTTGCGTGGGCGTACGTGTGTACATTTTCTCCTAAGCGCTTGCACGGGCCGGGTAACCTTCTTAGCAACATTTTGTTTTGTTTACCCGCCGTACGAAGTAGCGATGCCGAGTGAAACAAATTCTGCGAAAGAGAGACAAAACGTTAGAAACGCTCGGTCAAGAGCTTTGAGGGCGTTAGAAACTCCAGAAGAAAAATTAGTAAGGAGAGAGATAAGAAATGAAAAAGACAGGGCAAGGAGGAGGAGAGCTAAAACGAAACAGAAACAGGTAGCAAAGTAAAGAATCTTTCTTTTTGAAAAGCCATTAAATGTTTCTAGCCACACCAAGCATGCATGGAATAGCTGCAATTACAGGGAACATGCATCGCTCGCTTCGCTATTTTGTGCTATTAAGCGCATATATATATATGGCAAAGTTCAAAGAGGTCAATGCGTGTTCACCCCCGGAGGCTACTTAAAAATGTAAACATTAGCACGGGCGCAGGAAAGTCGGGAGAAAAGACATTAAAACTAGAAAATGCTCGTGTAGCATTGGTTGGGCGAGCGAGGTTCTGGGGAAATGTTGACACTTTCAATTGCATTGGGGTCGTTTGATTTGAATTTGCATTGGTTTTCTTCCTGCAGGTTGCCAAATCTGAATTCACATCTCATTATTAGTAGTAGAATATGTAATGACATGTAAAGGGGGAAATGATGATTGGTAAACGGTAAAGAATGGTACTCCTCATGATAAAGTAACAATTGGTAAAGGGTAAAGAATGGTACTCCTTCTGGAGAAATGTTGACACTTTCAATTGCATTGGTTGGGCGAGCGAGCGAAGTTCTGGAATAAGCGCGCGCTTTTAAACGACCACGTATTTAAACGACCACGTATTTAAACGACACCACGTATTTAAACGACCACGTATTCAGGATTTCCATAGGCGAGCGTGCGAAGTTCTGGCATGCGCGCGCGTTTAAACGACGACGTACGTATTCAAAAAAAAAATGAACGTATTCAAAAAAGACGTATTCAGGATTTCCATAGACTACATCTTAGAGTTGCTCGCTCGCTTCGCTCGCTCGCCAATAATGCTAGGAGAAGGGGAAAAAAGGCAAAGAGCTACGGAGACAGAATGGGAGACACATTCTCAGTTAAGTCTTCCATAGTTAGCCAAGTTCATTTATTTGTTTAGCGGTGGTGGCAAGTTTACTTGTCAACATGCTGTTCGTCGTAGCTATATGCATTACGTAACAGATTTGTTCTTACTTGAAAATCCAGTCCAATAGTAAAGTCACTAAAGAATACAACGTAATGCTATATATACTAGAGCTTTGGTACAATAGAGCATTTTGAACGGAACTACTTTGGAAAGGCGACTAGCTTAAACGAAAACCGTTAGTTATCGATTGTTAGTTTATCGATCTTTACCCGTATCATCCTTGTTGCTTACCTCCCCAGAAATTTTTTTATCCAATAGTCAGGTCACGAAGAGAATACAACGCAGGTCTTATATAGTCTGGCGTAGCAAGACCCTTTATCGAACCGCTACGCTGGAGACTAGGTCTTGTGCTGGTATATCCAGTGAACAAGTATGAAGTATGTATAAAAGTGTTATGTGTCGTTAAAGAATAGCAACAAAACGAACCAAAAAATTAACAAAGGTTATTAACAGCTAGCATTCAAATTTAAATTTCAGTCAGACCAGCTCGCCATCTGTGCTGAAGCACATCACTAGTTAAATGTAATTTATGATCTGTGCTGAAGCACATCATTAGTTAAATGTAATTTATGATTTGTATTTCTCTAAAATTATGCTTAAAATGAACTTATCACCTATCATGCTTACTTATACCCTATACCTTTGCATGCCAAAATTAACAGGAATAATGTTGGCTATTCTTGTAGCTAGCTACATTGGGTAGAATTGAAAATTTCAGATCATACCATAAACCCAAAAAAATTTCATCTGTGAGATCTTGAAACAACACCGGTTTCTTGAGTCTCACCTTAAATTACTGACAGTTAGAGAACTGCAAAACCCAGATTTATTAGAGAATTAAATTTATATTGCCTTTATGGGCAATGGGTGAATCCTAAATAGAGAGTACTATCATACTCTCTGATAGTCAATTTCTAATCAAGAACTACCTCTTGCATGCCACACACACTACACATCTCAACCCTATAAGATACATACATCAGACTTACTGAAGTCTGACATTTTATACATACGCTAACCAACTGGCTATAAGCCTTGTCATTATGAATTAACAAGACAATACGCAGAACAGTAATGCAATATAACTTAAGAAACTACAGGATGCTTGCACTAAGCTACTGACACATTAACTAATAAAAGTCTCACCTTTTCTTCCAGTAAGTCGAGCGGCCGATGTAGTTCACAGCGGGGCGGATTCAGAGGTCGGGTAAAATGCCAGGCCTTTATACCTTAGAGTGGCTTTGTTCCCGCGCTGCAACTTGCAGACCAATCAAATCGCGGCACGATTGTCTCACCTTTTCTTCCAGTAAGTCGAGAGCGGCCGATGTAGTTATTCACAGCGGGGCGGATTCGGAAGAGGGTCCGTAAAATGCCGGGCCTTTATCTTTAAGAGTGGTTTTGTTCCCGCGCTGCAACTTGCAGACCAATCAGATCGCGGCACGATTGTCTCACCTTTTCTTCCAGTAAGTCGAGAGCGGCCGATGTAGTTCACACCACAGCGGGGCGGATTCGGAAGAGGGTCGGGTAAAATGCCGGGCCTTTATCTTTAAAAGAGTGGTTTTGTTCCCGCGCTGCAACTTGCAGACCAATCAGATCGCGGCGCGATTTAAAGTTCAAGCGAATGGGTGGGTGGGTGGGTTGGGTGGGCTGACAGGAATACACCAACTACGCTAAGAGAGAGCCAGTTAGTTGTAAAAGCTCCAAGTTACGTACCTGGGTGGAAATGCTACCCACAAATCGTAACTCCCGCACAATGTGTTCATAACATCATAAAAATTCAGCTCGAACAAATCCGTCAGCCTACTCAACGATTCTTTACCTTACGCCATAGATGTAACGGAAAGGTAAAACATCGTCGAGTAGGAGAGCAAATTAAATGCAACTCTTATCTTGCTGTATTTGTTGAACATCATTTTGCAAGTCAAGTCTGTGGAAGTGGTCAGTGCCCCACCTCCCTTATACCTGAATTTCTACCGCAATATGGAGGTGCAGATGGATTCCTTTTTCTTTCTTTTTTTTAGCAACTGTAGCTTTTGGTGACAAAGGCGTATTTGGAAATACGGGATGTTTTGCGTGTCTTCCTTTCCTTACTCAAACTAGCCATGCTTGCTAAACCTAGCTGTGAAAGGTGGCTTTCACGTACAGGAATTTCTACTTGCTATTTGTGCAGTAGACTGATACTCAAACGAGCCATGCTTGCTATGAAAGGGTGGCTGACTGTCGTTGAGGAGGACTGTTCCTGGTAATTTGCTAACGGCAATTGACCCGCAATATACACGTAAGGTAGAACAATTTGATATGGCCATGTCCCCAGACCTTTTCCCAGTGTAGCATTTCGGTAAAGGTACAATACCCAATAATAGAACAGTTAGATAATGCTCCTAATGTCGTTTGTTGTGATTCACTCCCCCCCCCCCCCCCCCCCCCCAACTTTATTATATAGTAGTTATGATGATCAGTAGCTAGCAATATCATACTCATCATGCTTAAATCTTTGCATATGGTGTGTTAATTATTATATACCATATAAATTATAATTGCATACTGTAGGTCCTGAAAAACCATAACTGAACTGAGCAATGAAGTTGTCAACCATTTGGTAATGACTTGTTGTCTATTGAAAGGAAAAGCGAAAAAGAAGGATACTATTCTTGTGGCAAACCTAAAACACATGAATTGTTGTTTACTTTTATCAACAAACAATACATAGTCAACTATTAGAGCCACTAAATTGTAAGAGTCTTTGAAAGACTTAGCTCACAATTTGTGCTGAATTGCATCAGTAATTGGAAATAACCAGCTATCAATTGACAACCCTATGATGCTGTGGTGATTAAAACTTAATGTAGTAATATTTAATGAGTGTGGTTTAGCTCCAAGTGTTGTGCCTCTCCCCCCCCCCCCCCCCCCCCCCCCCCCACCCCACTTCCAAATCATCTTCCTGTATGGGAATGATCGACACAAAAATATGTCTGGAATAGTTCTATGACTTTCCTGGGACCTATCCAGCTATTATCCTCTTAAAACAGATACTCCAAGTAATAGCTATGTGCAAAAGCTAGAACAAAGCATGTCCAGACTAAGATGAAATATAAGGTTTGTCACTCAGTCTCTTATTTTGACCTAAGCACTGCATAATCAATTAGCTAGTACTGAAAACACTGTAGCTATTAAGTAATATCATTTAGTATAACTACAATCCTGTGATACTTGCAAGAGGTGCCAGAGAGTTTATTCATCATTGGCTATAGACAAATGTTCACTTGCTCCATTTCATAGAGGTGGATTTGCACAACCTTCTACAAAATTCCCATCCTGATAGCTACAAATGGCATTGTAGGTAGCCTGGCACCTTATGTCAAAAGATAAGTAGCTAGTATTCTGATCAGTTTTCAGTTTCACAGCTGGGTGGGGCATCAGTTAGAATTTAATCACGGTGTGAATGTGGTGAATGAAGAGTATATTATGTGTAATCCCTTGGACTGCACGTATCTGAGTAACGTAGTGGTCCAATTGATCTAGCAGTTGCAAATAGAATTATACTGCCAACCTTCATACAAAAGCACACACCACCTTATCTTTGTAGCAGTTAACAGCATTAGCTAAAATCTTGAGGGACTGGACAAACTCGTTCATCAACATACTGATTTTATTAGTTTTAGCTACTATCAATTGACTTAGTTTTGGTTAATTTATGTGGTTTTCTAATTCTCTTCAAACTCCTTAAAATAAGCAGTTCATGTAGTTTTCATGTAGCTTCACAAAAAGCACATTTCTATGAAATCTTGGGTATATAAATAGTATGATTTTTTTAATTGAACATAAATGAAGACATATAAAAAACCACTAATATTAATTAGTCTTTTAAAATAAATTAAATTTAAAAAACAAAGCAAAAACATTTAGTTGGCACAGCCCATGATAGCCATGGTATTCCCCCGCTGCATTAGAGATCCTCTGGAGGAGGTATTAGTGGACAAGGCCTGCACATTAGCCTTGTATGACTAGCTAGTTGGTCATTTTCCTGTATGCTCTATTGCATCAAATTATTGTATAAAAAAATAGTTAGCTATCTTCATTTAATAGGCATAATTTAAGGTGGATTGCTTATTGTAAGTTTTTGTCATCCACTCTACGTAGTTTTAGTTTTAGCTAATCTAATTTATTGTGTTCTAAAATATTTAGTTGTTTTTTTCATGTTCTCTACAGCTTAGTTTTAGCTAGTTAGCTATTCTTACCAAAAGTAAAATAACTACCCTAAAACTAAGGGGTTTAAATACAACACTTTGTAGACATTCATTCCATTTTCTCCATGCCCAATGTACACTAAACAGGCCCTTAGACAGGATGTTGAAAGGGGGATACTTTATTCATAACCACACCCACTTAATAGACACACTTTTTGATAATGAAGTTGCATCAAAATATCAAGCATTATATTAGTAGTGAATAATTAGAAATTCAATAAGCTCACTTTCTCCAATTTGTGTGGATTCTTCTGTATAATATTTCTCATATTTCATCAATGTTCAAGTCTGAGTAATAATTGCCAAACTACTAAGTCTTTCTTCAATTTAAGTTGGCTTCAGGAACATTTTAGGTGGAGCCTGATCCTTCACATATTCAGTTCAAAGGGAGTGTAGCAAAAAGTGCAAAAATTGAATGCATATTAGAAGAAAGCTAAATAATGTACGCAAAAATGGTATTACAACATAGTTTTCTGTACGCCCCGAGTAACATTCACACGAGCATAGGGTAAAGTATCGCCAAAGCAGTAGTCAACATTGATATGTACCCTCACAGAGCCTTTCAGTAATCCGGTTTGGCCCTGTGGCCTAATGGATAAGGCATCAGCCTCCGGAGCTGGGGATTGTGGGTTCGAGTCCCACCAGGGTCGTTTTTTTTTTTTCCCCTTCCCTCTTATATTTTTTCCCCCAGCATTGATCTGCACTTACAAACTAAATTTCTTACTGGTATTTAGATATCTCATTATAATTCTTTATCATAACGAATAATGAAGACCAAAATAACATAATATTCAAGGATATAATACGCATTATATAAAAATAAACAATTAATTTAAACACAATATTTGTAAGTTCTGTTTTTAGGTAAATTTTGTGAAATAGGCGAAGTTCACGTCATCACACAAACAGAGAATAAATAAGTAAATTAATAATTTGAAAGTGTAAACACAAATAACTGCAAAAAAAATTTTTTTCCTCTCTACTTAGTGTTCGCGAGGTTTGGACTCACAAATATAGAATAACACTGATGCAACAAAACTAAGTCTCTCCGATCATACTGCTCTTCTCAGAGTTGTGCAATGAAGCTCAGGGTACTCACAGAATTGATACGACAAAGTGGTGAATGATTCTGACATAATCGAACAAAAGAGTGTAACGTTTTCTTTTTTTTCTTTTAAATATAAATTTACGGCTTTTGAGATTAGGGAATAGCATTCTGTACAGCCAAAAAAGCAGGAATTTTTTTTTAGTATAATACCTAACTGTGTAATTTACTTGTGCGGAATAATTAGACTTCTTTTCCTTTATTGGTAACAGAGTCATAATCCTTAGCAGAAGGAGAGGAAGTGATATTCTTGGAAACTAATCCTCCAGGGTTATCAGGGAAGTTGCCAACTTCCACGTCAAGTTTGGAAACAGCAGAAGAGGCAGATCTTGTCCCAGAGGAAGCTGTGATGATAGCAGAAGTAGATTGCGTGGAAATAGCAGGAGTTGTGCTGATTGTGGTCTGTGAAGTGATGGAAGGGGCAGAAGAGGAGGAAGTTGAGGAGGAAGGTGTTACTGGAAGCTTGCCATTGCTTCCATTGCTATTGCTACCTGGAGATGTTTCTACACCTTCGGCTAGCTCCTTGCTGTTCCTCTTCTGGGCCATTTGAGCGTAGCTCAGCTTCTTAGGTGGTTGGGAGCTAGTAGCAGATTGGGAAGAGGACTGGGGATCATTTTTTCCAGAATGTGACCCCTGGTTGGTACTGGGTTCGGCAGTTGAAGAGGGGTCAGATGGTGTTGAAGAGGCTGGAAGAGGTGGAGGGGGAGGAGCTTGAGGAGAAGTGGAGGAAGAAGAAGAATGGCCGGTAAATTGCTTCTTGAATGATTTAGGGGATGGTTTTCCATGATTAGGGCGAGGTCCATTGGCTAAGCGGTTACGCTGTAGTTGATCCCCCTTCACACGACCCCTAGTGCTGCTGGTTAGAACATCACAAGAATAACTATAGTAACAAGTTATACAATATCATATCTCAAGGAAAACTTATTGAAACATATACACATGACAATACAATACCAGAAGCACATCATCTTCTAATGTGTTCAATGGGGGGGAAAAAAAGAAAAAAAAATGGAGGAGGGGAGGGGGGAAAAGGTGGAAAAAAACCCTGTAAATCCACCGTATTCCACATTATTACTCTATTCTAAGGCTAAAAAAAGTACAAACTATCTGCAATTATTTACATACAATGGACTTACTTGGTAGAATTTTGTGGCTGTCGGTTGTCTGATTTGAATACCTGTGGATTGCGCTGAAAAGAAACACAAAATAACAAATCAACCAAATTAATATTTCAACCTCTTATTCACCATTGATAGCAACATTACACTTGATTCTCACACTACATATCACTTGTCACGAATTCATGAAAACATTATATCCATTGTATGCATGCTGTAAACGCTGTTAGCAAAGAGCCTACAATCTACCTTTAACTTACTGCCTGTTTATTAGAATAGTCCCTATCTGAATACCGGCTGTAGCCCTACACACACAATAAGAAACAATAGTACAGTACAGACCACAAACCACAGCTTTGTTACACATACAGAACTAACTGCTACTACTTCAAAGCATAAGAAACAAAATGTGAAGGTTCCAGTTTCAAATTACAAAACCATCTGTTACAAAGCAATCTATTGAAACAGAAGACAAATTGTATAAATTAAGGGGCTTCAAAATATCAACAATTTAAATACTACAACATTAAACTTTTCTTAACTGCAAAATATTAATAAGTTTAGCTAGCTATCTGGCATATTTACATTATCCCCAGCTAACTCTAAAAACCAAGTAATATCATTAGACCGGTACTGTACAAGATACAATGGGGGAAGAGAAAAAAATCAGACTGCATAAATTATGATGACCCTTACCTTATTACCAACATTATTGTAAGGTTTGTCTTTGTAGTGAGATGGCTATAAATAACAAAACAACAAAAATCTGGTAACTTGAACGTTCAACAAGAACACTAAACTACTCCAGAGTATAAGTATACACTGAAGAAAGTACATATGAATCCATAATAAGCACCCTGCACACCCCTACTTTATCAGCAAGTGCCATCAGTAAGTAAAGATCAGCCCACAGTTGGTCCCACTGTTACCCTACATACCAACTAATATCCCCACTACTAATACCACTTGAATGGCTTCCACTGTACCAGCCAGCAGTGATTGCTAGGAACCAAGTTGGCTTACAACAACCTTTCATCATTATCTAAATGCACTAACAATCGATGGGTTGAGAGTCTTCCAAAAGAAAACAAGTTGACAGATATAGGATTACAATTACTTTGACACAATCTGCTAATAGCCTCGGCAACTTATCAAACACTTGATTGTCCCTCACAGCCAGAGAGGACATCATTATGAAATATTTCAAGATAAAAAAAAAAACTACCAAATAAATTTAGAATACCTTATACTAATAATACCTACCCTAATGTATTCTCCCCGCTGTGGTTTCTGGTGAGCTGATGCTGGCACCCCTTTACCAGATTGAGTATGGGCGTGGCCACCACTTACTACACTGCTGAGCCTGGGTCCCGATACTACTGCCGCCCCTGACTTGTCGCTTTTCTCATTAGCACCTCCATCTTCATTACTATCCCCGCCAGTGGGAGGAAGGCCTTTCCTCTCGGGCAATGGTGGATTTCCGACGGGATGGACGTCTGAATTTACTTGGTCTTGAGATTCAGGGCCTGAGGAAGACAAGGGGAGAGACTGGGGGTGTGGCACACCAGCTTTAACAGATGAAGCCGGAATATTCCTTTCCACTATTGCACTGGCCAGAGTGTTCTGGGTTCCGCCATTAGCAGTGCTGACGACAGGGGCAGGAGTCTGCTGTGGGGGAGTCACGACATTAGAGGGACGTGTCCCACCCTTAACAATGTCTGAGAGAGTCTTTTGTCCGTCCTCGTTGGGTGCCATGTGACTATGCACAGTTGCCATGGTGACTGAGGGAGGCGCGGCCACATTGCTGTCTGCTCCAGAAGTGGGCAGTGGAGGGAAATGGGCAGTGTCCAGTTTAGGTTGAGGTTGCTGCTGGCGCTAATAAAGATATAAAACCACCTTAACTTTCATGTCCACAAAACTAAAAATCTATATTCTCCTACTGTCAGTAAAATAGTTTTTGTTGTTGACTTACAAATATACTAAGTGCCTTACGCACTTCAGTAAGGCAAGGCCATCTTTTAAAATCACTTTCCAGTCCAATAATAATACTTCATACACTTCACATACTTTAGATTACACCAAAAGGAAAGTTTTACCTCCAAAATTAGTTGGTCTAAAAAAGCTCACCGCCTTCCAACATCGCCCAAATCAAACATTCTCTCTCTCTGCTTTTTTGTTTTCTGTACAATGATATCCACAACACACACTAATTTAGAACTACTGGCTCAAGAGTGACCTCTTTTATACCACTATCCTGTAACCCACCTACTGTCGGGAGTACTACTACCTGGAACAATGGCCACAACTACACCAAGTTACTGGAGTCACCACACCACCACCACTACTATTACTACTACGATATCACACCTTATCAACTTTTGAAAGGTAATCAAAGTGAAAATACTAGATGGATCAATTAAAAATAGAAATACTTGTCTTACATTCAGAAAGTATGGAAATAACATGAACAGAACACACACCAACATATATGAAATAACACCATCGATGATGATCCTATCAAGTCAGATCCCCACATAAAAGTATGATCTACTCAGTACTTCAGTCCATGTATCTCATCATCACACCCCTGCGTCACACTAGCACTGTTTCCGAAGCACTGCTTTTATATTCTACTCAACCATTCTAAAACACTTCTTGTAAATACCACAGTAACTATAAACACTGCTGAAGATGTTGCAATTATTGAAGTTTCAGATCAACAAAGCTCTATACACTGTACACTATCACAAGACAGGAATGAACAGACAGATTAAAAAAAAAAAGGAAAAAAAAAAGAAAGAAAAAAGAAAAAGAAAGTAGAAACCACAATGGACCACTTTATACCAACCCTCTACATACCCTTTGACCTGTACAGAATATTTACAAGTGATAACTATTCCACTCACCTGAGGAGCTCTATCGCCAGTCTTCTCCGCCCCCTCACTCCTGCCATGTCTACCAGTGTTCTTCAATCTGGGAATCTTCCTGTCTTCAGCTTTATACTTGCCCCCACCACCTCCTCCTCCTCCTCCTCCCCCTCCCCCAGAATTTCCTAGACCACCACCATGTACACCACGACCTGACTTGAAAGACTCAGGCTTGTCCTTGTCCTGACCCACTGCTGGGACGTCGCCGTTGGGGATAGGCGGGGATGGGGCGCGGTCTCGATCAGCTCTGGTGAGTCCGCCAGAGGTACCTTTAGTTGGGTTGCGACTGGTTTGCCCGGCACGATTGCCTTGGTTGGATGTGCTACTGCTGCCACTGATGTTGCCTCCTCTCTCTCCCATGTAAGAGAAACCTGGCTGAAACCGCATGCCTAAAATAAACAAGAGATTTATTTCTTGTTAATTACAAAAAATGTTTAGCGTTTCTCTATTCATTAGATGTATTCTCTCTTTCACAGGCTTCTGTAAAGAATACAGAATTAAAAATATTTGGTCGCCGCCACTGGGAATTGAACCCAGGACCGCTTGTACAACGCACAAGCACTCTGCCACAACAACCAGCCGGCGAACACAAACACTCCCATTCTGTATTTGTACTGTTAAGGAGTAACAGTCTCACTCTCAACAGACCAACGAAAATTCTTTTTTCATTTCTTTATTGGTATTATTATTGGTATAATTTAACATAAATAGATTCTGACACCTTCACACTTACATAATTAGTTAGGGAATACCACTGCAGAGAAACTAGAGTATTAAATATTAAAATTCCTTTTAAATTTCAAGCAGGTAACAGACATTCCACAGGTGTATCACATTCCTTATCAAACCGCAACAACTAAATGGGTTTCGGAAACGAACTGGCACTTTGCCTATTAATATGATGTAATGCCATAACGTTGCTATAAATAGAACAGATTCAAGCCACACAGCTGAAGTACATAGTTTGCCAGATACTAATGCATTCACTGGAATCTAACAAACATTCCTTAGCTGAAGTTCTTGTACAAGCACGAGCAGGGAGAGGCTGGCAAAGGAGCCATATAAGGAAGGTGGGCAAATGCCACAAAGCAAGCAAGCACGCGCCACCCTCAGATCAATACAGCACAAATCTACATCACATGACTTCTTGTTAGCATACACACTGGCATTCTTGTACCTGAGAGAGATTCAATACCTCAGCCAAAGCATTAGTTTGTCGGTCTGAACAATAAAGAGAGAAAATGTAGAGAGAATACTACAGTCTCATACTCGGGCCTTCTATTCCTACAAATTCAGTTCATTTAATTTGTCAAAATGTGCAGTGGTAACTGGTAGCACGCACACACACACACACACACACACACAGTCCTCACTCCGTGTACCACACACTCTTGTCAGAATCACTGAACCACCACGCCCTCCAAACCCAGCCATGCCTCAACAACTACGGAAAGTGTGAAGCATTACTGTAGACGACCTATCAATACAAGTCAGTGGGGGTTAATACCAGGCAGAAAGTATGACCTAGGTAAAGGTATAGCTAGCTGGTAAGCGGGCAGACAAGGAGCATGTGCTAAATAAAGTGGGTTGATCAGTCATGAGGCACACAACTATGAATATAATCCTGCCACAGGAACATCAGAAATCAAGTCTTCTTGTGATAACAATTTTATATCCCAAATGAGTTATTCATGAGGGAATAAACATATTCATGGGCTTGACTATAGTTCCTATTTCAGAGCGAATGCCCAGCATCTCAGAGTGGCATCCTTACCTAAACATTTACTAAAGCCTGTAATAGAGTTGTGCCAACCCTGCCGGCACCACCGCTCACTGACTTCCACGACTAATGCACTTGTTTAACAACAGAAATATACAGTATTTACTAACCATGTACCTGATCCTCCAGAAATATTGGGTTAGTCTTTTACAACAATATTGGTACTTATAGCCCATAAATAAATTTCCTGAATGACTTGACAACATTAGCAAAAATAGTTAAATTATATTAATATATTCACATTACTATTACGGAAAATACACATTTAGAACATGGTGAAGTGGCTGAGGGAATCAATAGCTGAATGCTCAAGAAAAGCTTCCTACGATCCTCAGAGATGCCTAGAACATGTGCCAGAACACCAGTGCCAAGAGTCTCTCACACTGCACCAGTTCAGTGCTGCAAGTCAATCCTGTTGACCACCTGATGAGGCTGTCTACTGAAACTGCTATACAATAGTACTTACTCCAACGCTCAACTCCCAGTACACACTAAACTTTAGTTGATGATAGGAAGCCCTAGATTTTACACGTGTAATACAACAAGTGCCCAGAAATAACCCCTTTAGCTTACATTTTCAACCCTTCTCTTTACCTACACCCTGTAACTTAAAAAGTAATTATTGGTAAGAGTTATTGTACACAGACTATACATGCATACACCTTACACAGACAACACATGTATACACATGCCTTCCTCAATTTCCTCCATACATCAACCAGAACTCAAACAGAAAATGAATTTTTCAAGTTTAGTGTAGTAGCAGGTCAAAGCTACACTTTTTCAGGGCAGGTAAGTTTGGAAATAATATCCTAAATAATGAACACAGCCCTGCTTTATTTGCTGACAGCAACATGAGTGCCCCCCCCCCCCCAAAACAACAACAACAACAACAACCAACAACACTAACAACAAAAACAATGGACTTGGTGGCTTCTTGAGCAGTTATTACTGAACTTTTACACTTACCATTATTAGCAAAGGTTGACAACATGCTGGGATGGACTCCGCCTGACGGACTAGGGTTGACAGCACCTACTTGAGAAGGTGGGGTCTGCTGAGAGGGCGTGAAGCCGTTTCCTCCAACCAATGGGTTGAAGTTAGAATCAAAGTAGGGGCTGCTGGAGGAAGATGTAGGAGGTGTAGGAGACCACGGCAAGAAAAAGGACATCTGCACAAGATAATATTATAGCAAACTTGTAGGCTAGACAAAAACATTTAACATCATATACACTAATAATACCGTTTCTTGTAAATAAGAGTGTTTCACATTACTTATCAATAAATTCAAATGATTTAAAAAAAAAAATTAATTAATTAATTAAAATAAAAACCTTACAGAACATATTTTAGGACCCCTTGGTGCAGTTGTACAGTTAACTTTAAATGTAAGTGGATATTAGGGTCCTGGAAGACTAACACAATTAAAAAGTATACTTTTGTCATTAGTAAGACAGTTGTGAATTGATCCATTCTATAAGTTTCTTAGATGGAATACATTAACTGATAAAAACTGAACAACTAAAATGAATCACACAATCTATTGTTGTGTATTGATCAGGTCAATTATCATCAGCTCAGAACCTACAGGATGACGTGTGACTTTCACAAGTACCAAGTGTTGAAAACTGACCTATGAAAGCCAAAGCTGTCAATAAACTTTAAGGAGGTGCATATCTAAGACTTCACAGTAGGATAGCAGTGTCAATCACAAGTGAAACCCACCTGAGGAGAAGGTCCTCCATTGTAATTAGAAGGCATGAACATGTGCTTGGGTTTGGGCAATCCTGAAGACCTTTGAACCGTAGTTCCCTTGATACGAGCTCTAATGGGTCGACCCTGGAACTCTTTCACTTTCTCTCGAAGAAATGCATAAGCCTGAGGAAGAAAAAGATGGTATTACGGATTATATTCCACTGTGTATACTAACACCTTTACTACAACAACAACAAACAACAACAGCCATTCACAGAATAATTGGTGGATGCGTTTAGCTGTACCTTTCATGTCCGTATACGTAAATTATTATGAACATCTACTAAACCTCACCACACCATTAAGCCAACCCCAGCACAGCAACTATGTTTGAATTTGGTCGTTAACAGTTAATTTAACAAACTAGGAAAAGGTATTTCTACAGGGAAACTGGCCAAATTCAATAATTAACACAAATCTAGAACCATAAAACATGGAACTAGCACACTACCCTACATGCAATACAAACACGCAACATCTGTTTCATACATATTCTTGACCCACAAACTTTGGGGGGAAGTTTGGGAAAACCACGCCCCCTTATTGGATGGATTGCCCCCACATTCGCTCACCTCCTGCGTGCTTTCCTCAGAGTCAAAGGTCACATACCAGCAGTTGTTGTCTGCAAACTCACAAGTCACGCACTTGGGGCATCCTTCGCGGGAAAACAAGGCCACAAGTTCCTGCACACGTACAAATAATAAGAGGTGGAAGGTTAAAACCATTAGGTGTTAGTTCTTACCAATTACATTCTACGGTTACTTACGTAAACCCTCAAAACTAGAACTTGTGTGCACTTACACACCCCATAAAACAAAACCTGGTCTCCAAAAACCGCCATCAAACCACTCCAGTTTACAAAACATTATTTCCCAAAGCACGCCCGTAACATCGCGACATTAGCCAATAACAGTTCACACCTCCACCAAGAAGACCACACTGATAGTGCCCTTATCGTGTCTTACTAATATAGATAATAGAAAACATAAATATCAACAAATACTCCAGCAATTCTCTCTTAAACTTGTAAAGCATGATCAAATACCAATATTTTTACAAGTCCCCCCCCCCCCAATCCTCTTTCCCCTTTCTTTCACATAGCTTCCTACAAAAGCTATCTTCCTATACTGAGATGCTTTCCAATTCACCACCCAATTCACCACAAGGAGTAAATAAATCCTACAGTCTCTCTTCCCACATTAAATACTTTCATTTTCCATATTACTCCTACTCCTAGTAATTAGTCAACGTAGTTTAGCAGTAGCTTGCAGATTGTACGTGGTTCAACGTATCTACCAACTCAGACTTGCCTGCTTAGGAGTTTCCTTTGGGATCTCACGGAGAATTAAAACAAGCCTTTTCTCAGGAATAGAGCGCACTTTCTCCTCAGTTTCATCAAGTTGAAGTACATTAGATGCTGCATCAATACAAATTTCAAAGCATTAATCGACTATTAACATTGGTACATGACGGACCCTCCCCCCCCTCCCTCTCTACCTGGGGACGAATAACAGTGCACACTCACTTGCATTAGCATTGTAACAAATACAATGTAACATTTTTGTGAAACCAGGATCGTATTTACTGTCATGTGAGCAGAAAAAGTCAACAGTAGATGTTGACAAAATCATCACAACAGGGTACTATCTATGGGATGGGTGGGGGGAGGGAAAGGGGGAGGTTAAGCAAGTCTACTTACTCTATACCACGTCACAAGGGGGAAAAAAGTTTGGTAAATCATAATAGGCATGAATGTCTCATGAGCTAAATGTGGTGATTTTGGATCAGGAGGGGAAGATTCATCTCCTAGACTGAACTCTGCATATCAAATGTGTATGTGTGTGTGTGTGTGTGTGGAGTCACCATTGCCATAAGCCAATTAATGTAACAATGAACATAACTATCGGAGTTAATTGACATCTGCTCGTCAAGTGCCAATACACATGACCTGCCACAGCCACAGGGGTCATTACACAATGCCCCTATCATTATATGAATACAATGACCTCAGCAGCAGTGTTTCATACAGGGGGGGGGGGGGGGGGGGGGGGGGGGCGGGCCTGGGATCTCCCCCCCCCAAACTCATTTCTTTACACTGACTTTTATAATAGAATAATACGTATACCAATTACAGTCTAATGTGCCTATTTTTTTTCTTTAAAAATGTCCAGAATTTCATTAAAATTAACTTCACTTAAGTCTGGGCCTTCAATGGCAATTCTCATAAGGTGAGTCAAGTTTTCATCAGACAAGCAATTCCTTAGCCTGGTCTTTATCATCTTCATGTGACTAAACGATCTTTCGACGGTTGCTGTTCCAACTGGAAGTGCTAGTAAAATTTTGGCCAGATTATAAACTTCTGGGAAAATTTCACTGAAAATTCTCCCCCCCCCAAACTGAAAATCCTGTATGAAACCCAGAGCAGTTTTTAAAAAATTACGATGAATTCATTGTTGTTTCCTCTTTATGAAATTAGAAAGACAAATGTTAATTTGGTCAGATGATAAGTTGATGTAAGTAATAAAAAAATCACTTTACCATAATACTGTATGTACTTATTAACAATTGCAGTAATTATTTAAAGAAAAAACTATATAGGACCACAGATTTTCTAGTATAGCGCCTGTCTACCCTAGAAAGACGACTAGATTAGTAACACTGTGTCCTGCTGTGACACCAATTGTCCATGGTACACTCCCGAGGGTTTCCACATATGGGCGTGTCCTACAGTACTATCACTACATTAACTGACAGGGGCTGGGGATCATTGGTGGAACTACTTCACTACCCTATCCTTAAATAAACAGAGCGAGGATATTACAAGCCTACCAGCCAACATACCTCTCAGGGCCTCCAGGATAATGGCAGAATCTTGAGTCAGCCTTTTCACCTAAATAACAAACCCAAACGATTATTACCTTTATAATACAGGGGCAACCCCTTTGACACACACACTCGTTAACCACAAAGATGGCTACACTTAATACAAAGTAATAGAGGCCATTGCAAGGAACCATGTTCAATGCTTTGTGCTGGTTTTCCTTCAAGACACACTGTGACCCATTCACACAGAACACATACACCAATAGAAATCAATTACAGCAGCTAGACCACAATGACACGGGCTACATCTACAATGCCATTCAAAAATAAAAGCAACAAATTACAGCTCTGTCTCTGCTGTACTGACCACAATGACACATTATAGTGATGGGTGATCTACTGGCAATACTTGTAGCAAAGATAACTTTTGATAGTGAACATTCAAGCTAACCAACTAGCCTCCTCAGATATAAACTAATAATACTCAGATATATTAAAAAAAAAAAAAAATTAAAAACCAAAAAAAAATCCAGGGGGGAAAAACACCAACAAAAAAAAAAAAAAACCAAAAAAAAACACCACACACACACAAAAAAAGAACTCGATCATTTCCACCAATAACCCACTCACCTACCCCTCCCACCTGACTATTCTTCCCCCTACCCCTTGAACATTAAAAAGAGCTGTATTATACATACTATACATACCTGGTTAAAGTTGCTGAGCACAGATATGGGTACATAATTGGCACTATCCATCTGAGACACTACAAGAACAGACAGTCATCACATACAACTGAATTATACAAACAAAAATGGAAACAACTACAGAGGGAGACTTCATTGGCCAACTAAATATTGATGTTCTCAAATCTTCACATTTGGTCAGAGTTGGTAAATGATTCCTGTAATCTTACAGACTTATCTGTCATACACAATTCAATTGCATTAGCACGTCTGTGATATCCAAGGTGATAATTGATCACATGATTATCCCTAAGAGAGGCCCAACCATACACATGTACACATATCAAAGATATACTCACACAAGTACTTGTCAGAACTCAAATTGTCCTTGGAGAAATAGTACTCTAATTGCTGTATTAGCATCTTCAGAAGCTCCTCCCCTTGAGGTGGTGTGGGTGGGCTGGGTGGGATGGGACGCCCGAGAGGTAGACCACTGCCGCTGCTGGGAATTCCTTCACTTTGGACCGGTAGAATAATTAAAGGTGTACCTGCGAAAACAGACAAAATAGTAATACAGTATGCACCCTTCAATTCATACTTTTGATTATCAAAATTCTAATAAATTCGTGTAAGTTTATTGTGAATCAAATGAACAAAATTCACACTTACTTACTCCTGATATCTTGATATCCCATACTGTGTATTCCCCTCGCGCACAGCTTGATCCAAACACAATTATGTAAAGGTACAATATATCTCATTCAACACATGTGATCGCTAGCACCTCTGCTTCACAGACAGTCACATAGTTGATAAACCCCTAAAATAGCTAGCCGGGCACCCTTAAAAAATGCACCTGAATCTGACAAGTTTGCTTATCAAAACCTTCTAAACTCACCAAACAGTTGACCCACTGCCAAAACCAACACAAACTGCCCTAAATAGGATCATTCCGAAGGAAAGGCCAATTGGCAGCATTCCCAGCCCCACTAACCTGCCACTGACGAATAGCTACCTTCTAATACAGACACCACGGAACAAACATCTCCCCCACCCCCTCTCACTTTATCTCCTAGTTCACTCCCTGCTAAGTTAAGCTCACAGACTGGTACAGATGCTGCAGGTCTTTGACCTTCTCCCTTGGACAATCCTCGAACCTAGGAAGGGAGTATTGTCTGTAACTACCACAGATTCAGTGCACCTGGAAGGATAGGAACTCTTAGGTGAATCCCAGATTTACACTACCTTCCACTGGGCCATTGGAAGCTAGCCAAAAAACAACCTACTGAAACCTCTGCCACAAACCCAACCATATTAGGAGTTATTGAAAACTATTCTCACTAACCATTGACCAACTAAGATTTCCCAGCAATTCAAGCACGAACTTGCCAATTACTTCAGCTGAACCCTACTCATTAACTCACACTTCCCCGTGTTATAAAGTACTCAAAGTGGGTACTAAGTATATTATCAACAATACCCAGCTTCTGAATGGTGCAATAATTTTCTGTTTTCCAAACTGTTACAAAACAACCCTTACTGGTTGGGTTCACATGTCTCCATCATAGTCTAGATTTCCTAAGATCACTCAATGTCAGTAGAAGGAAAACAGCTAAGACATACACAGCACACACCGCTACTACACTGACACAACACCAAGCTACATTAAAGCCTGGATAATCATTTCAATGTACACATGTTAATAATGACGGATAAAGCTAAACTAACCTGTCACCACGGCCCTCTGTTGCAGACCCTCTATGGCAGCACTTCCATCTGCTTCCATAGCACCCACATCCTCACCTAGATCAGCAACAGGGTTGCTGTAGGAAAACTCTTCTGCTCCCAAAGGAGACTCTTCATCTCCCAAAGGAGACTCTTCATCTATATCCAAGTCACCCATTTTGTCGCTGTGTAATGATGCAAAGCAAGAGGACAAGGAATGAGTTAATGCACAAGATCTTCAAGCAACAAAAATCACTTTACTACATGCGAATAGTAATATGCCCTTCCCTTTCAACGTTATGACACACGCACACACACACACACCATACCCCATTCTCTGCACTAGTTAACCTCAACAAATTTGACACCACGTACAAAAAAAAAATTCCCCCCCCC